>Ga0157370_10000584_pt1 | contig 45472 bp, 38 predicted proteins | sample C35metaG_FD_113463 | JGI IMG/M metagenome (GOLD analysis project Ga0157370, IMG submission 113463) | Corn rhizosphere microbial communities from Kellogg Biological Station, Michigan, USA - C3-5 metaG | ecosystem: Host-associated > Plants > Roots > Rhizosphere > Soil | place: USA: Michigan...
CGACCCCGAACTGCAGACGCCCGCCCTCCACGGAGAATTTGGCTCGGGCCAAGGTGTCCAGAACCTTGGTGTCGATGTCGGCGTCCTCCATGTGACGCATCTGATGCTGGAAAAGCAGCGTCTTAACCTTGTCGGGTTTGATCCGCAGGGCGCGCGCGATGTCATAGATCGGGCCGTCGGGATCGATCGCCTTCGCCCGGATCATCGCGGTGAAGAGCAGTTGTTCGATCTCGGTCTTCGGCAGCGCGCCGAAAGCCGTCCCGAAATAACCATCGACCAAAGTTTCGACGAAAGGCGTCGAGTGGGCCGGCTGCTTTAGGAGCGTTCTGAGATCATTCAAACTCGATGCAGCCATCTTGCCCTCCTTCGCGGCGATCGTTCTGGAGACATATCATCGGATCGGTTCACTGGGTTGGAAGCCGCCACCGCGCCACATCAAACGCTCAGGCCGAGGCCTCATTGGGCTTCTCGGGAAGACCGACGATCACCTCGTCGGCGTCAAACCAACCTTGATTGATCACATAGTCCCTGATCCGGTCCGGCTGGGGTGTATAGGCGACGAGCGCCAACGACTGCTCAGCTCTGCTGCAGGTGACATAGAAGAGGCGGCGCGTCGCCGCGGCGACCGCGTCGTCCGCGCCTGCAGGCCCGAACAGTTTCTCGTACTTGAACTGGAACCCGCGCGCTTCGGTGTCGTCCATGATCACCATGACACGCTCGAACTCCAGCCCTTTGACGCCTTGATGTGTGTCGAACCGGGCGCGCCCGGCCACGTAGCGGGCGTAAGGTTCAATCTCGCCGAAAGGCGCGTCGAGGAAGGCGTCAACAGCGGCGTCGATCTCGCTTCGGACATCCAACGGTTCGTCTTCATCCGCTTCAAGCATGGGACCGGCTTCGGCATCCTTGTCGAGGGCGATGCGAATCCGCTCGTGCAGCGGAAAGAGCCGTGTCTTGCCAAGGTGCCGCGCAATATCGCGCACCGTCGCGGAACGCCCGGGCTCCAGCAGGGCGAGCAAGGAATCGACGGCCGCTTGAGCCTTCCGAAGTTGATCCCCTTCGTCGCATGCGCCTCTGAAGGCTTCGGCGCTGGTCAGCGGCGAATGCTCCCGCACAATCCGGCCGATCGCGAATTTGTCCCCGCGCGCCTGGGTCAGCCCGAGGACCTGCTCTGTGAACACCCGAAGCAGGGGCAGCTCGCCATTGAGCAATCCGGTTCGGAACACCTGCACCTTCGAAAGCGCCTCAAAGACCGCCTCAAAGCCCAATCGCCGTGACGCCATGTGATGTTCGAGGATCAGCACCTTGACCGCGTCGTCGTCCATCCATGCAGGATCATCCGCGACTTCCGCCATCTTGATGCAGATCGCGGCCTCCGCCATGGCCTTGTCGCGGCCGACCGACGGTAAGATGAAGAGCCGGACCTGGCCCTCGGCAGCGGTGCTCAACGGAACCTGGATCTGTCTGTCGGTGGCCTCACGCACCTTGTTGATCAGCCGGATGACCCTGCGCGGGCACCGGCGGTTCAGTTTCTTCGCGGGAGTCGCCCATTCAGGGGGAAGGGCCTGCCCCAGCGTCGGCTCGCCGTCGCCATAGATGCGCTGCATCATATCGCCGATCAGACCGATCACGATCTCGCCTCGCAACGCAGCTTCGAGCTCGAAGAGGGCGGCGACGATCAGCTTGTTGGTATCCTGGCTCTCATCCACAAGGATGAAGGGATAGCCGTCGCGCACGATCTTCTGCAGCGTCGGCTTGGTCCGCAGGAAGGTGGCCGCCAGCTTCAGCACTTCGGAATGGTTCAGCGAGTCCCGCCCGTGATTGTCGCCGTCAGGGCTGTAGACGAAGCGCCGAACCGTATCGAGATTGGCGAGACGGCGCTCCTTTGAGGCGATGTCCGCGATCCGGTCGCGGGACGCCTTCGTCCCCGCCCGCCCCTTGGACTCCTTGTCGACGAGGTCGGCGATATTGGCTTTCAGCTCCAGGCGAACCCATTCGCGGATGTCGTTGTCGAAGCCTTCGACGAGGCTCCAGGCGAAGCTATGAATCGTGGAGACCGCGATCAACGGGTCGAACTGGGTGCGCCTGATAATCTCGTCCCGAGCCGCCTTGGTGTAGGTCACGACCGCCACCCGACGCCCGCGCAGTCTGAGCGCCGGTCCATGCACGGCGCAGACGTACTTCAAGGCCTCCACAAGCGTGTGGGTCTTCCCCGATCCGGCGCCGGCGAACAGGAAGAAGCTTCTCGGCGCCGCCGGATCGAGACAGGCCTTGATTTCGGTATCGACGGTGGCATCCACGTCATCGTCGTCAAGCGCGGCCACCGTCATGCCGGCCGCGCCTTGGGCGCCAACTCCGCTTCCTTCCGCTTCAACTGGGCGATCAGCCATTCAAGACCGCACCGAATGTAGGCCGGCGGCGTCAGCGTGCGAACATCTTCACTGAACAGGAGATCGAGCGCGAACTCGGCCTTGCCGGCAGTCACAATGGCCGCCTGAGCCTTGGCCGCCAGATCTTCGACCGACGTCGCTTCGACGACGGCCTCCTGAAAATGGGCCGCGAGGCCCGTCGCCGACGCGCCGGCATCGGCTCGCGCCTTGAAGAAGGACAGGTTGGCGTACAGCACCGCGTCTTCGAAGGTGTTGGCGAGCAGTTCTTTCGTTTCCGCCTTAGCATGACCGGCAGCCGCGCCGCTTTCGGCTTTGTGAAGTGGAAAGGCAATGGCCACGGGCGTCTGATAGGCCGCCCTGACGCCGTAGCCGCTCGGATGCCGCACTTCCTTCTCGGCCTCGTCGAGGTCCAGCAGATCGTCGACGGAGATCTTGCCGGGAGACCAGTCGCGCAGGGTCGCATTCCGCGCTTCCTGCCCCTGCCCACGACTCGGCGCGACGGCTTTCCCGGTCGTGGGGTCCTTGGCGTCCAGGTCCGTTATCACCAAGGTCGTCAGGCCCAGTTCCTCGACCAGGCGCTTGAACCGGTGCGCGTGGCTGCCTCCAATCTCCAGCCAGGAGATGTAGGCGCTGCGCAGGTACTCAAATTCGTCGCGCTCCTCGACGAAATGGGGGACGAGAATCCGCTCTGCCGCTCCTTCGATGAAGACCGCGCCGTCCGCGAAAAACAGGTCGCAGTGCGTCGCCTTGAGATAGCGGGTGACGAAGCGCGCCGTCTGGTCCTTCTTGTCTCCGAAGACACGGGTCAGATTGACCACGCAGGCCGTCGGGATCGTTCCACCCGCTGGAGGCGGCAGGCGACGGAAATACCGCAGCGCCGCGAAGTCGCATGCGTGGGCGACATGGCTCGAATGGGTGCTGGCCAAGAGTTGGGTCGTGAAGGCCGTACCGGTGCCGAGGCCCGGCAGATTCCTCAGCACTTCGTACGCGTGTTTGATGAAGACCTGTTGTACCTGGGCATGCAGATAGGCCTCGGGCTCTTCGATCAGGACCAGGTGCAAGGGTTCAGGAGCAGACCTAGACGCGGCGCGGGCACCCGCCTTGCCCACCTTCATCCAGGCATCGCGAAACCCCATCAACGCGAATACCATCGACACCAGATTCTGGTATCCCAACCCATTGGAATCTTCGGGCAGCCGGTGCTCGCCCAGGTCATCGCCGCCGATGGCGTACTGGACTGCGGAATCGTGACTCAGACCGTCCTGCAAGCGCAGACGTGTCGCGATCTTGAGCTGGGGATCCGAGACCCCAGGATAGCCCAATCGCGCCAGTTCCTTGAGCGCGGCGCTGAAGCATTCATCGAGACGATCGTCGAAGGTCTTTCTCGCTTCATCGAGCGCTTGCAGGGCCGATCTCCCTGGCGATGGCCTCGCCCTTTTCCTCGTTCATGTCGAACAGGGCGACCCGGGCGCCGGTGGCGGCGATGGCGCGCGCCGTGCCTTCGCCGAGGCCCGAGGCGCCTCCGGTGACGACGGCCGAGATGGAGGAGTCGAGTTTCATGGGCAGGTCCGTGGAGGCGCTGTGGACTAAACTTGTACCGGAGGCTCTGCCTCGGGAGCCGGGAAGACTGGGTAGGGACCCAGCAGGCCCACCGCGATCGCCCCGATGATCATCACCGGGATGACCGCGATGAGGAACAGATCGTAACTTCCGAAGCGGTCGAACAGTACTCCGGCGGTGACGGGGCCGAGGCCGGTCCCGACCGTGGACGCTGTGAGAATGGCGGCGAAGAGGACACCGAACCGTTTCAATCCAAAATGGCGCGTCGCCATATAGACGATGACGTCCAGTTCCGCGCCTACCGACAGGCCGACAAGAAGCGCGACGGCAGCGAACGTCACCGGGTTTGCCGGCGTGAGGAGAAGCAGAAGGCAAGCGCTGATCGGCAGGAGGAAAGCCGCCGCTCCAACGCGATCTCCGGGAAAGCGGTCGAGAAGCATGCCGGTAACGAGGCGACCTGCGATGGAGGCAATGCCAACGATGCCCGCCAAGCCCGCGGCTTCGAGGGGTGTGATCCCCTTGTCAGTCAAAATCGGGACGAAATGGACGATGATCCCGATCAGGCAGAAGCTGAAGAATGAGCCCCCGATAAGCAGTTTGTAGAATGCGGGCCTCCTAATACCTTCCTTGAAGGTGAAGCCAGGAAGCAGGGCAGAGGCGGGTCCAGCCTTCTTGCCACCCCCCTCTTTTGCGCCGCGGAAAAAGAGGGCGAGCATGGGGATCAGTAGAATGGCCCAGAGCGCACCGAGGCCAAGGTAGCCGCCACGCCAGCCGTAGCCTTCAATCAACCAGGTCGCGACAAGCGGGAGAAGGGAGGACGCTGCTCCACTCCCGGCAAGCGTGATCGCTACCGCAAGACCTCGAGACACGTCGAAACGGCTTGACACCGCACTCGTCCAGATCGTGGGTTGATCCCACACTGTGCCGATTGATACGATCGCCCAGAGGAACAGCCAGTTAGACATTGTCCCGGTCGCCGTTCCGAGAAGAGCCACTGCCGAACACATAATGAAGGCGCCGATCAGCCCCACTCGGCGTGGCCCCCAACGGTCGATAAGATTACCCACCACCGCGTAGAGAAAAACAGCGCCGCAGTTCGCCACCGTGATGCCGAGCGCGACATCGCCGCGCCCCCAGCCGAACTCGTCCTGGAGGGGCCGTATGAAAGGCCCAAGGGAATAGATGTGAAGAACTGAGGCGGAGTTTCCCAACGAGGCCACCAAGGGTAGCAGCCAGAAATGGCGCCATTCGTCGCGCGCCTTGGCTGATCGAAGCTCACCACTCATCCCGGTCCTCACAACGTTTCTATGGGGCGTCAGGCGCACCCCGTTCCGGATCATCGAACCACAGGCCCCATGAGGCCCCCTACAAAAGACGGGGGTTCCGGCTCGCCCGTCGCGTCATGGTTCGGCTGAACATGATTTGAGGGCTTGATGCTGATGGGACGGCTGCAGGAAGACACCGCCGGCAGGGACGAATTGACGCCTCAGGGTGGACCTCGCGATCCGCGAGACTCTCCGTGGACTGCGGGAAGGTCATCGCAGACAGCCGAGATCGCCCAGTCGTGAGCGATAATCAGGCCGCATTCGATCTCGTAAGGCTGGAGCAACAGGCTCGAGCGATGGCGCTGGTGTTTGGCATCGATCCGGACCGACCTTATCCCGACGCGATCCGGCTGGAGCTACAAAAGTCCAACGCCTTCCGGCCCGAGACGTGGGAGTTGCCACTCGACGCCCCGGCCTGGCGGGTTTGGCGCGCGAGCTCATTCTGACCCAGCACCTGGATGACAACGCCGAAGATTGGTGACCTCGAGGATCGCTCCTAGTCGTCGATCCGCTCAATGACCATCGCAATTCCCTGTCCGCCTCCGATACACATGGTGACGAGCCCGAGGCGGCCGCGAATCCGTCGAAGTTCGTAGATCAGTTTGACGACGAGAATCGCGCCAGTCGCTCCGATGGGGTGTCCTAATGAAATCCCGGATCCGTTGGGATTGAGCCTGTCAGGGTCAAATTCGAGTCTATCGGCTACAGCGCAGGCCTGGGCCGCGAAAGCCTCGTTGGATTCGATGACATCGATCTCCGCGAGCGCAACGCCAGCCCGCGACAGGGCGATCGGCACGGCAGCTATGGGGCCGATGCCCATCACGCGAGGCTCCACGCCGGCGTGCCCCCAACCAAGGATTTTCGCCATCGGTTTCAGAGCCTGACGGTCCAAGGCCGCTTGAGACGCCAGCACGATGGCGGCGGCTCCGTCGTTTATGGAACTGGCGTTGCCCGCCGTGACTGTACCATCCTTCCTGAACGCTGGCCGCAGCCCCGCGAGGCTGGCCGCCGTCGTATCCGCTCGAACGTGCTCATCTACGGAGAACAGCCGAACGTTTCGCCCCTCTGTGACCTCGATGGGAAGGATTTGCTCTCGAAAGCGACCCTCGGCTTGAGCCCGGGCCGCGCGCGCGTGACTTTCGGCGGCCAGCGCATCCTGACGTTCACGGTTGACGCCATAGTCAGCGGCGACGTTCTCGGCGGTCACCCCCATATGGGCGCCGTCGAAAGGGTCGCTCAGCGTCTCAACCAGGGCGTCAACCATTGTGATCGGTCCCATCTTCTGGCCAAAGCGGGCCGACCCGACCAGATGTGGCGCACGGCTCATGACCTCCGCGCCTCCCGCGACCGCAACCTCTGCCTCTCCCAATGCGATCGTCTGCGCGGCGGATACGACGGCCTGAAGTCCAGAACCGCACAGCCTGTTCACCGTGAGAGCGGGGGCCTCGACCGGCACATCCGCATCTACAGCACAGACACGCGCCAGATAGGCGTCCTTTGGCGTCGTAGGAATGACCTGCCCCATGAATACATGCTGCACCGCAGTGGGGAGGAACCCCGATCGCGCGATCGCCTCCTTTACAACCCGTGCCCCAAGATCGGCCGGCGTTGCATTCCTGAAGCTCCCACCGAAATCTCCGATCGCCGTGCGGACGCCAGAAACGATGAAGACCGGTTCCATGAGACACTCCCATTGTCGCAAACGCGCCTGATAAGCGACATCTTACGCTGCAATGCAACACGATATCGAACGGTTGATCGATTTTTAAAGATCGAGGCGGTGGCGAGGAGTGAAATCAAAGCGTTCCAGCCGCAGCAGACTTCCCGGCCATTCAATCTGAACCTGCGACCCTCAAGCCGAGAGCAACGCACAGCTCGATCCCAATTTTATTTGAACGTTCGTTCATTTTAATGTAGAGGCTGGGTCGATCTGCGATTTGGCTATGGAGCTGAGGATGACCGACGTGTTGCACCGACCCGACTCCGGATACATGGACCCAGCCTTCGGCGCCGGTGTCTACGCCCCCGTTGAGCATGAGCTCGACGTCGTCTGTTCCGACGTCATCGGAGCGGTCCCAACCAATCTGAACGGCATATTCGTCCAGGCCACGCCGAACCCGGCGTTCGCGCCCGGACCTGGCCATAGCTGGTTCGACGGCGACGGGATGATCCAGAGCGTCGAACTCATCGCAGGTCAGGCGCGTTTCAGGAACCGCTATGTCGCGACCAAAGGGCTGCTTGAGGACCGCGCGGCGGGGCAAGCGACTTACGTCGGCAGCCTGGCGAAATTCGGCGCAGGCAAAAGGCACAAGAACACCGCCAACACCGACCTTGTCTGGCACGCCGGACGTCTGCTCGCCCTGTGGTGGGAGGGCGGCGAGCCCTATGAGATCACCTTGCCGGACCTCGAGACAAAAGGCGTGTTCACCTACAACGGCACTCTCGACGTCGGTCTGACATCTCACCCCAAGCTGGATCGCAAGACCGGGGAGTTGTTCTTCATCTCCTGGTCGACCAGGGCGCCATTCCTGACCGTAGGCGTGGCCGACGACAGCGGCGTGATCACGCGCAAGACGCCGATCTCCCTCGCGGGGCCGCGTGTCCAGCATGACATGGGCCTGAGCGACACGGCCATTGCGGTCTTCGACTTCCCGCTCGGCATAGACCCGGAACGCGAGGGTCAGGCCATGGGCTTCAAGATGACGTCCCAACCTTCGCGCATCGGGCTCCTGTCTCGAGACCCTGCAGACGACACGGTCCAGTGGTTCGAGGTTGAGCCTTGCTACATGTGGCACCTGATGTGCTGCTATGACGACGGCGACGATTTCGTGATCGTTGGTGTCAGGTCCAGCAATGCCGTCAATTTCGACGATGCTCACGAGGCCGACGACCGTCCGACCGTCGACGGTGAGCACCGGTTCGACACCCTGCTCCATGAATGGCGGCTCAATCGCCGCACCGGGGAGGCGGTCGAGCGTGACGTCGATACGGTCCTCGCCGAACTCCCGCGGGTCAACGACGCCTTCGTGTCGAGCGGCGCATCGTTCGGCTACGCCGGATTGCTGGATGAGACATCCAAGACGTTCCGCTTCAAAGGCATCGCGAAATATGATCTGCGGACCTACGAACGGCAGGATATCCTCTTTCCCGCCGGCCTTGTCTGCAATGAGCCGAACTTCGTGCCCGCCGATGATCCAAAGGCGGAGGACGACGGATACGTGGTCGCCTTCGTAACGGATTCTGTCCGCCTGACTTCCGAGCTCTGGATTATCCGCGCGGACGATTTCACCGCTGGTCCCGTTGCCAAGATCCGACTCCCGCAACGCGTGCCGGCGGGTTTTCACGGACGGTGGGTCCGACAATCGACCTATGGGGCGAGTGCCGCGTGAGTGACGCCATGACCGAATTCACGACACTCTCCCTTGATTTCCAAGGCCCCGTCGCCACGCTTACGCTACGTCGCCCGAAGGCGGGGAACGCGATGGGCGCGCTCAGCGGGCAGGAGTTGCGCGCCGCCGCCGACATTGTCGCACGCGACACCACGGCGCGCGTTCTGGTCTTGCGAGCAGAGGGGCGCGCTTTCTGCGTAGGCGGCGATCTTGCAGAGTTCTCGTCCCACGCCGAACTGGGGCCGGCCGTCCGAGCCATGGTCGTAGATTTCCATACCGCCTGCCAGCAGTTGGCTGAACTCGATCTACCGATCCTGGCCGTCGTCCAGGGGCCCGTCGCCGGCGCAGGTCTCGCCCTGACTTCGCTTGCCGACTACGTCGTGGCTGCGTCCGAAGCGACGTTCACATACGCCTACGCCAGCGTCGGCCTTTCTGCGGACGGCGGGGTCACATGGTTGCTGCCCAAGCAAATGGGGCTTCGCGCCTTCCGGTCCTTCGTTATCACCGGACGCACCCTGACCAGCGAGGAGGGTCTGGCTCAAGGGCTCGTCTCCGAGCTCGTCGCCGGGGCGAACCTGGAAGAGAAGGCCGAGGCGTTAACAAGCCAATTTGCGCGCGGACCAACCCGGGCTCTCGGCGCCATCAGACGTTTGACGTTGGATGGCTATGGACGATCTTACGCCGATCACCTCTCCGCAGAGATGGATCAGGTGGCGACGCTGGCTGATACGGACGTGGCGAAAGGGGCGATCGCGGATGTGCTCAGTCGGCGAGCGCCGCAGTTCCCCAACCGCTAGATGCAGGATTTCCTAGGCATCGAGGAGACCCTGCTCGCAGAAGACCACCGCCTTCTTCGCCAGCAAGTCCAGCGCTTCGTCGAGACGAATATCGCGCCTCACGCCATTCAGTGGGAGGACGAGGGGCGGGTTCCGTCATCCATGTTTGCGGCCTTGGGTGAGGCGGGTCTACTGTCAATCGCCTTCCCCGAGGACTTGGGCGGGTCGGGTCTGGGCCCCCTCGGTTCCGTGGTCTTCAATGAAGAGCTGGGGCGTTCCGGCTTCGGCGGCCTGACAGCCTCCATCACCGTCCATTCCGACATGACCGCGCTTCATCTGGCGCGGGCCGGCGATCCGGATCAACAGCGTCGATGGCTTCCAGACATCTTGGCCGGACGCAAGATCTGCGCCCTTGGGGTCACCGAACCCCGCGGTGGATCCGACCTGACGCGCATGAGCACGCGCGCCGTCCTGGACGGCGACGCCTATGTCCTGAACGGGGCGAAGACATTCATCACCAACGCCAACATCGCCGACCTGTATTTTGTCGTGGCGCGCACAGACGCCGACGCGAGAGGCGGCGCGGGGTTCTCTCTCTTTGTCGTCGAACGGGACACTGTGGGCCTTTCGCTCGGCGCCCGGTTGAGCAAGACGGGATGGCACAGTTCTGACACCGGCGAGCTGTTTTTCGACAATGCCCGGGTACCGGCCGCAAACCTCATCGGCGAAGAGGGGCGGGGCTTCTACTACATGATGGCGGGACTGGATCACGAGCGGCTTTGCGCCGCCGCCCAGGCTCTTGGCCTGGCCGATGCGGCTCTGGATGCGACCCTGGCCTGGGTGAGGGGGCGCGAAGCCTACGGCGGGACGCTTTGGGACCTGCAGGTCATTCGCCACGAACTCGCGAAGCTGGCCACCGAACTGCTGTCCGCGCGCAGCTTCCTGTATCTGGCGGCCGCGAAGTCCGCTCGGGATGAACGGCTCCAGATGGAGGGGGCGATGCTCAAGGCCTACGTCCCCGAGTTCGTAAACCGACTGACCTACAAATGCGTCCAGTTTCACGGTGGAGCCGGCTACATGTCCGGCGCTCCGGTGGAACGCATTTCCCGCGACGCGCGGATCCTCGCCATCGGTGGGGGAGCTGCGGAAGTCATGTACGACGAAGTCGCCAAGCGACTGTGATGTCGAAGGAGCCCGCCATGACCGAAACCCTCTCAAAATCCGAAGAGGTCCTTTACGAGGTGTGGGGGTCGACCGCGATCATCAGCCTGAACCGGCCAGAGCGTAGCAACGCCCAGACCTACCCGCTGTTGTATGCCCTGGATGACGCCTTTAGCCGGGCCGTCGAGGACGACGCCGTGCGGTGCATCATCCTCAGGGGTGAGGGCAAACATTTCTCGTCGGGCCACGACACGGTCGCCGGGGACATCAACGACTGGAAGCGGGGCGCGGCGCGGCGGCGCATGAGCTGGCCGAGCCACGACGGCATGAGCGGCGCAGAACGCCAGTATGCGGCGGAACAAGAGTTCTATCTTGGCCTCTGCCGGCGCTGGCGCGAGATCCCAAAACCCACCATCGCGGCCGTGCAGGGCGCCTGTATCGCCGGCGGGCTTCTACTGGCGTGGGTCTGCGACATCATTGTCGCATCTGAGGACGCCTTCTTCAGCGACAACACGGTGTCGATGGGCATTCCGGGCGTAGAATATTTCGCCCATGCTTTTGAACTGCCCTCTCGCGTCGCCCGTGAGTTTCTGATGCTGGGTGAACGTATGACCGCCGACCGCGCTCGGGACTACGGCATGGTCAACCGGGTGGTGGCGCGCGACGCCTTGCTGGACGAGGCCCTGTCCATCGCCGCTAAATTGGCAGAGCAGCCACGCTTCGCCCTGTCCCTCACCAAACAGGCCTTCAATCTCGTCGACGACATCCAGGGCAAGCGTTCCGCTATGGAAGCCACCTTCGGCCTGCATCACCTCGCCCACTCCCATAATCGCGCCGAGACAGGCCGCAGCATCCTGATGCCGGTCAAGCCGAAATAGGCCGTCGTTCGTCCGTACGCCCAGCCACCACGAGACCTGTCCATGCCTTCGTTTCTCGGAGACGCGCCACTCGCCGGTCGGCGCGCTCTTGTCACCGGCGCCTCGTCCGGTCTCGGCGCTCATTTCGCCCGGGTGCTCGCCGCCGCGGGCGCCGATCTCGTGCTCGCCGCCCGACGTCTCGACGCCCTGCAGGCGCTCGCGGACGACCTGAAGACGGAGGGAACCAGGGTTGAGGTGCTGCAACTCGACGTCATGGACGCTCAAGTCACGGCGCGCGCGATCGAAATGCTCGAGGCCGTGGACATCCTGGTCAACAATGCCGGGATTGTGCGCTCATGCGGTCTCCTCGATCAGACGGAGGCGGACTGGGACGTCGTCATCGACACCAACCTCAAGGGAATGTTTGTCGTGGCTCAAGCGGTCGCCCGTCTAATGCGCGATGGCGGACGGGGTGGGACGATCATCAATGTGGCGTCCATCCTGGGCCTGCGTCAGGCAGGAGGGGTCGCCCCTTATGCGATCTCCAAGGCGGGAGTCATCCAGATGACCAAATCCATGGCGCTGGAGCTCGCGCGCCATGGCGTCCGGGTGAACGCCTTGGCGCCGGGCTATCTGGCGACCGACTTGAACCGCGAGTTCTTCGAGAGCCCGCCCGGCAAGGCCATGATCGGACGCATTCCGATGCGGCGGCTGGGCGAACTTCAAGACCTGGACGGGCCGTTGCTGCTGCTGGCCAGCGACGCCTCGCGCTACATGAACGGCTCCGTTCTCGCCGTCGACGGCGGCCACCTCGTCAGCACGCTCTGAGGACCCAATGGTGCAGAAGATCTATCCCGACGCCGCTCGGGCGCTGGAAGGCCTGACGTTCGATGGCATGACACTCGCGGCGGGCGGTTTCGGCCTCTGCGGCATCCCCGAAACCTTGATTGCCGCCTTGGTCGAGACCGGCGCCAGGGACATCACCGCCATCTCGAACAATGCTGGTGTTGACGACTTCGGTTTGGGCAAGCTTCTGCGGACGCGCCAGATCCGCAAGATGATCTCCAGCTACGTCGGGGAAAACAAGGAGTTCGAGCGGCAGTACCTGGCTGGTGAACTCGAGATCGAGTTCTGCCCGCAGGGCACCCTGGCCGAACGGATGCGGGCCGGGGGCGCGGGCATCGCCGGCTTCTACACCCGCACCGGCGTGGGCACGATGATCGCCGAAGGCAAGGAGACCAAGGTCTTCGACGGCGAGACCTATCTGTTGGAAACCGGCCTGGTCGCGGACGTCGCGATCGTGAAAGCCTGGAAGGGCGATCCCTTCGGCAACCTCGTGTTCCGCAAGTCGGCGCGCAACTTCAACCCGATGGCCGCGACCTGCGGCCGGGTGACCATCGCTGAGGTAGAGGAGATTGTGGAGGCTGGCGCGCTGGAGCCCGATCAGATCCACTGCCCCGGCGTTTTTGTGCAGCGGCTGATCCTGGCCACTTCCAATGAGAAGCGCATCGAACAGCGCACCGTGACCAAGGAGCCCGGCTGATGCCCTGGACGCGAGACGAGATGGCCGCTCTGGCGGCGCGCGAACTGCGCGACGGCTTCTACGTCAATCTGGGGATCGGCATCCCGACCTTGGTCGCGAACCACATAGCGCCGGGCGTGGACGTGACCCTGCAGTCGGAGAACGGCATGCTCGGCCTGGGGCCGTTTCCGCGCGAGGATCGCGTCGACGCCGACATCATCAATGCGGGCAAGCAGACGATCAGCGAACTGGACCGGACCAGCTATGTTTCCTCGGCCGACAGTTTCGGCATGATCCGGGGCGGACATATCCAGCTGTCTGTCCTGGGTGCGATGGAGGTCGCCCAGACCGGCGATCTGGCGAACTGGATGGTGCCGGGCAAGATGGTCAAGGGACCGGGCGGCGCCATGGATCTCGTCGCCGGGGTCCGTAGGATCATCGTCCTGATGGATCACGTGGACAAGGCCGGGACGCCCAAGTTCCGCAAGACGTGCACTCTGCCGCTCACGGGCACAAATGTGGTGGACATGATCATCACAAATCTGGCGGTGTTCCAGCGGCCCGACCGCCAATCGCCCTTCGCTCTGACCGCCTTGGCGCCGGGGATCACCGCCGATGAGGTGCGCCAGAAGACCGAAGCCCATTATCTCGACGAGGTATCCCGATGAGCGACCGCGCCACTGAAATCGCCACCCGCGTCGAGGCCTTCGTCCGCGAGGTCGTCGTCCCCTATGAGAAGGATACGCGGGTTGCAGTCCATGGCCACGGCCCCACGGAGGACCTGGTGCTTGAGCTTCGCGCCAGGGCGAGGGCGGCGGGCGTGCTGACACCGCATATCCTGGCTGATGGCAGCCACCTGACCCAGCGCGAGACGGCGACGGTTCTGAAGGCCTCGGGTCTGTCGCCGCTCGGCCCCGTGGCGGTGAACACCATGGCGCCCGATGAGGGCAATATGTATCTGATCGGCAAGGTCGGGAGCCCGGAGCTCAAGACGAGGTTTCTCGCTCCGCTCGTCGCCGGCGAGGCGCGATCGGCCTTCTTCATGACCGAACCGGCAGCCGAAGGCGGTGCGGGGTCGGATCCGTCGATGATGCAGACGACCTGTCGGCTGGACGGCAACCATTGGGTGATCGACGGGCGCAAGGCCTTCATCACCGGCGCGGACGGCGCCGGTGTGGGCATCGTCATGGCCAAGTCCAACGATGGAGCCTGCATGTTCCTGGTCGACCTGCCAGATCCCGCGATCCGCATCGAACGACTGCTCGACACCATCGACAGCTCCATGCCGGGCGGCCACGCAATCGTGACGATCGACAATCTGCGAGTGCCCGCGGACCAGATGCTCGGCCAGAGCGGCGAGGGCTTCAAATACGCCCAGATCCGTCTGTCGCCCGCTCGCCTGTCGCACTGCATGCGCTGGTGGGGCTCGGCCTTCCGCGCGAACGAGATCGCTACGGCCTATGCCTGCAATCGCACCGCCTTCGGCAAACCCCTTGTGGACCACGAAGGCGTCGGCTTCATGCTGGCCGAGAACCTCATCGACCTGAAACAGGCCGAGTTGATGATCGACTGGTGCGCGGACGTCCTCGACGGTGGCTCGCTCGGCACGGCCGAGAGCTCCATGGCCAAGGTCGCCGTGTCCGAGGCGCTGATGCGGGTGGCGGACCGCAGCGTTCAGGTCATGGGGGGGACGGGCGTCTCCGGTGACACCATCGTCGAACAGGTGTTTCGCGAGATCCGCGCCTTCCGCATCTATGACGGCCCGACCGAGGTCCACAAATGGAGCTTGGCCAAGAAGATCAAGCGGGACTTCAACGCCGGAGCGGCCCATTGAGCGCCGGCGTCGAGGACAATCTCGGCACGACGCCGGTGCGAGAGGCCCATCGTTTCGATGAAGCCGCGTTGCAGCGCTGGATGGCGGGGAATGTCGAAGGTTTCGCGGGTCCCTTGAAGGTGGAGCAGTTCAAGGGCGGGCAATCAAATCCCACCTATAAACTGACCACGCCGGAGCGTGCCTATGTGCTGCGGCGCAAACCCCCAGGGCAACTCCTCAAGGGCGCCCACGCGATCGAACGGGAGGCGCAGGTGCTTGTCGGACTTGAGAAGGCTGACTTCCCCGTCGCCCATGTTTTCGGCGTTTGCACGGACGACACGGTCATCGGCACCTGGTTCTATGTGATGGAGATGATCGAAGGGCGCATCTTCTGGGACGCGACCCTCCCGGAGGTCTCGGCTGCGAGCCGAGCGGCCTATTTCGACGCCATGAATGAAGTTCTGGCCCGGCTTCATATGGTCGATTTCGAAGCGGTAGGTCTCGGCAGCTACGGGCGGCCCGGCAACTATTTCGAACGGCAGATTTCTCGCTGGGCGAAACAGTATCTCGACGACGCCGAGGCCGGCCGCGACCCGAACATGGACCAACTGATTGAATGGTTGCCGGCCAACATTCCGCGCGGCGACGAGACCGCGATCGTCCATGGCGACTGTCGGATCGACAATATGATCTTCCATCCCACAGAGCCGCGCATCCTGGCCGTGCTGGACTGGGAGTTGTCGACCCTCGGGCATCCGCTGGCGGACTTCGCCTACAACGCCATGATGTACCATATGCCTCCTCACATCGTGGCGGGCCTTGGAGCGGCGGACCTCGCGGCGCTGAACATTCCGTCCGAGGCAGACTATGTGGCGGCCTACTGTCGCCGGACGGGCCGCGACTCGATCCCGGACTACGGCTTCTACCTCGCCTTCAACTTCTTCCGCCTGGCCGCCATTTTCCACGGAATCAAGGGGCGGGTGCTGCGAGGAACCGCCGCGTCCGCCCAGGCGGCGGAGCGTGCGAAGGCCTTCCCTGAACTCGCCAGGATCGCCGCCGAGTTGGCCGGGCGAGACCGGGCGATCTGAAGAGGCTTTAAGGTCGGACGGTCAGGGCGCTCCGCAGCGTCGCGACCTCCAGCGGCGTGAAGCTCAGGCGGTCCGTCAGGTAGCCTGACACCGAGCCGTAGCCCGCGTCCAGAGCCTCAAGCGCGCCCACAAGGTAGGCAGCGTCAACGCCGTACATCACCTGCCGGCATTCCTTGGGCAGGCCGGCGTAACGCGTCAGCTTGGCCTCGCTGAGCATATTCGCGAAGTGCGCGTCGCTCTCCAGACGGACGCCGCTCTCGAGGTAGTCCGCGACGATCCTGTCCCTGGGCACGCCGAGGGCCTCCAGGATTAGCGCGCAGGCGACACCGGTCCGGTCCTTACCCGCCGAGCAATGGACGAGCAGGGGGGTGTGACCTTCTATGATCAGACGCAAAAGCGCCTCGAACTCCTCTGCGAAGATCTCCGGCATGGTGGCATAGAAGCCTGCGAAGGCCTCTATCCACGCCTCGACGCGGGTCTCTCCCCTGGCGAACATGGGGTCGAAGATAAAGTCCGTGTTGGCCTTCGGCGAAACCATTATCCGGGCTGAGGACCAGTCGCCCAGGCTGGGCTGGGCTTGTCGCTCCTTCTCCGAGCGCAGATCGACCACGGCCCGAATGCCGAGTTCAGAAACGATCTCGAAGTCCGCAACACTCAGGCGTCCGAGATGATTGGACCGATAGATCCGACCCTGAGCCATCTGGCCGCCGCTCGCCAGGTCGAAGCCCCCGAGCGCTCGGAAGTTCGTCGCGCCGCCGAGCCGCAAATCTGAAGGCATGACGGACGCCGCGCTCAACGAAGAGCGGACCGCATGATCTTTCCGCTCGCCGTCTTTGGCAGGTCGTCGACGATCGCGAATTCCGCCGGCCGCTTGTAGGCGGCGAGGTTTTCTCTGCAGAATGCGGCGAGGTCTTCGGTCGTGGCGCTCTGCCCAGGCCTCAGCCGTATATAGGCCTTTACGGTTTCGCCCCGATATTCGTGCGGAACGCCGACGACGGCCGCCTCCAGAACCGCTGAGTGCCCATAGAGCACATCCTCGACTTCACGCGGCCAGACCTTGTAGCCGCCGGCCACGATCATGTCCTTCTTGCGATCCACCAGATAGAACCAGCCGTCGGCATCCATGAAGCCGATGTCACCGGTTCTCAATCCGTCGGATCGCAGGGTCTCCGCAGTGGCCTCGGGCCGGTTCCAGTAGGCCGTCATATTGGTCGGGGCATCGACGATGATTTCGCCCATCTGACCGGCTGGGAGCGGCGCGCCATTGTCGTCTGCGATCCACATGTGCACGCCAGGGAACGGAATGCCGATCGAGATCGCGCCGCTCTCGGAATCGACGGGCGTGCGATCCCGCCATTCGAACGGAACCACGGAAACCGCGCCGCCGACCTCGGTCATTCCAAACCCCGATTGGGCTGGCACGCCGAACTCGGCTTTCAGGCGAGCGACGAGCGCGGGCGACACGGCGGCGCCGCCGATCGCGCAGGCCTTGAACGAGGCGAAATCCTCGATCTTCGCGCCTTCTGCTTGCGTCAGGGCGATGTAGGCGGTGGGTGCGGCGGCGGTATAGGTCGGACGGTACTCGCGGATCGCCTCAACGCTGACTTCCGGCTGGAACCTGTAGGTATAGATGATCGGACTGGCGAGCCTCAAGGCGCTCACCATGGTGCACATCAGCCCCGTCGTGTGGAACACCGGCGCCAAGGCTATGATGGGCTCATGCGGCTTCAGATCATACACCTTCTCGGCGTAGGTCGAGGCCCGCGTTGCCGCCCTGTGCGGAATGACCGCCGCCTTGGGGATTCCTGTGGTGCCGGATGTATAAACCAGGAGTGCGCAGTCGTCGGGATCGCGTGGCAGGACTGGCGCCGCGACGCCGCGATGGGGTGCGACGAGATCGATCCACGCCGCATAACCGGCGGGCTGAAGCCGAGGAGGCATCACCCTCATGTCGTCGCGCGTCTGATAGTCGTAAGGTGACGCCACCACCACGAGAGAGGGGTGATAACTGTCCTTATCAACGCGTTCGAGAGCGTCCGCGACCAGGCCGGGTTCCAGCACCAGAGTATGAGGGCGGGCGTCGTTCAATACGACGGCGAGTTCACGCGCCCTGTTCATCGGATTAATGGGAACCAGGCTCCCGCCCGCCTTCCACGCCGCCAGCATGGCGATGGCGAAGGCAGGGATATTCTGCATATAGACCGACAGTCTATCGCCGGGCAGGAAGCCGCGCTCGCGGAGCGCCGCCGCAAACGCACTACTCTCGATGTCGATGTCGCTGTAGCTCAGCACACGGTCAAAATAGGCGACGGCAGGCCCGTCCGGATGGCTGGCAAGCGCCGCCTCGAACATCCCTAGACCATGGTCTGGATGATCCGGGATCTCCCAATGCGGCGGAGGCATGAGGTCGAACCAGGGGGTCCGGTCGTCAGCGCAATAGCTCGAAAGTTGAGCTGTCATCAGGAGATCCCGTATCTTTACTAATAGGCGACGCGGAACAACACGCCGTAGGTTGCAGGTTTGGCAGCGTTACGGACTAGCGTATCCGAACCCCGGTTTGTCGTCGTCCAGTAGTAGGTGTCGGTGACGTTTGCGCCCCAGAGACTGGCGGACCACCGCCCATCGGCGCTTTCAATGCCAACCCGCAGATCGAGCGTCGTGTACTGTTTGACATCCATGAGCGGATCGCGGCCCAGGAAGCCCGAAGTACGACTGCGATAGGCGGCATCGGCTCCGACGAAGGCGTTGAGGTTGTCGGAAACATCCCAACGGTATTCGCCGCCCAGATTCACCGACCACGGCGGCGAGTAGTTCAGGGTTTGTCCAGCGAAGTTCTCGGTCACCGAGAACAGGTTGATGCCCACGAACTCCTTGATTTCGGTGTCGAGGTAGGACACCGACGTATAGAGATTGAGGCCATCCATCGGGTTGGCGGTAACCTCGAGTTCGGCCCCGCGGATCACCGATTCCGGGATATTCACCAGCTTCGACAAGCTGCCCGCGACCGAGTCGATGATTCGACCACGGAGCTGCTTGTCCGTGTATTCGTAGTTGAACACGGCTCCAGAGAGGTTCAGTCGACGGCTGAACAGGTTGGTTTTGAAGCCGACCTCCGTGGCATCCAGTTGCTCTTGGGTGGCAGGATCGAACCCGACAGCGAAGGCAGCGCCCAACGTCGGGAAGGCGCCCGCCTTGAACCCTCGCGAGTAGCTGGCGTAGAGCAGCGACCCTGGCGTCGGCTTGAAGTTCACGCCACCCCGGAAGGCGACGTTGTCCTCGGCGAGAGAGTTCACCACCTCGCCGCCGATAAAGGTGTCTTTGGCGAGGGTGGTGCACTGGCCCGCCTGCAAGGCGGGCACACGCGGCAGACCGCGGGGGTCGCGGAACAGATTCTGGAGGAAACTGTAGAGTGCTGCGGTGTCGCCGACGCCGTTGTCACCCGTACAGCCGTTGAAATCGCGCTGGTCCTTCGTGTAGCGCAGCCCGCCCACCAACGACCACTGGTCGTTAAGCTGATATTCGCCGTCAGCGAAGAAGGCGTAGGTCTCCACGTCGGTGTCGGCGCGAATGAACGGGGTGTCGAAATGGAAGCCGGCCGAATAGCTGTTGGTCCCGGCGGCGATGTCCGCCAGTTGATAGTCGTGGACGTCGTCACTGCGATAGTTCGCGCCCGCGCTCCATGTCAGACCTCCGGCTTCGCCGCTTATGCGCAGTTCCTGATATATAGACTTGATGGTACCGGAAGCGCCCGCATTGAAGTTGTCGTAAATCATGCCGTCGCGGTCGGTATAAGATTCGGTGTCTAGGCTTGAGTATGCCGTGATCGAAGACAGGCGCAGGGTTTCGCTGAAATCGTAGTTCACCTTCAGGGCGAGTTGGTAGAAAGTGTCGTCGCGCGAATAGTCCTGGCCGGGGGCCCAATCGGCCGCGCGCGCATTCGTTGGCGTCAGCGGGTAGCTGAACACTTGCGGGAGGCGGAAGATGTTGGCTGGCGACTGAGCACGGAAGCCCACAATCTGGGCTGCGCTGGTCTCCGAGCCGTCTTTCCAGCCGCTGGCGATGAAATCAGCGCTCAGGCGGTCTGAGGGCTGCCAGTGCAGCGAGAGGCGACCGGCCACCTTGCGCTGCTCGCCCAGGGAGTCGTCCCGGGTATAGCTTTCCTGCCAAGGTCCGCCGTGGGTGCCGCTGACCGCCAAGCGTGCAGTCAGGGTTTCTGTCAGAGGGCCGGTCACGAACGCTTCACCCGTGAAGGTGTTGAAGGTGCCGTAGCCGAGCTGCGCACCCGCAGCAAAGGTGTCGCTAGGCTTGTTGGCGATGTAGTTGATGGCGCCGCCGGTGGCGTTCTGACCATAGAGGGTGCCCTGGGGCCCCTTCAGAACCTCGAGCCGGCGCAAGTCCAGCACCGCGCCCTGCGTCATTGAGGTGTAGGGCAGCGGCACTTCGTCTACAGAGACGGCCACGGTCGAATTCGAGGCGAGGCTGGGGTCGTTGAAGCCCACGCCTCGCAGACTGTAGACGGGGACGTTGTAGCCCGTTTCCGCCGCCGTGAAGCCGGGAACGATCTTGGCGAGGTCACTGACGGAAGTGACGCCGCGAGACAGCAACTCCTCACCGCCGACCGAGACGACGGACGCCCCGACATCTGTCAAAGCCTGGCTTCGGCGGTTGGCGGTGACGACGATCTCGTCGACGGTCGTGGCTTCCTGTTGCACTGCCGCCGGCCCCGCCGCCCCTGTAGACTGCGCCATTGCAGGCGCGGCCAGAAGACACGTCAAAGCGACGCCACCGCAAAGCGTTGCTTTCGCGGACTTGTATCCTGCCTTAAGCATACTCCACCTCCCCATGTTTTGTTTTATTTGAGGGCGTCAGCGTTATCACAGGCCCACCACGCGAACCCCGCCTAAAGGATGGGATTATAGCCAGAGCTGAACGCGCGTTTAATAATTTTCTCCTTTGTGTGGGCGCGAAGGAGTGGGCTTCTCTCCCCTATCGAAAGTCTTTCGCCCGCTGCGACGCCAGGCGCGACGGCATTCAACAGGGACGGATCCAGAGAAGGTGATGAGGAACGCTATCGACGCCTCAGACCGCGCGCCCGAGGAGGTTGGTCGGCAGCGTCAATCCATCCGACCTCGCATCTCAAGCGCAGCTCACAGCAGGCCCGCGCATATTGACGAGCGTCAGTCGAAGGAGGTTCCTGGCAAGCCATTACCCGGTGGTCGCGCACCTCATCGATAATGGCCAAGCTCGACCTCAAGGGCCGGCTGGTTCGATTCGCCCCTCATTTGCGAGACGTGGCTTAGCAAAAAAACTCTATGGCTGCTGTGCCGCGTCAGGCTCAGCGGGGCGCCATTCGAATCGCGCCGTCAAGCCGAACGTCCTCGCCGTTGATGTAGCGATTGCTGATCATGAACAGCACCATTTCGGCGAACTCATCGGGCGCGCCGAGCCGTTTGGGAAACGGCACCGAAGCGGCCAGGCTGTCCAGCACGCTCTGCGGGGCTGCTGCGAGCAGCGGTGTCGCAAAGAGTCCTGGCAGAATGGTGTTAATCCGGATGCCTTCGTTCATCAGGTCTCGGGCGATAGGTAGAGTCATGCCGACGATGCCAGCCTTGGAGGCGGCATAGGCGGCTTGCCCTGTCTGGCCATCTTCGGCGGCGACCGACGCGGTGTTAATGATCACGCCGCGTTCCCCTTCGTTGCTGGGCTTAGCTGCCAGCATTCCCGCTGCAGAACGGGCGATACAGCGAAAAGTACCGATCAGATTGACCTGGACCACCTTCTCGAACTCAGACAGAGGGAACTGGCTGATCGCGCCGGTATCGCGAATACGGCTGGCGGTCTTGATTGCATTCCCAATACCCGCGCAATTCACAAGCACGCGTTCCTGGCCGTGGACGGCGCGCGCCTTTTCGAAAGACTGAACAACGCCGTCTTCATTGCAGACGTCGGTCTTGCAGAAGACGCCGCCGACCTCGGCTGCCAAGGCCTCCCCCCTTGCGGCATCCAGATCGAAAATTGCGACGCGGGCGCCGCGGGCGGCGAGATGACGAGTGACGGCTTCTCCCAAACCTGAAGCGCCGCCAGTGACCACCGCCGCGAGAGTCGGGTCGATTTCCATCTCGTTCTCCGTATGAAAAATTTGGCCGATGACCGACCGTTTGTAATCAGGGCCCGCTCAAGGGGCGATCGACAGCGGGCTCTGCCTTGGCCCAGTAGCGGTCGCGGACCAATCGCTTGTAGAGTTTGCCCGTCGGGTGTCTGGGCAACTCATCAACGAAATCGATCTGGCGGGGAGTCTTGACCCCGCTAAGCTGACTTCGGCAGAAAGCTCTCAGCGCCTCGCGGGCGTCGTCATCACTGACGCTTGATGAGGCGCGCTGGATAACTGCGACGACACGCTCCCCCATCTCCTCGTCTGGCGCTCCGATCACGGCGACATCTTCAACCAGCGGATGCGTGGCGAGAATGTTTTCGATCTCCTGGGGATACACATTCACCCCGCCGGTGATGATGGTGAAGCTCTTGCGATCCGTGAGGTACAGATAGCCGTCTTCGTCGATGTGCCCGATATCGCCCAACGTGGCCCAGCCGAGGGCGTGACGGCTCTCGGCAGTCTTCTCTGGATCGTTATGGTATTCGAAGACCGGTCCGCCCGAGAAGAACACCTGGCCGTCTTGCCCGACAGGGACGGGGGACCCAATCTCGTCGCAGATGTGGATGACGCATCCGAGCGCCCTGCCTACCGAGCCTTGACGCTCACGCCATTCGGCTGGGCCGATCAAGGTAAATCCGCATCCCTCCGTGCCCGAATAGTATTCGTGTATTATTGGCCCCCACCAATCCAGCATTGCCTCTTTGATCGGGATTGGACAGGGCGCGGCCGCGTGGAAAACCGTTCTGAGGGAGGATAGATCATAGGGCGCTCGCTCCTCCTGCGTCAGCTTTAACAGCCGAACGAAATGAGTTGGGACGAACTGAGCAATATTGACGCTGTATCGCGCTATGGCGTCTAGAACGCCACGAGCATCGAATTTTTCCATCACAACAACGGTGCATCCGGTACGAAGCGCTTCCATCGCCCAACCCAGCGGAGCAGCGTGGTAAAGCGGTGCCGGGGAGAGGTATGTCCAGGCCGCGTTCGCGCCGAACATTCGGGTGAACACAGGCGTAAGCGCAGTGGGATTTGTCAGAGGTCCGTCTGGAAGTGGTCGGCGTATCCCCTTGGGACGTCCCGTCGTTCCAGACGAGTACAGCATAAGGCCTCCCATCGACTGATCGGAGATCGGAGTCGTCGGGAAGGCAGCCGCCTCCGCCTTCCAGTCCCTGTAAGCCGCCACGCCTCCTTCTGAAGCGAAAAGGCCGACGCTGCCGAGCATATCCGGCAAGGCATGCACGATAGTTCCAAGGCGGCCTGTCGTGAACAAATACCGAGAGCCGGAGTCCTCGACGAGATACTGCACTTCCGCCGCGGTCAGTCGGTTCGACACAGCGACGATGTAAAGACCTGCGCGTTCGGCCACCGCAGTGAGTTCGAGGATTTCCGGACCGTTGTCGAACAGGGCGGCCACACAGTCTCCACGCTTCAAGCCTAGCGAGCGGAGCAAATGCGCTGTCTGGTTGCATTGCGCCTCAAACTGCTCGAAATTCACCGCCGCCCCAGTCTCGGCCATGATTATTGCGGGTTTGTTCGGCGTCCGCCGCGCGATCTCAGATAGATGAGTCACACCAAATCCTCCCACGATGATCGTAGGCCTGTATAGATAATATTATGTACGCGTTCAATATAATCCTTGCAGGCGCGACCGCGACATCCTCGCATGCCCTGCATGGGGTTCGGGGGGAGGGATCGTCGCTATTCCCGCCCAGCATCACGCTCAAATCGAGCTCGCCATATCCCGGCAGAGGCAGGCCATGTCGCGCAGTGTTTTGATTCGATTGTAGGCGGCGCAAAGCTCGTCCGATCTCTGGTCAAACACCCCCGCAATTTGCTATTTGCATCTTCGTTCAATATTCTGGCGGAAATCAGGAGCGTAGCGATGGCGATCGACGGTGGGTGCCTTTGTGGACAGGTGCGTTATCATAGCGACAGCAGTCCGCTCTTCACTGCCCTGTGCCATTGCACCCATTGTCAGAAGCAGTCAGGCAGCGCGTTCTCAATCATCGTCGCTGTTAAGGCGCGAAGCTTAGAGATTTTGGGTGATATCAAGGCTTTCTCGGATAAAGGCGGTGATGATCGCGCCGTCAGTCGCCAGTTCTGCCCGACCTGCGGATCCGCATTGTTCACCGTTGGAGATGGCGCGCCTGGCGTGACCTTCATCAAGGCGGGAACGCTCGACGATACAGCGCAGCTAGAGCCGACAATGGCGCTTTGGTGCGAAAGCCGACAACCTTGGGTCAAGCTCGACGTTCCTCTGAGGCAATTCGATCGGCAGCCGCAAAACTGATGACCGGCCGTCCTCTCGCCGAAGGCGAAAGGCGGGTTGCGGATCGCCTTGGTCCTTCACCGCTAAGGAAGGCTCTGGGATTCTGGTCCCAGGCTCATGGTTTCGACACTCGCTTCGAGCTGCCTTGGTCCCCGGCAGTAGCCCGATCCGCGAAGGATCGGAGGATCGATCCGGGAGCATTGCTGATCGTGATGGATCACGCGTTGGGGTTCGCCATCACCACGGTGACGGAGACCATCACGCCTTCGACAACTATCGATCTGCGGATGGACTGGTTCGGGGACATGACCGACGAGCCTGCCACGATCTCCATCGACATCCTGTCCCAGGTTGGGGCCACGGCCTTGGTGCGCGGGGAAGTGCGCCAAGGCGCGTCGGGTGACCGCCGCGCGGTGGCGACCGGCCGGTTCATGAAGGCCACGATGCCGGGAGGCTCTGAACTCGAGTCAGGCCCCCCTCCGGAAGAACTCGAACCTCGTCAAGGGACGGACGGCTTTCATGCCTATATCGGCGTCCGAGACGAAGGAGCCGGACGGATCGTCATCCCAGCCTCGCCACATCTTGCGGGGATGGTCCGGGTCGGGGCGTTTCATGGCGGCGTCATCGCCGCGATGGGGTCGCGCGCCGCCTCGTCCGCGCTCGGCGAATGGATATCGTCCGGCGATGCTCGGCAAGCGAGCGTGGAAATCGAGTATCTCAGGCCAGCATTTGTCGCCTCCGATCTCTTGATCGAGGCCAAGATCGTCAGGGCCGGTCGCCGGTCCGCGGTGGTCGAGATCACCACCCGGCAGCATGGATGGACAGAGCCCCCGCAAACTCGCGCGGTCCAGCTATGGGTTCGCGAGAGAGCTCAGTGACGGCAAGGTTCGAGGGGCGTCAGCGCCCCTCGAAGCGGGGCGCCTCCTTCGCCAAGAAGGCGGCCAGGGCGCGCTTGTGGTCATCTGTGTTCATCATCGCCGCCTGATTAGCTACCTCGAGAGCGAAGGCGTCGTCCAGATCCCCCGAGCACGCGGCCCACGCCATCTGCCGCATCCGTCCCAAGGCCAGCGTCGCACCTTGGGCAAGTGTTTCAGCGATCCCGCGCGCCTCATCTTCCAACGTTGCGTCCGCGACGACCTTCGTCACCAGCCCCCACTCAAGCGCCTTGGCGGCGGTTATACGCCCTCCAAGTAGCATCATCTCGGTGGCCCTGATCCGCCCGATCGACTTCACGAGCGTGAAGGCGGCGCCCCCGTCGGCGACTAGGCCGACACGCCCAAAAGCTTGGTGAAAGAACGCGGTCTCGGAGGCAACGACGATGTCGCCTGCCAGCGCCAGTGCGGCGCCATAGCCCACGGCCGGCCCGCGGACGCTCACCACGAGGGGGACATGCAAATCCCGGATTGCTGCGATCAACGGATCGAAATGGGTCCTCAGAGGGGCGGCGGCGTCATCCCCAGTCGCCCCGGTACCCGCGCCTCCGACCAGATTGGCCCCTGAGCAGAAGGCCTTTCCTCGCCCCGACAGAAGGACGGTTCTCACACCCGCTTTCGGGGCCTGAAGGTGTGCGATCAGGGTCTCGACCATCGGCATGGTCAATGCATTCAAGGTCGTTTGGTCATCCAGCGCCAAGGATAGAACGCCCCCGGCCTCGCTCACCGCGATCTTGTCGCTCATGTCACCGCTCCCTGCGCTGCGAGCGCCGGCCGGCCGAGGCGGTCCCGCAACTCCCGTTTCAAAACCTTGCCCGCCCCATTTCTCGGGAGAGCGTCGAGCAACACGAAGGCCTTCGGCTGTTTGTAGGGAGCCAGGCGCCCTTGAAGCCAAAGCCGGAGGTCTTCGGGCTGCAGCGCCGCTCGCGTCGGCACGATCGCCGCAATCACTTTCTCGCCCCAACGGTCGTCGGCGATTCCGACAACGACCGCCTCGGAGACGTCAGGGTGATTGAGGAGGACGCTCTCGATCTCGCCGGGATAAATGTTCTCGCCACCTGAAATGATCATGTCCGTCAGGCGGTCGCGGATGTGAAGGAAGCCAGCGTCGTCCAACTCACCCGCGTCGCCGGTTCTTAACCAGCCGTCGGCCGTGAACAGGCGGGCGCTTTCCTCGGGCTTCTTCCAGTAACCGGAGGTCAGAAACGGCGCCCGGATCTGGATTTCTCCCAAGACGCCGCTCTCTACCGGGGAGTCCTTGTCGTCTGAGATTCTCAGCATCAGTCCGGGCAGAGGTCGGCCGACAGACGTCCAGCGTCGCCCCAGGCCCGGATCATGGTCCAAAGGCGACAGGGCCGAGATATAGGTTAGGGCCTCCGTCATCCCATAGAAGTGGACGAATTGGCATCCGAGGCGCTGGATCGCGTGTTGCAAGAGCGCCGGAGCGATCGGACTCGCCCCATATCCGACGTACCGCAGATTCAGGTCTGGCTTCACATCCAGCCGAGGATCCTCGAGCAAGGTCCGAAGGGCCGCGGGCACCACGAATGTTCGGGTCACGCCCTGGTCGATCAGGGCGTCGACGACGCGCCCGGGGTGGAACTCCTCTAGTAGGACGAGCTCCGCCCCGGCCCAGAACGCATCCAATGTGGGGCAACAACCCGAGAGGTGGAATGTCGGCATGGCGTTGAGGATGACGTCCTGTGGCTCATAAACCATCCAGGGGAGATCGACCCCCTCCTGCCGGGCCAGGTGGGCGCCGTAGCGGTCACGCGACACCAGCACGCCCTTTGGATGGCCGGTTGTTCCAGAAGTGTAGAGTTGCAGGAAGACATCGTCGCCCTCGGACGCGGGCAGCGGCGTCCCTGACGCCGACCCATCCCGCCACTGGGGATAGGCGCCGCGCTTCGGATCTGCAGGATCGAAAGCGATCAGGGCTGTCAGTCCGGCAGTCTGCGCAAGAATGGTCGAGGCCACCGACACGAAGGCGATGTCAGCGAAGATCACCGCTGCCTCGGAATCCGCGACGACCCTCTGCGCCTCGGCGGCGGTCAATCTCCAGTTGACGGGGACAAGGACGCACCGGGCGCGCATCGCGCCGAAGAGCAGTTCGACGAAGACGTCGGCGTTCTTTCCCAGATAGGCGATCCGATCACCCGGGCGAAGGCCGCTCCTCATCAACGAACGCGCCACGCGATCACAAGCTGAATCGAGCTCAAGATAGGTCTGCGCCCGTCCGGCGAAACTCAGAGCTGAACGATTCGGCCGCTTTGAGGCGTTCCGCCGCACGCCATCGACGTCCGGCGTTCTCTCCGGTTCGGCCCTGCTCGTCATCCTGGTTACCCACTCTCCTCCAAGGGCCGTCTCGCGCGACCATTGGTCTTGCGTACGAGCGAGACTTTGCGCATGAACCCAACTTTAGTCGGGCATGATCGATCGACGGCAGTATGTCAGACCTCCCCCTCCATCAGCGCGCACTGGCGCGGACCGTGTTGGCCAAGGCGCGCTCCAAGCCCATCAATCTGATCATCGCGCCTGTCGCATCCGGCAAGACAGAGCTCCTCGAGGACGTCGCAGGACTGGCGGAGGAGTCCGGCCAGTCCGTCTTCCGCCTTCGGCCTAGCGCAGACACGGTCGAGGCGGTCGCTCGACTGTTGGAGGACGCGGTCGCCCTGAAGACCGTCGGAGACCACCGCTCTGTTTTGCTCATAGACGACATACATCGTCTGGACCGCGTCACCGCAGCGGCCGTCTTCGAGATGTTCCAGGACTCAAGCTCACTGGTGCTGATCGCAGCGGGTGATCGCCCGACAGCCGCGCCGATCGCGGCCCTAAGGATTCGGCGCGTGCTTGCCGAGTATGGTCTGCCGGATTTGGCGTTGACCCGTCATGAAGCGAGGCGGCTGACCAGGATCAATTCGGCTGATTCAATGTCCCGCGACTTTCAACTCCTTATGCAGAGCGCTGAGGGGTGGCTGGGCGCCTGGAGGTTGATCGCCGAACGGCTACACAGCGGAGAAAGCATTCGCCGCGTCGCCGCAGACTTTCACGGCAGCGCCATCGATTTCGCCGACTTCTTCGAAGAGGAGATCCTGTTCCACCTGACCCCCGAGGTGAAGGCGTTCGTCGTGCATTACGGCGTCCTGTCACCGCTGTCCGTCGAACTGGCAGAGTTCCTCGCTGGCGCTCCAGGCCGTCAGCTCTGGGATGAAGCCCGCCGGCAATGCGCCTTCTTCACCCTGGCCCCTGGAGCCGGACGAGGCCTGAGCCCTCACCCCATGTTCCGCCGCTTCCTTGCCGAGCGGGCGATGCGAACGGATCCGGAAGCCTATGTCGACACGCTGCGGCGGGCGGCGTCCTGGTTCGAGGCCAGGAGGGACTGGCCCGAGGTCATCGAATGCCTTCTGGCGGCGGGCGACGAAACAGACGTCGGCGAGACGCTCAGGCAGAATGCCTCGGAGATCTTCCTTCGATATGGGGACATTACTCTGCTCCTGGGTCGGGGGTTCGTCTCCGAAAGACTGGTGCGCGAACTAGCGCCGGCGATCCGACCAGAAGCGGCCCTCATTCAGCGTCGCCTCGCGGCGGAGGGGGCGTTGCAGTCAGACGCCATCTCAACCGGCCCGATCGTCGACGAGTTCAGGGTCATCCTGACCTATTTCAGCGGAGACCGCTTCGACGCCCTGAGGCCGCGCGCGGAGGCCTGGTTGCAAAAGGAGACCCAGGACCCGATCCGGCGCGCCCTCGTCGCGGTGATGTTGTCTGCGGCCTACCACTCAGAACTTGATGCGCGAGGCATGCGACAGGCGCTGGAACTCGGCAGCGCGGAGATAGCCAAGAGTGAGTCGCCCTTCGTCGAGACTTGGATCGCCCTGGAGTGGGCGCTTTACCATCTGGATGGAGCCAGACCCGCAACCTCCCGGTTGGCGATCGAGACCGTCCTGGAACGCCCCGCCGTTCGGGGCCTCATGCGCAACACCCTCGAAATGGTTCTCGCAGCAGTGGAGTACCGGTTGGGGCGTCTTTCGACGGCATCCGACCTCATCGACCGAAGCCTTGCCCCCGGCACGCGCCACGCGGACCCCGACACCATGGTCCTGGGATGGACGACAGCTGCGCAGTGCGCGTTGAAGAATTCGGGTCTGGAGGAAGCTCTGTCGATTCTTGACGGCGCCTACGCCGTCGTCGCGCGACGCGCGGGTGAACGCGGCCGGCTGTTGCTGCGCCTGGCCGCTTGCCAACTCTGCTTGCAAAGCGACCCTCGAGGCCGCCTAGCATTCGTTCGCTCAGAGCTGGATCAAATCCAGGCCAACGCCGCCCCCCTTGCGCTTGGAAAGGGTTTTCACGAAGAAGTCCGCATGGTCTACGCCCGGCTCCTGTATGAACAGGGAGAGTTCCGGGAGGCGACCTCGCTCATCCAGCCGATCCTGCGTCGCACGGAAGGGACGGATCGCGTTCAGCGGTGGGCGGAGGCTAGCCTTCTGCGGGCGGCGATCGCCACTGCCGAGGGACGGTCCGCAGTCGCCGCGCGCATCTTCTGGGACTGTGAAGCCGCGACCACCGACGCCGCCATCCGACAGCTCTTCTTCGACGAAGCCAAGCTTTTGCGGCCGACAATCGGTCATCTGATGCAGCAGGTCGAAAGCTCTGGCTTCGAGCCCCGACACCGCGCTCTGGTGAAGGCGTTGGCGTCCGCTTCCGGCGCTGCGGTCAGCGACGCTGTGGCGACCGACATCCCCGACAAGCCCACGGGAATCAAACTGACCCGCGTCGAACGTCGTGTGGTGGAATTTGTCGCCAAGGGTCTCTCGAACCAGGAAATCTCCGACCGGATGAGTTGCTCGGTGGCCACCGTCAAATGGCACTTGGGCAATGTCTACATAAAGCTGGACGTCAGATCCCGGACCGCAGCCTTGAACCGCCTCCAGACCCTGAACCTTCTCAGCTAGGGCTAAAGCGCCCGACCGATGATCTCTTTCATAATCTCCGTCGTGCCGCCGTAGATCCGCTCGATGCGGGCGTCGGCGTAGTATCGGGCGATCGGGTATTCGGTCATGTAGCCGTAGCCGCCGAACACCTGGACGCACTTGTCGACAATCTCGGCCAGACGCTCGCTCATCCAGTATTTGGACATGGACGCCAACTCGCCGTCGATGGTGCCGTCGATCATCCGCTGGATGGCGAGGTCGATGAAGCATCGGGCCGCCAAGGCGTCCGTCTTGATTCCAGCCAGGACGAACCGCGTGTTCTGAAAATCAAGAATGCTCTTGCCGAACGCCTTACGTTCGCGCGCATATTCCAGTGTCATGTCGAAAGCGGCTTCGATCACGCCGATCGCGCCCACGGCCGCGATCACCCTCTCATAGGCGAGTTGCTCAATCATCTGATAGAAGCCGCGGCCCTCGGCGTCGCCCAGGAGCGTGCTGATCGGGACGCGGCAGTCGTCGAAGAACAGCTCGCAGGTGTCGGAGGCATGAAGGCCCACCTTCTCCAGACGGCGACCTACGGTGAAGCCCGGCGTGGTCGTGTCGAACAACAGCATGGAGGTTCCGTGCGCCCGTTGGGCCGGGTCGGTCTTGACGGCAAGGAGCAGCAGATCAGCCGAGGAGCCGTTCGTGATGAAGGTCTTGGAGCCGTTCACGACATAGACGTCGTCCTGCTTGTCCGCGCGGGTCTGACCCGCCTGCAGATCCGAGCCTCCGACAGGTTCGCTCATGGCGACGCCGGCGATGATGTCGCCGCTGCAAAGACCTGGAAGCCAGCGCGCGCGCTGCTCCTCCGTCCCATAGGCGACGACATAGTGGGCGGCGATGACGTGGATCGCGAGGCAGATGCGGAAGGAGTTCGCCCCAGCCCGCGCCAGCTCTTCGGCGATGACCGCGCTGTGGCCGAAATGGCCGCCGACGCCGCCGTGCTCCTCGGCGATGTCCGCGCCCAGAAGGCCAATGTCGCCGGCCTTTTTCCACAAGGTGCGATCGATGAAGCCCTGGGCGTCCCAGGCCTTCTCGTGCGGCGTGATTTCATCCTCGATGAAGCGACGCACCGCATCCCGGAATGCATCGGTCTCCTCGGTCCGCCAGGGGGAGGTGTAGTTGAGGGGCATCGCAGCGTCCTTGAAGTTCAGGTCAGGCCGGCAGGGCGCGGCTTAGGATGGCGTCGACGTCCACACCTGGCGGCAGGCCGCCATAAGCGAGGCTCGTCGCGGGCAGGCGGCTGGCGCAGAAGGCGTCGCTGACCGCTGAAGGAGAAAACCGGGTCAGCAGGCTGGCCTGCAGGCCGAGAGCCAGACGTTCGACCAGGCGACGCGCCCCCCATTCGGCGTCATCGCCCCCGGCGACGGCCTGGGCCTCGTCCCGCATGGTCCCGATCCAGGCGTCCAGCGCCGGGGAACCGCCTTTGGCGAGTTCGCACTCGGCGATGAACTCGTCGAGGCTCTGCGGGTCGGTTCGGAGGGCGCGCAGCACGTCAAGCGCCGCGACATTGCCCGAGCCCTCCCAGACCGATCCGAGCGCGGCGTCGCGGAAGTGTGTCGGCATGCCGGACTCCTCGACATAACCGTTGCCGCCCAGGCATTCCAGCGCCTCGGCCGCGTGACCTGCGGCTCGCTTGGATATCCAGTATTTGAGCACAGACAGGGCGAGTCTGCCGAACTTGGTTTCCGGTTCGTCGTAGCTACGGGCGACCCGCATCGCCGCGACGGTCGCGGCTTCGGATTCCAATGCCAGGTCCGCGAGAACGTTGCGCATTGACGAGTGTTTGACGAGGGTCTTCCCAAGGACGTGGCGATGGCGCGCCTGATGGATCGCCTCGATTGTCCCTTTTCTCAGGGAAGATGCGCATTCGAGCATCACGTCCAGGCGGGTATAGGCGATCATCCGCATGATGACTCCTACACCGCGGCCCTCCACGCCGAGTTGGCGCGCCGGTACGTCGCGAAGCTCGATTTCGCCGACCCCCAAGGCCTTCCAGCCCATCTTGTCCTTCAGCCGCTCGATCCTGAAGCCGGGTTCAGCGGACTCGACCACGAAGCATGTTAACCCGCCCGGGGCCTGGGCCAGGACCAGCAGCAGGTCCGCCCAAGGGCAGGTGATGAACCATTTGAGGCCGTTCAGGACGAAGAGATCCCCGCCGACAGGCTGCGCTGTGGTGCGGTTGGACCGGACATCGGAGCCTCCTTGCCGTTCGGTCAGAGATGCGGCGGCGAAAACCAGGTCAGGCTTGTTCTGAGAGATCAGCCGCGGCGTCCAGGCCGCACTGATTTCGGGGCTGGCTCGCAAGGCCGGAACCATCGAATAGTTGCCTGAGGACGGACAGATGGAGGGGAGCGACATCTCTCCCCATGAAAGCACCATGGCCGCGCGTGCGGCGTGCGCTGGGATTTCGCTGCGCCACGGCAGCCCGTGTAGATCATGCTCAAGGCTTCGATCGACCAGCCAGTGCCAGGACGGATCTCGTTCGATCTGATCGATCCGGTCGCCGAACCGGTCGTAACGATGCAAGACCGGTGGGTGAGCTTCGCTGCGGGCCGCATGGAACCGGGCCTCACGACTGCCGACCAACGCCCCCACAGCGTGACATCTGTCTGTCGCCCAGGCCGCACCTTCACGAGCGACGGCCTCGACCAGCGGCGTGTTCAATGCGAAGGCGTCGTGGTCCTCCCGAACCGGCGCATTGTTGTCCATGACGCTCACCGCCCCCTTTTCCCGCCGCCTCGTTGAATGCGGGCGACAGGGTTTTCAGTAAGGACGGGCGACAGGGCTCAACCTAGCCTTTAGTTGGGTAAAAGGTTTCAGGATCCGTCGCAAAGGACCACCAACGATAAACGGGAGAACGCCTTGAAAACGCCTGTTGGAATGTTGACGGCGGCGGACGAGCAGTTCGTCCACCAGACCACCGAGACTTTCGCGAACGTGGTGACGAGCGATCCGTCCTGGACGGAGCGCGCCTATGGGTGTGCGATCACCAAATCCGGCTCGATCGCCCTGCACTGGGGCCTGGGCAAATACACCAATCGAAACGTCATGGACGGGTTTGTCGGGATCTCGACCGGGCGGGCGCAACGCCAGATCCGGTTCAGCCGCCGACTGGATCCGAACCCTCTCGACACCGTGGTCGGCCCCTTCCGATACGAGGTGATCGAGCCTTTGAAGACGTCAAGGATGATCCTGGAGCCCACCGAGCATCAGCCGATCGCCTGCGATATCGTCCAGCACGCCATCATCGGGCCGTGGCTGGAAGACCGGTCTTACGTCCAGCGGGCGTTTCGGCGCGTACAGGACGAGATGCGTTACATCATGCCGACCACGACGACCGGCTGGATCGAGTACGAGGGTCAGCGTTTTGACCTGTCAGAGGGCGACAACTTCGGCTTCCGCGACCACAGCTGGGGCGTGAAGCAAAATACCGGCCCCGCGGCCCCGGAGATTGGGGACCGCGCCAGGATGCCGCCGGGTCTGAAGTTCAGGATGACCTGGCTCCCTGCTGTCCTGGAGCGTCCCGATGGCGGAAGCTACCGCGTCCATCTGTTCGGCTGGGAGGCCGAGAGCGCCCGCGGAACCCAGACCGTAAACGAAAGCCAGATTTTTGACGGCCCCAACGGCGCGGTGCACGCCCGCGCCACTATCAACCGGATGACGTTCGATCCGGCCAACCGCGAACCCCTTGGCGGCCAACTGGTGCTGATCATGGAGGACGGCTCCGAACGCCCCTTCCATATCGAGGTCGCAGCGGAGCCCCGCGTAGGCCTCGGCCTGGGCCTCTACCATGGTTACCGTGGTCACTATCACGGGGAGGCGCGCGGCAAGCTGTTCGTCGAAGGTGAGCACGTCCTGAACACCGGTGATCCGGAGACCTCGCGCGAAATCCATCAGTTGCGGGATATCCTTGTCCGCGTGACCGACCCTGTCGGCGGCGGGACCGGCTGGGGCATCATCAACACTGAGATCGTCGGAGCCTGGCCCGAACTCGGACTGGACGATTCGCCGTGGCGCTAGGACCGACGCCCGTGGACGCATCCGTTCAGGACACCCCCAGGTCAGTCGCGGACTTGACCGTCGACTGGCTGCGCACGCAGTTGCGTGTGAATGGGGTCGACGCCCCGCTGGCGAGCTTCGAGACCAAGTCGGTCGGAGCCGGCTTGATGGGCGCGACCTACCGATTGACCCTTCGTTACGCCGGTGACCAGGGCGCGGCGCCGAACAGCCTGATTTTCAAGGTGACCAGTGACGGCGCGATCAGCCGCAAGCTCGGTCGGCGCGGCTACGGCATGGAGGGCAAGCCCGGGTTTTACGCCAGCGAGGTTCGCTTCTACGCCGAACTGGCGGACCGATTGCCGATCCGCACGCCCCAGCGATGGTTTTCGTGGCTTTCGCCCGACGAAGACGAGTTCGCCTTGCTGCTGGAAGACATCCATCCGGCCTCCCCAGGCGACGAGCTTCGCGGTTGCACGGTCGAGGAGGCGCAATTGGCTATGGCGAGCATCGCCGGCCTCCATGCTCCCATGTGGAACAGCGCGCGCTTCGCCGAGCCCGGTCTTTTACGTCGCCCTACGCCTGAGTGGGCGGCCGTCTTCCAGCGCAATGTCGATAGGGCCGGGGCGCGATGGCACGAGCATGGAGGCGTCATCGGCATGGACAATAACGACATCGTCGAAGCCTTTATCCCGAAATGCGGCGCCTGGTTCGAAGGGGTCGGCGCCAATATGAGCCTGACCCACAACGACTTCAGGCTGGACAATATGATGTTCACGCCCGAGCCGGAATGCGTGACTCTGGACTGGCAGAGTTTCCTCGTCGCCCACAGCGGCCGAGACATTGGTCTCTTTCTGGGGTGCAGTGTGCCGACGGACGTGCGTCGGGCCCATCAGGAGCGGCTGCTGCGCGTGTATCACGGCAGGATGCTGGACCTCGGCGTGGACGGATATTCGTTTGAGGAATGTTACGACGATTTCCGCTTGGGAGTGTTCTTGGGCATCCAAAACATCGTCATCGGCATGAGCGCGGTGTCCTTGACCGACCGAGGCTTGCAGATGTTCAAAACCAAGTTCGACCGCTGCTGCGCGACGATCCGCGATTGCGGATCCCTGGAACTGCTCGAAGCACTTTGAAACTGATCGACTTGCGAAGCGCCCGCCCGGTATGCCGGGCGGGCGTCGTAATGTCAGGCCGGCTGCTTCTTTCGGACCAGGGTCTGCGTTTGGGTGTACTCTAGTAGACCTTCAACACCGCCCTCCACGCCGATGCCCGACTCCTTGTGACCGCCAAAGGCGGCGAAGGGTGAGAGGTACTGGTCGTGGTTGATGAAGACGGTGCCGGTGTCCAGCCGTCGTGCAACCTCGACGGCGGCGTCGTCGTCTTGGCTCCACACGGAGCCTGCCAACCCAAAGGCGCAATCGTTGGCGCGCGCCACGACCTCGTCGATGGTCGAATAGGACATCAGCGGCAGCACCGGACCAAACTGTTCCTCCTGAACGATCCGGCTATCGTCGGGCGGATTGTCGATCAGGGTGATCGGCATGAAGTATCCAGCACTCTCGGTGTTCTGAACCTCGCCCCCGAGCAGGAAATTATATCCGTTCTCCCGCGCATCCTGGATCAGAGATTTAACACGGTCGTACTGCGGGCGGTTGTTGATCGGCCCCAGGCGCGTGCCCTGTTCCGCGCCATCACCCACCTTCATACGCGCCGCATATGCGACAATGGCGGTCTTGAGCGGCTCATAGATCGACTCGTGGATATAGAGGCGCTTGGTGGCGATGCAGATCTGACCATTGTTGCCGAAAGCCGACCAGAACAGTTTGTCCGCCACCGCCGCGACGTCGACATCCGGCAGGACGATCGCCGCGTCATTGCCGCCAAGTTCAAGCGTGACGCGTTTGAGATCCGCCGCCGCATTCGCCAGAACCCGCTTGCCGGTCTGTGTCGAGCCGGTGAAGCTGATCTTGTCGATCCCGGGGTGACCTGTCAGCCAGGGCCCCAGGTCGTCACCACCGCTGACGACGTTCAGCACGCCGGGCGGAAGGATCGAACGCGCGATCTCGCCGATCTTCAGCGTCGACAGAGGCGTGAACGGCGACGGCTTGAGCACCATGGTGTTGCCCGTCACCAGCGCCGGACCAATCTTGAAGGCCGACAGCAGCAGCGGGAAATTCCATGGGGAGATGGCGCCGACGACGCCCAGGGGAACGTGCCGCGTCTCCACGATCCGGTGGGCGTTGTCCTCAGCCACATGCACCGGGATCTCGATCGTGCTCTGGGCCTGAAGCAGTTTGCCCATGCTGACGATCTCGATCTTCGCCTCGAATAGGGGTTTGCCCTGCTCGCGCGTCAACAATTGGGTCAGCCCTTCGACATTGTCGAGTATGGCCTGACCAAGCGCATGCACAAGCGCGCGGCGATCAGCTTCCGGTGTCGCCGCCCAAGCCGGAAAGGCCGTCTTTGCGGCGGCGACTGCGCTGTCGAGTTGCGCCCTGGAGCAGTCCGGAGCGGTGGCGAAAGCGGCGCCTTGGGCTGGATTGACGACCTCCAGGGTCGCGTCGCCTGCCACGGCCTCGCCGTCGATTGTCATGGTGAAGTCGGACGAGAAATCCATATCGGTCTCCAGGGGGGCTGATGTCAGCGACCGCTCCAATTCGGCTGGCGCTTCTCCAGAAAGGCGCGACGCCCTTCTCGGAAATCCTCGGTTGCGGCGTTCCTCAGAGCCGCTTCGCGGCTCAGCGTGCGCAGTCCATCGACATCGAGATCGGACGCCGCTCGGGCGACCGCCAGGCTTTCTCGCACAGCGATGGGCGCGTTGAGGGCGATGCGCTGCGCCAGGCTCAGCGCCAGATCGAGCGCTGTGCCCTCCGACGCCAGAGCGTCGACCAGGCCGATCCGCAGCGCCTCTTGCGCGGACAACGGATCCCCGGTCGCAATCATGTGGAGCGCCTGCCCTCTGCCGATGCGGCGCGGCAGTCGAAACAGACCTCCGGCGGCAGCCACCAGACCGCGCGTCACCTCCGGAAGGCCGAACCGGGCCGTCGCGCCCGCAACGATCAGGTCACAGGACAGGGCCAACTCGAGGCCACCGGCAAGAGCCGGCGCGTCGACGGCGGCGATCCAGGGCTTGGCCCGTGGCAGATCGACGAACCCCGCGAATCCGCCTGCTTCGCTGTAAAGGGCCTCTCGCTCGCCTGCGGCTATGCTCTTGAGATCGGCCCCGGCGCAGAAGGCGCGCGAGCCCGCTCCGGCCAGGATCGCGACACGCACCGCCGGATCCGTTTCGACGTTGCGAGCGGCCTGCTCCAAGGCCCGGACAACCTCCGGATTGACAGCGTTGGCTGCGTCCGGACGATTGAGGGTCACGATGGCGACATGGCCCAGACGGTCCAACCTGACGGGGGCGGTCATACAGCTCTCCATCGAGGCGCACCGTTCGGCTCGACGGTGACATCGCCCCAAGCGTCGATGGCGAAGGCGTCGTGGCGACCCAGGAGGCTGAGGGTGTCGCTGTCCTCTGCTGGGATTCCAGCCAGACTCCGCGCCCCGTCCTCCGTCCGGACAACGACGACCCCAGTTCGCGCGCCGTCCCGGCTGTGCAGAACCGTGTGGGCCTCAACGCGCGCCCTTCCGATCGGCTCGGCCTTGAAGGGGGGGATCGGACCATAACGCTCCGATACCGCGTCCTGAACCGAGGCTGCGCGTGTTTGGAAGCAGACGGAGACGGCCGGCGAAGATCCCAGGACGAGGGACATGTGCTTGGTCATGTACCCGCCCTGACCGTAGAGAAGCCCAGTCCCTGGCTTGTGACGCAGCCGGCGCGTCATCGCGCACAGAGCATGGGTCATGTAGTTGTTTAGGGGCGCCCCGAAGAAGGTCAGGCCGCCGGTCACGGTGACATCGGCCGACGTGTCCATGTCCAGCGCGCGCCGCGCCGACTTGGGGACGACGGGAAAACAGCTGTAGAGTTCCACGGCGTCCAGGAGGCCGTGGCGCTCCGCCTTCGCGGCCTCCAGCACGGCGTCTCGCGCGACGCAGTGAGAATAGGCGTCCCGCAGCAGATAGTCCTGGGGTTCCTGCGCATGGAACCCCGCGCCAATAAAGACGAGACGTCCATCGTCAATCCCCGCCTCGCGCGCTTTGGCGAGCGAGGTAACGATCACGGCGGCGGCCTGGTTCACCGCGATATTGGCTACCATGAGCTTGGTGTAGGGTTCCGCGATGAATCGGTTCGTCGGGGACGGCGTGGCGATTTCCATCGGCGTGTGGGGGCGCCGAATCCAGGCGGTGGCGTTTTGCATGGCGATCGCGGACATGCGCGACCACATCGAGGCGCTCTCGGCCGCCGCCTCGGCCGGCGTCTGTCCGCGCCGCGCCGCCGTAGCGGTTTCGTAGAGGGGGTAGACACTCACAGGTAGATGCGCCCCGAGCCTCTTGGCCAGGGGATGGGCCAGATCCTGGCTGCGAACCGACGGCGCCGCTACAGCCGGCTTGGCGGTCCAGGGCAGCGTCAGTCCGTCGCGTTCGGCCCGAGCGACCGCTTGGTGGGCTTCGCCGCCGCAGACGAGCGCAACCTGGCTATCGCCGGCGCAAATCCGGCGTGCTGCTTCATAGACCAAGCGCAAAGGGGTTTCCCCGCCCACGGCCCCGTAGACGCGACGCTGCGGCGAGATCCCTAGCCGCTCGCACAACTGGGACGCGGGATCGGCATAGGGCCAACTGATGAAGTTGACGACATCCACCGAATCCGTCGTCGCCAAGAGGCTCGCGCCCGCTTCGTTATCGGCCCGGCGGGCGGCTATCGCCATCGCGTCGAGCGGCTCAAGCGCATCGATGATGGCGTCTGGCTCGTCCTTGAACTCGCCGATAGCGGCGATAACTGGAATTCGAGTCGGGTCCATCAGCCGACCGGATCTGGGCCTAACCCCAGGCTTTCGAGAATCTCGGCGTTGTGCTCCCCGAGACGGGGCGGAAAGCGGATGTCGACGGACTGGGCGCCGAAGAAACGGACCGGCGGTCGCATCTCGTAGTACCCCCCCTCGCTCGGATGCTCCCGGCGGCGGAAGAACGCCGTCTCGCGCAGATGAGGATCGTCGAGAATGTCGGCGATGTCCCGCACGGCAACGGCGGGAATAGAATGCTTCCCGAGCAGATCGATCCAGGCCTGTGTGGTCCGGTTCGGCGTAAGCTCCGCGAGGCGTCCGTATAGGACGTCGGGATTGGCCGCGCGAAGGGCGGGCGTCGCGACCCGTGGATCATTGAGGATGGCGGTGTCCTCTGCCGCCTCGAAAAGCTTGATCCAGTTGTGGTCGCCGTAAGGAACGATGCTGATGTAGCCGTCAGCGGTCTGGAACGGCTGCCTCAGGGGTTCGATCTGACGACGATAGCCGGCGGTCCCGTGAGGCGGGTCGAACGTCGCGCCGGCGAGGTGCTCTTCCAGAAGGAAATGGGTGAAGGTCTCGAACATTGGGACCTCGACCTTTTGCCCGACGCGCGTCCGACCGCGCTGAATATAGGCGGCCAGGATAGCGTAGGCGGCATGCAGACCGGCGACCTTGTCCACTAGGGTGCTGGGCAGATAGCGAGGACGAGGGTCGCCATCGACACGCGGCAACAGGGAGGTGAGGCCGGACGCCGCCTGGATCACGTCGTCATAGGCCGGAAGGTCGCCGTAAGGCCCGTCCGAGCCATAGCCGACGCAATGGACGTAGATCAGGCGTGGATTGAGGGCATGGACGGTGTCGTAGTCCAGCCCAAGCCGGTCGATCGCCGCACCCCGGACATTGTGAATGAATACATCGGCGGTCTGGAGAAGCCGACGCATGGCCTCAAGGTCCCTCTCGGACTTCAGGTTCAGAACCAGCGACCGTTTCCCCCGATTCAAGGTCATGTGCGGCGCGCCCATGCCCCGCGTTCGGGCAAAGGCCCCCGACCCGCGCATGGCGTCCCCTTCCGGGGGCTCAACCTTGATGACCTCCGCGCCCATGTCAGCGAGCGTCTGGGTGCAGTACGGCCCAAAGACGATCGACGTCAGATCGACGATCGTGAGGCCGTGGAGCGGTGTCGTGCCGATGTCGTCTGTCATGCTCACCCCGGGACTGCGACATCCGATGTAGGGGGGCTGATTTTCGGCGTCCAAGTCGAACATTTGCACCATCGAGACGGTTATCGTCTGGATGCCCGCATCACCGCATCGCGCGCGGCGCGAACGAGCGGGGCGGAATTGTCGTGACGGGAGACGAAGCGGAAGGGGATGGCCGCCGCGCCGCCAAGAGTGCGCTCGTTTGGCTTCGCGACAGGATCCGGCACGCCGAAATAGGAGGGCACGATGACGTCGGAAGAAATGTCGCCTCGCATGGGACGACCATCGAACGCTACCGGAACGAGATCGACGCCGGCGGCGATGAGCGGTCCGAAAGCGAGGTCGTAGAGCCCCGGATTCACATCGCGCGGAAATGCGGCCACGGCCCGTCCCGCCAGGTCTCCCGCATCAATAACGGGCCGCCCGTGCGCGATTGATCCGGCTGGCGGCGTATAGAGGCGAACGAGGTTTCCGACGCCGATGACGTCGAGGTCGGTCGGATCGAAGGGCTCGAGCGCAAATGTCGCATCCAGGTCGCCATGCCGAACGCGGTCGACAAGATGAGACGACCATCCGACGTCGAAGGTGATGTTCGCGTGTGGATACCGTGCGCCCATGCCGCCCAGAAGATCGTTCACAACGGGGATGCGATGGGCATAGGGCGGCGCGCCCAGCTTCAAACCGCTCCACTCGTTTTTGGACAGTTGATCCGCCAAGGCGTTGAGCTCGGCTCCCAAATTGACGAGCGGTCGAGCGCGGTCAAACATCGCCGCCCCGTTCGCAGTCAGGACGATGCGCCGGCCCTGCCTTTGGAAGAGGTCGAACCCGAGGCGGGCCTCGAGGGCGAGGATTCGCTGTGAAAGCCACGGTTGGGCGATGCCGAGCCGGCGGGCTGCGGCGGTGAATGACTCTTCCTCGGCGACGACCGCGAAATGCAGAAGGCTTCTAAGATCGACGTTCACGGCAGCGCGTGCTCAAGCGGCCGCAGCGGAAAGCCGAAAATCTTCGTCGGCCGCGAACTTCATGCAAGCGCGCGCCACGACCACGGGATCGGCGCCGATAATCGCTTCGATGTCGACCGAGAGCAGGGAGCGCCCTTCGCGATTGATCCGCGCCACCGTCGACAACGCGCCGGACGTCGTCATCGCTGGTCGCAGATACTCCACCCACAAACCTAAAGCCTGACATCGACGACCTTCGCCCGGCCATACCCCGACCACATTCCGGCCCGCGGTGTCGAGTGCAGCGGCGATCACGCCGCCATGGAAGGCCGACACAGCGGCGTTGCCGACCAAACGATAGTGGGGCGGTGTGATCGTCGCACCATCAACGGTTTCGAACCCCACAAAGTCTCGGAAGTTCTCAAAGGCGAGTGAAGGCGCGCCGCTGGAAGCGATCAATGGCTCCGGTAGAACCTTAGTGCTTCCCCCCGGGGCCGCACCGATCATCATACGCGCTGTCGCGATGGCGAACGGGGCCGATTGTCCGCTTAGGAAGAGCTTCAAGGAGACGACTGCCGTGGAGGCGTCGCGATGGACGATTTGAGGTCGCCCGATCACCCCGTGAAGCCCTTCTGGCTCGAGCAACCAATCCAGTCTCAAGTTCAGGGTCGATAGCGCGACCGGGGCATCAAATGCGCGACGAAGGTGGGACCCAACCACATGGTCAGCGAACGCGATGATGGCGCCGCGAGCGACACTGGACACATCGTCGCTCAAGGTTGCGCCTGAGGGCTCCAGACAGAAGGCGCCGGTCTCCTCGTCCAGATATATCCCGAGCTCGGTGGCGAGCGGGGCGCGGCTCGGCGTGATCGTCACGGACGGGTCTCCCATTCACTACTGAGACGTGCTGGATAAATATTGAATCGTCAATCAATATTGTTCGTGGCTGACCTCGTCGGTGCGCTGAAATGCGTCTCATCGAGCCGACCTACGTTCGCAAACAGCGCGATTTCGAGAATTTGGCCTGACGTGCAATATCGGGGTGCGCTGTCGTGCGCTCTGGAGAATCGATGACCCGTTCCGCTGTCGAACTGGAAGATGCGCCCTCGACGCAGAAGCTCCCGCAGCCGCGCCCGGCGGGCAAGCGCGGACGCCCTAGAAAGTCGGAAACAGACAGCCGCACCGCCACTCGCGACAGCTTGCTTCAGGCCGCGCGCGACGCCATGGTCGCAAAAAACAGCATCGATGTCTCCTTGGCTGAAATCTCGGAGATCACGGGCAACAGCCCTGGTCTGATCGTCTACCATTTTCAGAACAAGGAGGGCCTTCTGCTGTCCTTGATCGAGCTCGATGCCGCCAAAGCGACGTCACAACTCGAAGGGCTCCGCGCGCTCGACATCCCGGCCGACAAGAAGATGAGGATGCATATCGGCGGCATCCTAAGCGCCTATTTTAAGACGCCCTACGCCAACCGGCTACTTAACGAGTTGATGCAGAACGCTTCGCCGGAGAGCGCGCGGCACGTCAGCGAAGTGTTCCTGAAGCCGATCGCGGATTTCCAGCGCGATCTTCTCGACCAGGGAGTGAAGGAAGGTGTCTTTCGACCAGTCGATCCAACTGACTTCTACTTCATCATACTAGGCGCTTGCGATCATCTGTTCGCTCGGCCATCAGCCCTCAAGAACATCTTCGGCGTCGAGCGGATCACCGATGAGACACGCCGTCGGTACAGCAAGAGCTTGACCGATCTGGTCATGGCGGGGATCGCGGCATAGGGCAGCGTCCGCCCGGCCCTCTGACCGTGTCCTAGGATAAAGGGACCTGCTGAGGTGCGGCTGTTTTCCAGATGGTCGAGGCAAAGCGCCGAGTCCACGTTGACGTCGCGGGCGAGTTACCGCTCAGCCGACGCAAAAGTTCGGAGATTGTTAGCAGGTCCGCCGCCGTCGAAGGCTATGAGAACGACTAGGCGCAGCCGCCTAGGCCTCGGCGCCGACGAAGACAGCGCGGCGGTCGTCGGCGCGCACCTTGGTTTCGGTCATCGCGCGCCGGATCGCATAGACCGGCATATGCTGCCCCATGCTCTCGAACACTTGCCTCTGACGTTCGATGTCCTCGCTGACACAGAAGGCCATCAACTGGTCGAGCGCGAGAGTTCCGTCTCGATAGGCCGTCATCAACTCCGGTGCGGCGGCTCCAAGCCGCAGGCGCTGGCGCACCAACTGGGCCGACACCCCGAACCGGGCGCCGATTTCCTCGGCGCCATATCCCTTCTCATCGACCAGTCTGCGGAAGGCTTCGAACTGATCAGCGGGATGCATGGCCTCTCGGGTGATGTTTTCGTCGAGGCTGATTTCATGGGCGTCGTTGTCGACGTCCACGATCACCTTCACCGCATGGGTCCGCTTGATGATCTTGCGCTTGGCGAGCAGACGCAGCGCCTGTCGCCGTCCTTCTCCGATGGTGACGAGGTAGTTTCCCGTAGCGACGCCTTCCGCGTCGATCTCGACCTCGACCACGGGCGGCTGCAACACGCCCTCGACCTTGATCGAGGCGGCGAGCGCTTCGATGGCCGCCGCAGAGTGAGGCGTCTTGCGGGCGTTACTCGGCGAAACCTTCAGTTGGTTGAGAGGCACGAAAACCTCCGCGCCATGCTGCGGCGCGAGGGTCTCGATGGTGTTGAACTCGATGGGTTGGACGGTCATGTCTGCCTCCTCTGGGCAAGGGTTGCAGGCACGCGAACTGCGCGCCTGAAACCCTGCCCGTCGGCGAGACCGGGGTAGCAAGGGCCAAGGCGGACCGGCCGGAGGGGGATCGCCCGGCCTGCACAAGCCCGATGGCGCCGCTAGCCATGACCTGGATGTCCGGCGCGGAAAGCGGGGGAGACCGGCCAGTCCGGCGGCGCAGCCGCTTTACCCTGGCCAGCGCGAGGGCGGAGCCCCTAGCGCTTGCTGTCGCGGCCCTCCGAAGGGGCGACGCCCGGATGTCTCATCCGGCTCTTCAGATTCCCACGGTCAGGCCAGGGCGCGTCATAACCTGTTCAATATGGATGATGACGCCTTAGAGCCGGAATTGGGTGCGTATGTCCTCCGGACCACCACCCGCCCGACGCTGCGGACTGTCGGAGCACCAGGCTATGGCCACGACGCCGAAACCCCATCGCCCCTTCATCTCGCGGTCCCGCGCGGGCGCCCTGCCGTTCCACGGCCTGGGTCGATCTGCTCGGCTACGGTGCGATGATCGGTGCAGCGGATCTCAATCCGGTCGACGAGCGCGCCAGGACCGCCGTCACCCGTCTGCGCGCGTTTCATCGCATTGTCGCGGACCGTAGCGGCCGACACTGCCGCACTCTGGTCATCAACGACGAAGCGGCCGTCTACAGGGACCTGTCGCTACGCGACAACTGCGTCACCCACGACTTCCTGCAGCGCTCTCATGCTTTGTTCCAGGCCATCGAGGATAGCGAACGTCGGAACGGATGCCTGGACCATCCGCTGGTGGAGGAGGTGAGGGTCTCTGTAGAAAAGTGACGTGACCCCCGTTTCTCATCCAGCGATAACGAGAGTCCCTTGGTGATCTGAACTGGGGTTGGTGGGGTTGGCAAGAGGCCGGTCTGCGCAGCCATCAACCAGCGCAGCAGGCCGGCCGATGTATCCGGTGAGCGCCTCCGCGTAGGCCTTGGGCGTCGGCCACCCGAGCTTCGAGTGTGGATGCCGCTCGTTGTAGTCGCGCCGCCAGGTTTCGAGGACGACGCGGGCGTGCGGCAGGGAGCGGAACAGCGTCTCGTTCAGCAGCTCGTCGCGCAGCCGACCATTGAAGCTCTCGTTGAAGACGTTCTGCTGCGGCTTGCCCGGCGCGATGTAATGCCAGCCCATGCCGGTGCCGTCGGCCCAGGCCAGGATGGCGTTGGACGTATATTCCGTGCCGTTGTCGCTGATGATTGTCTCGGGGCGCCCGCGTCGCAGAATGATGGCGTCCAGTTCGCGCGCCACCCGCCGGCCCGACAGCGAGGTGTCGGCGACGAGTCCGAGGCACTCACGTGTGCAGTTGTCGATCACCGTCAAGATGCGGAAGCGCCGCCCGTCGGTCATCTGATCGGACACGAAGTCCAGCGACCAGCGTTGGTTCGCGACCAGAGGAATCTCCAACGGCCGCCTTGTGCCCATGGCGCGTTTGCGCCCGCCGCGTCGGCGCACCGTCAGTTTCTCCTCGCGGTAGATCCGCTGGACCCGCTTCTTGTTGAC
>Ga0157370_10000585_pt1 | contig 45433 bp, 41 predicted proteins | sample C35metaG_FD_113463 | JGI IMG/M metagenome (GOLD analysis project Ga0157370, IMG submission 113463) | Corn rhizosphere microbial communities from Kellogg Biological Station, Michigan, USA - C3-5 metaG | ecosystem: Host-associated > Plants > Roots > Rhizosphere > Soil | place: USA: Michigan...
GGAAATAATTTTCTTTGAAGCATGAATACAATGACTATTATTTTTGACCTGGGCGGGGTAATCCTGAATATTGATTATAACCGGACCCGACTGGCTTTTGAAAATCTCGGCATAAAAAATTTTAATGAAATGTATTCACAGGCTGGTGCCGACGAACTGTTTATGGCCCTTGAAAAAGGAACGATTGATGAAATAAATTTTTACAATGAAATAAGGAAGCGTAGTGGTTTGTTTTTATCTGATGAGCAAATACGCAATGCATGGAATGCGCTGCTGCTCGATTTTCGCGAAGGAAGCCTTCAGCATTTGGATAAGCTACAATCACAGTACAACTTGTTTTTATTGAGTAATACCAATAAAATCCATCTCCGGGAATTCAATCAAATTTTTCATCATAAAATCCGGAAAAAAAATTTTGAGCAGTTCTTTCAAAAAGCCTATTACTCCTGCGATATTGGGTTACGGAAACCTGATGCAGATTGTTTCGGGTATGTATTGCAGGAAAATAATCTCAATCCTGCACAAACTATTTTTATTGACGATTCGGCACAAAACATAGAAGCGGCACAATCATTGGATTTGCACGCAATATTGCTGAAGCCGGGAAATTATATAGAAAACCTGGAGTTGTAATTATTTTATTTCCTCAAAGTCTATGTAGTCACCTTCTTTCTTTACTGTTTTTGCAGCTTCTGTTTTTGATTGTACTTTGGAAGCATTTATATCTTGCTGCATTCTGTTTTGCATTTCACCAAACTGGCGTTTCATTTTACCGGCAGATTGATAAATGGGTATCACAAAATCAAAGATGAGTTTGTATAAAACATATACCAGAAAAAATTCTGCAATAAGTCTGAAAAGATTCATACTACAAAAGTATATATTAAATTTTTTAACGGAAGTATTAATAGTTTACTTTAACATAATTTGGATGATACCTCTTATTTACCCTATCTTTGCGCTGGAAAAAGATTCATGGAAGGGAACGGAAGCGTTCCCTTCTTCTTTTAGAAAATTTTCACATGAGTGATTTGGCATTAAAGAAGATGGAAGAATTGCTTGATGAAGTAGCTGCGTTGCAAGCCGTGTTCCGTGTGGATGTAAAGCTTTCTCCTTCCCATCACATCAGGGTTTTTATTGACGCAGACGAAGGAGTTACGATAGAAAAATGTACTGCTGTAAGCAGGGCTCTTTACAAAAGGATTGAAGACTCGGGATTATTTGCCGGAGGTAATTTTTCATTGGATGTTTCATCGCCTGGTGTGGATGAGCCGTTAAAGCTGCGTCGTCAATACAAAAAAAATACTGGCCGCAAAGTGGAAGTGGTATTAATGGACGGAAGTAAAGTAACGGGTACGCTTATAAACGTGAATGATGATGAAATGATCGTGGAAGAAAAAACAGGAAAAGGAAATAAACAAATTACAAAACAAATAACAATTTCATTTAACCAGGTACAACAAACCAGGGTGCTTATAACTTTTTAAAAAGAATTTTATGGCAAGCATTAATTTAATGGAGTCCTTCCAGGAATTCAAAGACGCGGAAAACATAGACCGGCCTACTTTGATGAAGGTAATGGAAGACGTATTTAAAACACTCATTCGAAAAAAATATGGCTCCGACGAAAACTTCGATGTAATCGTAAACGATCAAAAGGGTGATCTGGAAATTTTCAGAAGAAGAACGATAGTGGAAAATGACGACTTGTATAATACACTCACAGAAATAGAATACAAAGATGCTATTAAAATAGAGCCCGACTACCAGGTAGGAGAAGAGTTGTACGAAGAAGTAGATATACAAAAAGAATTTGGCCGCCGGGCCATCCTTGCTGGCAAGCAAACCCTTGCCAGTCGTATCAACGATTTAAAGAAAAATATCCTGATAAAAAAATACGAAGATCGTGTGGGCGAAATTGTAAATGGTGAGGTGTACCAGGTTTGGAAAAAAGAAGTATTGTTGCTGGATGAAGAAGGCAATGAAATGCTGCTTCCCAAATCAGAACAAATACCGTCGGATTATTTTAAAAAAGGAGAAACCATAAGAGCCGTTGTAAAAAAAGTAGAGCTTAAAAACAACCAGGCAGTAATCATCGTTTCAAGAACAGATCCTTCCTTTCTTGCAAAGCTGCTTGAAATTGAAGTTCCTGAAATTTTTGACGGATTAATTGTGATAAGAAAAATTGTAAGAGAACCCGGAGAAAGAGCTAAAGTTGCAGTAGAAAGTTTTGATGATCGCATTGACCCCGTTGGTGCATGTGTGGGCATGAAGGGTAGCCGTATTCATGGCATTGTACGTGAGTTGAAAAACGAAAACATTGATGTGATTAACTGGACAAATAACATTCAGTTATTAATACAGCGTTCCCTTACTCCGGCCAAAATCACCAGCATGGAAGTGGATATGGAAAATAAACATGCAAATGTGTATTTAAAACCAGACCAGGTATCGCTGGCAATTGGCCGCCGCGGTGTAAACATAAAGCTTGCTTGCGAACTTACCGGGCTTGATATTGATGTATTCAGGGACAATGAAGGCGAAGAAGAAGAATACGATGTGGACCTTGAAGAATTTACTGATGAAATAGAATCGTGGATTATTGATGAACTAAAAAAGATTGGATGCGATACAGCAAAAAGCGTGTTGCAATTGTCCGATGAAGAATTAGAACGCAGAACCGATCTTGAAAAAGAAACGATCGTAGAAGTAAAGAAAATATTGAAAGAAGAATTTGAAACAGAATAAGGCCGGGTTATTTTGAAAATAGTTTTAGATAATCTTCTTTAAAAAAAGAAAACTTAATGGCAGAAGTAAACACACCACGGGTAATGGCAGCAGCCAAAGAATTCAACATCGGTAAAGATACCCTTGTTGACTTTCTTATATCCAAAGGGTTTAAAGAAGATGATTTAAAACCCAACTCAAAAATCTCCGAAGAAATGTACCGGGTGCTGCAAATAGAATTTCAGCCCGACAAAGTAGCTAAGCAAAAAGCAGAGCAGGTGGATCTTCCAAAAAATGCCAGCCCTGATTTCAAAAAGAGAAAGGATGAACAAGATCTTTCATTTACAAAGAAAGAGACGGTAAAACCTAAAGAAGCAGATATTGCTATTGCAGATAAAACACCGGAAGTGCCTGCAGAAAAAGAGCAGGTTGTTGAAAAGCTACCACCCGAAATAATAAAAATAGAAGCGCCCGAAGTAGAGAAACTAAAGGTGGTTGATAAAATTGATCTCAGCACTATTGATTCTTCTACCAGGCCCAAAAAGGGTACTGCCAAATCGGCCAAAAAAGATGCTGCCACTGCTAAAGAAATAAAGGGAAAACAAAAACGTACTAAAGAGCCTGCGCCTGAAATAACCAATGAAACTATAATTGAGCCAGCCCCGGAAGAGCCTGTTGTTACTAATATAAAGGCTTCAAAATTAGAGGGGCCAAAGATTCTTGGAAAAATTGAATTACCGGTAGAAGGCGGCGAATCTGTAAAACCAACAGATGAAAAACGCAAACGCAAACGTATTGTAATAGAAAAAAAGCACGTACCGCCCACACAGGGTATAATGCGCGATCAGTCTGCAAGAACAGGCTCCCGTTTCAACAGGGGTGGCCATGGTCAGCAGTTCCGGCGCGAAGAAAAAGAAATTGATCAAAAAGAAATACAGGATAAAATAAAAGAAACACAGGCAAAGCTCGCTGGCGCAGCGGGAAGAGGCAAAAGCCTGAAAGCAAAATATCGCAAAGCAAAAAGAGAAGAAGCTGCAGAGCATGCCGGCGAAGAAATTACTGATAATAAATTACAGGTTACTGAATACATTTCGGTAAGTGAATTTGCCAACCTGATGAATGTAAGTTTCGCTGACGTTATCAGCAAATGCATGAGCCTTGGCATAATGGTTTCCATCAATCAACGATTGGAAGCTGATGTAATAGAATTGGTAGCGAGTGAATTTAACTATGAAGTAGAATTTATTGGCGTAGATGATCAGGCAGAAAAAGAAGAAGAAATAGAAGAAGATGATGCTGAAGACCTGGTTCCGCGCCCGCCGATTGTTACCATCATGGGCCATGTGGATCATGGTAAAACTTCATTGCTTGATTACATCCGTAAAACAAATGTAATTGCAGGTGAGGCCGGTGGAATTACACAACATATTGGCGCGTATGAAGTGACGCTAAAAGATGGAAGGTCTATTACTTTTCTTGACACTCCGGGCCACGAAGCATTTACCGCAATGCGTGCCCGTGGCGCCAAAGTAACCGATATTGCCGTAATAGTAATTGCTGCCGATGATGCGGTAATGCCTCAAACCAAAGAAGCAATTTCACACGCGCAGGCAGCCAATGTGCCCATGATATTTGCCTTGAATAAAATTGATAAAGAAGGCGCCAATCCTGAAAAAATAAAGGAACAACTCTCTGCGATGAATATATTGGTAGAAGATTGGGGAGGTAAATATCAAAGCCAGGAGATTAGTGCAAGGCAGGGGCTTAACGTAGATACATTGCTTGATAAAATATTACTTGAAGCAGATTTGCTTGAGCTGAAAGCCAACCCTGATAAGGGTGCCAGTGGTACGGTGATAGAAGCATCTCTGGATAAAGGGCGCGGTTATGTTGCAACAATACTTGTTCAAAACGGAACATTAAGGCAGGGAGATCTCATCGTATCGGGTCAGCATTACGGCAGGGTGAAAGCAATGTTCAATGAAAGAAACCAAAGAATAAATACAGCTCCGCCGGCTACTCCTGCATTAATACTTGGTTTAAATGGTGCACCACAAGCGGGTGAAACTTTTAAATGGTATCATGATGAATCGGAGGCAAAAGAAATTGCCAACAGGAGATCGCAAATATTAAGAGAACAAGGCATCCGCGCTAGGAAGCATATTACGCTCGATGAGATTGGAAGAAGACTTGCATTAGGAAACTTCAAAGAATTAAATCTTATTATTCGCGGAGACGTAGATGGATCAGTAGAAGCATTGAGTGATTCGCTGCAAAAACTCAGCACCGATGAAATTGTAGTGAGTGTTGTTCATAAAGGTGTAGGTCAAATTACAGAAAGCGATGTATTGCTTGCAACAGCATCGGATGCGGTTATAATAGGATTTAATGTAAGGCCATCCATACAGGCATCGCGGCTTGCAGAGCATGAAGGGGTGGAAATAAAAACCTACTCTATTATTTATGATGCAATAGACGAAGTGAAAAGTGCCATGGAAGGTATGCTGGAACCCAAGATACAAGAAAAAGTATTGGGTGTGCTGGAAGTAAAAGAAACTTATAAATTCGATAAAGTAAGTGTAGCGGGCTGTATGGTATTAGAAGGAAAAATCATGCGCAACAATCGTGTAAGGCTGGTGCGTGATGGTATCATTATTTTCACTGGCGAACTGGGCAGCCTTAAACGCTTTAAAGATGATGTGAAAGAAGTGTCCACTAATATGGAATGTGGCCTCAGCATTAAAAATTATAATGACACAAAGCCCGGAGATATGATTGAAGCATTCGAAGAAGTGGAAGTAAAAAGAACTCTCTGATGAATCATCCATTATCTTTAACAAAATCAGCGTAAGATTTAACTTTTCAAAAAATTATCGCCCGCTTTAAGACGTATTTTTGGCTGTACATTTCATTACCAATTCACTTATATAAAATAATAAAGGAAAGATTTTTCCAGATGAAAAGAATTTTATTCACCATTTGTTTTATACTGTTTATTCAGTCATTGTTTGCACAGGTAAAAAAAGTGCTGGCGGATAAAGTGGTGGCAACCATCGGTGACAAAATAGTTTTGCAAAGCGATATTGAGAATAGCATTATAGATATGCAGCGTCAAAATATAGACATCCCGGCAAACGGAAGATGTATATTATTGCAGCAGGCTATTGGATTAAAAGCCCTTATACTCCAGGCAGAATTAGATTCCATTCCGGTTTCTGATGAAGATATTGATGCCGATATTGACAACCGGATAAGATATTATATAAACCAGTATGGCTCCAAGGAAATATTGGAACAAATTGCAGGTAAATCAATATTCCAACTAAAAGAAGATTTCAGGCAAACCTTCAGGGAACAACGACTGGCGCAGGGTGAGCGCGATAAGATTGTGGCTGATATAAGAATAACTCCCGAAGAAGTAAAAGCATATTACGATTCTATTCCAAAAGATAGTTTGCATTTTTATGAATCGCAGTTAGAAATTGGACAGATTGTTGTTTATCCAAAACCAAGCCGTGACCTTGAGCAATATGCAATAGATCAACTAAACGATTATAAGCAACAGGTAGAAAGTGGCAAGCAAAAATTTGAAACACTTGCATCATTATATTCTGACGACCCCGGAAGTAAAGATAATGGCGGCCGCTATGAAATAAACCGAAATGAAAAGCAGTGGGATCCTGTTTTTCTTGCAAAAGCTTTTAGCCTGAAAGACGGGCAAATTTCGAACGTATTTAAAACAAGATTCGGATATCATATTATCCAAATGGTAAGTAAAAACGGAGACGATGCAGTAATTCGTCACATTTTAAAAGTTCCGCAGGTAAGTTCTTACGAAATAAATGATGCAAAAGCAAGGTTGGATTCTATACGATCAAAGCTGATTGCAGGGACAATAGATTTTGGGACGGCGGTAAATAAATACAGCGAAGATGATAATAGCAAGTTTACCGGCGGACGAATTACAGGTAAAGATGGAAGCACTTTTGTAACCATTGATGAATTAGATAAAGACCTTGTGCTGATGCTTAAAGATCTGAAAGTAGGCGAGTATTCTCAACCAACAGAATTTACTGACGACCGGGGCAAAAAAGCAGTTCGTATTGTAGATGTTTTAACTAAAACAGAACCACATCGCGAAAACCTGAAAGATGATTATGATAAGGTAGCCCAGCGAGCATTGGAAGAAAAGAAAAATGCTGCCCTGGATAAATGGTTTGCTCAAAAGGTACCCACATTTTATCTTAAAATAGCTGACGATTATAAATCATGTTCCGATCTGCAGCAATGGGAAGCGGCATCTACTGCTGAAAAATAATTTTTCGAAATAATATACAACTTTCCTGCAAAGTTAAATAACAAAGTATTCTATCATACTCTTTGAGGCTTTTTTATAATATCGTACCTTTGCGCTTCATTTCTAAAAATGAGCGATAAAATAAAACATGAGTGTGGTCTTGCATTCATGAGATTACGAAAGCCTTTCTCCTTTTACCATCAAAAATATGGCAGTGTACTTTACGGGCTTAATAAATTATACCTGCTCATGGAAAAGCAGCACAATCGCGGGCAGGACGGCGCCGGCATTGCTGCTGTAAAACTACATACGCAACCTGGCTATCCATTTTTTTATAGAAAAAGAAGTGCGGCTCCACAGGCTATTGCAGATATTTTTTCTCAAATCGGCAAACAGGTAGAAGAAATCAGGGAAAATATTCCGGAAATAGAACAGCATCCCGGACTTATGAAAGGCAACATAGATTTTCTGGGAGAGTTGTTGCTTGGTCATTTGCGATATGGTACGCAGGGAAAAAATAATGTAGAATTTTGTCATCCATTTATTAAAAGAGATACTATCCCCGCGCGCAACCTTGCTGTTGCCGGAAATTTTAACCTGGTAAATAAGGATGAATTATTTACGCTGATCAATAGCCATCCCAATGAACTCGACAGGCAAAGCGACCTCGGGGCAATGATGGAAGTGATTCATCATTTCCTGGTGAAGGCCGATGAAGAATCTCCGGATAAAATGGATTTAGTAAAGGTATTACAACGATCCGTATCATTGTTTGATGGTGGTTTCACTTTTGGCGGTGTTACCGGAGGTGGCGCTGGTTTTGTGGTTAGAGATGCTAATGGAATCAGACCTTGTTATTATTATGCCAATAACGAAATAATCGTTGCAGCAAGTGAGCGGTCTGCTATCAGAACCGTTTTTAATGTGGGAGAAAATGAAGTGAAAGAGCTGATGCCGGGAACAGGGCTTATTGTATATGAAGATGGCAACTTTTCAATAGAAAAAATATTGGAGCCAAAAGAAAGAAAGGCCTGCAGTTTTGAAAGAATATATTTTTCCCGCGGCAGCGATGAAAAAATTTACCGCGAAAGGATTGCGCTTGGTTATCATCTCAGCGAACCCGTACTCAAAGCAATAGACTATGATTTAAAAAATACCATTTTTTCATTCATACCCAATACTGCAGAAATTGCATTTTATGGATTGCTGAAAGGTGCTGAAGATTATTTGAGCAAAATAAAAGTGGAACGGATCTTAAGCTGGGGAAATAATGTGGACCCCATGAAACTAACGGAGATGGTTAACCGAAAAGTGAGGATTGAAAAAATTGCCATTAAAGATGTAAAGCTCCGGACTTTTATAACAGCCGATATTAGCCGCAATGAAATGGTGCAGCACGTATATGATATTACCTATGGTACTGTAAGAAAAAATATAGATACGCTTGTGGTAATTGACGACTCTATTGTAAGAGGCACTACTCTGCGTGAGAGCATTATCCGAATGCTTGCCCGGCTTGAACCGAAACGAATCATCGTTGTATCTTCTGCTCCACAAATCCGGTATCCAGACTGTTATGGAATTGACATGAGCAAGATGGGAGATTTTATTGCATTTAAAGCAGTCATGGATTTGATAAAAGAAAGAAACATGGAGCCGCTGTTGCAGGACATTGTTGAAAGATGCTATGATTTAAAAAGGCATAATAAACTTTCCTGTGAAAATATGGTGCGCCAGGTATATAAACCTTTTACCGTAGAAGAAATTTCAAAAAAGATAGCCGAACTAATAACACCGGATGAAATGAAAATACCGGTGGATGTAATTTATCAGACCATCGAAGACCTGCACGAAAGCTGTCCCACCAATCTTGGCGACTGGTATTTTACGGGCAATTATCCCACACCCGGCGGAAACCGCGTTGTAAATAGTGCCTTCCTGAATTATATTGAAGGCAAAAACATCAGGGGATATTAATTCTTTCCATCATGTAATTCTTATTTCATGAAAATTCTTTTATTGATTCGTCATGCAAAGAGCAGTTGGAACGATACTTCGTTACGCGACATTGACCGCCCTTTAAATGCAAGAGGGAAACAGGATGCATCCGATATGGGCAAAAGGCTAAAACATAAAAAAATAACAATTGATTTGTTTGTTGCAAGCCCGGCAAAGCGAGCAAAAAAGACAGCAATACTTTTCATGAATGAATTAGGGGCAAAAGAAGATGAACTTGTGTTGATAGATGAACTTTACGAAGCACATATTGAAAATTATGAGAACGTAATAAAAAACCTTCCTGATAAAAAAGATACCATCGCTTTGTTTGCACACAATCCCGGCATAACAGATTTTATTAATTCACTTGATATAGCGCCATTGCCCGATATACCCACCTGCGGCATTTATGCCATTGCTGTTGATACAAATCACTGGAGTGATTTTAAAAATTCAAAAAAAGATTTTTTATTCTTTGATTATCCTAAGATGCCATAGACATAAAATCCAAAATGTACAAGGTAAAAATCAAAAGTCAAAAGGGAAAAATTTGAAAAAGCATTTTTACTTTTTACTTTTTACTTTTTCATTTGTTTCTTCATTTTCCTTTCTTCTTGATAAATATACACCAGCAAAAATGAGCACTGCAGCCAGTATTTTATGCAGCGTAAGCCGTTCTCCTAAAAATAACATTGAAATGGTAACCGCAAATACAGGTTGCGAATAAATATAAGCGCCGGCAATAGATGCATTCAGTTTTTGAATTCCATAAGCATTAAATATATATGCGATAAATGTACCCGGCACCGTAAGCAATACTATCAGCAACCATTCTTTTACACCAAACATTTGCCATTTAATGGCTTCAAACTCTTTTACGCAAAAAGGTAAAATCATAAAGAAACCAATAGTAAACATTATTCGCATCAGCATGATAGGGGAGTGTTTTTGCATCAAAGGTTTCACCAGTATAAAATAAAATGTATATGCAATGGCACTCATCAAAATCATCAGGTCGCCCAATACAATGTTGTCTCGCGGCGAAGTGACTTCCTTGTTTTTGATTAATAATATGGCGCCTGCAACGCCCAATAATAAACCAATTGTTTTTTCAATAGTGAGTCTTTCTTTTAAAATAAAGGCAGCAATCACCGTAATCATCACGGGAGTGAGCAATACCAGCAACGATGCATGAATGGGAAATGTAAGAGAAAGCCCTTTTATAAAAAGCATTTGGTTGAGTGCAATAGCAGTTATGGCGCATAACACAATAGGCCAGATATCTTTTTTACCGATTACTGATTTATCCGGTTTAAAAACAAACAGGCTCCAGAATAAAATAACACTCACCCCTATCCGGATAATGTTAAGTCCAAAAGGCCCGGCATATTCATTACTAGTAAAATATTTTACTGCAGTATAATTGGCAGCAAAAAATAAGTTGGTGCCAAGTAGTGCGAGGTGTGCTTTAACAGTAGTGCTCAAGAAAAATTATTGAGTTGCAAATTTCCCTGATTTCAATGATTGCACAAATTCATTCAAAACATTTTTGTAAATCAATTGTACCTGGTCAGCTTTTATAAATTGAAAGGTTAGCGCCATTTCCATTGCTTCATTTATTTTAAAATTATCCTGATTCATGCAAATGAAATATTTTTTTTGCATCAGGTACTCGGCGAGGTATTCCTGCTCTGTTTGGCCGGGAGTAGGCACCAGTACAGCATTTGCGCGGAGCCGCACCAGGTCCATGACGGTGCTGTATCCGCACCGGCTGATAACGAGCTTCGATTGCTGAATACAGGTATTCATTTCTTCCGCAGAAAGATGATTGATGATGTTTATTGATGCATTAGTTGTTTGTAAATTTTCTTTTTCCTGCGGCAAGCCTCTTATTAATAAAATTTTTTTGTTACTGTTTTTACTTTGCGAAATAATTATTTGCTCAAAAATTGTTCTTTGTGGTTCAGGCCCGGAAATTAAAATAAGTACATCAAATATTTTTTTTGCCTCACTCAATATTTCAAACCTGGACAAAGAGCCTATGTATGCAGCATTTGCCGGAATCTTTTTTGGATGGGATAAATCGCCGGCCAGGCCATTTTTTTCATAATCCGGCACCCAGCAGTGCGTAAATTTTTTTATAAAAAAATAATGGAATTGTTGCAGTACTTTTTCTATGAAAGAGTTTCCTGCCTTTATCAATAATTGATGCGTGATATACACTGAAACAATTTTTTTATTATACAATCCGAAACGATTATCGGAAATCACCGCATCTGCTTTATTGTTTTTTAAAAAATTTTTTAGCCAATAATGTTCCCGTATTACCGTAAATATCAATTTCGGAAACTGTGCCAATAATACAAACGGTAAATTTTTCTTTTTTCGGCTATAATGAATTTTATAACCTTTTATCTGTAAAATTTTAAGCTGGGGGAATTCTTTTTTTAAGAGAAAAAAACTATTTCCGGAAGCAATAATTGTTAGGTCAATATTTAAAAAAATAAGATGTTTAATTATTGGAATGCAACGAGTTGCATGGCCTAAACCCCAGTCGAGCGGTGCGACCAATATGTGTGGTCGTTTTGAATGGTTGTTAAAATTATCGCCGTTTATCAAGTCTTTGCAATAATTATTTGTGAAAATAGTTTAATTTAGGAAGATATTTTATGAAAATCGTAAACAGAGTCCTATTCATTCTTTTAATAGTGGTGGCAATTTTTGCGGTGAGTTGCAGCGCTTCTAAAAAAAATAAATGCGGTTGCCCAAGCAAAACAGGATTTATAGGATATTAGACTATAAAAAACCAATCTGATGAACAAATTTAACCGGGATCTATTGGTATTGTTCAAAGAAGAATTAATGAACCCCCAGGCTATCGAACATGAAGTAGAGATGCTTCATGAATTGCTTTACTCCGTAGAAAAAGCAGATAATATTATCACTGCTTACGAAGTAATTAATCTGCACAGTTATAAGATTAGCGCGGAAGAAAAGTTAATTCGCAAAACAATGGGTATGAGAGAACCAAAACCTTTTGTATTCTTGAACAACAAAAACTAATTGCGGAAGTATTAATTTATTACCCACGTTTCCCTTCCCCTGATCAATTTATCCAGGTCGCCCGGCCCTTTGGATGATATAGCTCCTTTAATTTGTTGCGCCATGATGTCTTCATAACACGGTTTTTCTTTTTGATAAAAAACTCCGAATGGCCTCGGTAAATGATTTGCTGCATGAGGATCATCAAACAAGCGCGTAAGAATTTGTGCTTTGTAAAAATCCGATTCATCATGAATCCACAAATCATTTTCACTGATACCATTTCCTATTTCCACCACTATTGGTTTCAGCCCATCCAGCTTGATGCCTTTATTTCTTGCTGCGCCAAATACCAGTGGTTTGCCCTGTTCCAAAAACAATGCTTCATCAGGCTTTGATTTTTTCTCGGTAAAAATTTCAAAAGCACCATCATTAAAAATGTTGCAGTTCTGATAAATCTCCAGGAAGGAAGCGCCTTTGTGCTGATAAGCCCTTAAGATCATGGATTGAAGATGCTTTGGGTCGCGGTCCATACTGCGCGCTACAAAAGAAGCATCAGCACCCAGCGCAAGTGCAGAGGGGTTAAACGGATGATCTATGCTGCCAACGGGTGTGCTTTTGGTTATCTTTTGCTGTTCACTCGTAGGGGAGTATTGACCTTTGGTAAGACCATAAATTTCGTTGTTGAACAACAAAAGATTTACATCAAAATTTCTTCGCAGCAAATGAATGGTGTGATTGCCGCCAATGCTCAGGCAATCGCCATCTCCTGTTACAATCCATACGCTTAGTTCCGGCCTGCTTGCTTTTAATCCGCTTGCAATAGCAGTAGCCCGCCCATGAATGCTGTGCATTCCGTAGGTGTTCATGTAATACGGAAACCTGCTGCTGCAGCCGATACCGGAAATAATCACAATATTTTCTTTAGCAATACCCAGCGAGGGCATTACCTTTTGCACTTGTGCCAGGATGGAATAGTCGCCGCAGCCAGGGCACCAGCGTACTTCCTGGTCTGTAGCAAAATCTTTTGGTGTAAGCACTTCAGTTTTACTTGCAGTTTCGTTCATAAAAATCTATTGTGCATCAAAGTTAACACTTACGGTTTGCTTTACGCGTGAATCAATTATTAAAACCGGGGAGTCATTTCTGTTGCAGTTCTTCCCAATATTCTGCTGCACGGCGCGTATGGGGTATTACAATGGTGCCGCCCACCATATTGGCCACTGCAAATATTTCGTACAGTTCATCGGTACATACGCCCAATTCATAACATTTTCCTAAATGATATTTAATGCAATCATCGCATCGCAATACCATGCTCGTTGCAAGGCCCAGCATTTCTTTTGTCTTTTTGCTGAGGGCGCCCTCTTCATAAGTATTGGTATCCAGATTCCACAATCTTTTCAGTACAAGATTATTCTTGCCCAGGATGACGTTGTTCATTCTTTCGCGATAGGCATTAAATTCATTTATCAGGGTTGACATAAAAAATTTTTTTAAAATTTGCTGCTCAAAGTTATTATATAGAAATTGAAATTTCGGGCACAGGCCTCACAGGTTTTCAAAACCTGTGAGGTTTTACTAACGGTAAAGGATAAACGAAAATGAATGGATGTGATAAATAAAATTGAGAGTCGCCGTCTGGCCTGCCTGTTGGCAGACAGATCTCCGATCAACGGCAACGCTGCTGGACTGTGTTTTTGCAACTCAGTACAGCGTAACTTTTGATTGGAGGGAAACTAAGAATAGCTGGGGGCACCCGCCAGGGAAGGGGGCTTTTTGAATCAGGCACAAGCATCAGCTTGTGCCTGATTAGGGTAGTTGTATTATCAACTGTTGTTTTCAACAATTTATTTCCGGCTGCATCATACGTGTAGGTAATTGTTCCTTTGCTGGTAACGATTATTTGATTTAAAACAAAAAATTATAGCCTTATAGCAAAATAGGCGGGTTAATCTATTATAATGCCGCCGATGTGCAACAAATGCTTATAGCTGCTCGCAGGCTTTCTTTCGTAATACTGGCATACATATTATGGCTTGCTGATTTTTTGGAAATTATAGATGTGGATATGATAATGTGAGTATGTGTAGCTATATCTTAGTTATTTCGTATAACCATTACCGTTACTGTTAGCCTGCACAAGAAGGCTAACGTATCTGCCCAACCCATTCCCGCCATCAGTGGTGTTTTTTACCCATTTGCTACCGGCGCAATGTTATAGAAGCTATTTTATTATTTTTGACAACATTTTTATAAAAAATTATGGCGACAACTAAAATTATAGTGAAGAGCAATGGATCGCTGAAGATAGAAGGCGATTTTGAAATTGTGGACATTGATGGAAATGTGTATGGGCTTGATGGAAGGGACAGGGTATCGCTGTGCCGGTGCGGTTTATCAAAAAACAAACCTTTTTGTGACAGCTCTCACAAAGGGCATTTTGAGCATGATGCAAAAGCATTTGACCTGCCACCGAGAAAAATTAATTAGTGTGCAGCGAATCGGCTGCAGCTTTTTTTTCTGCCCTGGCTTTTTTCTTAAAAAAATGGCGGAGCAAAAAATTATGTTGTATTGCTTCGAGGTCCTCATCCAGTTTTTTACTGGCCGATTGTAAGTTCTGCAAAGTAACTTTCATACTTGCCGCAGTTGCATCATCATGCAAAAACATGCCAGCAGGCGTATTTTTATCTTTCAATCCATCATTAACCATATTACTGGTTGCTTTCAGGTTATTGATAACCGTTTGCGATGAATCGGCTATGTGTTGCAGGCGCACTATTGTTTGTTGCAGGTTGGCAAAAATCGTAGTATCCGTTACTATTTTGTTTGCAAGGCCATCTTTGTTATTAAGCTTTGCCGAGTATAAAGCCAGGTTAGCAGAAAGAATGTATAAATTTTGAGAAGCGTTTCTTAAAATAGACATGGTATTATTTAATTGATAATACAATGTGTCATTGGCAAACAATCTACCTAAGGTTCCCTGCCCTGCAGCCATTTTTCCGGAGATAGTTTTAAAATTGCTGGTGATGGCATAAAGATTATCATTATTTTTTGAAAGGGTTTTCATCATTTCATCTGTATCTACTAATGTATCATGCGATACCACATCGCCTTGCTGAATTTTTTCGCCGGAAGGATCGCCGCCATAAATTTCTATTATTTTATTCCCGATTAAACCATCGGTGCTTAATCTTGCTTTTACATCCCGCGGAATAAATTTAATGGAGGCTTTTTCTATATCCATATCCACTTCCACGGTTCCATTGTCGCGGAGCTTTACCGCTCCTATGGTTCCCACTTTTACGCCGGAATACCAAATATTATTTCCTTTCTGCAATCCGTTCACATTATTAAAAAATGATTTTACGGTAACTGCCTGCTCAAAAGTTTTATGCTGCGACCCAAGGGTAAGAACGGTGATGATAAAAATAGTGATGCCGATAAAAATAAAAATACCTACTACGATAGCTCTTATGTTTGGAGTTGATCTCATCTCATTAGTTTTTTTGTAAAATAAAATTCAGCTTATTTGGTTTGTTTGGTCCCATTAATGAAATTGTATTTATAAAAGTTTTGTATCCGTTCATCGTCCGATGCAAACACTTCATCAAAAGTTCCCTGCCTGATAAACTTCCCGCCGAACAACATGGCTATCCTGTCGCCGGTAGTTTTTGCACAGGTAAGGTCGTGCGTGATGATGATGGAAGTAGTATTATACTTATGCCTCACATGGTTGATCAGGTTATTAATTTCGATACTGGTAATCGGGTCAAGTCCGGAAGTTGGTTCATCATACAGCATAATCTGCGGCCGCAAAATTAAGGTGCGTGCAATGCCAATTCGTTTGCGCTGTCCGCCCGAAAGTTCTGATGGCATCTGGTCAATGGTTTGCGACAAGCCTACATCGTTCAGCATAGATTCAATTTGGTGGGTTACTTCTTTTTTTGATAAATTCCTCACATTTCTTACTAACGGGAAAGCAAGGTTTTCGCGTACCGTCATACTATCATACAATGCGCTGCTCTGAAATGAGAAGCCTACTTTTAAGCGAAGCTCTCTTAAATTTTTATCATTAAGTTTATCTACTTCTTCTTCCAAAACATTTACAATGCCCCTATCAGGTTTTAGCAAACCACAAATAATTTTTATCAAAACAGATTTGCCGGTACCCGATCTTCCCAATACTACCACATTTTCTTTTTCAAAAACATCCAGGTCCACTCCCTGCAATACATCATTTTCGCCAAATGACTTATACAGATCCCTTATATAAATCATCAATTTTTTCTCCATCACATTTGTATTAGTCATCCTGTTATCTGAAACTGTTAGTGATTTGAACAATTAATATTTCTTCTACAAAAATTAAAAACATGGAAAGCACCACCGATGCGTTGGCCGCTCTGCCCACGCCTTCTGTGCCATTGCGCGCATGAAATCCTTTATAACATGCTACGGCACCAATGGTAAATCCATAAACAAAACTTTTTATAAGCGAAGAAAAAATATCTAAGAAAGAAATCTTGTCAAATGCATTTTGAAAAAAAAGAATGAAACTGGTTTGCTCATTGCTATGCACATTTACATATCCACCCAGCATGGCTACGAATCCCATATAACACATCAGCACGGGAAGCATAAAAGTAGTGGCAAGAATACGGCTCACCACCAAAAATTTAAAAGGATTTACCGCGGACACTTCCATTGCATCAATTTGCTCAGTTACTTTCATAGAGCCTAATTCCGCACCAATGTTAGAACCAACCTTTCCCGATGCAATGAGTGCCGTTACCAATGCTGCAAGCGCCCGTATAATAGCAATAGACACTAAGGAAGGCAACCATGATTGTGCTCCAAATTCGGATAATGACGGCCTCGATTGTTTGGTAAATACAATTCCGGTAATGAACCCCGTCAATGTAATTAAAAACAAAGAACGATAGCCTACCTGGTAGCACTGCCGGATAATTTCTTTCACTTCGTAAGGAGGCCGGAACACTTCTTTAAAAAAACGAAAAATAAATTGCAATGCATCGTACAGGTCAACAAAAAACTTATCAACCTTTTTGGTAAAAAGATAACCTCTATTTAAAAACATAAATTTCTTTTAATTGAACATGAACAACGTTGCCGCAAGATAAAAGCACATTGCGAAAATGATCCCGCAAATAAATTCATTCTGTTTAAGGGATAAAAATACAAAACCCGCCGTAAAGCGGGTTTTCGATATTCAAAATTGTTCCGGTAAATTAATGGTAATAGCGCTGCCGGTAAAAATTTGCATGATGCCGGCTTCTCTGGGCTATCCTTATTTCACGTCTTCTTTCACGCTCCAGCGCCCTGATGGCAACTCTTTTCTGGTATGGCCGCAGTGTCCAGTCATGTTCAATCGCAAAGATTTTCGCATCAAACTCGCGATTGATTTTCTGAATTTGAAATTCGCGGCCTCCCCAATAATGACTATTATTAACCTGGCTTTTATAAACATAATCATTATCCCTGTCATCATTTCTATATTGTGCAAAGGAAAAAGAAATAATGCCCAGGCAAATTACAAGTGTAATAATCTTTTTCATAGTAATCATTTTTGTGGTTTAAAAATTGTTCCATTGTTGAGATAGTTTTTTTGGGCATTAGTAAAACAACAAAATGTTAATATCGTCGGTAGCCAGCTTTTGAGTAAGCTAACGGTCATGCACAAACGAAATTATTAAAACAAAAAGGCGCCGGGTAGGCGCCTTTTGCAAATTTTTAATTGTAATCACTGTTTATCAAAATAGCTTTTATCAATAGTGGCAGTATTGTATCTGTTATTATATTCTTTGTTTACCGCCTTTATCTGCTGGTCGCGCTGGGCTTTTTCTTTTTTAATGAGATTTTTTTTTGCGCTGCTGATATGCCGGTTACTTTTTATTGTTTTTACGTTCAATGCAAAATCGCTGTTGATTTTGGTTATTTGCTTGTCTCTTTGTTTTGCTGAAAATGTATAAATATCGGTACGATGGGGATCGAGGCCTTTCATTTTAATAATATACTGGTGACCGGGAAGTTTCGGCTGGCCGTTTGTTTGTGCAAAAGAAAATGAAGCGATACCCGAAGCAAGAAACAGTGCTATTATCTTTTTCATACTTGTATTTTTTTACAAAAAATCTATGAATAAGATGCTCTTTCGGTTTCAGGTTCTTTAAAAAAATGTTAATACATTTATTCTCTTTCTGCAAAAAAATCAGTAAAACTTCGTTTACGCTTTACCGTTAGTAGCGATTATTTTTTACCAAGACAATATGCATACCCGATCGTTGCCGTACCGGCGCCGGTATTATTTTTACCGTCTGCTGTACCTTTTTGAATATTTATAAATCCATAGTTTCCGCCACCCTCAATGAAGAGCAGGTTGTTACCTGTTCTATAACTAATGCCTACATTGCCCTCTACGCCAAAGTTGGTGGAGTTAAGCTGGCTCTTAATATTATCCGTGCTATTAAATGATTGCGGGCTTTGCGATACAGGTTGCTGGCCTTGCGGATCAGCATAAATCATACTTGACCCGGAGGTAACTTGCTTTGCCGAAGTGAGGAAACCAACAAACGGCCCTGCATCCGCATATATTCTCAAAGGTGATCCATGGCGAAAATCCCATCCGAATTTTCCAAGAACCGGAATCATTAAATAGTTAAGCTTTGCTTCGCTTTTAAAATTTGCATAAAGATATTGCGGCGTAGGTCCATAAGGATTGGGGAATGCCTGCATTCCATTTTTTTTACCTCCCTGCGATGAATATTCTACCATGGGCCGAACGGAAAACAAATCCGAAATTTTAAAATCGGCAAATAGAGCTAAATCCGGTCCCAGCCTTGATTTATAACCGGTATTCAGCGGGTTATTGTTAGACCCTCCCGCGGATAAATTAGGAATGCTTATCCCGGCCCGCAAGCCCAACCAAGTATTTTGTGCCCGCACTGACTGATAAAAAAAGAATAAAATAAATAAAACAACAGGAATCTTTTTCATAAAATTTGTTTTAGAAATTGGCAAGTAAGGTAAAAAAATTTTTACTCTTATTGCGCGCGAACCCGTTTCTTTTGAAAGCAGTGTTGTATATTTAGTTGCCCGATTAAGATTTGCGTTTCGCAAAAACCTCCGCACATTATTTTTTCTGACCAACATTTTGCTGCTTTATAAGTGCTGCTTATGAGCAAATCTTACAAAATACCTCTTTGGAAGAAAGCGCCCTTTCTTCGTTTATTGTTGCCTGTTATAGCAGGCATCCTTGCTGAATATTATAGCAGTTTTTCATTGCAGTTTATCATTTATTTGGGCATTATTGCAGCCATCTTTTTTATCATCTTCTTACTGCTGCCCATCGTTTACCGGTTTAAGTTTTCTTTTATTCTCGGAATCATTATTACCGTTTTCGTAATGGTGTTGGGTTTATTCATTACATGGAATAGGCAGGTGCGTAATCATCCGCAATGGTATGGTCACAATATTGATAGTTCTTCATTTATTGTTGCTACGCTGAATGAATCGCCGGTAGAAAAAAACAAATCTTTCAAAGCGGTGGCCAATGTACAGGCCATTACCAATGGAAATACCATTTCCAATGCTTCCGGAAAAGTGTTGCTTTATTTTTCTAAAGATTCATTTTCCGGAAACCTTAAATATGGCAGCAAAATTATTTTCAGCAATAAACTGCAGGATATAAAAAACTCCAGCAATCCTGCGGCATTCGATTATAAAAGATATTGTGCGTTTCAGCAAATTTTTCAGCAGGCATACCTGCCGCACGGCGATTGGGTAGCAACGGGCCTGAGCAATATTTCATTTTATGATAAGATTAAAAATAATGCGCAACATTATATTCTGTCAACATTAGATAAATATATTAATGGCTTTAATGAGGTGGGCATTGCCAAAGCATTGCTGGTTGGCTACCGGGTTGATCTTGATAAAGATTTAGTGCAACAATACAGCAATGCGGGCGTAATACATATAATAGTGATTGCAGGGTTGCATCTTGGTTTAATATATGCTTTACTGTTGTGGTTTTTAAACAGGATACCCGTACTTAAAAAGTCAGCATATATACGGCTTATAATTATTTTAATCTGTCTTTGGTGTTTTGCTTTATTAACAGGCGCATCGCCGCCGGTAATGCGTGCGGTAATCATGTTTAGCTGTATCCAAATCGGGCGAACCATCAGCAGAAATACATCAGTATATAATTCGCTTGCTGCATCCGCATTTATTTTGCTATGTATTGATCCATTTTATTTGTGGGATGTCGGTTTTCAACTTTCATACCTGGCGGTAACAGGTATCGTGGCGTTGCATAAATCTATTTTTCATTGGTTCTATTTTAAAAATAAAATTTTTCGCGCAGCATGGAATATTGCAGCAGTGTCGCTTGCTGCGCAAATATTCACGATGCCTGCATGTTTGTATTACTTTCATCAGGTACCGTTGTTGTTTATGGTCACCAACATATTTGCAGTACCGCTGGCTACCGTGGCTTTATACGGATGTGTTGCACTCGTGTGCGTTTCATCCATACCCGCTATTGCTTCCTTACTTGGAAAAGTCATTACCGCAACGCTATGGTTGTTGAATCATGTTGTGTTTCTAATAAATGCCATTTCGTTTTCAACCTGGACCGACTTTTCCATTTCACCCGCAGATACCTTGTTGCTGTATATTATTATAATCTCATTTTTATATTGGTTAATCAGCAGAAGCCGCATTTCATTGCCCATAGCACTTTGCAGTATGCTTTTTATTTCAATATTATATTTCAATAAAAAACTTTACGCATTTCATCAGAAAAAAATAATTGTGTACGATATACCCAATCACACCGCTATTGATTTTATTAATAGCAACACTTATTTCTATATCGGCGACAGTGAACTTACTAAAGACGATGTCTTAAAAAATTTTCACCTAAAGCCCAGCCGCATTTCTTTTAATTGCGACAATATAAACAAGGATACTCTCGCGGTTTTTCGCAAGGATAATTTTTTCCAGTTTTACAATAAAAGAGTTGTGATGATTGATACCAGCGTCAATTATTTGCCTTTCGGCAAAAAAGTTGATGTTGATTATATCATTATTTCAAAAAACGCCAAAGTACGAATACCAGCGCTGACAGAGGTTTTCAACTGTGGCACCTACATATTTGATGCATCGAATCCATTGTGGAAAATTGCCAAGTGGAAAAAAGACTGCGAAGATTTACATTTGCGCTTCCATTCTGTTCCCGAACAGGGTGCTTTTGTAACCGATCTTTAAGTTTTATTTTCTTTCCCTGACATGCAAAAAAAAATTCAGTCTGCCCTTATTTCTGTTTTTTATAAAAACGGACTTGAGAAAATTATTCAACTATTAAAGCAACATGGCATCACCATTTATACCACTGGTGGCACACAAAAGTTTATTGAAGAAGCCGGGGTGCCTTGTGTGGCGGTAGAGTCATTAACGAGTTATCCGTCTATTCTGGGCGGAAGGGTGAAAACATTGCATCCATCAGTATTTGGAGGTATTTTGGGAAGAAGAAATAACGAGACGGATGTAAAGGAAATGAAGCAATACAATATTCCCGAAATTGATTTGGTGATTGTAGATCTTTATCCATTTGAAGAAACTGTTGCATCCACCAGCGAGGAAAAATTAATAATTGAAAAAATAGATATTGGCGGGCCTTCAATGATTCGTGCTGCTGCAAAGAATTTTACAAGTGTTGTGGTCATTGCTGATAAAAAAAATTATGCAGACCTCGAAAAAATTTTAGAAAAAAATAATGCAACAACTTCTTTAGAAGAAAGGAAAAATTTTGCAGCAAAGGCATTTGATGTTTGTGCAGGATATGATATTGCCATTTCAAATTATTTTGATGGCACTTCATTCCCTAATCTGTTTGCCTCTGGTAAAAAAATATTGCGATATGGCGAAAACCCGCACCAGCAGGCATCTTTCATTGGTGATTTGGATGAAGTATTTGAGCAGTTAAATGGAAAAGAACTTTCATATAATAATCTTGTAGATGTAGATGCAGCAGTGCAAATCATTAATGAGTTTCCTTCACAAAAAGATAATCTCACTTTTGCTATTATTAAACATACCAATGTTTGCGGCATTGCACAGTGCTCTAATGTTTCTGATGCTTTTGATGCTGCTCTTGCCGGAGATCCTGAAAGTGCTTTTGGCGGAGTGTTGATTACTAACGGTGACGTGGGCACGAAAACTGCAGATGCATTGAATGCTTTGTTCTTTGAAGTGTTGATAGCGCCGGGTTTTGAACCCGAAGCTTTGAAAACACTGCAATCAAAAAAGAACCGTATTTTATTGAAAAATAAAAATAACATCACTAAAAATCAACTATCTAAAACTATATTGAACGGAATATTATCACAGGATACTGATAAAGGTAATTTTGCTGAATGGAGAGAAGAAGGTGGAAGAACCGCATCGGATGCAGAAAGAGAGGATTTGATTTTTGCCAATCTTGTTTGCAAACATTTAAAAAGTAATGCGATTACCATTGTGAAAAATAAACAACTCATCGGTAAAGGCTGTGGACAAACATCGCGGGTGGATGCCATGCGGCAGGCCATTGCAAAAGCCCGTCAATTTAATTTCGATTTAAAAAATGCCGTGGTGGCCAGCGATGCATTCTTCCCGTTTGATGATTGTGTAAGAATCGGCCATGAAGCAGGCATTAGAGCTTTTATACAACCCGGAGGCTCTATCCGCGATAAAGATTCATTTGAATATTGTAAGCAAAATAATCTTGCAATGGTGGTAACGGGGTTAAGGCATTTTAAGCATTGAGTTACTATTAATTCTTATACCGTTCCTTCCACATTTCATTAAATGTTTTCTTCGAGAACTGAATATCGGCGCGGGTTGAATTCCATCCCTTAAATAATTTATTCACTACTTTGGTTTTCATATTTCCATTGCTCATATTCATAAAGCCACGCCGGAGTGAAGCAATCCTCCACATCTTCCACGCAGCCTTTTCAGAAAAAGTGGTATATCCATCATCCACACTTTCTTTCCGGTTCCATAAAAGCAATTCATGAAGATTAATTTTTACCGCACATACTTCGGTACAATTGCCGCACAATGATGAAGCATAACTCAAATGCTTGAATTCATTCATGCCCTGCAGATGAGGCGTAATCACACTTCCGATAGGACCGCTGTAAGTAGTGCCATAGGTATGGCCTCCGATGTTTTTATAAACAGGACATGCATTCAAACACGATCCACACCGGATGCAGTATAAACTTTCCCGTTGCCTTGGGTCAGCGAGAATGTCGCTTCGATTATTATCCAGCAAGATCACATACATATCTTCCGGGCCATCCGTTTCACCGGGTTGTCGTGGTCCGCAAATGATGCTGCTATACACTGTTACTTTTTGCCCGGTACCATAAGTAGCCAGTAATGGCCACATCAGCGCAAGGTCTGTCATGGAGGTAATTACTTTTTCAATACCGGCTATTACAATATGAGTCTTTGGCCATGCAGTGCTTAGCCTTGCATTGCCTTCATTTTCGGTAATGGCAATACCTCCAATATCGCTGATAATAAAATTAGCGCCGCTAATGCCAATCTCTGCCTGCACATATTTTTCCCTGAGTTTTTCTCTTGCAACAAGTGTAAGCTGTTCGGGCGATAATTTTGAAGGCGACCCCAATTTTTCTTCAAACAATTTTGCAACATCCTCTTTGCTTTTATGCATTGCAGGCGTTACAATATGATAAGGTGGTTCATGGTCTAATTGCTGAATATATTCGCCAAGGTCCGTTTCAATACTTTCTATTTGATGTTCCTGAAGAAAATCATTCAAATGAATTTCTTCGGTAACCATGCTTTTACTTTTAACGATGGTTTTGCAATTTTTTTCCTGGCATATTTTCAAAACTTCGTTTAAAGCTTCCCGTGAGTCTTGTGCCCAAATTATTTTGCCTCCGCGTTTGGTAAAATTCATTTCAAATTCTTCCAATTGCTGATCGAGTTTTTCCAGCGCCCGCCATTTTATATTCTTGGCTCTTTCGCGAACGAGGTCTGTATTTTCAAATTGAGATTTACCATCAGGCACTGCCGCATTGTAGCGGCCAATGTTGAAATTGATTTTCCGGCGGTGTTCCAGGTCGGCGCTTTTTACCACGCTTTTAGCTTTAAAGGTTGAACTGTTATCTGACATTAATTATTTTATTTAATCTTTTATTACCCCCAACTCTTTACCAACTTTTGTAAAAGCAGCAATTGCATGATCCAAATGTTTTTTCTTATGCGCTGCACTCAGTTGCACACGAATACGTGCCTGCCCTTTTGCAACAACGGGGTAAAAAAATCCAATCACATAAATTCCTTCCTCTAAAAGTTTTGCGGCAAAATTCTGTGCCAGCACTGCATCATACAACATTATTGGCACAATAGGATGATCTCCGGGTTTTATATCAAAGCCCGCTTTGGTCATTTTTTTTCTGAAATATTTTGTATTGTTTTCGAGTTTGTCGCGAAGCTTGGTGGTTTCGCTCAGTAAATCAAACACGGCAATAGAAGCGCCCACAATACCCGGTGCAAGTGTATTGCTAAACAAATATGGACGGCTTCGCTGGCGCAACATTTCAATAATTTCTTTTTTGCCCGAAGTAAAACCACCGCTTGCTCCGCCCAATGCTTTACCCAGTGTGCCGGTAATAATATCAACCCTTCCCATCACATTCCGGTATTCATGAGTGCCCCTTCCGGTTTTACCAATAAAGCCGGTTGAATGACTTTCATCAATCATCACTGCTGCATCATAACGATCTGCCAGGTCGCAAATTTTATCCAACTGTGCAATGGTGCCATCCATACTGAATGAACCATCACTAACGATAATGCGTGTACGAAGATGCTGGCTTTCCTTTAATTTATTTTCCAGGTCTTCCATATTGTTATGTTCATAGCGGAGCCGCTGTGCCTTACATAACCGGACGCCATCAATAATGCTTGCATGATTCAATGCATCAGAAATAATTGCATCTCCTTCATTAAATAAAGGTTCAAACACACCACCGTTTGCATCAAAGCAGGCGACATATAATATGGTATCTTCCATTCCTAAAAAATCACCAATCTTTTTTTCCAGTTCTTTATGGATATCCTGCGTACCACAAATAAAACGTACACTGCTTAATCCATAACCGCGTTTGCTTATATATTCTTTGGATGCTTTTATTACTTTTGGATGCGACGACAGTCCAAGGTAATTGTTTGCGCAAAAGTTTAATACTGTTTTGCCGTTCACTTCTATTTCCGCACCCTGCGGACTGGTGATGATGCGCTCGGTTTTAAACAAGCCCGCTTCGCGTATTGAGTTAAGTTCTTCTTCTATCCTGTTGGTGAATTGCTGATTCATAAAATATTTTTCACCCGCAAACCTACATTAAATCATCTTAATTTGGGCTTAACAAAAATTCAACAGGATATTGTAACATTTTGCACTCAACTTCGTATAATAATTAAGAACAGCGGCGATAACATTAGCAGTAGCCCGTATGACAGAAAAACAATACAATGAATGTGTGAGCCTGTATGCCGATAGGGTATATCGCTTTATTTTAAAAAACCTGCGACATGAAGAAGATGCAAGAGATGTGGTTCAATCGGCTTTTGAAAAATTGTGGATGAACCGCGAAACAGTAGATGCAGAAAGAAGTAAATCTTATTTATTCACGGTAGCGTATCATCAAATGATTGATCACATAAGAAAAAATAAACGAATAAAATTACAGGAAGATTTTGCTGCCGATACAAAAGTGGCTGTACAACATCATAACATCAGCAAAATATTAAATGAAGCATTGAGCCGTTTAAGCGAAACACAACGCAGCCTCGTTTTGCTGAAAGATTATGAAGGATATTCTTATGATGAAATTGCCACCATCACCTCGCTGAGCGAAAGCCAGGTAAAAGTGTACCTGCACCGGGCAAGGATACAATTAAAAAATTATTTGGTGAAACCCGAAAATGTAATTTAAGATGGACATCAACAGAGCTAATTACGAAGAATATTTTTTACTATATGCCGATAATGAATTAACGGATTCGGAAAAGGCTGAGGTATTGATATTCGTAAAAAATAATAAAGACCTCGAAGCTGAGTTCCGGATGATGCTGTCCACTATTGCAAAACCAGATACAAATATTCAACTTAGGGATAAAACATTTTTGCTGAAAAAAGATGAATCATTTATCAATCAAAATAACTATGAAGAAATTTTTGTGCTGTACCACGATAATGAACTGAGCGAGGATCAAAAATACCAGGCAGAAGTTTTCCTGTCGCAACATACCGGTTTAAAAGAAGAATTTGATCTGATAGGCATAGCAAGATTCTCTCCTGATTCAACAATTGTTTTTAGCGATAAAAAAAATTTATACAAAAAAGAACGCGGTGGAAGAGTTGTTCCATTGTTGTGGAAAGTGGCTGCTGCTGCGGCTTTTATTGGGTTTATACTTTGGGTGGCAAACTTTTATTTTCATCAAAGTAACCCTTCATTGGTAAATAATGCTTTATCGCTGCATAAAAACATTTCTCCAAAAATTGAAAGTCCGGCTGCAACGCTACCCACTATAACCAATAAAAACAAGGCAAATGAAAGTGTGGTTCGTAATGCTCCAGTCAAATCAATTTTGAAAAAAGAGAAACAGAGTAAACCCATAACGGATGAAAGTAACAGCATGGCTGCCGTTAATAATGAACCGGGGAATGAAAAATCCCAACAATTAGCAAGCAATATTTTACCCAAAAAAGTCATTGATAAAATTGCCACGGACGATCAGCCGCAAAACATGAATGTAAATAATGACATAGTTTATTCTATCGCGCCGGTTCAGTCCATTGCTGTTGTTCCAGCAAAAGAAACTTCAACAAATGTTTCATACATTGACAATAGCGAAATTCAAAACGATAATTATGTGTTCTACGATGTAAAAGCAGACAACTTTAAAAGATCGAAAGTGGGCGGTTTTTTCAAACGTGTAAAACGTGTAGTAGCGCGAACTAATCCCATAGCCCGTCTTATATCCGGCGAAGACCGCCAGGTAGCATCAAGATAAATTAATCTGTATATAATAATAAATATAAACAATGAAAAAAGTAATACTAAGTTTAATGAGTGTGTGTATGCTATCCGCTGCCATGGCGCAAAATGATACATTGACAACGCCCGGCAATAGCGACACCATCAGGATTGGCGGAATGATCATTTTAAAAAAAGGCAGCAGCGATGAAAAAAATCATGTGTCGGTTACCATTAGGCATCGTTACCATGAAAAGATATCCAACGTGAGCACCCAATCATTTGTATTCGATCTTGGATTTGCTAATTGGGTAGATAAAACCGATTACCCTTCTGCAACTGCGGGTAACTATCTTGTAAATCGCCCAGGAACCGGTGATTTGTCTGCAACAGATTTTAGATTACGGACCATCAAATCGGTGAATGTAAATATCTGGTTCTTCATGCAACGGTTGAATTTGATTAAACATTATGTAAACCTTAAATATGGTGCAGGGCTTGAACTGAACAATTACCGGTTTAAACAAGATCTTACTTTAAGGGAAAGTGGCGCAAACCCATATAGCCCGATGCAGCAAATCAATCATTACTTCATTTTCCGTGATTCCACTGATTACAGGAAAGATAAGCTGGCAGCAGATTACATCACTATTCCTTTAATGCTCAATTTCAGAACTAACCCGAATTATAATGATAAAGGCATTAGCATTAGTGCAGGAGTAAGTGTGGGTTATTTATACAGCAGCAGGAATAAACAAATCAGTTCGGCATTTGGAAAACATAAACATCATGGCGATTATGATCTGCAGCAATGGAAGTTTGCTTATGTGGCAGAATTGGGTTTAGGCCCGGTGCATCTGTATGGATCTTACAGTCCAAATTCCATATTTCAAAACGGGATAAAATTAATGCCGTATAATGTTGGGGTAAGATTTAGCAACTGGTAATGTACACCCAAAAAAGTCCGCTGATGCGGGCTTTTTTTATTTACTCAAATGCATACTTCTTTCTTTGTACAATTGACGGAAATAGGGGTCGCGTAAGTCTTTAATAAAACGAATAGATTCACCGGTACTCTTCATTTCCGGTCCCAGTTGTTTATTTACATTTGGAAATTTATTAAAAGAAAAAACGGGTTCTTTTATAGCAAAACCGCTAAGCTTCTTTTCAAAAGTAAAATCTTTGAGTTTATTGGCACCAATCATAATTTTTGTGGCAATGTTCAGATAAGGTATCTGGTAAGCTTTTGCAATGAAAGGCGTAGTTCGCGATGCACGCGGGTTTGCTTCTATCACATACACTTCACCCTCTTTAATAGCAAATTGAATGTTGATCAATCCCTTTATATGAAGTGCTCTTGCAATCTTCTCTGCATATTCTTCCATTGTATGAACGATCAATGGAGATAAATTGAATTCAGGTAATACGGCATTGCTGTCGCCGCTATGAATGCCCGCCGGCTCTATATGCTCCATCACACCCATTACATGAAAATCATCGCCATCAAATATTGCGTCAATCTCTGCTTCCTGGCAGCGATCCAAAAAATGGTCTATTAAAATTTTATTGTTGGGTAAATGTTTTAATAAACTCAATACTCCTTTCTCGAGTTCTTCATCATTCAGCACAATGCGCATGCGTTGCCCGCCCAACACATAACTTGGACGAACCAATACGGGATAACCAACCTTCTTTGCCACTTCAATAGCTTCATCTGTATTAAATGCAGTTCCATACCTCGGATAAGGAATTCCCAATTCTTTCAGCATATCGCTGAAGCGTCCGCGATCTTCGGCAATATCCATATCATTGAAAGAAGTGCCGATAATTTTTATTCCTTTTTCATCGAGTCTTTTGGCAAGTTTCAATGCCGTTTGCCCGCCAAGTTGAACGATTACTCCTTCCGGTTGTTCCAGTTCAATAATCTCCCAAATGTGTTCCCAAAAAACAGGTTCAAAATATAATTTGTCTGCAATATCAAAATCTGTAGAAACCGTTTCGGGGTTGCAATTGATCATGATGGCTTCGTAACCACATTCTTTTATAGCCAGCAAACCATGCACACAGCAATAATCAAATTCAATCCCCTGGCCTATTCTGTTAGGTCCGCTTCCCAATACGATAATTTTTTTTCTATCTGATCTTACCGATTCGTTATGAATGATCGCTTTATTCATTTATTTTTTTAACAACTCTTATTCAAACGTACTATAAAAATATGGCGTCTTTGCTTCAAACTCCGCGCTGCATGTATCTACCATTTTATATACCCGCGTGATGCCGAATTTTTTTCTTTTGCTGTAAATATCTTCATCGGTGCTGCCGTCTTTTATGATTCGTGCAATCTGTTCGTCGCTGAATCCTAATTTTTTTGCACGCGTTAGCAAATCTTCATTCAATGTTTCAAACGTTGTTTTCTGCAATTCTTTTTCGCAGTTGCATATTTTTTGAATCTGGTAAATAAACCAACGGTCTATTCCTGTTGATTCACATATGCGGCGCACACTTACACCCATCATCAATGCATCTTTTATGCGGAAGATGCGATCCCACTTGGGCACTTTCAAATATTCAAGCACTTCTTCTGCATACATCAGGCTCTTGCCATAATACCCCAAACCCACCGCCTCATTTTCCAAACTCTGACAAGCTTTTTGCACAGCTTCTGCAAAGCTTCTGCCGATAGACATTACTTCACCAACTGATTTCATTTGCAATCCTAATGTATCATCGGCGCCTTTAAATTTATCAAAATTCCATCTCGGAATTTTTACAATCACATAATCCAATGCCGGCTCAAAGTATGCAGAGGTGGTTTGCGTGATTTGATTTTTTAATTCATCCAACGTGAAACCAATGGCAAGTTTGGCGGCAATCTTTGCAATCGGATAGCCAGTTGCTTTACTTGCTAATGCCGATGACCGGCTTACGCGGGGATTAATTTCAATAGCAATGATATCTTCCGTTTGTGGATTCAGTGCAAACTGTACATTGCAACCCCCGGCAAAGTTTCCCAGATCGCGCATCATGGCAATGGCAGTATTGCGCATCTTCTGAAATGCAGTATCACTCAGCGTCATAGCCGGAGCCACCGTAATGGAATCCCCGGTGTGAATGCCCATTGGGTCAAAATTTTCTACGGTGCAAATGATGACTACATTATTATTATCATCGCGCAAGAGTTCCAATTCAAATTCTTTCCAGCCAAGCATGGCTTTTTCCACCAATACTTCATGAATAGGCGAAGCAGTTAAACCACGATTCAATGCTTCATCCAATTGATCTTTTGTGTGTACAAAACTTCCGCCGGTTCCACCGAGAGTAAAAGATGGGCGAATGACTAATGGAAAACCGATGTCCTGTGCAAATTCTTTTCCTTCTAACAGTGAGTTGGCCGTTTTAGCCGGGGCAACAGAAATATTCATTTGAATCATCCATTGCCGGAATTTTTCCCTGTCTTCAGCTTTTTCGATGGCTTTAATATCCACACCGATCAACCGAATATTATTTTTTTCCCAAATACCCAATTCATCTGCTTCCTTGCAAAGGTTCAGTGCAGTTTGTCCTCCCATGGTGGGCAACACAGCATCTATCGGATAGCTATCGGATTGGTTTTCTTCAATTATTTGTTCAATGCTTTCCACATTGAGTGGCAATAAATATACTTTATCGGCCATCATCGGGTCGGTCATGATGGTGGCCGGGTTGCTGTTGATAAGAATTACATGGATACCTTCTTCGCGAAGGCTGCGCGCTGCCTGTGTTCCGGAATAATCAAACTCGCAGGCCTGACCTATAATTATTGGTCCTGACCCGATAATTAAAACAGATTTGATAGATGTGTCGCGGGGCATTTTTTAGTTGGGCGCAAAATTAAAAGAAATGTTGCAATGAAACGGAAGATTTTTTGTGCACAAAAATTATGGACTTACTAAAAAATAGTTTCTTCCATTTTAAAAAGGTCTTTCAGCATTTTTTTAACCACATATAATTTTTCTACCAGGTTATCTTCTCCTTTCGATTTTATTTCATCAAAATATGCTTCTAATTTTTCCACTGTATGCTCTGCATCATCCAGCAATTCGTCGGTTATATTTTTTATCCGTTCCCAAAACGCTTCGCGTTCTTCTTCCGTCATGGAATAATATTTTACCAATGCAACACCTATCGAAGCGCCTAAAATAATGGATGCGATTGTACTTGTTTTAGACATACCTATTAGTTTAAAATTTATTTTGGCGTTAGCTTTGCAAAAATTATGAATATTTTTTTCCCTGTTAAAAACTCATTGCATATACCATTCCTGTTTTTAATTCTCACACTTGCTGGTAACCCGTGCAGTGCACAATTGTTTCCTCAAAAAAATTATCCAAAGGGATATTTTATTTATCCGGTTGATGCAAAGATCGCGCTTGCTGCCAATTTCGGAGAGCTTCGACCCAATCATTACCACATGGGTCTTGATTGCAAAACAGATCATGTGCAAAATAAAATAGTAAAGGCAGCCGCCGACGGGTATGTTGCGCATGTAAGCATCTCTTCCGAAGGTTTTGGCCAGGCCATTTATATTAATCATCCGAATGGATTGACAACAGTGTATGGCCACTTAAACAAATTTTTTCCGGCACTGGGAAAATATGTAAAAGATCAGCAGTATAAACAAGAATCATGGCAGGTGTATCTAAATATTCCACCGGGAATGTTTCCGGTAAAGAAAGGACAATTCATTGCATACAGTGGCAATACTGGTGGCTCGCAAGGTCCGCATTGTCATTTTGAAATACGCGATACAAAAACGGGTAAAGTATTAAATGAATTATTATTCGGATTGCCAATACCGGATAATGTTCCACCCACCATTGTTCGTGTTGCGTTGTACAATAGAAATATCAGCACTTACAGCCAATCGCCAAAATTATTTCCGGTAGAAGAAAAGATTGGTGTGTACAAAACAATTCCGGAATTAATCATTACTAATAGTAATAGAATAAGTTTTGGCATTTCGGCAAATGATAAGCAAAGCGGATCAAACAACCCGAATGGAATTTATGAAGCAATATTATACGTGGATGAAAAACCCGTTGATGGTTTCAGGATAGACAGCATCACTTACGATGAAACGAGATATGTAAATGCACATATTGATTACAAAACAAGGGCAGCAGGCGGGCCTTATATTGAACATTTATCAAGGTTGCCCGGTTATCCGCAAGGAGTGTATAAAGATTTTAATGGCGATGGGGTTATTACACTCAATAATGATAGCGTTCACGCAGTAAAAATTATAGTGAAAGACCCTAATGAAAACACTTCTGTTGTTGAGTTTAAAATTAAAAGAGGTTTCGTAAATGCTACCCCCGGAAATACCTCTTATGAAAATCCGTTCGAGTTCAAGCCGGGTGTTGTAAATGTATTTGATAATGATAAAGTACAGTTATTTTTACAACCCGAAGCGCTGTACGATTCATTTGCATTCAAATATTCCGAAATGAAAACTACAAACCCAATGGCTTATTCTGATGTATATGCACTGGAGTCGGGGTTGGTGCCGGTTCATAATTATTTTAGTGTAAGGATAAAACCAGCAAAACCGATACCTGCCTATTTACAAAACAAAATGATTATTAAACAAAGCTGGAAAAACAAACATGAAGTAGCAAAAGCTGTGTTGACCGGAGGCATGTATGCCGCTCAATTCCGCAATTTCGGAGATTTTGTTTTATTGGCAGATGATGTGCTGCCGATAATCCATTGCAGTTTTCATGATAATGCAAATCTTTCGCGGGCATCACGCATTGTAATTGTTCCGAAAGATAATAATGAATCAATAAAAAATTTTCGTGCAGAACTGGATGGTAAATGGCTTATGTTTACAAACGACAAAGGCCGTGCATTTATTTATACATTTGATGAAAAGTGCAGCAGGGGGAAACACGAATTAAAAATATCCGTGGAGGATGAAGCAGGAAACACTGCAAAAAAAATTTATCACTTTATTCGATAAAATATGATAACGCTAACAGAGGGAGATAAAGCTCCCGCATTTAAAGCAAAAGATCAAAACGGTAATGTAGTTTCATTGGCCGGTTATGCAGGCAAAAAAGTGGTTCTTTATTTTTACCCCGAAGATGATACACCCACTTGTACAGAAGAAGCCTGCAACCTCCGCGATAATTTTGCATTGCTGAAAAAAGCAGGACTTGTCGTGTTAGGTGTAAGCCCTGATGATGAGAAGAGCCACAAAAAATTTGAACAAAAATTTAATCTCCCATTTACATTGATTGCGGACCCCGGGCGAAAAATTATTGAAAAATATGGCGTATGGGGAGAAAAAGTTTTATTCGGGCATAAACACATGGGCGTATATCGCACTACTTTTATCATTGATGAGAAAGGCGTGATTCAAAAAATATTTAGAAAGCCCCGGTCGAAAAGGCATAGCGAAGAAATATTGAAGGCACTGCAATCACCATAAATACAAACATGGAATTTAATGTAAAAGAAAATTCCTTCATTGCTAAAGTTGCTGCAAAAAAATTACGTTCTCCGCAGGTTGCAATCGTAATCGGCAAAACCATTCATCTTCATAATACCACACGGGAAGAATTTTTGAAAAACAAAAAATGGTTACAACATGAGTTGTGCCATGTAGCACAATTTAAAAGATACGGTACTTTCATTTTTATTGTAAAATATTTACGGGAAAGTTTGCTGCACGGATATTACAACAACAAATACGAAGTAGAAGCAAGGCAGGCAGAAGAAGACTGAAGTTATTTATTTATATATGATGCTGCAACAATTTTAATCCCTTTTTCATAAGATATGGGTGTAAAATTAAAAGCCTGGTTAAATTTTGTGGAATCGAAAATATAATCGGAATCATTTTGATAAAGCATTTCCTTAAGCTCATATATCGTTCTTGAAAATATACCCATTAAAGCAATCATCCCTTTACCAAGTACGATATGCTTAGAAGTGGTATTAAAAATTTTTGATGCAATTTCAATAAGCTCCTTTCCTGTGAGAGCAGGCGCTGCGGTAGGCATGTGCCATGTTTGATTCCAGGCACTATCACTTTGCGAAAGCAGGTACAAAGCTTTACCGCAATCTGGTGTGAAAGTAAATGAATGAGGAAGATTATCATTAACCAGCCACTGCGCCTTTTTTCCATTCCTCATTTTATCGCATACCAAAATATTTAAAAAACCGGTTTTACAATTTGGGCCATAAAAATCAGCCGAGCGGGCAATCATAGCTTTAAGATTCCCGGCCTTAACTTCATCCGCCAGTTGAGATACTATCTTCGCACGCAATTCGCCTTTTTTACTGCTTGGATTCATTGAAGAATCTTCGGTCATTTTCCCATTCACTTTTCCTAATGCATAAACATTATCAAAAAAAATCAATTTTACCTGGTGATGCTTACATGCTGAAATTGTATTGCTCATTATAACAGGCCATTCTTCATTCCAAATTCTCATATCATAAGCAAGACCGGGACATAACAATGCGACGGAAGATCCTTTTACAGCTTCCATTACTTTTGAAGCATTGGTAAGATCTGCTGATTTTATATGAGCATCATATATAGATGCCGGATGCTTGCTTACCAATGTGAATGGAATTTTATTTTCTGCCAGCACTTTGGCCGTTTCATTTGCTATCGATCCTCCCGCTCCCAGTATTGTGTACATTTTTATTACGTTTTACTAATTAATAATCCAACTCAAGCCCTAAACGGTCTTTCAATTCTTTTACGAGCGGGTATTCTTCTATAATTTTTAAATATCTTTCTTTGGTAGTTAAATGAACTTCCTGCTCGCCAAGAGGAGAGGGTTCATCTGTAGTAATTACACGGTAAGTGAGAAGGCGATTATGAAAATGCGCCTGCAGATGCTCTATCAGCCCGGCTCTTTCGGCTTCAATAAATCTGTGCTGAATTGGGTTGCTGGTAATTATTTCAATACAATTGTTATCTATAATATTCAACTTTGCAGCTTTAAAGTTACTTACGCCCGAGTGGTTATTATTCTTTTTTAAACGCTCGATGTACTGCCCCCACGCTACATACAACTCCTCTTCATTAAGTTCTTTTATCAAATTTCCATTTTGTTTACTTTCACGCACTACCTGCTCGCGTATTTTTTCCAGCGATGAAACTGATTTTATTTTCGTGTGTGCCTCACCGTTAGTCAGGTGGGCTCCGGCGTTAGTATTAGCAGCGGTTTTTTGGGCATCCGGTTTTTTATTTTCTTCAATTACCAGTTGCGTTTTTTTTTCTGAATAGCCATTAGCCTTTTCTACTGCAACTGTTGAACGTTTTGCTGCCTTGTCCCCTGGAACGAAAGAAACAGGAGTTAATGATTTAAAAGCAACCGGCTTTACATTGTCAAGGCATTTTTTTTTAACTACCGTATCGTTTTCAATTGCCAGTTCTATTGCCTGCTGCAGGTAACAAAGTTTTATGAGCGTAAGTTCTACATGAAGTTTTTTATTCCTGGCCTGACGGTAATTAATTTCTGCTTCATTCAAAATATTCAAGGCACTTAGCAGCAAGGAAGCATCCGTTTTGGAGGCTGCCTCTATATAACGTTGTTTAAATTCTTCTGATACTTCCAGCAATACCGCCACATTCGGATCCTTGCTCACTAACAAGTTCCTGATAAATTCTGCAAAGCCGTTTAATACCAAATCTCCTTCAAATCCTTTCCGGTTTATTTCATCGTATAATAATAAAGCATCACTAACATTTTGCTGTTGCATAGCATTCACAAAACGGAAATAATAATCTTCATCCAGTATATTCAGGTGTTCTACCGTATTGGCATAAGTAACTGCCCCGTTGGTAAAACTGACAATCTTATCCAGAATGCTCAATGCATCTCTCAGGCATCCTTCGCTCTTTTGCGCAATGACATGCAAGGCGGTTTTATCTGCTTTTATTTTTTCCTTTTCGCATATTTCCTGCAAATGATCTACCGTATCCTGGTTGGTGATTCTTTTAAAATCAAATATCTGGCATCGCGAAAGAATAGTTGGGAGTATCTTATGTTTTTCGGTAGTGGCCAAAATAAAAATGGCATACGGCGGGGGCTCTTCCAGTGTTTTCAGAAATGCATTAAACGCCGATGCGCTGAGCATGTGTACTTCATCCACGATGTACACTTTATATTTTCCGGCTTGCGGTGCAAACCGTACCTGCTCTACCAATGTCCGGATGTCGTCCACAGAATTATTGCTTGCTGCATCCAGTTCATGAATATTTAACGATGTGCCATTATCAAATGAAACGCAGGACTGGCAAGTGTTACATGCCTCACCATCAGCAGTTCTGTTTTCGCAATTGATTGTTTTTGCAAGAATGCGGGCGCAGGTTGTTTTTCCAACACCGCGTGGCCCGCAAAACAAAAATGCATGAGCGAGTTGATTATTTTTAATCGCATTTTTCAGCGTAGTGGTAATGTGCGATTGCCCTACTACCGAATTAAAATTTTGCGGCCGGTATTTACGTGCTGATACAATAAACTTATCCATAATAAGGGCAACAAATTTACAATTTTAGCTCTGATAATTCAGATGCATTGTACCCATAACCGGGAAATGCTGAAAATAAATTTAATTAAATATAGGATGCCTTTTGAACTCTTTACTCCTGTCGAAAAGATAGCGGTAGGTGGCAAGCACCCTGCTTTTTTCGGCACCAAGATGCCGTGAAATATTTAGCATCCGGGGGTTAAAATCGCCCTGCCATTGCATTTCATAGTCATAATATTGATCCATTTTTTGAATTAAAGCTGCGCCTTCCATGATCATAAAATAATCAATGCCCTTACCTTGGTATTCGGGCACTACGCCAAATGCAATTCCGGTAAACTTTTCACAAACACCTTTGCGTTTAAACCATAAAAATTTCAGCTTTGCTAACCAATTAAATTTCCCATTGAGGTATTTAAAAATTTGATTTACCTCCGGCAGGTTTATCCAGCAGGCAATTGGTTCCTCGTTATGGTACACATACCAGATGAGATATTCATCTATTACCGGCTTCATACTTTTAAACATAGAATATGCCACATTTTTATTAAGCTCTTTATTGCCTTCATGCTGCGCCCATGCTTTATTATATACAATTGAAAAATCTTCAGAAAATTTTTTTAAATGTTTTTTATCAATATGACATGCTTTATACTCAGGTTGGGATTTAAATTTTGCATGATACTCATAAAATCTTTCAGACAGTTTTTTATGCACCTGCATAGCAAAGCATATTTGATTGTAAAAAAGTTTAAAGCCATACTGCTCAAAAAGGCTAACATAATACGGCGGATTATAATTCATCAGATAAATGGGAGGCTTAAACCCTTCCACTACCAATCCCCACCAGCGATCACGTTCACCAAAATTGATAGGGCCATCCATCGCTTCCATTCCGCGTTGCATTAGCCAGTGTTTTGCCACATCAAAGAGCATATCCGCCGCATCCTGATCATTTATACATTCAAAAAAACCAATGCCGCCTGTTCGTTGTTCATCGCCTTTATTTCTATATTTTTTATTTACAAATGCGGCAATACGGCCGATAAGGTTATCATCTTTATCTTTTAAAATCCAGCGCATACATTCACCAAAACGGAATGCCTTATTTTTTTTAACATCAAATACATCCTTTACATCTTTATCGAGAGGGCGAATAAAGTTCGGGTCATTTTTATATAAAATCAATGGTACCTGTAGAAATGCTGCTGCAGTTGCTGTATCGGTTACCGGTAGTAGGTTCATTATTATTTTAAAAAATATTCAGTAAAGTAACAATCAAAAAGCTTTGCTGCCAAAAATCTGCACGGGAAAGAAATGAAGTTATAAAGTAAATGATTCTGACAATTATTACCTATTAACGGTGATCTGAGTTATTCATACTTCTTCATAAGGTCATAAAGAATTTTTTTATCTCCATCGGTGAGCGCCCTGCTGCTGTCCTGCATTTCGAAATGCCGCTTGAATGATTCAATAGCGGCAAGGCTATCGCTTACGGAATAGCCTATTATTCTTAACGCCTGCACACTATTAAAATTTTCCGGAACCGTAATATTAGTCGTATCATCATACCATAAACCAAAACCTTTTTGGGCAAGCAATTGCCACGGGAAATTTTTATTCGGGTCATTTTTTCTTGTGGGCGCAATGTCTTCGTGCCCGATAAAATTTTGAGTGGGTATATGATATGTTTCTTTTAGGATAGCCAGCACCGTTAGTAAACTGTTGATCTGCGCTTGCGGAAAAGTATCAAAACCATTATTGTCTAACTCTATGCCAATAGAAGACGAATTGACATCTTTATCATTGCCCCAAGAGCTAACACCCGCCTGCCATGCGCGCAAATAATCATTGAGCAAATGATGAATGGTGCCATCTTTGCAAATAACGTAATGCGCACTTACTCCGGAACTCTTTGTGGTAAAAGTGCGCAGGGTTTCATCGCAACTGTTTTGTGCCGTATGATGAATGATTACAAAGTCAGGTTTGCGCATTCCGAAGTTGGTGGTACCTATCCATTTCGGTGCATTTGAAAAACTATCGGTAACGGGTACACGACGAATTATTTTGGCAAACGATTTTACCTGTCTTTTATAAATCCTGTTGGTGGATGCATATTTATTGGAGCTGCATGAAAACAGGATAGTGACCAATAATACGAACGTTCTTTTTCCCTTCATTTTTTTCATAAAGATAGGAAGCCTTCCTAACGCATTTATTAATGCACTGTATCTCTATTTTTTTGAAATAAAAAAATAATAGTAGTAACTTAACACTCCTCACCACCTCGAAAATTGTGCTTTCCGGAAAACATTTTTTTAAAAATAATTTATTAAATCAAAAAACTTGTTATGAAAAAATTGATCTTCTTTTCTTTTGCAGGATTGTTGTTTGCTTCGTGCAACAACCCGGGAACTGCAACAAACAGCACCGCAAAAGATTCTACGGCTCCCGCTGCCATGAATTATCCCTACACTATTAAGCAACCTGACAATTGGAATATTGGCAGCCCCCAAAACACCATGACCTTGTTAAGCAGCCTGAAAGCTTATGAAAATGGTAATGTGGATGAGGCTTTGAAAGATTGGGCAGATTCTGTACACCTTCAATTTGATGCAATGGATACCACCATGTCCAAAGACAGCATAAAACCCATGTTTATAAAAGATCGCGCCAATATTAAAAGTATGAACATAAAGATGGATGACTGGGAATCGGTTATTTCGAAGGATAAAAGTGAAGAATGGGTTACGCTTTGGTACCGGCAAACATGGGAAGATATGGATGGCAAAAAAGATTCTGCAGATATAATTGACGATGCGATGTTTAAAAACGGCAAGATTGCAAGGCTGGATGAATACACCCGGCGACTGCACCATTAAATAAAACGCTGACTTCTTTTAAAGGTGACGCCTTTTGAAAAGGTGTCACCTTTTTTATGCAATTGAATCATTACATATTTCTCCTGTATTGTCCGCCTACTTCGTACAGTGCATGGGTTATTTGTCCCAGCGAACAATATTTTACTGTTTCCATCAGCTCTTCAAAAAGATTGTCATTGTTTACCGCCGCTTCCTGTAGTTTCTTTAACATTGCCTCACACTTATCTTTGTGCCGGCGATGAAATGTTTCTACATTTTTTATTTGTAAATCTTTTTCTTCTGTTGTACTTCGTATTACTTCTGCCGGCAAAGTAGTGGGTGAGCCGGCTTTATTTAAAAAAGTATTTACGCCTACAATCGGCAACTCGCCAGTATGTTTCATGGTTTCATAATACAAACTTTCTTCCTGGATTTTATTTCGCTGATACATCCGTTCCATGGCACCCAGCACACCACCTCTTTCTGAAATCCTGTTGAACTCCGCCACCACAGCTTCTTCCACAAGGTCGGTAAGTTCTTCAATTAAAAAACTTCCCTGGTTGGGGTTTTCATTTTTTGCAGTTCCCAACTCGCGGTTAATGATAAGTTGTATAGCCATTGCCCGGCGCACGCTTTCTTCGGTTGGCGTGGTGATGGCCTCGTCATACGCATTTGTATGAAGGCTGTTGCAATTATCATAAATAGCATACAAGGCCTGCAATGTGGTGCGTATGTCATTAAAATCTATCTCCTGCGCATGAAGGCTGCGGCCGCTGGTTTGTATATGATATTTTAATTTTTGCGAACGTTCATTTGCCTTGTATTTATATTTCATTGCCTTTGCCCATATACGCCTTGCTACCCGGCCAATCACGCTGTATTCGGGATCCATTCCATTGCTGAAGAAGAAAGAAAGGTTTGGCGCAAAATCATCAATATGCATTCCTCTTCCGAGGTAATATTCCACATAAGTAAATCCGTTAGCGAGTGTAAATGCCAGCTGCGTAATAGGGTTAGCGCCTGCTTCTGCAATATGATAGCCGCTGATGGATACGGAATAAAAATTTCTTACTTTATTTTTTATGAAATATTCCTGCACATCGCCCATCAGTTTTAAAGCAAATTCGGTAGAGAAAATGCAGGTATTTTGCGCCTGGTCTTCTTTTAAAATATCTGCCTGTACTGTACCACGAACCGTGGATAATGCATATGCTTTTATTTTTTTATAAACATCAGTCTCCAACACATCTTCGCCTGATAAACCCAGTAGCCGCAAACCCAATCCGTCATTACCTTCCGGTAGTTTTCCCTTTAAGCCGCCCATCTCTGGTATTATTTTTTTGCCATCAACGCCAATATATTTAGGAAGCGACGCAATTCTGTATTTTGATTCAAGAATTTCGTTTGCCCGTTTCCGTAAGTTGTTTTCAATAATGTATTTTTCACATTGCTGATCTATGGCTGCATTTAAAAAAAAAGCAAGAATAATCGGTGCAGGACCATTGATGGTCATGCTCACCGAAGTTTTCGGATCACATAAATCAAATCCGCTGTATAGTTTTTTTGCATCATCTACTGTGGCAATACTAACGCCGCTGTTGCCCACTTTACCAAAAATATCCGGTCGTAGTGCCGGGTCTTCGCCATATAAAGTGACACTGTCAAACGCAGTACTGAGGCGCTTTGCAAGCTGACCTATACTTACATAATGAAATCGTTTATTTGTTCTTTCTGGTCCGCCTACACCGGCAAACATTCTGGTTGGGTCTTCTTCTGAACGCTTTAAAGGAAACACGCCTGCAGTATAAGGAAACTTGCCGGGAAAATTTTCCTGCAAACGCCAATGCAAAATATCGCCCCAATCTTTAAAACGTGGCACTGCAATCTTTGGAATTTTTAAGCGGGAAAGGGATTCAGCATATAATGGTTGTTTTATAATTTTCCCCCTAACATCATATTCAAAAAATTCTTTTTGATACGATGCTTTTATTTTTTCCCATTCATCAATTAGTTTTTTGGAAACAGGGAGTAATTTTTTCTCAACAGCAGCAATTTCTTTTTCTAAAATTTCAATAGCTGGCTTATTTTCTTTTTTATCAATGATATTCAATGAACCATTGAGTTGATAAAGCTGAGATGCAATAGCAGCTTGCTCTTTACCATTTTTATTATACTCGCTGATGGCTTCGGCTATCTCGGCAAGGTATCTTACCCGCTTTGCGGGTATAACAGGTTCACTAAGCCCACCACTTATTTTTGGTGCTTTATATTCTTTAAAATTGTTACCTGTTTTTTTATTTACCAGGTCAATTATTTTATTAAAAAGTCTATTGCATCCGGGATCATTAAACATGGATGCAACCGTGCTTATTACCGGCAGTTCATCATCTTTTGCCTGCCAGAGGGTATGATTCCGTTTGTACTGTTTTTTTATATCATGTAATGCATCTAAGGCGCCAGCCTTATCTGATTTATTGAGGCAAATGATATCTGCATAATCGAGCATGTTTATCTTTTCCAGCTGCGATGCCGCACCATATTCAGGAGTCATCACATAGATGCTTACATCGCAGTGATTGAGGATAGACGCGTCACTCTGGCCAACGCCTGCACTTTCCAAAATAATAAGATCATAACCGGCGGATTTGCAAATATCAATGGCTTCCTGTACATGATTGCTGAGTGCTCTATCATTTTCTCTTGTGGCAAGAGAGCGCATGTATGCACGCGGGTGATGGATGGCATTCATCCGGATGCGGTCACCCAGCAAGGCGCCGCCCGTTTTCTTGCGCGAAGGATCAACTGAAATAACGGCAATTGTTTTATCGCTGTAATTTTTAAGAAACCTGCGTACCATTTCATCCGTGACAGATGATTTGCCGGCGCCTCCGGTACCGGTAATTCCCAATACCGCAATTTTTTTATCAGTATGCCCATTTACAGGCAAATGAAACGGTAGTTGTTTTTCAGCAAGAGAGATAGCAGTTGCTACGGTTTTAATATCGTGCCATTCGTCCAGTGCATATTTATTTTTCGTGTGTCCCTGCCCGTTAGTCAGGCGGGCGTTACCGTTAGTTTTGTTATTTTTATTTTTTGTCCTGCATCTTTCTACAACGTCGTCAATCATTCCTTCGAGGCCCATGTGCCTGCCATCGTCAGGAGAATAAATTCTTGTAATGCCATACGATTCGAGTTCCTTTATTTCCTGGGGTAAAATAGTTCCGCCGCCGCCGCCAAAAATTTTGATGTGCCCGCTTCCGTTTTTATCAAGCAAATCTTTCATATATTTAAAAAACTCAACATGCCCGCCCTGGTAGCTCGTTACGGCTATACCGTCCGCATCTTCTTCAATGGCGCATTCTACAATTTCATGCACACTCCTGTTGTGCCCGAGGTGAATAATCTCTGCACCTTTGCTTTGCATGATTCTCCGCATGATATTGATAGCGGCATCATGGCCATCAAAAAGAGAGGCGGCTGTTACAATCCGCACAGAGCCTGCAATCGCTGCTTTAGCCATAATTATTTTTTTAAAAGCAAGAAGCCCAAAATTACAACTTCGTTTATGAAAAGTTAACGGGCGTTAGTTTTTATCACTTTCCTTAATATGTATTCGTTTTTTGGGAAAATCAGCAACGATTCCAATGGCTGCATTCCCCGACCGGTGCGCCACAAAACGATGATTGATGAGTATGCCAAGTGAGCCTTGCAGTTTTAATTTAACAGGTATTTTTTTAAAACCAATCATATAATTCACTGCCGGTTCCCAAAAAAATACCGGTGAAACAGTGAGGCTATCGAGTATGTAATTATCTAATTGCGCCGCGTTGTAATTAGTATTTATATGAGAAAAGATTACCATAGTAATGCGTGAGCTTACACTTGTCCAGAAATTTTTCAGAAAATGATAATTCACTGATGGCTGAAAAAAAAATTTCATCACGTGGCTGTGATGATACTTCAGCGAAGTAATATTATCAGAAGTATAAGCATCATTTATATCAAATAGCCCAAAGTCAGTACCGGCAAAGGCCTGGAACATCATGCGCGGATTATAATTTACCGGCGAATAATAACCAACTCCTATTTCAGTGAATTGTCTTTTATAAGATAACCGGGATGTATCGCCAAAGTAATAAGTATCATTACTGTTATTTTTTTCCCAATGCATGCTCTCGCCTGCAATCATTGCAATATGATTGGTAACCGCCCATGCGCCCTGCACATCAAATCCATTGTAAGAATCATTTTTCCCATTTATCAAATTCAGCGAGCTGCTGTAACTGCCCGACAGTTCTAAATCATTTTTGCGATGGAGCAATGGAATATTTTGCGTGGATGGGCTAAATACATACCGCGGCGAATAGCATGATTCAAGCATACTCATCAGTAATAAAACAAGCGCATAATATTTATAGCTTTTGGTCATTCCATTTTAAAAGTAAGCATTGCAAACTCTTCAATACTCAGTGTTTCTGCACGCCGGTCGAAAATTTTTTCAGCAAGCACTTCTTTGGAGAACAAACTCTTTACTGCATTACGCATTGTTTTGCGGCGTTGGTTGAATGAAGTTTTTACCAGCGTAATGAAGGACCGTTCACTTTTTACTGGTAAAAAATTTTCTTTTACCGTTAACCTGATTACGCCGCTTTGTACTTTGGGCGGAGGTATAAAACTTTCATTGCTTACAGAAAACAAATACTCTGCTTTGTAATAATATTGAAGCAATACACTTAACACGCCATAAACCTTGCTTCCTTCTTTTGCAGCAGCTCTTTCAGCCACTTCTTTTTGAAACATGCCAATTACGAATGGCACATATTCTTTCCATTCTATTATTTTAAACAAAATTTGCGTGGAAATATTATACGGAAAATTTCCGATCACTGCGAAAGGCTCGTCAAACGGGCGGGTAAGAGTAAGAAAATCTTTATGAATGAGTTTATCTTTTACTGCCGGAAATTTTTTTGCGAGGTATTGAATTTTTTCATCATCGAGTTCTACGGCTTTAAAATGAATACCGGGGATCTTGATAAGATGTGCGGTAAGCGCTCCGGCGCCAGGCCCTACCTCGAGCAGGTTTTTAAAATGATGTGTTTTGAGTTCAGCAATTATTTTTTGAACCACATTTTCGTCTTTCAAAAAATGCTGGCCAAGTGATTTTTTTAAGGTATACATACACAGTGAAATTACATTTAGTTTACCTAAATTAATTTTACCAGATAATATAATTATTCCTATGGTTTATACTACCAATGGCATTGTACTTCGCACTATTAAATATGGTGAAACTTCTGTAGTGGTAAATATACTTACTGCGTTGTTCGGCATGCAATCGTACCTGGTGAACGGGGTGCGCACTCAAGGTAAAAACGCAAAAGCTCATTTCTTTCAGCCCGTGTCGTTACTGGAAATGCAGGTATATCATAATGATTTAAAAAATTTGCAGCGAATAAAAGAAGTAAAATGGAGCTACCTGTATAAAAATATTTTCAGTGACGTGATAAAAAATTCAGTAGCGCTATACATGGCAGAGCTATTGCAAAAAAGTATGAAGCAGCCGGAAACTAATGAAAACCTTTTTAATTTTTGTGAGGATGCATTTATTCAGCTTGATATGGCTGCACCGGAAGTAACCGCAAACTTTGCAATCTATTTTACCATTCAACTCACCAATTTTCTTGGAATAGGTATTTTGGATAATTATTCAAATGAAAGAAATATGTTCTCGGTGAGCGAAGCAAGGTTTATTAATAAAGCCTTCTCTACAGAGCCGGACATGGATGAACATCGTGCATATACACTTTCACAACTGTTGAAAGTGAGGCACCCCACAGAGCTTAATGAAATAAGACTAAACAAAAATATCCGGTGGTCAATTCTTGGCA
>Ga0157370_10000587_pt1 | contig 45398 bp, 30 predicted proteins | sample C35metaG_FD_113463 | JGI IMG/M metagenome (GOLD analysis project Ga0157370, IMG submission 113463) | Corn rhizosphere microbial communities from Kellogg Biological Station, Michigan, USA - C3-5 metaG | ecosystem: Host-associated > Plants > Roots > Rhizosphere > Soil | place: USA: Michigan...
ATCGCATTTAAATTTTAAAACCCATTTTTCCAATTATTTAAATCTTACGAGAGGAATTCGTATTTCGACTTCAAACCTGCTTACAACAAGCAGTCACGAAATAAGCTTGTATCTGGTTACAAAAGTGCTCATAAGTCCTGGCGATAAAGTTGTGGTGGCTTCTCCCGGCTATTACATGTCTAATATGACTTTGACCAATACTGGAGCACAGATTATTTCTATTCCAGTAAATGAAGACGGAATTGACACCAAACGATTAAAAGAAATCTGTGAAACTTCTTCCATCAGAGTTTTGTACCTTACTTCCAATTATCATTATCCGACGACAATTTTACTGAGTGCTAAAAAGAGAATTGAAGTTTTGGAATTGGCGAATCAGTATGGATTTGTGATTCTCGAAGATGATTATGACTTTGATTTTCATTATGATAATAATCCTGTTTTGCCTTTAGCTGCATTTGATTCTAACCAGCGTGTAGTTTATATAGGATCTTTTGGAAAATCACTTCCTTCGGGATTTAGCTATGGTTTTGTTGCTGCACCATCTGAATTTATTAAAGAACTGGAAAAACATCAAAACATTCTTGAACCTGGAATTGATGTTATTAAAGAGCAGGTTTTAACCGATTGGATTACTGAAGGAGAGGTACATCGGCTTTCTAAAAAAAATAAAAAAATCTACAAAGAACGCAGAGACTATTTTGTTTCATTACTTAATGAAAAACTAAAAGGCACAATTAAATTTAAAGTACCGCCGAGAGGTTTAGCCATTTGGGTAGAATGGCTTCCTGATTTTAACCTTATAAAATTTCAGAAAGAATGCTCTACAAACGGATTATTCCTTCCTAAAACCATTTTGTACCAAACCAAAGATCTTACTGCAACGCGTTTAGGGTTTGGAAATTTGGAGCCAGAAGAAATGGAAAAAGCCGTAACAATATTAAGCACAAGTCTGGAAGCTACAGTTTCTTCCCACAACTAATTTGAACAAGTATCTCATATACTGACAATTATGTAATTTGTAATTCTAATCCTATAAGCAGAAAAGGTATTTGGAAACTAACTTTGGTATCAATTAGTCTCTAAATCACCTATATCATGCTTTATACTATTTTACAACTATTATTAGTATCTATTGCGGCAACATCTGCCATGACATGGTTTAGTTATGCAATGTCTAAAAATTTCAGGGAATTGTATAAAGAGCCGGTACTCTTGAGTTACGCTATTGACAAAATGAAAATTGAACTTTCAACACAAGCAAAAATAAATTGGGGATGGATATTGCATTATGCAATTGGTTTTTTGTTTGTAGTTGGATATCACATCATTTGGGTAAAGAATATTGCACCAATTACACCGCTAACTGCTCTTATCTTAGGCGCTATCAGCGGTATAATTGGCATAATCAGCTGGATAATCATTTTTAAAATGACCCATCATCAACCCCCAATTGATTTTAGAGGTTATTATATTCAGCTGTTCCTTGCCCATATAATTTTTGCTATTGTTGCGACTGCACTTTATGCTATTATGTTAACCCTGATAATCTAAGAAAACTTATGTCACTTTCTAAATACAACCAAAAAAGGGATTTTAAACAAACACGTGAGCCCAAAGGAGAAATCGAAAAATCGGCTGACAAGTTAATTTTTGTGGTGCAGAAACACGCCGCATCACATTTGCATTATGATTTTAGGTTAGAAATGAATGGTGTTTTAAAAAGCTGGGCAGTTCCAAAAGGACCGTCAATGGATCCTGAAGTAAAACGTCTTGCTATGATGGTTGAAGATCATCCTTATAGTTATAAAGATTTTGAAGGCACTATTCCGGAAGGAAATTATGGGGCAGGAAATGTGATTGTATGGGATAATGGAACTTATACTTCTGATGAAAAAACAGCATCTGATGAAAAACAATTACTAGCCGATCTTAAAAAGGGACGCTTGAGTTTTATCCTAAAAGGAAAAAAACTCAAAGGAGAATTTTCTCTGGTAAAACTTCACGGAAAGCAGGAAAATGCCTGGCTGTTGATTAAAAAACACGACAAATACGCTTCTGATTCTGATATTTTAGAAAACGATAAATCCGTGATTTCTAAAAGAACTTTGGATGAATTAGAAAAGAGATCTGAAAAGTTAAATTCCAAAATTGAAGAAAAAAGCGAAACTAAAAGTGCCGTAAAAAAAAAGCCTAAAGCAAAAACTGCCGAAGCAGGATTCTTAAAACCCATGCTTGCCAATATAACTGAAAAACCTTTTGACGATGAAGAGTGGATTTTCGAAAACAAATATGACGGTTATCGTACAATTGCTGTAGTCAATCCGCCAAGTGTAGAATTATTTAGTAGAAATAAAATTTCGTTTGATACTAATTTTAAACCAATTGCAGAAGAATTAAAAAAAATAGATCATACTGTAATTCTCGATGGCGAAGTTGTAGTTGAAAACGAATCTGGCCGAGCCGACTTTCAAATGCTACAAAATTATCTTAAAACCGGCGTTGGCAACTTAAAATATTATGTTTTTGATTTATTGAATTTAGACGGAAATTCAATAACCGACTTATCTCTTCTTGACCGAAAAGAACTGCTTAAAATCTTATTTAATAAATATGATTTTTCGAATATTTTTTATTCTGAACATACAATCGGCGATGGAATTAAACAATTTGAAAATGCCAGAAAAAGTAGCAGCGAAGGCATTATTGCTAAAAAGGCAGACAGCTCATATTCCGTAGGAAACAGAAGTAATAATTGGCTGAAAATTAAAATTTCTAACGAAGAAGAAGCTATCATTATTGGAGTTACAGAACCTAAAAATTCCAGAAAATATTTTGGTGCAATTCTGCTGGGGCAGTACAACGGAAAAGAACTGCAATTTATTGGAAAATGCGGTACTGGTTTTACAGAATCGGTTTTAAAAGAACTTTATACCAAATTACAGCCTCTTTTTATTGACAAGTCACCACTTAAGGAAAAAGTGCCTTTACGCGACAAAATTCAATGGGTTAAACCCAAAGTAGTTTGTCAAGTAAAATATTCTGAATGGACGCAGGACAAAAACTTGAGACATCCCGTTTATTTAGGATTGAGAATAGACAAAAAAGCCAGCGAAGTAAATTTCATAGGCAATATCAAAGAGAGTAAAATAACCAATGATAATACAACTGCAATGGAAGATTTAAAAGAACATAAAACAGAAAATGATTATGATTTGAAAATTGGTAAAACGACTTTGCATTTAACCAATCAAAACAAAATTTATTTTCCTAAAGACGGAATTACTAAAGGCGATGTCGTTCAATATTATAATGAAGTGGCTCCGCTTATGCTGCCGTATTTAAAAGACCGACCAGAATCTATGAATCGTTTTCCAAACGGAATTGATTCTCCTAGTTTTTATCAAAAAGATATTGATTTGGATAAAACACCCAAATGGCTGAAAACAAAAAAAATATTCTCTGAATCGAATGATGCCGATGTGAATTATTTGATTTGTAATGATAAAGAAACCTTACTTTATATGGCAAATCTAGGCTGTATAGAAATGAATCCGTGGAACTCAACTATAAAGCATATTCAAAATCCAGACTGGCTGGTAATTGATTTAGATCCTGCTACAGAAAATGATTTCCCATTAGTGGTACAAACAGCATTAGTGGTAAAAGAAGTGATGGATGAATTGGAAACGGAATGTCTTTGCAAAACTTCTGGCGCTACTGGACTTCATATTTATATTCCGCTTGGAGCACAGTACGATTATGATTCGATTAAAATTTTAGCCGAATTAATTGCAAAAGAAGTTCATGCAAGACTTCCAAAAATTACGTCGATTGAACGAAGCATCAAAAAAAGAAAAAACAAATTATATATAGATTTTCTGCAAAACCGCCGCGGGCAAACTTTGGCTGCGCCTTATTCTGTTCGTCCAAAACCTGGCGCTACAGTTTCGACACCTTTAGAATGGAGTGAAGTCACAGAAAAACTGCATCCTTCACAATTTACTATTAAAAATGTATTGAGTCGTTTTGAGAAAAAAGGTGATTTGTGGAAACCTATTTTATCAAAAGGAGCCAATATTAAAAAGATTATTTTAAAGCTGGAAGAAAAACAAAACAGCTAAGATGATTTTTTCTTTTTAGTTTCGAGACTTGCTTTTAGCATTTCCATTAAGTCGTCACTTTGTTTGTGCACGACTTTAAGTTTTGGAGAAGCTTTTTGTGGTTTTCCTTTGGCTTTCTTTTTAATAATGTCCAAAAGTTTGGCAGTATATTCATCTTTAAAACCTGTAATATCAAATTTCTCAGTAAGCTGATCGATTAGTTTTTCGGCCATATCCATTTCTTTTGTAGATTTTTTCGACATTGGCGGTAATTTTAATTCACTTGTACTTCTAATTTCCTGTTCAAAACGAATTCGATTTAAAACAATTACATCTTTATAAGGTTTTAAAATCGCAAGGCTTTCTTTATTTCTTAAAACAAAACGTGTTACCCCGACTTTTCCTGAAGTCTGAAGCGCGTCGCGAAGTAGTCCGTAAGCATTCATTGCACCTTTGTCTGGTTCAAGATAATATGGCTGTTCGTAATAAATACTTTGAATTTCTTTCTCAAGAACAAAGCTTTCAATGTCAATAGTTTTCGTTTTGATGGCATCTGCGGCTTCAAAATCTGAATCGTCTAAAATGACATATTTATCGTCAATTTTATATCCTTTGACAATATCAGCAAAATCGACTTCTTTGCCCGTACTTTCATTCACACGCTTAAACTTGATATTTGCATGGTCTTTTTTATCCAGCATATCCATATCAAGACTGCTTTCCTCAACCGCCGAAAACATTTTAATTGGAATATTAATTAAACCAAAACTTACCGAACCTGTCCAAATTGATCTCATGATTATTGTTTTAGAAATATCTCCCTAAATTAAATAAGGAATAATCTATAAACGTTACAAAATCAACCCGTTATTTTATAAAGTTATGAGTTATGCTATAAATTATGAGTTATGGGCGAAATCATAATTCATAATTAATAATTCATAATTAATAATTCATAATTAACAATTAATTACCAGCCTTTAACAGCTCCACCTTTAAATTCCTGCTCGGCAGCTTTTTCTACTTCAGCAGATTGAAACGCTTGTAAAAACTGTTTTACTTTTTCTTCGTTTTTATTGTCTTCACGGCTTACCACTAAATTTACATAAGGTGATTCTTTATCTTCAACAAATAAAGCATCGCGAGAAGGAACCAATCCTGCTGCAGAAGCAAAAGTATTGTTGATGATAGCGATAGAAACATTTTCGTCGTCTAAAGCACGAGGCAATTGCGGTGCTTCTAATTCTAAAATTTTCAAGTTTTTAGGATTACTAACGATGTCTGTAACTTTAGGAAGTAAACCAACGCCGTCTTTTAATTTCAAAAGACCGTTTTTCTGCAAAAGCAATAAAGAACGTCCGCCGTTTGTTGGATCATTCGGAAGAATGATTGTGCTTTCGTTTTTCAATTCTGAAAGACTTTTTATTTTTTTAGAATAAGCTGCAATTGGGTAAACAAATGTTTTTCCGATAATTGCCAATTTGTAACCGCGTTGTTTAGATTGTTCGTCTAAATATGGTTTGTGCTGAAAAGCATTCGCGTCAATATCTCCTTGGCTTAAAGCTTCGTTTGGAATAACATAATCGTTAAAAGAAACCAATTCCACTTCTAAACCGTATTTTTCTTTTGCTACTTTTTTAGCTGCTTCGGCTACTTTTAATTCTGGTCCAGAAGCTACTCCAACTTTTATAAAATGCGGATCGTTATTTTTACTTTTTCCGCAATTTGCTACAACAAGTGCTAAAGCTAAAATTCCGGCTGTTTTCAAGAAATTTATTTTCATGACAATTCTATTTTTAAATTTTTAATTCTAATTTTTTAATTGATAATTATCTGTGATCAAATCGTTTTGATAATCTGTCTCCCACAAACTGAATCAGGAATACTAATATTACCAGTAATGCCAGAACCGAATTCATCGTAACAGCATCATAACCAATATATCCGTACTGATAACCCACTTGTCCAAGTCCACCCGCACCAACAGCGCCGCCCATTGCAGAATAACCTACAAGCGTAATTAAGGTAATTGATGCAGCGTTTATTAATGAAGGTAAAGCCTCTGGAAGTAATACTTTGTAAACGATTTGAAGAGGAGTTGCTCCTAAAGCTCTTGCCGCTTCAATTAATCCTGAAGGAAGACTTAACAAACTGTTTTCGACTAATCTGGCGATAAATGGAGCCGCTCCTATACTTAACGGTACTAATGCCGCACTGACACCAATTGAAGTTCCTACAAGGGCGCGTGTAAACGGGATCATCCAAACGATTAAAATAATGAATGGAATCGAACGAAAAATATTTACTAAAACAGATAATGTTCTATTTAAAGCCGGCTGTTCTAAAATTTGATTTTTACGCGTAAGAAAAAGTAAAATTCCTGTTGGAAGCCCCAGTAAAAAACCGAAAAATCCCGATACAAAAGTCATAACAATGGTTTCCCATGTTCCTTTTAACAATAATTCTATAATGGAATCAGACATAACCTATAATTTCTGTTTTAATATGTTTTGAATTAAAATATTGAATCGCGGCACTATAATTTTCACGCTTTCCTGATAATTCAATCAGCATTACACCAAAATTTACGTCGCCTGCCTGATCCATTTGTGCACTGACAATTTTAAAATCAGTATCAAAAAGTCTTGAAACTTCAGAAATAACAGGTTCGTTTACCGATTTTCCAGTCATTTCTAATTTCAACAACGGATTCAATGTTCCGTCATCTTCTTGTTTTAATTTTTCCTGATAAACAGATGGAATATCAATATGTAGAGAAGATGAAATAAACTCTCTAGTCAATTCATGTTTTGGATCGGCAAAGATTTCGCCCACACTTCCCTGCTCTATTAGTTTTCCGTGACTGATTACCGCAACTTCATCACAAATAGATTTTACAACTTCCATTTGGTGCGTTATCAATAAAACAGTAATATTCAGACGTTTGTTAATGTCTTTCAATAAATTTAAAATAGATCTGGTAGTAGCAGGATCCAGCGCGCTTGTAGCTTCATCACACAAAAGTACTTTAGGATTATTGGCAAGAGTTCTTGCAATTGCAACTCTTTGTTTCTGGCCTCCCGAAAGACTTGCAGGATAATCATTTGCTTTTTCTGCTAAACCAACTAATTGAAGCAGTTCTAAAACACGTGTTTTAATTTCCGTTTTTGAAGTTTCAGCTAATTCCAGCGGAAAGGCAACATTTTCAAAAACAGTTCGTGAAGAAAGCAGATTAAAATGCTGAAAAATCATTCCGATTTGTCTTCTTTCAATCGCCAATTCCGAATTTGATAACTGCATAAGCGCTTTGCCGTCCACAATAATTTCTCCTGAAGTTGGTCTCTCCAATAAATTCACACAGCGAATTAAAGTACTTTTTCCAGCACCAGAAGTTCCAATTACACCAAAAATCTTCCCTGGAGGAACTCTAAGCGAGACATCAGATAAAGCAGCCACAATTCTGTCTTTCTGATGAAATGTTTTGGTAACATTTTTTAATTCAATCATTCTTTAATTACGTTTTAAAATCAAAAAAAGCCTTTCAAATAGTTATGAAAGGCTTTTTCGAAATAAATAATATCATTTATATATAAGCCAGATCAATAAGATTCATAACAGCATCACAGCACATCATACTGCAGCTATAATAATTCTTCATATTCTGGTTACTATTTTTCATTGCTGCTGCAAATTTAAATAGTTATTTTCAATTTTACTGTAAAAATTATCAAAACTTTTATTAGCCTATCAAAATGATAGACTTTTTGATTTCAAATAAAATCCTTAGGAATATTCCAAATAAAAAATTCCAAATTCCAGAGTGAATTGGAATTTGGAATTTAGAATTTGAAATTTTTGATTTAGAGTTTTTATTTTGGAATTTAAATACTAATTATTCTGTTCTGCAATAGTAGATTTATTCAGTTTTATAATTCTGATTTTTTTATTGGTATTGTCCGATAAAAAAATAAAATCATTAAGCTGTGCCGTTCCAACAATAGTTCCAAATGAATTCTGTCCCAAAATATCTGAAGCGTTTACAACTGCTTTATAATTTTGTTTGATAAAATCTTCTTTTGGGTATAATCTTAAATAAGAAGCACTTCCAACATTTTCTGAAGTCACTGCCCAATCTTTGCTGAAAGAAACAGCAATTGGTTTTATATCTACAAATTGTGTTTTCTGAGGCTCGATTGGAGTTGTTAAAGATGCCGCCGCATTTGCTTTAATATTGGCAATATTATAATACAAATAGCTTCTTGCATCTCTTCCTGCTACCACAAGATTTCCGCCGTAAACATCCATTGAATATACTTCTGTATAACCATTTAATGTGTTTAATTTTGCCAGAGGCTGTAAATCCCAATCACTTATTTCTGTAATCTGAGAGGTTTCAAATACTTTTATAGACTTTTCTTTTTCTTTTACGAATACCAATCCGTCTTTTACAACTACGCCAAAAACGTGTACAAAAGTCTTCCACCATTGTCCGTTTCCAACAGTACTGATTCCCGCATTTGTGGTCTCATCAAAAACAAATAATCTGGATTCGGTACTTCCAACATAAATACGGCCATTGTCAACCGCAACAGAAGTCAAACTCGTTAGCGGAATTGTAGTTGTTCCTTTTACATATTCTTTAATGGTTTTGATATGAGTAAAAGTAAGAGCATCAAAAACTTCCAAAACGTTTCCATTAACAACGTATAATTTATCTTTTGAAACGGCTATTCCTTTAGGATCAAATGCTTCTGTGCTTCCAGGAATATTTTCTGCGGTTAGAGTCGCTTGTTCTGTTGGATAATAGTAATCGTAATTTTTAGATTCAATATCGTCTTTGCTGCAATTGGTAAAAAAGCAAAGTACAAGAATTAAGGTCAAAATATGTTTCATATCTATTTTATATTTTAATTCCATTTTCCTTCGCCTTTATATTTCAGCAAAAATGGATTCTTTGGATTAATGGTAAATACTGGTTTTTTGTACGTTCCGTTAAGGTATTTTGTCTTTGTATAAGTTTGTAAAACCTCTGGATCTGTAAAAGGAAGGTCATTTAAATAAATCAAATATTTATAAAAATGAGTCAGCATTTCCTGCTGTCCGCCGCCTTCTCCGCTATTGGCTAAATTACTGCTGTGGCTGAAACCAATATGATGAGAATATTCGTGCGACCAAACTGACATTTCTCCTAACCAATGTCCAGTAACATATCCAGATTCCCACTGCGATGCCAGATTTCCTCCGCCCCAAGCAGAATCACCTCCAACCATTGCCATCCAAAGCGTTCTTTTATCTAGATAATTCCAATATATTTTTTCAATTTCTTCTTTTGAAATATAATCGTAAACGCCGTCAACGTCATCAGCATTTCCGTGCCAGTTCAACGCTCCATTTACAGCAGTTCCCGCCAAAGCAGCCTGCTCTTGCTTGTATTTATCAAAATTGGTAAAAGTGCTGTAATATAACGGATGGCTTAAGGCGTAAGAATAATTGATAATCATTGTTATTGCTTCTTTTGCCAAAGCCGGATTCATTGGAAGGTATTTACCTAAATCGTTAATATGATACGAATCATTAAACTGCACTAAATGATTGGATTTGATTTTTTTGATTTTTTGAAATAATGGATCTTCAGATTCAACAGAGAATTCAATTGCACCAGAAGAGAATCCTTCGATTTTGTCAATTGTTACCGTATTTCCTGTTTCTAACAAATAATCATTTTTCTGATCTGTTAAAGGTATTTTATGAAACGAGCGGTGAAAAGCAGGAATTTTTGAAAAGCTGTAAATCAAAAATCGCTTATCGTAATTCGGCAGTTTTGCATAAATTTTTACATCGTTAAGTCCAACAGGCGAATAAAGCGAAATTTGTACAGAATCTTTTCCTTTTTGAATAACCTGGAGCGGCTCATTTACTCTAAACCATCGATCTGTTTTATCGTACATTCTTGCTGGATCTTCGTCATCAGCAAACATGGTCATCGGATGATTTTCTGCGGGTAAAGCTGTAGCATCAATGCTCGGAAGGTAATTTGGTTTGTACGAATCTCCATCGTCACTGCAGCCAAAAATTATACTTGAAAGTAACGCAAGTACAATGTAGTGAGTTTTTTTTCTCATTTTAAGTAAGTAGGTTTGGGGGTTAAATATGCACACAAAACTATCAATATGCTTTTTAAAAACAAACAGATTGAAAGAAAAGTATGAAATTAAATTGTACTAAAAGTAAAATTATCCAGTCACTACAGTACTTAAAAGTTATATTTTAAGATTTAAAAAAATGTATTTTACGTTAAATCTAAAGTTTCGATTGTAGATAAGTCAGCATTGAATTTTACAAAAGATGCAGGAAATCCAGCTTTAATTTTTCCGATTTTATCTTGCAGACCAATTGCTGTTGCAACTCTTGAAGCCGCCATTTTTACTGCTTCATCTGCAGAAACTTCAAGATGATTATAGGCATTTTGTACTGCTTCTGCCACTGATATTGAAGCTCCTGCCAGATTGCCGTCTTCATTTCTGTAAAAACCATTTTCTAAATGAGCATCAAAATTGTCCCATTTAAAATTGGATACTTTTCGGCCTAAAAACGTTGCGTCGCTGATTAGAAAGAATTTGTCTTTTTTAAGTTTGTAAGCCACTTTGGCCGCTGCATAATCACAATGTACGCCGTCCAGAATAACTGGAGCATAAACTTCTTCATTTTCAAAAACAGCTCCAACTAAACCTGGTTCGCGATGCCCAAACTGTGTCATGGCATTAAATAAGTGCGTTACCAGATTCATTCCTTTAGCAAAATAAGGTTGCGCTTCTTTATGGGTTATGGTCGAATGCCCGATCGAAATGGTAATTCCGCTTTCAATCAGCATATTTAATTGTTCTTCTGTAAAACATTCTGGAGCAATTGTAATTACTTTTATTACATCTTTTCCTTTTTCGATAATTTCCCTAAGTTCTTCATTTGTTGGTTTTCGCACCTGATCGATACTGTGGGCGCCGCGTCTTAAGGGATTTAAAAATGGTCCTTCTAAATGCATTCCGAAAACACCATTATTATGCTTTTTTATGTAATCGCGAACTGCTTCAATTCCTTCTAAAATGGTTTCTCTTGAAGAAGAAATCAAACACGGTAAAACATGTGTTGTGCCGTATTTCAAACTCGAATCGTAAATATCCTGAATGGTTTCTTCGTTTGGAGTCTGACTGAAATAATACTTTTCGCCGCCATTGATTTGAATATCTATAAAACCAGCTGCAAGATGACTGCCGCCTAAATCAATTTTTTCAATATCACTTGGAATTTCACTTTGCACCGAAATAATAATTCCGTTTTCTATAATAACGACACCATCTTCAATTATTTCTTCACCGGTATGCACAACAGCGTTTACAATTGCTTGTTTCATGTTTAATTTATTTCTTTTAATTTTAATTCAGAAATGAAAAGAGAAAGGTCGTATTATTTCTCTAAATAAAAAAGCTTCAGAAAAAATCTGAAGCTTTTTTGAATTTAAATTCTGAAAATTAATATACTACAGTCATTGCAAACTGCATATTTGATTTGTTTTAATCTGGATTTGCCAATATTTTGTACAACTCGGCATTAGAAAGATAAAACTGATTTTCTAGACTAATTTGAGATAATTTAGCACTTACCAGATTATTTTCTCTCGAATTAATTAAGAAAATGGAACTTTCTCCAAATGAAAACAGTTTCTCTTCTGAATTCAGCATTGTCATATAATCGTTAACAAGATTATCAATTACGGTTTTCTGTCTTCGTAAAGAAGCGATTTCTGTCTGCTGTGCTTTTATTTTATTTTTAAGTTCCAATCGCTGCTGACCAATATCGAACTGCAGATCCTGAATTTTAATTTTAGCCATTTTTAAATTTCCTCTTTCTTTTCTTAGGAAAATAGGAAAACTAAAATCGATATTAAATTTATAATCATCGGCATTAAAAGTGTTCCAATATTGAGGTTCTGAAATATAATTGTAACCAACATTTACTTTAGGAAGCAGTGAATTTGCCTTTAACTGCCTGTTCACTTCCAAAATAGACATTTTAGTTTCTAACGATTGTATTTTCGGATGAGAATCCAGCGATTCAACATCGACCATCATGGCATCTGTTCTTAAAGTTTCTTCAATCGTCTGACCTAAATTCTGCTCTGGTTTTACAAAATCTCCTAATTCAACTGGAACATTTTCAATCCACAAATAATTAGCCAGATTAAGTTTTGCTTTTGCCAGTTTCAAATTTGCATTTTCTACATTTAATTCTCTGTTTCGCACAGTAATTCGAGCTTCAACGCTGTCAATTGCAGGAGAGTCTCCAGATTCAATTAATTTTTTAACGCCAGAAAAACGCGTACTTGCAAAGCCTAAGTAATTTTTATACAATTCGGCTTCGTTGTAGCTTTTTCTCCATTCGAAATAAGCTTCACTTGCTTTGTACAAAACTGCGATAGCTTTCAGCTTTCGTTCGGCATCACTTAATTTTACCTGAAGTTTTCCTTCTCTCACATCAGCCATTCGCTGATTGATAAACATTCCCTGCCCTAAAGCCACGCTGATTCCGAGCGATGTTAAACCCGCTTCAGGTGTACGATTCTGCGGATTGTAATATTGTCCGTCTGTATCATCAAAACCAGCTTTTACTTCAATTCCGTACCAAGTCGGAATTTTGAAACTGCTGTTTAATATGGAATAATATTCGGTTCCTTTAAATTCTTTCTTATTGTAATCTACTTCAATTTTTGGATCAAAGCCCCCACGCGCCGCCATTAATCTCGCCTGCGCATTGCTTACTTCAAGATTAGCTTGTTTGACAAGCGGATGGTATTTTTTGACATATCCCAAAAACTCGCTGAAACTCAATTCTTCTTCATTAAAGTTCTGACTTTGAAGTGAAGAAAAACTCAGCAGAAATAAGAAAGAAAGCAATTTTACAAGATTTCTCATTTTATTTTTTCTCCTTTCCTTTTTCTTCTTTATCACCAGAATTATAGTAGTTTGGCGGGAAACCATTCAAGTTTCGCCAAATTTCATACCCTACAGAAACCGTTTCGAGCAAAGCAATACTTTGTGCTCCGGCACCAATACTTAATTCTTTTGGCCAATGACGATCTTCTCCATCTGGCGAAACCAAAATTCTATATTTCCCATTCGGACTAATAAAGTTTTCTATCGCAACGACTTTACCTCCATAAGTTCCGTATGATAATCCTGGCCATCCAGAAAATACGATTCTAGGCCATCCGTCAAACCAAACACGAACTTTTGCACCGCGGTGAACAAGCGGTAAATCGATAGGATCTACGTAAGTTTCTACCGCAATATCATATTTAGACGGCATAATGCTTACAACTGGAGTTCCTTCTTTAATAGTTTCTCCAAGACCAGCCAGCAAAGCACGATTGACATAACCGCTCTGAGGTGCTGTAATGTAATATAAACCGTTTCTCAATTTATAATTGGTGTATTGATTTTCCAGCTTATTTACCTGAGCTTCTGTATCGTACTGTGTACTTAACGCTGTAAATTTATCACTTCTTGATTTTGATATTTTTTCAGCATATTCGGCCGTAATTCTATTGATTTCAACTTTGGCGTTTATCAGTTCGTTTCTGCTGCTCAAAAGTTTATTTTCCTGTGTAATAATATAAGCTTCAGACTCTTGCAGTTTTAATCTTTTCTGCTCGACATCTGTCATTGGTTTTAAACCTTCTTTGTTTAATGCTGTAGAACGATCAAATTGTGTTTTTGCAATTCGCAATTGTGTTCTTACCGCAACAAGATCCATACTGTCACTTTTTATTTTCAGTTGTGCCTGACGAATTTTATTCTGCGCCTGCTGCAATTTCAATTGTCTTTCTGTTGTAAGCGACTGCGCCTGAACATCAAGAGAACCTACTTTATCGCTATACGATTCTGCAGCCATTTTTTTGGCATCAACTTGTTCTTTGGTATTTGCAACCAAATTTGGATCTAGGTAATCTTCTTTAATCTCTGAAATAAAAAGAATAGTATCTCCTTTTTTTACATAATCTCCTTCTTTCACAAACCATTTTTCAATACGTCCAGCAATAGCATTATGCACGGTCTGCGGTCTTTGATCTGGTTTTAAAGTCGTTACAGAACCGCTTCCAGATATATTCTGTGTCCAAGGCAGAAAAAGACAGCAAATAAGAAAAATCAAGAATCCGATTATGACTTTATTTAAAATTTTATAATGTGGCCTGCGGGCAACGCTTGTAATCGATTTGTATTTGCCCGGCGTTATAAGTACGTTATTATCTTTAGATATATTGAGCATGATTAAAGCTTTATGTCGTTAATAATTTTTCCGTCATCAATCGTGATCATACGGCTGCACTTGCTTTTCCAAATGTCACTTTTAGAAGTTACAATTACAGTCCAGTCGTTTTCATCAGAAAGTAAAAAATCAACAATTTTGTTCGAAGTTAATTCGTCCATTTTATCAACCGGATCTTCTAAGAATAAAATATTCGGTTTCCCGACAATACTTCTGGCCAAAAGAATCTTTTGAACATCTGAAGCAGAAAGTTCGCGCCCGCCTGGATGAATTTGATTCTCGAGTCCGTTCTCAAAAGTTTTAATATACGGTGTCAAACCAACATTATCTAAAGCCCATTTTAAATCATCACTGTTTAATGTTTCGTTTCCGAAAACAATATTCTCGCGTATTGTACCTGCAAAAAGTGTATCACCCTGCAAAAAGGTTCCTGCCTGAGCTCTGTAAGTGTCTTCGTTAAGACGGTTCATATAATTATCGGTAACATACATGGCACCGCTTTCTGGCTCCAAAACTCCGGAGAGAAGTCTTAACAAGGTACTTTTTCCAGCTCCGTTTGTTCCGGTTAGAATAATTTTTTCGCCCTGAGAGATTTTTAAATTAATATTCTTAAGCGATTTTTTGGTATGTTCTGGATAATTATAACTGATGCTTTCGGTTTCTATATTAATTCCTTTTTCTGTTTTATCAGAAGTCTGCGGAATGCATGAAATTTCCATATCCGTAATCTGTCCAATTTTTTCAAGGGAAGTCAAAACATCATAGAAAGATTCTAATCCGAAAATAATTTTCTCAACTGAGTTAATCAATAATACAATTACAATTTCAGCTGCTACGAACTGCCCTATGTTCATTTGGTGGTGAATTACCAGAAAACCACCGATCGACAATAAGGCAGCGGTAACAATTACTTTAAAAATAGTCAGCTGTATATATTGTTTTTTCATTACCTGAAAGTGTTTTTCACGGTAGTTAACATATTGACTCACATAGCCGTCATTTCTGTCTAAAGCGTATTCAAAAGCACCTTTTCTGCGGAAACTTTCTCGATTGCGGGCAATTTCCTGAAGCCATGCTGCTACTTTATATTTAAACTTCGACTCGTTCAAACTGGTTTCCAGACCATCTTTGTATGAAAATTTAAAAATGACGTATAAAATAACAATGAAAAGAAGTCCGATAACCATAAAGAAAGAATGGTAAAGAACCAGTAAAATAATACCCAGACCCACTTGAAGAAATGCTGTACAGAAATCAAGCAGTAATTTTGCCGTTCCTTTCTGCACCGTTAAGGTATCAAAAAAACGATTGGCTTTTTCGGGCGCATATTCAGAATACATTTCTTTAAATTTAATTAAAGGCATTCTGTATGCAAATTCAAATGAAGAACGAACGAAAATTCGCTGCTGCAGGTTTTCGACTATACGAAGCTGTAAGATTGTTAAAACACCGCCAAAACCAACTCCAATTGTAACTAAAACCACGAGAACAATCCAAGAAACGCTGAGTTGTCCGCTTTGAATAAAATTAATAATAGCCTGGATTCCCAAAGGCAGTGAAAGGTTTACTAACCCTCCAAAAGCAGCATAGAAGATAATTTGATATACATCGCGCTTATCGAGCTGCAATAAGGTATAAAAACGTTTTAATGGTGTCATGAATGTAAGTATAAATACGAGATTATTACATAGAATAAATATACGGCAAAAACCGTATTCGAGATCAAGATTTTTCTTCCAATCCCTAAAAAACAAGTATTTATGAGTTCATTCGAGGAGGCGGTAAATGTATCTTACCATGAAATCCAAACGAAAACATTGGATTATTGATGTAGTTTTTTCCTTTGGTTTCTATGTAAAAATAAAAATTAGGCATTGATGATTCTATCGAAATCAAATATTCCATTGCTGGAATTCCTTTGGCTAATTTGGCTGTTTTCGTGTCTTTTGTTTCGTAATCATCCAATTCTTCTGGAATTCCGTCGCATTTAAAAACTTTCTTTAGAAAATTGCATGCAATACCTTTTACAGTATAAGTTTCGGCATTGTCACTTATAATTCTGCCAAAACTATTGGAGATATTTAAACTGCTGATTAAAAAATAACCGACTAGTAACACCTGGAGGCATTTGCAAAAAAAGCTATTTTTAATTTTATTCAACATTTTCTAAAAAATAAAAGTTACATCACCAATAAAATCCCTGAAAGACTTTAACCACAAAACAGTTTAATATTTCCTAAGTCTTTTTTGCCTCTAAATTTACTTTTCAGTCTAAAAACCACATTCGATTTTGTTCAAAACCTCAGTGATTTAGAGCAGTCATCCTAATTTTTAGGAGCGCGCAATTTAGCGCCATTTTTTTTGCAGAACATTAAAATAACATTAGAATTTAGCTCTTTTTAAAACTTTAAAAATAAATTAACAGGACATTCCTACACTTAAAGATTATCGAAATTATATAACACCACGCTATAATTCTATAACTCCCAAATAGATAGGAATTCTACTTTTGATAATCGAAAATTTCGATAAAATATAATAAAGATTAAACAAGTGTTACCGATTAAACAAACCCGATTTATAAACCATTTAATATATAATCAAGAGATGATCTACGCAAAAAATGATTTGACCCGATTTTTAGATGCACAAAATAAACTTTATCTGACTGCTCTTTCTGAGATTAAAAAAGGAAAAAAAGAAACACACTGGATGTGGTTTATTTTTCCGCAGATAAAAGGATTGGGAAAAAGCGCTCTCTCTGATTATTATGCGGTTGCAGATCTTAAAGAAGCAACTGAATTTTTAAATCATCCGATTTTAGCAAAACATTTAATTGAAATCTCAAAATTGCTTTTGACTTTAAAGAAAAAGTCAGCAGAAGGTATTTTGGGAGAACTTGGCGCAAGAAAACTGCATTCGTCAATGAGTTTATTTGTTCAGGTAGAAAATGCAGATCCTGTTTTTCAAGAAGTTCTGGATACTTTTTTCTACGGACATTTAGATCAAATGACTTTAAACTTTACTAAAAAAGCCGTTAAACAGCCAGAAGCTGTTCTTTCTTAATACTCTCTTAGGATTCTAAAAAAAGCGGTTATCTCAAAATTGAGATAACCGCTTTTTTACGTTTATATAGCTAACATCATTCAGTAGGAATGTCTAATTGGTAGACAAAATAATGACCCGTCATATTCACGTTCCGTAGGAACGTTTGAAATTGGTAAATTGTTTAAAAAAAAACAATGTCAAAATGAAACGTTCCTATAGAACGATGAATATGCTAACAATAATTTTCTACCGATGAAATGTTCCTACGGAACAAAAAATATAAAAAAAAAGACTATCACTTTTAGATAGTCTCTTTCATCAACAATATAATTACAAATTAAAGATAAAAATCTCTTTATGAACTTTTCTCAAAATTAGAAACGCCTTTTTGCAGCCAGTTTAAATATTCTTGAATATTTGGATTGTAGGCTGAAGTTTCATTGAGCTTTTCGCCGTTATGATTTACCAAAACATAAAAAGGCTGTGCATTGGTTTTGTAAGTTAGTGCTTGAAATTCACTCCATTTTTGACCAATATATTTTAACTTTTTCCCTGTCAGCTTAGAGGTAATCTGCTCGTTTTGCGTCAATTCTCTCTTGTCGTCAACGTATAGAGAAATCAAGACCACATCGCCTTTTAGAATTTTCTGTACTTTTTCGTCAGACCAGACATTGTCTTCCATTTTTCGGCAGTTTACGCAGGCGTGGCCGGTAAAGTCGATCATCACTGGTTTTCCTATTTTTTTGGCGTACTGCATTCCTAAATCGTAATCGGTAAAGGCCATAATGTTATGGGGCCCAAGCTCTGCTCCTTCTGGAAGATTCTGTACTATTTGCGACGAACTTGAATTATTCAATCCATTTGGAATTTCGCTGTAATGCATTGGCGGCGGAAAACCGCTGATCATTTTTAGCGGAGCACCCCAAATTCCGGGAATTAAATAAATGGTAAAAGCCAGGACTACAACACCAAGTCCAAGTCTTCCAACGCTGATTTTGGAACTAGGCGTATCGTGCGGTAACTGAATTTTTCCGAATAAATAAAAAGTCAGCGTTCCAAAAATGGCAATCCAAATGGCTAAAAAAGCTTCTCTTTCCAGCCAATGCAACTGCAAAACCAAATCGGCGTTTGATAAAAATTTGAACGCTAGAGCCATTTCTAAAAATCCTAAAAACACTTTTACCGAATTTAACCATCCGCCAGATTTTGGAAGTGAATTCAGCCAGCCGGGAAAAGCAGCAAATAGTGTAAAGGGTAAAGCCAAAGCCAATGAAAAACCAAACATTCCCACAAAAGGTGCAATTCCTCCGCGTGAAGCGGCTTCCACCAATAACGTTCCAACAATTGGCCCAGTACAAGAAAAGGAAACAATTGCCAAGGCCAAAGCCATAAATAATATCCCGACGATTCCGCCTTTGTCTGCCTGCGTATCAACTTTATTTGCCCATGAATTCGGCAGCATAATTTCGAATGCACCCAAAAATGAAAAGGCAAATACCATTAACAGCACAAAAAAGATCAGATTGAACCAGACATTTGTGGAAAGCGCATTTAATGAATCTGCTCCGAAAACCCAAGTTACAACGGCACCTAGAAAAATATAAATGGCAATAATCGAAATTCCGTAAAAAATGGCTTTTCTAATTCCCTGCGATTTGGTTTTGCTTTGTTTGGTAAAAAAACTGACCGTCATTGGGATCATCGGGAAAACGCAAGGCGTCAGCAATGCAGCAAATCCAGAGAAAAATGATAAAAGAAAAATAGTCCACAAGCTTCTTGATGCTGTTTTGGGCTGGATTTTTTTTACTGCTGCTTTTGGCGTTTCAACTATTTCTTTTGAAACTATTGATGCTTTTTCTTTTAATTCTAAAACCGAAGAATCAACAACAATTGGTTTATTATTTTCTTTTACGGTTGTTTCTATTAAAGTTTTCGCTTTCGCGGAAGGAATAATCGTAAATTCTAATTCATCAGAACTTGGCGGCAGACAATTTTCATCATTACAAACCATAAACTCCACTTGAGCTTTAATTTTGAAAGGTTTGGACGAAAGTATTTTAATGCGTTGTGTAAAAGCTGCTTCTTTTTCAAAAAACTTGATCTGCATTTTAAAAACGGGATCATTAATGTTTTTTCCTTTTTCTTCTTTTACATTATCAACTAATTGAAAATCTGAAGTTTTGCTAAAACTAAAAGTTGTAGGCAACGGACCTCCGTCTGCAACTTCCTGACTGTATAAATGCCAGCCCGATTCTATAATGGCTTTTGCCTGCAATTCATATTCAGTATCAGAAATTTTCGCAATACTGGTTTTCCATTTTATTGGGTTATATATCTGAGCTTTTACTAATATGGAAAACAGCAGGAAAAAGCCCAGTAAAAAAATATTCTTTTTCATGGGTAAAAACTTTAGAAAGAGGGTTGAATAGCAAAAACAACCCTCTATTAAATCCGCTATTCAAACTAAATTGCTTACTAATTCAAAATAATTGATTGATAGGGAAATACAAATTAAACTCTAGTAATAAAAACTCTTCAGATTATTGTAGTGGTTTGAAAACTATCTCCATAGAATCGGCTTTATCTAAAAGTGAATTGGCAAATTCTTGAATGTCTTTGGCTGTAATGCTGTTTACAATGTTTTCAAAATTTTTAGGATCGTTCATATCGTAACCTTCTTCAAAATAATTAGAAAGTAAGTTCATGCTGTAACTGTTGAAATTTTTACTGTCTTCTCTTGATTTTAAATAATTTTTTCTGGTTTTCTCGATATCTTCAGCAGCGATTTCTCCTTTTTTAATTTTGTCAATTTCCTGATATACAATTGGCAGTAAATGTTCTACTTTGTCTGCATCACAATCAAACGTAATTTGAACACCTCCCTGTGAAACAGGATCTTTAACCAAAGAACCTTTAACCTGCGCGCCGTATGTTCCTCCTTCTTTTTCACGAAGACTTTCTGTGTATCTTAAAGTCAATATGTCGCCCAAAAAAGAATTTAAAATTCTATTTTTCTGCGAATACACATAATCTTTCATGAAAGCGATATTTACAGAACTTTTAGGCGTTTCCATTTTTATAAAAACATCGCGGTCGATCTTCTTTGAAGTCCATTCTGGAATATCTACTTTAAACTTTTCTTTTCGTTTAACACCTTTTATACTCGCAATATATTTTTCTAGTAATGGTTTTAAAACTTCTGGTGTAATATCTCCAACAATGTAAAATTCAAAGTTTGATACATCTGCAAAACGATCCGTATAAATCGCTTTCATTTTCTCAAAAGATAAATCATCAATATACTTTTGATCCAATGAACGGATTTTAGGATTGTTTTTACCGTAAACAATGTTAGACATACTGTCCTGCATTTTAGCATTTATGTCATTATCTCTATTTTTTAAAGAGTTTTGAAGTCTCTGCTTTAAAAGTTCGTACATTTTAGTATCAAATCTTGGCTGTACAAAACGCAGATGCACTAGCTGCATCATTGTTTCAATGTCTTTTACATTCGCAGAACCCGTTATTTCTTCTTTTAACGAATTAATTGTAACGTAAGAATTTGCAATTTTTCCTTTTAAAACCTTTTCTAAATCAATATTCGAAAGTTCACCTACGCCAGACATCATTGCCAGACTTGTAGAACGATATGCTGAAGGCATGTCTTCAGATTTATACAAGGATATACCGCCCAAACTTTCTGCTTGCAGGTTTATCTGTTTTTTGTTTTTATCTGCAAACTTATAATGCACTTTTACACCGTTACTTAGTACAAAAGTTGTGGCATCGATTGCGGTTTCTTTTTTCTCAGAAACAATTTTTCCTGGATTAATTTTCAGATTTCCTAAAAGTGTTTTTCCTTCAAAAGTATCTACATACGCCTGTAATGAAACATCATTTTCTGCTTTCTGAATAATATCAAAAGCTTTTTCCTGCGTTAGGTTTTCTTCTTTTTCAACACCCGTTACAGTTACGACGCGATTTTCTTTTGTGTATAATTTATTGATTTCGTCCTGAAGCGTTTTAGTATCAATATTCTTCAAAATGCTTTTCGTCATTTCAAATTCTGCTTTAGGATCTGCAATTACTTCGTGGTTCAAATAATCATCTTTTACCATTCCGATTACTTGTTTGTGCGAAATCTCATTTAGTTTGTCTAAATAATTCTCATATCTAGAAATCGTTTCTGTAACTGCTCTTTCGATTTCTCCTTTTGAAAAACCAAATTTATAAGCTCGAACCCATTCGTTCATTACTGCTGTTAAAGCTTCGGCTTGTTTATCTGGTTTTGGCGTTATGCTTACTGCAAAAACATCGTTCAAACGGGAATATTTTTGATATCCAATTTGTGCTCCTTTAAAAGGACATTCTTGTTTTTGAGCCATTTCGCTCAAACGATTGTTTATAATTCCAAACGCAATGCTTCGTTGTGTAGATTTTTCTAAATCGGCATAAGTTCCAGTTGCTTTCTCAGCTTTATGACGAATCATAAAATTGATATTCGATGCTGCAATTTCTTTGTCTAGAGCCAGTTTAAAAGTAGGTTCTGCTTTTTCTGGAATAGCAACTTCAAATCTTTTTTTCGGATTTACGGGTGTTGGAATATCTGCAAAAAGTTTTTTGATTTTTGCCTCAATTTCATCTGCATTAATATCTCCAACAATTGCGATTGCCTGTAAATCTGGGCGGTACCAATCTTTATAAAAATCTTTTAAAACCTGGTATTTAAAGTTTTTAACGATTTCCATATCGCCAATCGGCATGCGGTCTGCGTAAAGCGAATTGTTGTAGTAATACGGCGCTAACTGATTGTAAATTCTAGCACGCGCGTTTTGTCTCGTACGCCATTCTTCGGTAATTACACCACGCTCGGCATCGATTTCTTCATTCGTCAGCGATAAAAAATTAGACCAATCGTGTAAAACCAATAAACAAGTATCGACTACTCCTCCATCTTTTGACGGAATATTGTCTAAATTGTAAACTGTTTCGTCTGTGCTGGTATACGCATTGATATTTTTTCCGAAAACGGCACCTTGTTTTTGAAGCGTATTCAGGATTCCTTTTCCTTCAAAATTTTTGGTTCCGTTAAAGGCCATATGTTCCAGAAAATGCGCCAAACCTTTCTGCTGGTCGTTTTCTAAAATCGAACCTACATTTTGAATGATGTAATAACTTGCTGTATTTTTATTGACCTCAGTAGGATAAATATAGTACGTCATTCCATTTGGCAGCACTCCTTTTTTTATTTTTTGGTTGACCGCAATTGGATCGTTTGCTTTATAATGCTGCGCTTGCGCGAATGACAAACATCCAACGAAGAGCAGTAAGATCGCTATTTTTTTGCTGTATTTCATAAAGCTGGTTTATTAACTTTTCAATAATTTGTCAAGCTGTTCTCTTAGTTCAGGATTTGAAGGACGAAACGCATCTGCATTGATAATGTTTCCTTTTGGATCAAACAATAAGAATCTCGGAATGGCATTTACCTCGTAATTTTTAGCCACATCTGAACCAAAATCTTTATCTGCCATTAACTGAATTCCTTTTAATTGTTCTTTAATAACGTAATCTTTCCATTTTTGTGCATCTTTTGGTTTATCTAATGAAAGGCTTACAAACACAATATTTTTTCCGTGATAATCTTCTTCGATTTTTTTCATGTGAGGAATCTCAGCCTTACATGGTCCGCACCAAGTTGCCCATAAATCGATGTAAACAAATTTACCTTTAAAATCTGAAAACGAAACTGGTTTATCGTTAATGTCTTTATACGTAAAATCTAATCCTTTTTGACCTACGCTTTTATGCAATACTTTTTCGTATTCTACTAAAAATGTTTTACTTGCATCAGAAATCATAAAAGGTTTTATACTTGGTGCAATTTTTTCATATTCTTCAATTTTCATTCTTGATGTTGCAACTGCATCACGAAGATAAACATCTTTTAAAGCTGGATCTGTAATGTGAGTAATTGCTTCTGCTAAATCCAGACGTTTTGGCCCTCCACCAGAATTCATTGTTACATAAAAGAAATAATGTGACATTAATGAAACGCCATTTTGCAATTTTAATAAATCTGGATCTGTAAACTTTTTATCGGTCTGCCAAGTTTTGATTACCGCAGGACGATCATCTTTATCTGGAAATGCAGTTCTAGGCATTCTGAAAAAAGTATACGTCAATTCTTCAACATCTGTTGCAACGGCTAATTTTAATAACTTATTAAAGCTAGCATCTTTCGTTTTTATTGAATTCGAAAATTCTTCTGCTTTAGCCACACCTTTATCTATAAAAGGATAAAACTCCACATAAGTTACATTTCCTCCAAGTCTAGCGAAAGGCGCAAATTCGTTGTAAATTTCATTGGCTTTTTGAACCAAGGCATTTTGTCCGATATTTTTTCCGCTTAAAACGTAACTTTCTTTATTTATTACAAGATTGATATCCAATTTAGGTTCTAAATACAAACGAATTAATTGGTTTCTGCTTTTAAATTGTCCGTAATCCACATAATAAAAGCCAGCAGCTGAAACTGGTGTCATAAAGCCAAACTCCCCCAGCGAATTAACTTTTGCGGTAGCTGCAACGACTGGCTTTCCTTCTTCGACATTGTAAAGTGTAACTTCTTTTACTTTACTATCTGGAATCGAAATCGTTCCTTTGATTACTGCATATTCAGATAGGTTTGCAGCAAAACTCATTTGAACCGTAATGAAGGTTAAAATGAAATAAAAAATGTGTTTTTTCATAATAGTATATTTGTTTTTTGTTTGATAGATTAAATTGAAATTCGCATCGATTGATCGTCTTGTTCTATAATTATATCTTTGCTTTCTTTAGTTTCTTTCAGCTTTTTAAGATTTTCTGGTTTTACTAAATCTTTGGCTTCGAAATCGTTTATCTGAGTAACTTTTGCTCCGACTTTTACTTTCTTTAAATCTTCGTTTTGCTGATCTAAAACTCTTTTTACCAAGAGGTTCTGCTTTTCATCAAAATCTAAATCGAGTCCGCTCAAATAAAAAGAAGGTGTTTTATTGAAATTTTTATTGGGTTCTAAATACACGGTTTTGTGTAATAAATCGATTGTAAAATTGAAACGTTTTATTAAATCAATTCCCAAAGACCCATCGGCGAAAGCCCAGTTTTTATTGGCTTCGTCATACTCTTGAAGTGCCACGGTTACATTTGAAAAATTGTTTCCGTTAATAGAAATATTCGGAATGGCGCCGCCAACAATTTTAGTTTGTTTTCCTAAACTGTAATTGACAGATATGTACTCGGTTTTTAAACTTGCTTCGAGATTATTTTTATGATTAAAAGGTCCGTAAGCAATAAGATCATAACCTGCTCCAGTATCAAAAGTGAAACTGCCTTCTACTGTTTTTTTATCTTCAAAAGTCAGATTCATTTTTACTACCGGAAGTCCCGATTTATAATCAAAAACCAACGGCTTTGCTTTTCCCCAATAATTAAAATTTCCGAAGTTGTACAAATCAATTGTCATGGTATCAAAATTGACAGAAGTGATATAATTTCGAAGCAGATTGGCACCAAATAAGCCGTCATAAACACCGTGCTTTGGAAAAATTACCAATCCTTGTTTTTTTAAAACCTGATCTCCTAAATAAATAGTATTATCTGCGGAATACTGAACCTGCTGACTGCCGCCAACAACAGATGCTGATTTGCTTTTTGTAACGACAACTCCAGCTTTGTACGCACTGTCTGGATTTAAAGCCATTCCGTCTGCACCAGTATCAAAAAGCATTAAAAATTCTCGGTCGGCTTTGTTTAATTTGATTTTAATGGCGATTCCGTTTTCGATAATTTGAAACGGAATACTTGCCACTTGTTTTACTGTTGCATGTCGGTCAACTTTATATAAACCATCAAAAAAAGTCACATACAAAATTTCGTTTTCTGAATTGAAAACGATTTGAGACGGTTTTTTTTCTTTTCCTTTAAAATGGAAATCTACCAAAACATAGGTTTCATTTTTAATCGTTACAGTCTTCCCAATTTGTACAGAATCTAAAACGGGAAAAGCATTAAAAATACCATTCAAATAATATTCGTTTGAAGACGAATCTCCAACGCCAACAGTAAATTGTGGCGCCAGAAGATCTTTTATTTCATTATAATTTTTATTCTGAAAGGCTTTTTCGAAAGTTTCAATAGATTTCTGAATGCTGTTTTGAGCATAAATGTTGCAGCTAAAAATCAATATTGAAAGCAGGAATATCTTTTTCATTTCGGGTTACTTTTGTGCCGTATTCGGTTTCACTACCACTTTTTCTACTCCGAAATCTTTCAATAAAATGCTTGAATATTTTGTAAATTCTTCAGGCGTATAAAGTTCTTTTGAACCGTTTACTAGTTCTGTAAATCCTTTTAGATCATTCTTTTTTTCGTACTCTCTTTTCTTGCGCTGTAAAATTGTAAATACATGACTGTTAACACTCCATTTTCCGTAATCATTCGCTAATTTTTTACTCTTCATAAGAAATTGATCGTCATATTGTTTACCCACTCGTAATCCCGTAACAATTACAAAAGGAATTTCTTCAGCAATATCTTTAGATTTTAAATAAGTATCGACAACTTCAAAAGGCACATTTCTTTTTCCTTCTAAATAAGCTTGTTTGTAAAAATCAGGATAATCTTTTTCCTGGATTTCTGGACTATACTTTTTGAAGATTCCTTTTTTAGCTGCTTCTTTTGCATTTTGAAGCAAGGCTGTAAATTGCTCAACGTTTTGAAATCCGCCTGCAATATCAATTACTTTTCCATCTGCATTCATAAATAAAAATGTTGGAAAACCAGTTACGCCGTATTTCATGCATAATTTTTTACCAATTTCTTCTTTTAAAATATCAGACTTAAATGTGACGAAATCGGCATTTAAAACAGTAGCTACTTTTGGATCTGGAAATACTTCTTTGTCCATTTGTGCACACGGCGCACAACCTGTAAAATACAAATCGACAAAGATTAATTTCTTCTCTGTTTGCGCTTGTTTTTTGGCCTGCGCCCAGCTTTCTTCGGTAGATTGAGCCTGTGCTTTTAAGGCAATAGATGGACAGGCAAGCAGCAAAACTGCGCTTGCGATTCTAATAAATCGTTTCATAAAATGTGGTTTTAGAAACCGAATGAAGAATGAATTTCATGCTTCATCCGGTTTTTTTTAGTTTAAAATTATCTTCGGCGGTATGCAACATCGACAATTTTGCATAAGCCTTCATATTTGTCAGTTAATACTAAATCGCCGTTTACCGGAGGAACTGTATAAAGCTCTAATGTGCCTGAAGTTCCATAACTGCCCACAATTAATTTTTTGTCAGCATTTTTTGCTAGAGAATTAAAAGCGATATAAGTTATTTCTTCAGCACCTTTATTAATCATCAATTTAGCCGATTGTGTTCCGTTGTCATATTCATACACTTTACCACCAACTGCATAAAATAAATACCCTGAATCTGGGCTTACAGCAAATTTTGTTGCTTTGTCAAATTCTGGCGCATTCAAAATTTCTTTGTAATAACTTTGAATCAAACCTCGAGAAAAACGCAGTAAATAGTATTTTCCTGTTGATCGATTTTTTAGAACAGCAAAATTTTCATAACCATTAAATCCAGAAGTAGTCATGTAGATTAAATCGGAGTTCGTATTATTCCAATCTAAAGTTGATGCAGTTCCAGTGACAGGTGGCATCGCCGAACAATTTCCTTTTGAATAATTAAAACGAACAAAACTGCTAGTCTCATTATTAAAGAAAACCGGCGCTGCACTTGAGCCATTATTAGAAGCTATAAAAGGCGCTGCATAAAAAGTTTTTGTAGCTGTCTCTAATATGTTTTGAGGCAAACCGTATTTTATATTAAAAGCGCGGTAATAATAATATATATCGCCTTTGCTGTAAATAAAATTTTCGCCTCCGGCACCAGGAGTTTCCATAAAATCAACCCCAAAATTGGTAGGAAATGAACCTCCCAAAGTTTCATAAGCCAAATTTTGTGATTGAGTCCACGCAAAAGAATCTGGATCAAGTCTTGCGGTACCATTTTCTGTAGTAGTTACATAAATCCCATAAGCCGAAGTAGTAGAAACGGCGCTTCCAAAACAAGAAACCTCTACAGCTTTGCCAGTTAATTTTAAAGCAGAACCTGAAGCATCTAAAACATCTGTAATAATTCTTGGTTGTGCAACACCTGGCACAATTGAAACCATATCGAGACGTGCTTTATCGTTTACATTTCCTATCACCATCCAGCCTTCATAAATAGCCGAAACTACATTTAGCTTAAAAGGTTCTTGCTGCCAAGTAACGCCTGTAACTTTATCTTTTACAAAATAGTAGATATTATAACTTCCTGGTGCTAACTTTATGACTCCATCCAAATTTTTGGTAGTTGCAAGCAATGTTCGTGATTCTAATAAAAGTTTAGCAGGATTTAGCGCTACCCATTCGTAGCTGTAACGATCTGTACTGTTGACGTCAATTAAAGTTTCATTCAAATCAGGCGTAATTTTAAAATTATCACCCGTATAAACCGTATACGCTTCTTCAATACCAGTCGCGTGTATTTCATTTATTGCACTATAATTGTAATTTCCTTCATCCTCAGCACAGCTATAAGTTAAAACCAGCAACAGCGACAGAAGAAATTGAATCTTTATATTTTTTAACATAATGTTCTATTTTTAAAATTTACTAAATGATTTTTAAGGAAAGACCATTTCTTTCCCATCCTCTTCATAAACAGTATTGCCAGATGCTTTTTGGTCAGCCAGATAACGTTTCATAAAAGCTTGATAATACATAATATCAGAAATAGCAAGTCCTACTGAACCTAATTTCTGATTGAACATTGCTGGCTCTAAATGAATCAAGTCGCACATCAAGAAGAATTTCTTTGCCGAAAAAACACCTAAATATGGTGCATACCATCCGATAGGCTGCGTTAATTTATCATCAAAAGAAAGTTTGAAAGTAATAAAGCTGATTTTTTTATTCGTCAGATTATTTATTACTTTACTTTTCATATTCGTATTAAACGATTCGTTTTCCTCTAAATTTAAAATCAGCAAAAAACCATTTTTCTTCATGTCTGCAGTTCTGAAAACAGTTACTGGCAGATCATTCACTACCGTTCCTGCAGGAATTACAAAATTTTCAGGAATTTTAAAATGAGTTCCTGATACGGCAGTACTTTTGGGATCTATGGTAATTTTTACTTTTCGGTCCACATCACTGCTTTTTCCTTGCACTCGAACTGGAATATTATAAATTCTACCAGCAATTTCAGCCTTGTCTAAAGCGAAAGTAATCCCTGTGCTATCTGTTACTGTTATAGTTGCACCGTCAGAAATTCCATAAACAGAAGGTGCAAAATAAATGCTGTCACTTCCACTATATGTTTCTATTCCTTCCTGATCGCATGAAGCAAGTCCTAAAAATGATAAAAACAATATGCTTAAAATCAATATTTTTTTCATGATACTTTGTTTAAAATTATTGGAAATTAACTTCAATGTCTGGCAATGGCACAACATATTGAAGTGCTCCCATAGTTATGTTTCCAGAAGCTGCTGAGCCATTAGGAACTGTAGCACTATTTATTCTTTTATAGTAAAAGAATAGCTGTCCCTCGCCAATAAATTCTTTTTTATACTCTTTTGTAACTTCTGTAGTAACATTTGCCGTTGCAGCCAAATTTGTTAAACCGCGATTAAAACGAAGTGTATTTAAAAAAGCAATTCCGTCGGCTGGTACTGGTGCGGTTTCTGCAGCTATCAAGTACATTTCTGAAAGTCTTATCATAGGAATCTGCAGACGAAATAGCTTTGTTTTTGTCTCTACATCTTCATATTTGTAAAAAGTTTTTTGCGTTTTTCCACCAACAGCAGGAACTTTCCAGCTTGGCAGGCTTCTGTAATCATTATCATTTGATTCAAAAACAGCTGTTAATCTGCTCAATAAAGGCGAATAAATAGCTTCATTGGATAGATTATAATCAAATAAAGCTTTTTGTTTTGTATACAATCTGTAATCACTTAAAGCGAAAAAGTTTTCAGAAGAAAAAATTCGATCTGGATTTGAAGCATTTGTGGCTTCTAAAAATGGAGTCCATGGAAAAAATGTCGTCGATTTAGTAAAGTTAATTACTTCATTTGCTACTGCAGAAGCCCCTGTTTTATCTCCAGAATATAATAACACACGTGCTTTAAGGCATTTTACTGCCAAATAATTCATTCGTAAACCTCTATTTGCAGAATAATACGGATTAGCATCAAAATCAGTAGTAGCATTATATTTTCCTGAAGTCAAAATTGGATCTTTTTTTAATAATTCTAAGGCTTTATCCAAATCAGCCAGAATCTTAGCCACAACATCTTTTGCAGAAATCAAAGGCTGATTTGCAGTAACGGCAGTGTCATAATAAGGTATTGCAGGAAGCGAAGGATCAACTTTATAGATTGGTCCATATAAACGAAGCAGATCAAAATGAAGCATTGCTCTAATCCCGATTGTTTCTCCTTTTAAAAGATCGGCTTTTTCCTTTGAAACAATTCCTGCATGTTCATCCATGCTTTCTAAAAATTTATTGGCATACAAAATAGTTTTATATCCTGTTTCCCAAATATCAGAGAACACTCCTTTAGGATGACTTTCTGTATAAGAATACGATGCTATTTTACTTTTAGAGGTATTGTTTGTCATATTATATTGTTGCCCTAAAATTTCTACAGCATCCATTGTCAGCTGTCTTCCGTAAAGGTCATCAGATACCAGACTTAAATAAAGTCCGTTATGCACATTCTGCATTCCGGCTTCATTTTCAAATATTTGATTTTCTAAAATTTTATCCTGAGGCGTTACATCCAAGAAATCACTGCAGCCTGTCGCTAACAATGCAATCAAGATGATTAATGCTATTTTATTTAAATACTGTTTCATAATTTCTGTATTAAAATGATACGTTTATGCTTAAAGAATAAATTCTTGAAAAAGGATATTCAATTCCTCGCTCAGCTTTTATAGTCGAAACTCTAAAAAACTCATTTGCATAAGCATTGAATGCTAAACCAGCTAATCCTGATTTATTAAGCCAAGCTTTGTTGGTTACGCGATATCCTAAGCGAAGCGATTCTCCTGATATATAATCTGCTTTTTGAATAAATCGAGACGAAATCGGTGTTTCGTTTGTTAAGCTTATAGCCTTAAATTGTGCGATTTGTCCTGGAGTTGTCCATCGGTCTGTAAACGCTCTGGCATCTTGATTATCAAAAATATTACTTGAGCTGATATTTTCGACTTTGTCATATAAAGCAGTGTTGAATTGATCTGCTCCAAAACTGTAACGGATGAATACTCCTAAACTGAAGCTTTGGTAATTAACACTTGTAGAAAAAACACCTGTTGCAATTTCTCTTGAATTACCCATGATTCTTTCATCATTTTTATCTAAAATAAATGTAGTTTCTCCATTTTTCTTCAAGAAAACTTCTCTTCCTGTAGCAGGATCAATTCCTAATGAAGGCACTGCCCAAAGATCATTTGTGCTGGCTCCATCATAAAATCTTGTCAGACTGGTTGTTTTTTTGGCCGCATCATTTAATGAAGCCAAAGCATTATTAAAGCCTCCTAATTCATTTTCATTTGTAGTCGCTGTTAATCCAACTCCCCAATAAAAATCAGATTTAGCATTATTAATAATAGTATAATTGGCTTTAAGCTCTAAACCTTGAGTAGTGATATAACCAATATTTAAAGGATAAGCGGTAACTCCAGTTGAAGCCGCAAGATCGATTTCAACAATTTGTGGAGAAGTTCTACGTCTGTAAGCTCCCAAAGTTGCCGTCAATCTGTTTCTAAACATTGCCAAGTCTAATCCTAAAGACAAATCTTTTGTTTTTTGTGGCTCTAAATTGATGTTTGCCAATTGCGAAACGTTTAATCCGGCGCCAAAAATATTAGTATTAGGATCATAAGTATAAATATCATGTGAAGCAAAACCAACAAGATTTTGATTTCCTGTCTGACCAAAATTTGCACGAAGTTTTAAGATATTCACGACATCCACATTCATGTTAAATTCATAGTTCATATTCCATCCAATACCGATACCATAGTAAGGTGAATATTTTTTATTTGTTCCAAAATTGGTTGCTCCGGAAATTGTCTGAGTTAAATCAAGCAAATATTTTCTATTGTAAGCATAATTCAGCTGATTGGTTAAATCAACGCTTCGCACCATTTCATTGTAATTTCCAGGTTTTGAATCTTTCTCAAATCCAAAAGCAAAGCTAGGATTGCCTTCAACTCCTAATGGGAATCCTCTTAAAATAGAACTATAAGATCCATATCTTGTTTCTAAAGCCGAAGCTCGCAACGTGTAAGTAACAGAGTGAACATTATTAAAAACATTTGAATATGTCCCTCCAATATTTCCATTCCATTTATTAGTCAGATAATCTTTTCTCTCATAACTTCCTTTTTCTGTTGGAATATCTGAAATGAATTGCGTGTTATCTGGCGAAACGAATTTTGTAGATGTAGTCTGCAATCTAGAAACCGATAGTGCTGCAGTTGTTTTTATATGAGGATTAATGTCATAATTAATAGCAAAGTTGTTTGTGAAATTAAAATCTACACTCTTGTCAAAGCTGTTTAAACGAACATTATATAAAGGATTCTCTGCCTGATTTACATAATCGTTTACAATTGGATTTCCCACAGGAATATTAGTTCCATCTAAATAACGTGTTGGAACTCCATTTTCATTATATTTTTCATAATACGGACTTGCTTTTGCCCAAGTAGCAAATGAGCCATAGGGAGATTCCTGATTATTACCTCCTGAAATAAAGAAGTTATTATTGAAACTTACTTTTTTCTTTTTATAAATCAAGTTGGCATTGTATCCCCAAGTATTATGCTCAGAGCCTTTCATTGTTCCGGATAAAGATTTGTAATTTCCGGCAAGATTGAATCTAAATTCGTCTGATCCTCCGCCAATTGACAAACTGTGTCCCGAAGTAATTCCCATTTGAATAGGCTCATTCAGCCAGTAAGTATCAACACCACGACGCACATTTGCCAGACGCTGGTTATAAATTTCATCCCACTTAAATTGTGTAGCATAGTCGCCAAGACGCTTTATTACATAAGCGCCAGAAAGTCTTTCGAATTCTAATTTCTGCTCCGCATTCATTAAATTATAAACACTTAAATCTGCCAATTCATAAGATGAATTATAGACATAAGAAATTTGTAATTTTCCAGGAATTGGTTTATTGGTCTCGATAACAACAACTCCGTTTGCAGACCGTGAACCATATAATGCCGTAGAAGCAGCATCTTTAAGAAGCGTAATATTGGCAATTCTATTAATATCTAAATCAACAACTTGCTGTAATGTAGTCGGGAATCCGTCTAAGATAAACAAAGGTTGATTTGGATCTTCTTTAAAACGATCATTTACTTGATTTACAGATAAACTGGTCTGTCCTCTCACTTCGATTACTGGCAAAACATTTGGGTTTGAACCTGCAATGTTATTGTTTAAAACCATAAACGAAGGATCTAACGTTTTTAAGGCCTGAACAACGTTTTGAGTCGAAACTTGTCGTAATTCCTCACCTTTATAAGTAGAGACTGCTCCTGTAATTAATTCTTTTTTACGAACCGTAACCCCTGTATTTACGACAACACCTTCTAATTGTTTGGTCTCTTCGGTAAGAGAAACATTGATTACCTTTCTGTTATTTACGGCAACAATCTCGGCTCTGTGTCCAATATAAGTAAATAATAAGATTCCATCATTTGGCGCTGTAATTTTAAATTTCCCGTCAAAATCTGTTTGGGCAGCTGCATTTGTACCTTTAACTTTTACGTTAACCCCTGGCAGCGGTTCTTTTTTCTGATTGGTTACAACACCAGAAATTTCTATATTTTTAGACTGCTGTACTACAACTCTTTCTGGACGAACCTCTTTTACAACAATCGTATTTCCATTTGCAAAACTAAAGTCAAAATCTTTACTTGTAAAAGTCGCTTTTAAAAGATCATTTACCCTAATTTTTCCCTTTTTTAATTGTACTCTCGGTAATTTTTTAAATAAATCTTCCTGATAAATAAAAGTATAATTTGTTTGCTGCTTGATAATGTCAAAAACTTCGTCAACAGACACCATTTTATCAGCTGCAATTACAACTTTTGTGTTTTGTGAAAATAGATTTACGGGAGAAAAACCAAAAATTGTAGTACAAAACAAGAAGATAAAAGTTCTCATAATGTTAATAATTAGCCTCTTTCTCAAATAGAAATAGGCACTGGTTAATTTAAATTTCATAAATTTACATGTTAATTGGTTGGTTGGTTGTTAAAACTGATTAATTGATTAATACACAGAAAGGGATGAAGTGCAGTACGGTGAGAGGTCTAAACTTTAATCCCTTTTCTTTTTATTTTATAATAATCTTATTGTCTTTTTTCTCATAGGCATTAATAAAATTGATGTTTTTGATGGTCGTTAATATGTCTTCTAATTTTTGATTTTTATTTAAAACTCCATTAAATTTTACGTTTCCAAGAGCTGGATCAGCAAACACAATATCAGCATCGTACCATCTAGAAAGTACTCTTGCAATATCTTTTAGAGGCATTCCTTTAAACACAAATAATCCTTTTCTCCACGAAATTTCGTTGTAAACATCTACATTAGAAACCGTAATATTTCCATTATAATCAGTTATTCTAGATTGTTCGTTTGGCGCTAAAATTTGTTTTTTACTTGCATTACTTACCGCAACTATCCCTTTTACTAATGTGGTATAAATAGTAGTTTCGTCTTTGTAGGCTTTAATATTAAATTCTGTTCCAATTACCTCTACATTTTGACTTTGAGTTTTTACTTTAAATCTTGAACCTTTGTGTTTGGTGCTTGGCGAAACTTCAAAATAGGCTTCTCCATAAACCAACTCTACTTGTCTGGTTTCGCCATCGATAAATGCAACTGGATATTTTAGCTGAGATTCAGAGTTAAGCCAGACTTTAGTACTGTCGGCTAATTGAACAAAAAATTGTCCGCCTCTCGGAATCGTTAAATAATTGTTTGCGATTGCGGCAGGTTTAGCATCTTTTGAATTGTAAATCAATTTTTCTCCGTTACTTGAAGCATTCCCCTGCGTATACGATTTTCCTTTTTCTAAAGCAATTACAGAACCATCTTCTAATGTCAGAGTAGCTTTGTCGCTGCCAATTAGAATTTCTTTGTGGGCAACTGCCGGCGTTTCTATTTTAAGCGGATTTGTTTTACTAATGAATAATGAAATCGAAATCAACAATAGCAGTGATGCTGCCATCGCCATTAGTTTAAAAGTCGTTTTAGTATAAAAAGGCTGAAGAGGAATAATTTTATTTTCTTCAGATTGAAGTGCATTTTGAAGACGCGTTCTCATTTTGAGTTCCATTTCTTCTTTAGAACCCAATGCATCGTCCCAATCTTGTGCGGTTTGAAAACTCTCGTAATAATTCAATAATTTATTATTCTCCTCGAGAGTGGTATCACCGGAAAGATATCTATTTAGCAGCACTAAAAAATCCTCTTTTTTCATTTTTTTTATATTAATTCTGGGAGTTATTAAGTAAGTATCCAAAAAGACACATACCCCCTAGTCCAAATCGTATTTTTTTTGATTTTTTTTGAAAGACAACTAAAAAAGAAGAAAAACCACGCATCAACAATCTAATCACTGCATTATTTTTTTGCTAAAAGATATTTTTTGAAAGCCATAAAATCATCGCCATACTCATACTCTCGCCCATAGAAGATCTTATAGTATGCAGGGCTTTTGTAATATGGTTTTCGACGGTTTTTGTAGAAATATTAAGTCGTTCGGCAATTTCTTTATGACTCAGTTGTTCTTCACGGCTTAATTTATAAACCGCCTGACATTTTTCGGGAAGCGATTCGATAATTAAATTGAGCTGCTGAACCAATTCGTCGTGCATTAACTGCGTTTCGGGAGTAGTTGTTAGAAATCGTTTTTCAAGATCATCAAAAAGTTCGACATGTATTTTGTCTTTATTTTTTCTTAAATGATTAAAAACCTGATATCTGGCGCACGCGTACATGTAGCCTTTTAAAGAAATATGAATTTCAATTTTTTCTCGATTGTGCCAGATATTCATGAAAATATCCTGAATAATATCTTCGCACAATTCTTTGTCTTTGATGACATTATAAGCAGACATAAAAAGCGCCTGCCAAAATTTATTATACAATTCTGTCAAAGCCGATTCATCGCCGTCACGAAGACGATCAATTAAAATTTGATCTTGATTTAAGGTAAGAGTCGACAAATGAATGATGGTTTACGAAATTGAATAATTCGCAACAAACATAATAAATTTAGCCAATAATCCTAATTTGTTCTCGACAACACAATTTTATATTTGCTATAATTCTTAATTTTAAAAACAACTAAACGTTAAAAAATCTTTAATCTAAAACACAAAATACATTCTTTTTTTCAACTTAAATGAATTCTTCAATTAAAATAAAATGGATTTTACAAAATATCAAATTCAAACCATTATTAAGTTAAAATTGTATTTTTATTAAATTTCAAAAAAATGCCGTAGCCAATTTCTTTAAATCTAAAATTGAAATTTTTTATCTTATTTTTTCAATTGAAACTCTGCTTAAGCTTTAGAAATAAAAAAAATCTGCTGCAGAAGAATCCACAGCAGATTTTTTATCTGTTCAAATTTTAGAATTAAAACGTAATGATTTTAATTATTTCAAAGGATTTTCTTTAACATCTTCATTCGTTAGAACAAAACAGAATAAACCTTAATTTTGCAGCAAAATAAACAGCAGATGAACCTGAATGATCTTACCGTAATCGATACCGAAAAAATTGCTTTAGATGATTTATTCTTTAGTAATGAAAACAAATCTGCCCTGCTTCAGATTATTAAAGAACATCAATATTTTGAGGAATTAAAGAAATACAATCTTAAAGTTGATAATAAGATTTTATTGCATGGAAGTTCAGGCTGCGGTAAAACTACGACGGCAAAAGCAATTGCAAATACTTTAAACAAAAAGATTATAATCATCAACCTCAGCACTATAATCGACTCTAGAATTGGTGAAACTTCTAAAAACTTAAAAGCAATTTTTGACAAAGCCATTCGCGAAAGAGCCGTTTTATTTTTAGATGAATTTGACCAAATTGGTAAAAGCCGCGACAGCGATGATAAAGATGTCGGCGAAATGAGACGATTGGTAAATACTATAATTCAGCTTTTTGATTATTTCCCTTCTGATAGTTTACTGATTTGTGCCTCGAATCATTACGAAATAATCGACAGCGCTTTATTAAGAAGATTTCAGCTTCGTTTGAAATATGAAATGCCATCTGAAAACCAGCTGAATATTTATTACGATAAAATTTTAGACACTTTTCCAGAGCATTTTCAGAATATAGAAAGACGTTATGCTATTTCCTATGCTGAAGTTTTAGATTACATTAATACTTCGATGAAAAAGCAGATTATTGCTGCTTTAGATTCAAATAATAACAAATAAAAATTTTAAAATTTATTTGTTTCTGAGAACGTTTGATTTTCATTTTTTAATCCCCTGACATATCAAACGTTCCTACGGAACGTATTTGTACTGGCTGCTATTTTTTTACCAATGAAACGTTCCCAAGGAACGTATGCTATCATAACAAATTTTACTTTATATACAGACATTCAGAATGAATTGGCGTATAACTAAAAAACCCGCTGTAAAAATACAGCGGGCTCTTTCACTTGGGTGGAGTTTTTATAGTGATATAAATAGTGTACGAAATATTACAATCCTCTTGTTAACCATCCTCTTTTGCTGGCAGTTGCTATCGCATAAGGCGCAATCCAGAACAAACTGAAAGTGTAAAAAAGGCTGTATGAATATGCCCAGAAAGATTCTGCAAGCGTATATCTTTTTGCATAAAATAGCATTGTGAAACTAGAGAAAATCAAAATTGCCATTAAGGTCGAGCTTAAAAATAATATTGGGTGTACCGCAATAAAGAAGAACATAAATAATAGGAACGGATATGTCATTAAAATTTTGAAAGACTGATTTAAAAAGAAAAGTCTTGCTCCAAATTTTGATTCTTTTCTAAAATCTTTAAAAGCATATTTAGCCATCATAAGATTTTCACGAACATTGCTTCTGCTCCATCTGATAAACATTTTGTACAATCCTTTATAGTCTTCTGGAACATTAGTCAACACAACTGCATTTCTCTGAAACAATACATGAAAACCTTGTTTCAAGATCATATTTGTCATAGCACGATCTTCTCCAATATCTGAAGGCTGTCCCATAAAAGTTTGGTTGATCCATTCTGGCAGACAATTAAATACTGCATCTCTTCTATAGGCTGCTAAAGCTCCAGGAGTACATAATACTGCACCTGCTTCACTTTCTGCAGAACGTTGAAATTCAAAACTCATTACGAAGCTTACATTCAGCATTTTTGGTAAAATAGCTTTTTTATTATTCAAAACCTGAACGTTTCCTGCAACAGCACCGCACTTTTTGTTTACTACAAACGGACTTACTAAGTTTCTTAAAGTATCTTTTTTAACGATAGAATCACTATCTACTGTTACAAAAATTTCACCTGTTCCTAATTTAAATCCTCTGTATAAAGCATGGCGTTTACCTGCATTTTTAGGTTGTTGGAAAATAGTTACACGATCTCCTAATTTTGCTTTTGCTTCCTGCATCCAATACCAAGTATCATCTTTACTTCCATCGTCAATTGCTAAAAGCTGTAATTTTTCTGCTGGATAATCGCTTTCTGCAAGACTCATTAAAGTATCCCAAACTAATTTTCCTTCATTATAAGCTGGAACGATAATCGTACAAGTTGGCAATAAATCGTCTGATACAGATGGAATTGCTTTATATCTTAAATACAAATAAGAACTGTACAAGAAAACTCCTGTTTGGTATAAGAATAAAATTGTAGTTATGATTAAAAATGGCAGTCCCCAAGTTGAAGCAATTCTTTCAAAGTGGAATTGTTCAAAATCGTCTTGTAATTGAACTACCAAATACACACCTGCAATCATTAATAAAAATGTTGCAATAAGAACTGCTAATCCAAAAGGACTTGTTGGTCTTTCTACGTGTATTTTTTGTGATTTTTCTTTAGTTCCAAAAAAAGAACTGTTTAATGCTTTTTCGCTGATAACCGAACTGCTGTTCGAGTAAAATTGTTCTGAGATAATTGTTTCGCTTTCCATGCTTATACTCCTGTTTGATTTCTTTAATATGGCTTTTAGTAAAATCTTTTCTTCTCCTTTTATTTGTTTCTCGTATGGGGAGAAATAATAAAAAACAAACGCATCAAAGATTTTGACATAAACACAATTTGCAAGCGTCGTGCCAATAAGGTTTAAAACTGATGTAGAGGCTTTTAGCGAAATCAGGCCAAAAAAGAGTGTATAATTATTTTACACTTTGTGCATATAGTATACAGAAAAACGGAAAATTTCAGAGTTTAAAGTCAGATTTAAAAAGGGTCTTGAAGAGTATTATTGCTCCCTTTTAACAGGATTTCTTTTTAGGATTAATTAAGAAATCAAAACTCAAAATAATGTAGAGTGAAAAACATCTAACAATAATTAATAACGTAAAATTTAAAATAAAATTGCAGGAGCTATTTTTTTTCTCTTTTCAAAAAACATTCTTCACAAAAAAACAGGAATTCTTACTTAAAAAAGTTAAATTTAGCCAAATAAAAAATTAATAATAAATTTTAGGAGACTAAAAGCAATGAATATAAAGCATTACAATCTTTTATTAGCTGATGATGATGAAGATGACTGCGATTTTTTTAAGGAAGCCCTCGATGAGATTCCCATTGAGACCGCTCTTTCCACAGTTAATGACGGTGTGCAGCTGATGGATTATTTAAAAACTAACGCTTTAAACCTTCCAGATGTTCTTTTTCTTGATTTGAATATGCCTCGAAAAAACGGTTTGGAATGTTTAGCAGAAATAAAAGGAGACGAAAAACTGAAAGATCTGCCCATAATAATTTTCTCAACCTCCTTGGATACTGAAATTGTAAACAACTTGTATAAAAAAGGAGCATCATTTTATATTAGGAAACCAGGTGATTTTTCTAAATTAAAAAAAGTTATCGAAAACGCACTGACGAACGCATCAGAGAACAATTTTAAACAGCCCGAAAGAGCAAATTTTATATTGCAACCCTAAATCTTCTTTGGAAATGAACCGAAAAAAAAAGGAACATTATTTTCTGTCCGAAGGAGGAGAAATGGGCAGTTTGATACGTTCTAAGGATTGGAGCAAAACGCCTTTGGGCGATCCTGAAAAATGGCCGCAAAGTTTAAAAACTATGACGGCAATGATGCTTAATAATCCTTTTGGGATGTACATTGCTTGGGGAAAAAATTATACTCAATTATATAATGATGCTTTTCTGCCAATTTTGGGCGCAACCAAACATCCAGAAGCATTAGGTGGAAGTCCTCAAGTAACTTTTGCCGAAATCTGGGATATTACCGGTCCTATGTTCGCCGATGTAATGAAAGGAAAAGCAGTAAGCTATCCCGATTTTAAAGTATTTCTATCTAGAAATGGGTATACAGAAGAATGCTTCTTTGATTTTTCATACAGTCCAATAAAAATAGAAGACGGATCTATTGGCGGTATTTTAGTTACCGTAGTCGAAACTACAGACAAGAAAATTGTTGCAGATGCTTTACAGCAAAGCAATGCTCGATTTGTAAACAATATTATGCAGGCTCCAATTGCAATGTGCATTTTTAGAGGCGATAATTATGTGGTTGAAATTGCCAATGAGCAAATGATCGAACTCTGGGGAGCAAATGCAGAAAAAATAATCAATCGACCTATTTTTGAAACTTTTCCTGAATTTAAAGAGCAAGGTCTCGATGAAATTCTTCAAAACGTTTATCAAAACGGAAAAAAAATCACGACTAATGAACGTTCTGTTCAATTAAATAGAAATGGTCAAACCGAAAACACTTATATCAATTTTGTATATGAAGCGCTTAGGGAAAGTGACGGCACTATTTCTGGTGTTGTGGCAATTGCTACCGAAGTAACGGCTCAGGTTTTGGCTCGTTCAAAAGTCGAAGAAAGTGAACAAAAGATAAGACAATTGGTCGAAAATGCTCCTTTTCCTATTGCAGTATATGTTGGTAAGGAAATGCGCATTGAACTTGCCAATGAATCAATTATAAAAATTTGGGGAAAAGGTAACGACGTAATCGGTAAAACGTACAAAGAAATTCTTCCGGAGCTGCATAATCAATCTGTATTTGAACAAGTCGCAATGGTTTATGAAACCGGACAATCTTTCCATTCTAAAAATACACGAATCGATATTGTAATAGATAATGTATTGCAGCCATTCTACTTCAATTATAGTTTTACACCACTGTACGATACAAATGGTAAAATTTATGCGGTAATGAATACTGCTGCAGAATTGACAGATTTGTATTTGGCCAAACAAATAATTGAAGAAAACGAACAAAATTTAAGCAGCATGGTGCATCAAGCACCAATTGGCATTTGTTTACTTGATGCTGATACTTTGATAAGCGAAATTGTAAATGACAGTTTTGTAGAAGTCGCTGGAAAAACTTACGATGAAATTGCTGGAAAATATTACTGGGATGCTTTTGCAGAAGTTAAACCTTTTTATGAAAAAGAACTGCAGAAAGTAATTATAGAAGGAATTCCTTTTCATGCCAATGAAGTGGAAATGGTATTAATCAGGCATGGCAAAAAAGAAAAAATATACGTAACTTTTGTTTACTCTCCACTAAAAAACATAGAAGGCAAAGTAACTAAAATCGCAATTTGGGTTCTAGACAACACAGCGCAAGTCACTGCCAGACAAGAAATTGAAGAAGCAGATAAACGCTTTAGAAACACCGTTAAACAAGCTCCTGTAGGAATTACAATTTTACGCGGACCTCAGCATGTGGTAGAAATGGCGAATGAGTCTTATCTAAAATTGGTTGCACGCGAAGAAAGTACTTTTGTGGGCAGACCTCTGTTTGATTCGTTACCTGAAGTAAAAGATACTGTTGGCTCTCTTTTAGATAATGTTTTTACTACTGGAATTCCTTATTATGGAAACGAAATGCCTATTCCATTAAACCGATATGGAAAACAAGAAATTTGCTATTTTGATTTTCTTTATCATCCGCTAAGAGAAGAAAATGGAGAAATTACGGGTATTATCGTAACCGTAACTGAAGTTAGTGAAAAAGTAGAAACCCGTAAAAAAATTGAACATAACGAAGATCGGCTTAAAATTGTTGTTGAAGCCAGTGAACTTGGAACTTGGGAATTAAATGTCAAAACTAGAGTTCCTGCTTATTCTCAACGTTATCTTGAAGTTATTGGTGGTTACAAAGAAGATGTTTCTTTAACGCATGAAGAATTATTGGCACATCTTCATCCAGATGATATGCATATTCGAAACAAAGCATTTAAAGATGCTTTAACTAATGGTTTGCTGCATTATGAAGCTCGCGTAATCTGGATCGATCAATCGATACATTGGGTTGAGGGAAAAGGCAAACTTTTTTATGATGAAAATAATGAACCCGAAAAACTAATTGGAACGGTTAGAGATATAACGGAAGAGAAAAAATACCAGCAGAAAATTGAAGATAGCGAAAAAAAATTACGCAATCTTATTATGCAGTCTCCAGTTCCTAAAGCCATTTTAAGAGGAAATAATTTTGTAATCGAAATGGCCAATTTTGCTCTTCTAAATAATATTTGGAAAAAAGGAGAAGCTGATGTTCAGGGAAAAAATATTTTAGAATTATTTCCAGAACTTAAAGAACAGAAATACGCCGAATTACTAAAGAAAGTTTACGAATCTGGAGAAACTTATTCTGAATACGAATCGCTGCTTTTTATTAATGATCTAAATTCTGTTAATCAATTTTATGTTGATTTTGAATTTGCACCGCTCCGCGAAAGCGATAATTCTATTTCTGGAATTAGAATGACACTTATTGATGTTACAGAAAAAGTAGAAGCCCGAAAAAAAATCGAAGAAAGCGAGAAAAGATTCCGTTCTCTAACCGAAAGTATTCCGCAGCTAATATGGGAAACAGATGCAGAAGGTAATTCTTTGTTTACTTCTGGAAGATGGCAGGAATATACTGGTATTCACCCAGATCTCGACGACTCGTGGCAGTCTATGGTACATCCAGATGATTTTGAAGAAAATATCAAAATCTGGAAACATTCGCTTGCAACAGGAGAATTATATCGATGCGATGTTAGAATGCGAAGAAAAGATGGAAGTTATAGATGGCATACAGCTATTGGAGAACCAATTTACGATTTAGATAATAAAATTATAAAATGGGTGGGAGCCTTTACAGATATTCATACTGAAAAAGCATTTACACATGAACTTGAGCAGCAAGTTACAGCGAGAACAAGAGAATTAATTCAGATCAACGAATCGCTTCAAAAAAGTGAAGAACGTTATCATTTAATGGTTGAAGAAGTTCAGGAATATTCTATTTTATATTTAAATCCAGAAGGAATTGTTGAAAATTGGAATGTTGGGGCTGAAAAGATAAAAGGTTACAAAGCAGAAGAAATTGTTGGTAAATATTTTGCCATTTTTTATACCAAAGAAGATCAAGAAAATCACCTTCCAGAAAAACTTTTACAAATCGCGAGAGAAAAAGGAAAAGCAATTCATGAAGGCTGGCGTGCACGAAAAAATGGAAATTTATTTTGGGCAAGCGTTGTGATCACAGCGGTTCATAATAAACAAGGTGAGGTTATTGGTTTTTCGAAAGTGACGCATGATTTAACAGAGAAAAAAAGAGCTGATGATACATTAAAAATGAATGCTTTGGAATTGGAGCAAAAAAACAATGAACTGGAAGAAATGAATAAAGAACTTCAGTCATTTGCATATATTTCAAGTCATGATTTGCAGGAACCGCTTCGTAAAATCCAGACTTTTGCTTCTCAGATTATGGAAAAAGAATCTGAAAATTTATCTGAAAGCGGAAAAGATAAATTTAGAAGAATGCAAAATGCCGCGCAGCGAATGCAGACTCTAATTAATGATTTACTAGCTTATTCTAGAACTAATGTTCAAGAACGTGTATTTGAAAAAACAGAACTTTCTAAGATAATCAACGAAGTAAAAGAGGATTTAAAAGAAGAATTGGAACAAAAAAGTGCCATTATCGAAATGGGACAAACATCAGAAGTTGATATTATTCCGTTTCAATTCAAACAATTGTTGTACAATTTGATAAGTAATTCATTAAAGTTTTCAAATCCAGAAATTCCAACTGTCATTAAAATTAACAGCGAAATTAAAACTGGAAAAGAATTTAAAAATGAGAAACTCATTCCAGCTAAAAACTATTGCCATATTAAAGTGTCAGACAACGGAATTGGTTTTGACTCTCAATACAATAAAAAAATATTTGAAGTTTTCCAGCGACTACATGGCCGAGACCATTATAACGGAACTGGAATTGGCTTAGCAATTGTGAAGAAAATCGTAGAAAACCATAACGGATTTATAAGTGCTTCGGGCGTACAAAACGAAGGAGCTTCTTTCGATATTTATATTCCAGTAAGCTAAAACTTTAAATCGAATTCATAAAAAAACGGAAAATAACTTTAAAGCTATTTCCGTTTTTTATTTTTTTTAAAAGAAAACTAATTATCTAGTATAAACAGTAATTACACCAGTTGCTTTATCTTTTAATTTAAGTTCTTTGTTTGTAAGGTTCATAATATCACTAGTTGTAGTAATACCACCAATAGTAACAGTTAAATCATTATGAGATCTTACATAAGTTCCTGTAGTTTCTACCAATGCACAATTACTTCCATTATAATCACCATACACTGCTGCATTACTTAATCTTAGATCTAAATAATCTCTGTTGCATCCTGGTGCGTTTGCTGCGGCATCAACCAATACTTCTTCAGTACCAACAAGTGTACCTGTTTTGCTTAAGTTGTATTTTCCTTGTAATGGAACAATTGTTTCTCCTTCGTTATCATCGCTGCTGCAAGACGTTGCAAACATTCCTAAGCCTAAAGCCATTGCAAATAATATGTTTCTACTTTTCATGTTGATTTGTTTTTATTATTGAATTAATTTAATAATGCTAAATTACAGGGATACACTTACAAAAAATTCTATGATTTCAACAAAATCTTACATAAATCGCATTTTAACGAAATTTTATTTTTTTACATACTTTGATATAATATACTTTGTAACAGGCTTTAAAGGACGATTATTCTCGGGATGCCTTCCATGACCATTAAAAAAGTCGACTCCATTTTCAGTTTTTGCATACCATACAAATGCATCTCAGTTTTGCAAAAAAATATCATTTCAATGAAAATTGTCGAGGTTTAAGTTCCTGCAGTCATGGAGTGGTCAAAAAAACGCTTAAACAGGCACAAGGTCTTAGATTGACACTTTGTGGATGGGAAGATTAATTTATCTTCCCTTTTTTTTATTTAATTATTTGATAATAATCACTTTACAATAAATTCACATTAGTTTTATTAATTTGATATAAAACTAATCGTTATGAAATTCTTTAACCTAAAATTCCTGATATCATTCAAAGAATGGCTTTTTTTAAGAGCTATGCAATCTTCTTTCCTTCATTAATAAATCATTTAAAAATAAAGGAAAGTACCATTGAATGAATAAAGTTGAAAACTCATTTTTGAACAAAAACCAATTTGGTGAAGATTTCTTGTGGGGTGTTTCTACCGCCGCTTTCCAAATTGAAGGAGCACATGATTCTGACGGAAAAGG
>Ga0157370_10000589_pt1 | contig 45376 bp, 61 predicted proteins | sample C35metaG_FD_113463 | JGI IMG/M metagenome (GOLD analysis project Ga0157370, IMG submission 113463) | Corn rhizosphere microbial communities from Kellogg Biological Station, Michigan, USA - C3-5 metaG | ecosystem: Host-associated > Plants > Roots > Rhizosphere > Soil | place: USA: Michigan...
CCATAGTTCCTACCGAAGTAGACCCCCATCGGCTTACCACTCTTATCTTTCTTAGCTACGATAAAGGCCATAGACCCCTTAGCTTCTATAGTCTTTTGCCATCCCTCAAGATACAGGGCTACCTCATACAGTAGTGCCTCACTGTCATTGAAGGAGCCGTCTCTCTGTTCTGACACGTACTCAACTCCAAACTTTTTATGCTTAGTGCGCAATTCTTCGTCATTATAGATAACTCCGTTGTGGATTAACACGTAGTTATTTTCGAAGAAGTCTTTAGTACTATAGGGATGACATCCCGTCCTCACGTTAAGCGTAGAGGTCGGCAATCGGTGATGGAACATTATCTCATCCGCCTTACTTCGTTTCAGTAGTTTGAGAATCCGCCCCTCTCTAGTATTGTGGGTCAGTCTATTCTCCTGGGGGGCATAAAAGCCGAAGCCGTCAATTCCCCGGCTCCTCTGTGCTTTGTACCTCTTGAAAATAGTCTTGTTTACAGGTCTACCCGTAAAATCCTTGGAATATATAATTCCGCACATAGGCTAATCTCCTTTCTGTTGAATTAATTTAACTGTATGTTTAGCCACTATCTCAATCAGTTCATCAGCAAAAGCCAATTCGCTAAAATCAATACTATAATCGTCATCATCACTGAAGGTGGCTACTTCATTGTCCAGTAACCGATGTAGGGACTTTTTGACTGTCCTTAACAGTATCTCATCCGGGTTGATAGGGGCTATAGCTGTTTTCACGTGAAGTCCTTTCTTATACTGTTACCATATTATTTATCTCACGACTGGTGTTTCTAGACACAAAATTTTCAAACGTACCCAGTGGCTCTAGATTCTTGGCTCGCAGAAGAGCCATATCCGGGCTTCTTCCGAACTCTGTGATGTTAAAGTCATACTCTCTCTGTTGTTCTCTGGTTAGAGGTTGACACATTATACTGTGCCAATTATTTATATACATCCCCCACTCCCTGCGTAGACGGGACATTCTGATTTTTTCATCTGTGGTCAACTCTTTGATGGTATATTTTAACCCTCTATCCTCTTTAAGCTTCTTAAAGCTCTTGTCCTTTGGCTTAATCTCCTTGATAGTAGAATTAAGTATCCTTAGCTGTTCTGGCGTATCGTAAAATCTAGCTATAGAGCCACTCCCATCACTAAATCCGAATCTCTTGCCTAATTCCTTAACGGTCAGCCGAGCGTCCTTATAGAACTTTAGCGTCTTAGCAATCGCCTGGATGTACTCGTACACCGCATCCGGCCTATTGTAGCAGGTTTCAAACAGCCTATACTCTATACACCTTCCGCCTTGAGTATAGATTGCCGAATACTTTTCACGTGAACTAATCTGAGGCTGTCTGTAGCCAAGTCCTCTCGATTGATGACCGGCACTAGCGATAAAGAACAATGCTGGTAATAGTTTAGAAACCTCTCTGGTAAAGTTAGCCAGCTTGGCTCTAGGTAGGAGTGTCTGTGCGTTAAAGTCGCCACCCCTCAGGAGTGTTATATGCATACCTGCTCCGTGTACATCTATAGAACTGTTGCATTCTTCCTCGGCTAAAGCCTTGAACGCCTTAACCCAGTGGTGAAAGTCATCTAGGTTATCTACCGGGAAAGTACAGGTAAACTCTGAGTCAACAGAGCCATCCTCATAGAAGTGGGCATGTGTCAACCTCTGACGTACTTCTACCGGGACATAGCTTTTCATAAAGCTATCACAGGTTTCTTCGTCGTAGTAACTACCCGATGTCCCCTCTCCTCCACAGTTGCCACAAGTCATTGTTCCTTCTCCTGAGCAGTGGTTGCACTCGGTCAGAACTGGGTCTCCAGATATTCTGGTGGTATTATCGCTTTCGCTGAAGCCTTCGCCCTCGCACCAGTGACAGTCTACGCTCCCATGCCCCTCGCACTCTTCGCACCGTCTATCCCCGTCTCTACCAATATCACCCTCAAGTTCAAACTTGATGTGAGTGAAACCGCACCCCTTAATGAACTCTATCGCCTCTTTAGTAGCAGATGTCATATCTATCCCCCTATTGACACCTTAAAGTTAATATTGTCTAACCGAACTGTGGTTTCCTTATAGGCTTACTCCCCCTATTAACTTTTGACTCAACATCACCGGCGATAAGCCGGTCTTTTCTAAAGCTATCTCAATGTGATAGCTGTGGTCGTAGAAAGGCTTAATCTCCTCATCCCTGTGTAGGTCTCCATGAGTGTGACCGTGTATATTTATCTCGGTATACGGATAGTGACTGTGGTCTTTAGGTATATGGGAAAACAGAACACGCTTGCCAAAATACTTACCAATAAACGAACTACAAACGAAGTCCCAACCTCTCTCGTAATACCAGCTATCAGACTTGTTATCGTGATTACCTCTGACTAACACCTTTCGTCTAGGTGGTGTTGTCTCTGTAAAAGCCCTGTGCCAGTAATCATCAGTACCGATACAGAAGTCACCCAGATGTATCAGAGTGCTATCCTCTGGTAAGCTTGCCAGCTTGTCAAATATCTGTTGCTCAAACCCTTTCGGTCTGATACCGAACTTAGAGGACATCATCTCGTGTCCGAAGTGTGTATCAGTTATCAGATGTATAGGCTTCATAGATGAACTCCTCAATCCAGTCTATATCTGGTTTTAATTTATCGGCTTTGGCATACGCCTCTGTTAAACGACCCTGCATTATCTGAAACATCTCTGTCAGTTTAGGTATGTGTCTCTGTATCTCTGCTACAGTCAACGGCTTAATCATCAATAAGAACTCTCTAATATCAGGCTCGTCTATCTGACAGTGGAATTGTCCTGTCTCTAAAAACTTAGAGGCTTGCCATAGGACTCTGATATAGGCTACCGCAAACTTCGATGTTCGCTCTTGCCCCTTGACTCCTTGACTCTCAAACAGATTCATCTTGTTATATTGGTTATGGGCATAGCCCCTAGAAGCCTCAACGAACCTGTCCGTATCTATGAACTTCTGCCAGTTGGCCCTCATCTTATCGGCTATCGGCGTTGTCTCTGTTATTTGATTGCTAAAGAACACCTCTAAAATAGTGGCGTTACCTTGAACCGCCAATTTACAGAAGTCGGCCAGCTCGTAGCTGGTGTTATCTTCATCGCCCTCTATCCAGCTAGTGTTTTGAATCCTCCGAAAAGGTGATAGCACTTCTTTCAACGGGTGGATATGAATACCCCTATAATCGTAATCTGAATTAGGGTTATCTAAGCCGTGTAATCTTGAACCTACTACAACTTTGGTCAATATCTTCATCTCTGCACCTCAAACTCTTTATCGTCAAACACTATCCGAAAAACACCTGTGGCATTATCACAGTCTATAAATATCCGCTTGCCATTCTTAGGGTAGAGCCAGATACCATCTCGGCTATTTCTGTCTCCGTCAAACTGCAAATCACCAGACTTCTCAATCTCTCTCCAGCCAGATGAATGCTTCCGCCTCGTGGCCTTAAACTTAATCTCCGACATCTGTTCCCCCTATCCTTAAGTTTATGGCTACCAGCTCGCCGCCAGCCCCTCAATCCCCGAACATACTCTGTTCTTTCATAAGAGTTCCTGTTTTGCCCCGACAGCTAGGGAGTTACACCCTTCTGACGGCTCACTGGTGGCGTGACTAGGTACTGCCCCTAGCGAATCACAATGATACCTGTTTTACGGACAGGTCGGCTTCTTTAGCCGGTTATCACGCCATAAAGAGTATCAATCAGTTATATTTATAACCATCACACCTCGATTGTACGAGAATCCTACGCTAAGAACGCCGGTGTCACGATTGATACCCCTAAACTGCCCACAACCCCATGTCTAGATGACGACATTGCCAGATGAGGCTGTTACCTAGTTATGGACAGTTTAGGTAGCACGGAGTTAGCAGAGCAAGCCTTTCACGTGAAAACTAAGCCCCAGATATATGAAGGCCACAATGATGACAGAAGCCATCAAAGCTACTAAAGCTGTGTTCGCACTCCATTAGCTCACTACCTGATTATTTTTTATCGCACTCAGAACTATATCGAGATTGACTTCTTTCGATACTAATTTGCGCTGTTTCATGTGAAACCCCCTAGACCACTTGATACGTTAAAGCTGTGTCATTGTCAAGACCCAGTTCGCAGTAAATATCGCTAATTGCCCTTGATTCTTCTATTGACATCTTGCCCCCTTTTGACGCACTTATAGCTTGCCCTATTAACTCCGTACTATCCCTTGAGTGGGATATTGCCAACACTAGCCGACAATATCCGCCCGGACGCACCTCTCTCTCAATCGCTCTTCGCTGTAATGTTTCCACGTGAAAATAGCTAGCTACTCGATAGCCTAACACGCAGGTATAGATTGACCACTAGAGGATAATCCTTTCTCCTAATTTTTAAGGTACTCTGGACAAGACAAACACTGTGTGTTCGATATTACCCCTAAAGCCGTAACTAGAGCTTTAGAATATCAAGACTAATAAGTACTGTCTGAGCCTCGGCTATTGCTACGTCTTACTGATATATAAGTTAGTTACTCCTATACCTGTAGACTAATAGTTTCAGTCATCAAGATGACCTAACAGTTCAACACTTTAGACCTCTGTTATTAGGAGTAGCAGAACTGCTCCTCTAATATTAGCTAGCCTAAAGAACATCCCTGTAATAGCTGTACTTTTTGAATACTACGCTTTACCTTGCCAGATTGTCGTCCCTGTTACACCCTTGTTAACTTCTCCGCTGTCAAAAATATGTGACTCGCTGGATGATGTGGCTGAGTGAACTGTATCCATTGTATCAAACGCTTACGGCATTGTCAACTAGATTTTTCAGAGCTTTGATGTTTTAATATCGTTGACCCCGGTTGACCTGATTGATTTAACCTGTTGCGCCTGATTGTTAAGGATAATCACCACTATTAATGATGATACAAGTTATTATATAGTAATGCTTATGGCTTGTATGTGATATTCATCACAAACTTGAAAAGAAATTGATTATATTGTTTGGCTATCATAAAGTTGACATCCTAACAAATAACTGGGATAATTAATTACATGGCAACAGAATTGACAGTAAGTAAAAAAGCTGGCAGAAAACCCTTAGATAGACCTAAAGTTGACACTAAGCCAAATCAATGGGTTAGTAATCCTAAGCAGGAAACTTTCATGTTCCACTATCTTGACCCCACGTCAAAAACCTTCGGTAATATCTATCAGTCAGGGCTATTAGCCGGGTATAGTGACAGCTACGCAAAAAAGTTGGCTAGTAAGTCTATAGCTAATCAATGGATTGGCGATTACGTAAATAAGATGGTCTTACAACCCGACCACATAGTACAGGGCATCCAAAAACTTGCTATAACATCTATTAGGGATTCTGACAAACTTAGGGCATACGAGCTTTTAGCTAAGATGCAAGGTATGCTAATTGACAGAAGCGCAAATCTAACGGCTAATGTATCACTAGAACAGTTAATTGATGGCTTGAAATAATTATGTTCTAGTAAACCTACTAGATAATAAAAAAGAGGCTAGTCAATGCCAGCCTCTTTAACACCCCTGTAAACTTAACCCCAGAACACTACAGACCAGATAACCGCACAGATGACAACCCAGAGGATATATTGTCTTGTATCCCTTGATAGCCATCGACCAGTCTTCTCATATTCCATAACATTTATCCTTTCTTGTCAACTTCCCCGCTGATTTTGATTGTCCAAGATTGTCTTAAACCCTAACAACCTTAGTTACTTTGTAGTAATGTGCTAAGTGCTTAGCGAACTCAAGCCCGGTATTGTGATAGTCCATAGCGACTCCTTAATCTTATAGTGACTTAATTGCCACCTGTAGGAGCCGTTAAATCGGCTCGAACAGCTAGTAACTAAATGCTCAGAAACACGTAAGCCCGAGCAGCATCCTTGCTACAATTTACCAGGCAAGCAGTACCGATTATCCGAACTCTGGTAGTTAGTTTATTCCGCTTCATTTACTTATCCCTTCTTAATTATTAATGAACTACTATAAGCATACCATAGGCAGAATCCGTGTATGTGATATTAATCACAAAACTAAGACTTATCCACAGTAACAGGGGTGAGCTACAGAAAACATGTTATAATATGTTTTTATACCCACTACTGTTAAGGATGTCAAAAACACGGGATTATATAAAGGCTTCAAAGAGCTTATTGACATGCTGTCAAGTATATGATGTAGTATACTACTAACACCTTATAGTGGTACCTATTACTAATAGATGTTCTAATAAGTTATTAAGCAGAAAGCTTGACGATTTGTCGAAAAGGGTTCGGGGGGTGGGGGTGGGACAAACAAGGCGCACGACTAACACACGTACACGCTAAACAGGATACTTCTTGTCTCTCTCTTCGCCAGTCCTGGGTTTGACTTTGTATACACAATCTGGTAAGATAGGATAATGGAAAAGTTACCGGACGAAGCCATAGAGGTAGAGATTGAAGTCGGCAAATTAGCTACTAAATTCCTATTAAGTGAGGCTCCTTTAGAGTTCTGGTGGGTGAAGGATGAGACTTCAGAGATTCCAAGATTTGGGAGTGAAAACCTGGGAGCAGAATTTTAATGAGTGACAAGATAGCCAGTAAAGTAGCTAAGATACTTCCCCGGAAGGTTAAATTCTTCGCTGGAGTTTATCTGCTCACCTACTCTACTACCGGGAAATACTCTGAGACTGTAGTTCCCAAGATAACTGCTCTAGAAACCCTAGACCGCTTTCACAAGGATTTGCTAAAATAAGGGTATGCCAGACCATATAACTAAAGGAGCCTGATGGATTTAAGGAAGATAGTTGAAGCTTACGTAGACAAAGCTATAGACGGGACAATCAACTATTCCGGGGAGGATAAGGATGCCAATAGGCACATCTGGGTGCAATTAATAACCGACAGGATTATCGGAAGCTTTATGGGCGTCCTTCCAGACCCGATTGATATAGAGGCTAAGTATGAGGCTGACCCCAGTAGAGGCTTGACGGTTAGACTGAAGCCCGAGGATGATGAGTGGAACGAACTTCAGATAGAACAGATGGCCCACTACGCCTCTGATAGAGGCTATAATGATTACCGCTTCGAGGTTGAAAATATAATAATGAAGCCGTATAATTTGCAGAAGGCAGAAAAGTCTGCTAAACTAATCTCAGGAGAGAAATAATGGCACAAGCAGGATTTAATAACGACCAATCATACGTCCCCGAAATTAAGGATAAGGCTATCCACGTACGGAAAGTCCCAGTCCCTAGTTCGGCCGACTTAAACCAAGTTAATGATAATGACGCTACCATGACACCAGGTAGCAACGACAGTTCAACTTACGCACCGAAGTCTAATAGGACGGCGGCAAGCTACCAGAATGGCACCAATATGGGGAGCAAATAATGGCACGAGCACATAAGCAGAACGTAGAGGTAGCTTCCAACCAAGGCGGAGAGGCTACTAACGGCACCGCACAGGACGGCAACGACAAGCCGCTGGAGAACACCAGCTCTGTCCCTCAGAATGACCAGGACAGTGTAGAAACCACTCCTGCAGAAAACGAAACAGCTAAGGAAGCTGATGAGCGACGCACAAAGGAAGAGTTTAAGTTTGCGGACGAATCTAACCCGAATCAGAAAGCCCGTAATGCTGGTGCAGAGGATGAGTTTGACCAAGACGGTAATCCTCGTACTGGAGGGTATTCTTATGGGGTTGCTCCTGACGATACTCGTGGTACTGTTCCTGAGCCAGCTAATAGAGGCTCTGCGCCTAACGAGGCGTCTGTAAACTCCGTACCAGCCGAAGACCGACTAGTCAACCTTAATGGCAACCAGAATGCCGCCGAGTGGAGTGATAAAGACCAGAGGAAGCTTGAAAAGGAGCTATCTACCCCGGAAAAGGGTATCATGGCCCGAGTCACCACCAGCGTAGGTGACTACGTAAAGGTGAAGTTCTTCAAAAATAATAAGCCGATGGGCACCTACACCTCACGCAAGTTCGACAAACAAAATGCTAAAAAGCACCTGAAAAATCTACAGTAGTCTCTAGAAGAGCCTCTTCGCCAGCCCACTTGCCTTTCGTGAGTTGACGTGGGGGCTTTTCTAGTATATACTTATCCTATGCTTAACTTCAGTTCTAGGGCAACAGAAACGGAGAAGATTTTCGAGGTAAAATTCCCTATCGACGGTCTCCTCAGTATCTCTTGGGAACCTAAAGAGCTGAAGAAGCTCCAGAAACTTGATAAATCTGAGCTAGCCTCTGACCAACTAAAGATGTTGTCAATGCTGGCAAAGAAGATGGAGCTTGGGAGTGAAGAGCAAATAAGTTATAAGACAGGAGATAAGAGTGAGCACGAGCAAGAATAAACGGATGATTTATATATGGGACGAGCACCTGGAGTTTTACGACACCCTAGAAAATAAGTCAGACTTCATTAACAGACAGATTTCGTCTGCCAAAGAGGCTGAGCTGAGCGAGAGAGACTTTCGTGAAAAGAATGACGCCTGGGCCAAAGACCAGAACGCCGACAAAGTACCCAAACTAGAGGGGATTGACGACCCATCACACCCAGACTGGCACCCAGACCCAAGGATACGAGAAACTCGCAAGCAAATATCAGCAATGAACGAACGAGACACAGAGAATCTGCGAAAGTCTCGTGGACTATGAATTAGACCCCAAAGCTAGACAGAAAATCCTGGATATATCTAGGGATTTCTATAGGTTTGCTGAAAATAACCTCTGGATAAGGGATAAGGACGGGGCAATAGTTAAATTTGTCCCCAATAAGGCCCAGAAGGCTCTAATTGACCGTGTATTGGAGCTTTTACGTGAAGGTAAGCCGGTACGCCTTATTGTCTTAAAAGCCCGTCAGATGGGCTTATCTACGGCCATAGAGGCCCTTATATACTGGTGGACAACCACCCATAAGAATATTACGGCTATGATTGTGGGTCACGAAGACGATAGCTCCAAAAACCTCTACAATATGTTTAAGCGGTACTACGAACACTCTAATCCAGTCTTTCAGCCAACTCGAAAGTATAACACTAGGAACGACTTAGTGTTTGATGTTGATGATAGGGTCAAGGAGGAGTATAGGAGAAGTGGCAGAGAGAGCCCTGGACTCGGGAGTGTTATTAAAACCTCTACTGCCAACAATACCGCTATAGGTCGGTCGGATACGGTTCAGATAATACACGGCTCCGAGATTGGTGAGTGGAGTAATGGTGAGGAACTGGTGGCCTCACTGCTTCAAACGGTTCCCCTTCGGCCCAATACTATGATTTTTCTAGAATCTACCGCCAAGGGAATGGGCAATTATTTCCACAAGGAGTGGGAAAACTCTCAGAAGGGTGATGGAATCTTTGAACCTTTCTTCTTTCCGTGGTGGCAACACGACGAGTATGAATTAGAGGGGGTTAATTTTGAGCTTACAGACGAAGAAGAGGCTATAGCTCTTCTTATGAGACAGGCTAATATACCCGAGAATAAAGTAATCCCGAAGCTTAACTTCAGACGTTACAAGCAGAGAGAATTTAAGTCAGACCCCATGCTTCTTTACCAGGAGTACCCTTCTACCGACTACGAAGCATTCCTGGCTTCCGGTCGACCACGTTTCCACATCCCAACCCTGGTCAAGATGAGGGTGAAGGCTGAAGATACCCCAGTTAAGACTTACGACTTGGCTCAGGATGCGGATAGAACACTGGAGGCGATTGAAGTTCCGGACACTCCTTTAAAAATCTGGCAAATGCCTAAACCGGGTGGAGAATATGTGATAGGAGCTGATGTAGCCGAAGGAGTAAATGGCGGAGACTATTCTGTAGCTGATATAATAGATATAAAAAGTCTCCAAACAGTAGCTCGTTGGCGAGGGCAAGTTGACCCTGATATATTCGGTCACATCCTAGATAAGTTGGGAAGATTCTATAACAATGCTCTGGTAGGATGTGAGATTAATAATCACGGTCTAGCTGTAGTTCAGAGACTAAGAGACCTGTTCTACTTCAATCTCTATCATAGGGAAACGGGGATTGATGAAAGTTTTGAGGAACCAACAGCTAAATTGGGTTGGAAGACGGACATGAGGACTAAACCACTTATGATTGACTACTTGGCAGAAGCAATCCGTGAGCAGATAATAACAGATTACGACCCGGTATTCGTGAGAGAGGCAATGACCTACGTAGTGGACGATAATGGCCGTACGAACGCCGAGGAAGGAGCTTTTGACGACACGGTTATAGCTAAGGCTATTGCTCTACAGATGTTTCAGTGGTCTAATAATAAATATGGGGAGCTATCAGTTCATAAACCTGCTTCAGTTGTCAATAGGAAAAAACAGCATAAGGTGATAAGATAGAAGAATATGGCTGACCAAAGAAAAGTTTTGACCTCCTACGATTCAGGTGGGAACAATACCGCTACTAAAGCCCCGGGCGTTAAGAATACAGGAGACTGGGGTAATGATACTCCGGAAAATTCACCTCCAGACAACCAGGACGACGACGTGCTTAAGCTGGTAATGGATGACTTCAAGATAGCTAGGGATTACGTGAAGGACAATTACCAGAATGACTGGAACGACTACTGGAAGTGCTACAATTTGATTCGTACTCGTAGGGGATATGAGGGAGTTTCAGATACCTTTGTGCCAGAAAGCTTCACGATAATTGAATCCGTGAAGGCAAATATTGCTGGTGGTAAGCCTAAATTCCGCTTCACAGCCATGAACGACAAGCAAGAGCAAGATACCGGGGTCATTAATCAGCTCTGTGATTATTATTGGGAAAAGAACAGTATGACTATCAAAGCAGTTAACTGGGTTAATGACATGCTAATCTACGGGAATGGCGTTTTGTATATTTCCTGGGAGAATGATGCCCCCTGCACTTACAATATCCCCCTATCAGACTTCTTCGTGGACCCGACCGCAACCCAGATGACCAATCCGGAAGAGAAGGGGTATCCTAGATACGCCGGATACCGTTATTTGACTGACCGTGACACGCTACAGAAGAGGAATATTATAAATGTGGATAGCGGTGCCTATGAAGACTACTACAAGAACTTGAACGATATCCCCAATTACGATGGTAAGTGGGATGAGATGGACAAAGATGTTAAAGAGGGCTTTTTGGGTTCCACTTTGGGCCGCAAAGCAGTGGATAAACAGGTTGAATGTATAGTCTACTTCACTAAAAAGAAGAAAATTGTCATAGCTAATCGCCAGACAATCATCTACGATGACCAAAACCCCTATTATCGTAACGCTGGTACCAGAACTATACAGATGACCGACCCCGAAACTGGTCAAGTGCCCATTGATAAGCTTACCGGACAGCCGGTAGTAGACCCAGCTACAGGACAACCCCCTGCAAAACAACTAACAATAGAGAAAATTGAGCCGTTCTTGCCATTTGCTGTTCTAAGGAACTACGTGGACAGCTCTCTATTCTACGCAAAGGGTGACATGGCAATATTAATTGACCAGCAGGAGCGTCTAAACGACCTATCTAACCAGCAAGAAGACAACGTGACGTTCGTTAACATGAATATGTGGCAAATCGACCCACAATTTGCCCACCTGAAAGACCAAATAGAGTCCGTTCCGGGTGCGGTTTTCCCAATACCCAGAGGTGCTCTGACTCCTATCGAAAAAGGTACTGTGGGAAGCGAAATCGACACTCAAATAGACCGAATTAAAGAGGATATGCGTAGGGCGACTGCTGCTGATGAAATAATTCAAGGAGCTTCTACTACAACTGGCAGACAGACTGCTACAGAGGTTACTGCGACAGTTAATCAGGCTAATCAGCGGTTTACTACTAAGTTAAATATCTTAGAGAACGAAGGATACAAGCAGTTAGCTAATCTTTGGTTTAAGATGGTGCAGATTTTCGTGAATGAGCCTATGGCCGTACGGATTGTCGGTCCAGAAGGCACTCAGTTCACATCATTTGACCCAGACCGATATGGTGGGATGTATGAACCTCGAGTGACCCTAGATAGTACCAGCAAGCAGATGAGTGTAGAAGAAGGCCAGAAGTACCTTCAGATACATGAGCTGTACGGTGGTTCTTTACTTATTAACCAGCAGGAGTTCGCTAAGATTTACCTCGGAAGAGTTCTACAGCTACCAGAGGAGCAGATTAATGACCTACTTAATGTAGACCCCAACGCCACGCTCCCAATGCCTCAGCCGAACATCCGCCTGAACCTGGCCGGACAACTCCAGCCAGACCAACTAGCTCAAATATTAGCCAAAGAGGGTATTCAATCAAGCCAAGCGGACCTAATGTTAGGTGCTGGAATACCTCCAGAAGATATCGCTCGGAACTCCCAGACACCCCCGGGTGCCCCAGCGGTACCAGCATCACCCGATGTTCCCCCGGGAATGTTACGGGCACATGAAGCTGGTCTAAAGCCACCAGGTAATGCTGGTCCGGACGCCCAGCCATCTCATCAGGGTGAGGGAGCTAAGTAATGGCTCTAACTGAACAAGAAAAAATAGTTAAACAGTGGAAGAGCTTTGCCACTATTTCCGGTAAAGATGCTTACAAGGATTTAATGGAATACATAGACGCACAAATGGCGATGTACTTAAAGTACTGCGAGGACCAGGCCATGCCTCATCCCCGTAATACCGAGCAAGTTGTACCCCTTAGCAATGACATGATTTCGACGCTCTTGCAAAACAGAAGAGGATTAGGTATAGTAAAGACATACATCCAGTCCCGTGTGGAATCGGATGTCGCACAATCAACTAAGTAATAGGAGTATCTATGGCAGAAGCCCCTACAGATGGTTCTGGTGAACCAGCAGGCTCTTCAGATGAAGATTTACCTGCAGAAAACCAAAACGACCAATCTGCGGCTGGACATACTGATACTACAACTGGCGGTGATACGCCTGATGTAGACCAGACTTCGGATGATGAGCCCCAACACGGGACTACTCAAGACACCGAAGGTTCAGACGAAGATGAAGGTCTAACAAAGTTCGCAAAAGCTCAGGGTTTTGACCCTGATAATCTTACCGATGGTGAGAAAAAGGCTCTTAAGCTGGCTCGAGACAATCAGAAAGCGTATCGTGAATCCACTCAGCAAAGGAGTGAGGAAACTCAGAGAGCTATCACCGAGGCAAACACGCTCGATGATGAAGAAACTGAGGAACTTACACCTGAGCAAGAGTGGCAGGCTGGCGTCGAGGCTAGACAGGCTCGTATCGAGTCCAGTTTACGGCTAAATGAGTTCTATTCCAAGAACCCAGAGGCTCGTGAATTAGATAAAGAGATGGGTGAACTTGTCCTCGAGGAAGCTGAACGAAACGGGAAACCGGCCGCTAGGTATCTTGCCTCTGACCTTAATCGTCTCTACATACTTGCTAAGGCAAGACGAGGAGAAAACGAATCTTCTGTTATCGCAGAGAAGGCCAGAAAAGAAGAGCGAGAACGGCTTAGGAAAGCACAAGAAGCTGGTTCCGATGGCTCACAAGCCACCAACTCGCACTCTAGCACCCAAAAGGTGACTAAGGAGTGGGTTGACAAGGAATACGACCCGTCAAACGCCGAACACCGTAAAATGGTGGATGAGGCAATTCAGCGTGGCGACTTGTACTAGATTGTGAAATACCAACTTTAATTTGAGGTTTAGTTAATGGCTACAATGACCCCGACAACGGGCGCAGTCTTTATCCCAGAAGTATGGGCTAAAGATGTGTTGATGGCTAGGCGTAATAAACTGGTGATGGCTAATTTAGTCGACCACCAGTACGAGAATGACCTTACCTATGGTGACACTGTTCACATCACCTCCATTGCGGAGATGACTGCGGATACAATTACCCCTGGTACGGCTCTCGTCCCTGTCGCACCGACTGAAACTGAGCAAACCCTGGTGATAGACCAATACGTTGGTAAAGCTATCGAAATCCAGGACATGCTTAAGCGTCAGTCCATGTACGACTTGAGGGCCCCCTACGCTGATGTCATCGGGTTTGCGATTGCTAAAGCTATCGATGCTAAGTTACTAGCTCAGTACGCCAATGTTGCCGCTGGCAACAAAATGACGGCTGTGGCTAACTTGACATTCGATGGTATAGTAGACGCTTACACCCTGCTAGACGCCGCTAATGTCCCCGCTAATGACCGAGCTATAGTGGTCAACGCCCAGGGCTTAGGAGACTTGCGAAAGCTTCCTGAGTTTGAAAGCTACGACTCCACTGGTCAGCCCGGCACTAAGGAGACTACGCTAGGTATTCAAGGAACCATTTATGGTGCTCCTGTCTATCTGACGAATGCGGTTGCGAACGATGGAACTGATTACCAGTTCTTGCTGTTCCATAAGTCAGCATTTGCCGCCGCTATCCAAATGGCCCCAGAGATGGAATCAGACCGAGATATCTTGAAAAAGACCGACCTGCTTTCCGGCTCTACCCTGTTTGGTGTGAAGACGGTACGTCCCGACCACGCTGTCCTGATACGACGCACGATGTAGTCCACCGAGAGTGGGGAACCTTCTAGAGATAGAAGACGAGACCACAAGGACTAGAAGAGCCCCTTTACCGGGGCTCTTCTTTATGGTAGAATATTTGCATTAGGCATTAAATAGTGTAGAATAGGAATATATGAACAAGATAGACGGGACAAAGATTTAGATGGCCGCTACTTTTGAATTCGAGGAAGATAATGGGGCCGCAGCAGGCTCTCCCGCTAAGGGTACTACCCGCACAGCGGCCCGTACCGAGGTTAACTGGAAGAATATTGATGACAGTACTACTGCCTACAGCTCTAGTCCGATAACAGCAGGTAATAATAGCTACCAGAAGAATCAGTTTGGTCACTTCTCGGGAACCTTTAACCAGATAAGTGCTGGACTTTTTGCCCACACTGCAACAGCTTTCGGAACAGGACTAACATTAAAGGGTGTACCTGCCTGTACTACAAGTGCTGGTCCTTACACCTATGTCACTCCTTCAACGACCGCTGATACTGGCCTGACCACTGATATGACCTCAGCAATAGCTATCGGCTCAGGCGTGGCTGTCTGGTTCGGTGCTACCGGCCCGGAAGCTACAGGTAAAGCCGCTTCAATGACCACTAACCCCTGTTACACCAACTGGTTAACGACCCAGTTACAGACTACTGGCTCTGCGGCCGCTGGTGATACCGCTCAAGTAACCTTAACGCTTCAGTACAACGAGAACTAAGGAGATATGATGAAAGTATTTAACGCACGAGCTCACGAAGAACAAGAAGTAGAATGGTCAGTAGACCAGAACGGTGAGTTAGTAGCTACTTTTGAGGATAATCACTTTCTGAAATTCCCGGGCGATATTACTGAGGGAGAATTAAATAAGTACCTCAAGGAACACAATGAAGCCCACCAAGACCAAGAGGTCATCACTCCTGAGGTGGAAGCCCAGCGAAGCAAAGAATTAGAAAAAGTCACTAAATTAGCTGACAAACTTAATGGCGGTACGCCAAAGGGAGACAAAACCAATGCCCCTTCGCAAACCAACCAATAAGATAGAGTTGGGCAAACCACAGTTGGACTGGCTCTTCGTAGCCAATTTCAGTGATGGTTCCCAGATAAAGCAGACCCACGAGGATAAATCAGCGACCCGCAAGGACGGTACTGGTTCTGCTTTTAGTGACGTTTTAGATAGGGAGGGCGAGTTGATTGGTTTCGGGCTTGAGCACACTGATGGCAAGCAGTGGGTATTCGTAGACCTTGTTTCGGGAAACTTTATGGTTAACGGCACTCCCGTTCAGCTCCATAACCAGAACTTTGAGGCCCATAAATATCCTCTGGGACTAGTCTATTTCCGAGAAACCCGGGCAGAAAGAGATATGAGTGGTACGGTTCAGGATGATTTATCTGTAGACTATCAGAACACAGACAACAGACATTACGTTAATAAGTACTTTATCGGCTGGAAAACCGAGGTAAACGGCAAGCAGAAACAAGTTACTCTAGCGGTGGGTTAAAGTGATAGCTCCTATCTCTAATTTAGAGGGGGTGTGATGGACAGATATTTAGTCTGGCATGGACGCTACTGGATGTTCCAGTTTTCACCAAGAATCTTTTTATCCTTTGGCGTACATATAGATTTCGAATTAAAATATGTCGACTTTCATCTGGGGGCGGTGATTCTTACGTTTGGGGATATGGAGCGACAGTACACTGAATACCGAAGCTGGGCTTCGTCTAGGGAGAAATAATGGCAACAGTAACAAAATTCGCCAATGCCAACACAGTAGTCACTACCGGCTGGACAAGCCCGACTAATGCTTACGCCGACGATGGTTCATATGCTACGGCGGCACCCGGCAAGAACTCTTCAGTAACTACTGACTACGGGTTCCCAGCCTTCACTACCTCAGATATACCCTCTGGCTCGACGATTAACTCAGTCACTGCGGAGTTCCAATATAAGACCTCAGCTACCGGAGTTACGGGTGAGCTGGTTGGCATTCAATTAAATAATAATGGAACTTTGCTTGATTCCGAGTCGACTTTTACGCCAGCCACAGGCGACACAACCTCCACCCTGTCTAATATCACAGCTGTTGCCCAAGCCGATCTACAGACCGCAAATCAGTTCAAAGTCAGAGTTAGAAGCGCCAAGGGCAATACCAACACCTCCGTAACTCACAGTGTCGATTATGTAAAGCTGACGGTTGACTATAATGCTCCGCCCAACGCCCCAACCCTATCCTCTCCTGCTGATATCGCAACCGGAGTCTCCACCACCCCGGAACTAGACTTCTCGGCCACCGACCCTGATTCAGATGCTATCTCTTATGAAGTCCAAGTAGATACGGTTAATACGTTTGATAGCCAAGCGGGTAGCACAATAGACAGTTATAGTGAGACAAATCAAAGTAGTGAGACTGCGAGCTTAGGCACCATCGATACAGGGGAAGGGCAATCTTTTACGGGCAACGGCAGTGTGTTAGGTTCTGCGAAGTGGTACCTTCGAAAGACTACATCTGCGACAGGTAATGCAGTTGCTAAAATATACGCTCATACGGGAACTTTTGGTAGTGGCGGCACCCCGACTGGCGCTGCACTAGCTGTCTCCGGAAATTTTGACGTTTCGACTCTCACCAGCTCGCTTCAACTCATAACTTTTACTTTTTCTGGCGCTAACCAAATCGTATTGGCTAATGGCACTCATTATTTTCTGACGATAGAATATGGTGGAAGTGGCTTCCCCATCATTGTCGGTAAGGACACCACATCTCCAACTGCCACGGGCAACGGCGCGTTTCTGTCTGGGGGAACATGGAGCAGCGCAACAGAGGACAACTGTTTCTATGTTGTTGGGACATCGGCTCCCCTCATCGACAAACTCTCCGCCTCCGATACTGGCTTTGTTGATGTAACCAACGGAGCCGATACCGACCCCTTCGCTTCCGGTGACCAGATACAATATTTCACTGGAGTGGGTCTAGACACATATTATTTTAATGCTTCTATATCTGGCCCGACTGATGCTCAAGGAGTTTGGACTAATATTGCAAATGCTTTTGATGGCTCTACATCAACTTCGGCCACCACAAGCACGGTAGTGTCCGGCACTAGTAACTATTTGGTGGGGACTGGGACAACTGCACCCACTTCCGGTGGAACGATAATATGGGTAAGGGCACGGGTATTTGCTGATGCTGGAACGGGTGCCACTTGGAGTAGCTACACTACTCTTTTCGTCCCCACTGGAGGCTGGACGTGGAGCAAAGTAAATGGTTTAACCGCCAAAATACGTAAGAACACTAGTGTAGGACCAAGTACAAATGTTGGGCCAGAAATATATGATGGTGCAACGCTTTTAGGAATACCTGTAAATGCAGCTTCTGGTAATAATACTGTTGCGGTTTATAGGTTAGAAGTAGAGGTAGCCTCATCTGGTGGCAGTGGGTCAACGTCACTCTCATCCGGCACTACTTATTACTGGCGAGTCAGAGGTAAAGACCCTTCGGGAAGTAATACTTTTGGGAGCTGGAGTTCGATTAAGAGTTTTACTACGGCTGCTGGTGGAGCTACCACAACTCAAACTATTCAGGGACTAGCCAGAATTGCTCTTATTACTTCTAAAACTCAATTAGGCAAAGCGAGAATAACTGCTACTACCCTTAAAACCCAACTTGGTAAATCCCGTATAGGTCTAATCACCACTAAACTCCAGCAAGGGTTAGCACGAATAACAGTTCAGGCGGCCAGAACCCAACCAGGAGTTTCCCGGGTAACTGCGACCACTACAAAAACGCAAACGGGTAAAGCTTCTGTCCTTCGGACTACTTCTCAGACCCAAACAGGTAAATCTAGAATAATGATTGTAACCCAGAAGACTCAACAGGGCTTATCTCGCATCACCGCCTCTACTACGAGAACCGTACAAGGGTTGTCTCGGATTGCTGTCACTACTCTCCGCACTATTCAAGGGCTTTCACGGATTACGGCCTCTGCGACAAAGACTCAGGCCGGTAAATCCAGGATTACGGCTACAACCCTAAGAACAACTTTAGGTAAATCAAACATTCTTAGAACTGTAACTCAGGACATAACTGGTTTAGCCCACATCAATCCATCGACAAGCAATCTAGACACCTTAACAGATGATTTCAACGACAACTCTCTCGATTCTAGTAAATGGACTTCTGATGAGTCGGGCGGGATAACGATAGCTGAAGCTAATCAGGAAATAGAGTTCACCGTAACTACCAGTCCGGGACTCGCTGACCTCTATTCGGTAGATAACTATCAACTCTACAACTCTTATGGGTCTTTCAAGGTAGTCGATGCTGGGAATCAGAGCCTTACCGCACTAGACTTCTTCTACCAGCTGACCCCTGACGGCCTAACTAATGCTTTGTACTGGTGGATAAATTCAGGAACTATCGAAGCTCACACCATCATAGATAACGCCGATAGCCCGATAGCCAGCGATACTTACGACTCTTCTACTATGAAGTATCTGCGTATCAGAGAATCCGGCGGTACTACTTATTGGGACTACTCACCGGATGGGGTTTCTTGGACTACCTTTGCTAGCGTAGCGAATCCGATAGACCTGTCGGCTCTACAGGTTATTGTTACGGTTGATACCTCTACTACCACTCCGTCCGGAACAGTGGTGAAGATTGATAACTTTAATCTCATTACTTCTACTCAAACTCAGCTAGGAAAAGCTGATATCTTAAATACTACTTCCCAAACTCTTTTGGGTAGAGCACGATTAACGGTCACCACAGTTAAGACGATTCTAGGTAAAGCTAATGTTGGAGCAAGTGCTGTTCAGAGAACAGTTACCGGATTAGCGAGAATACAGTTAACTACTATCCGAACAGTTCTAGGTAGAGCCAGGATTCAAGTTACTTCTGCTCAGACAACTTTTGGTAAGGCTAGGATACAGTTAATAACCTCAAGGACTCAACCTGGTCAGTCTCGCATAACTGCCAGTACTACTAGAGTTCAGTTAGGACAAGCTAGAGTAACTGCTACTACTCTTAAAATCCAGGTAGGTAAGGCGGCAGTCCTCCGCACCACCTCTCAGGCTATCCCGGGGCTAGCTAGAATTACACGAACCGTAACCCAAACTATCTTAGGTAGGGCTAGGGTTCAGATTACTTCCGTAAAGACGCAGTTGGGTAGAGCACGAGTAGCTCTAATAACCTCTCAGACTATCCTGGGCCACTCTAGGATAACGGCTTCTACAAGTAAGATTCAGTTGGGCCAAGCCCGTGTAACTGCAAGCACATCCAGGACTATACAGGGTATAACCCGAGTGACGGCTTCAGCCACTAGGACAATCTTAGGTAAAGCTTCTATTGCCTCCCTGCAGACCAAGACTATAGCTGGTACCTCCAGAGTAACCACAGTAGTTACTAAGACTACCTCTGGTAAGGCTGACATTATCAAGTCCGCCGCTAGAACTATTCTCGGTATCTCTAGGATACAACTAATCACCAGCAGGACAATACGGGGTGTTTCTCGGATAACAATCACTTCTTCCAGAACTCAACAGGGTAAATCCTTAATAACCGCCACCACTACCAGGGTACAACTTGGTAGGGCAGACATCCTAGAGGCGACCAGCAGAACTCAAACTGGTCTTTCCAGGGTCTCCCAAATCGTTAATGAGACCATCCAGGGTCTCTCAAGGCTTACAATAACTAATTCTAGGACACAACTAGGTAGGTCCCGTGTAGAAATCGTCTCCACACGCACACAGACGGGTCTAGGACGGGTTTTGCGTACAGTTGCGTCTACCACACTGGGTCGAGCTAGAATAACGATTGTAGGGGTTCAGAATGCGTTAGGACGGGCCAGAATAACCGCAATAACCGCCCAAACCATAACTGGTAAGGCTTTTGTGGGTGCTCAGACATCCAGAACCCAGTTAGGAAAAGCCAGGGTACAGATTAGCTCTACCCATATTCAGCTAGGAAAAGCCCGAATAGGCAAGAATATCCTGCAGGTTGTCTTGGGTAGGGCCAGGGTGACGGTAAAAAATATTAAGACTACTCTGGGTAGGGCGGCTATAGTCAACCAGGCAACCAGAATTATCCAGGGTAAAGGCTCTATAAAGAGAACTATATCCTATAGCGTGATAGGAAGAGCTAGGATAGTCCTCCCATTCCCGGCCGCTTCGCCAGTTGCCTCTGGGGTATTAGAAGGTAGAGTAGTCCCTGCCGGTAATATATCTCAGGGGCAACTACCAGGCTTCCTGCAATTTGAGGGACGCTCTCGCTTGTCGGGAAGCTTCGAGGAGGGAGACCCTGGCGAATCCGGTAGCTTTGGAGCCCTATAAGTGGTATAGTAGTAAAATATGGCGTACGACTTAGTTACTCTCAGGAATCGGGTGATGAACGATAAGCTGGATGATACCAGTTATGACACTTCTATAATTGACCGCTTTATCAATGACACTCAACGAGAGATTTTTAATACCTATGAGCTCCCTTTCCAGGAAAAGGTATTTGCTGGTAGCCTACCATCCGGGGCTTATATTTTTACTCTGCCCTCCGATTATCAGATGACACAATCAATGGTGCTAACTAACGAAGGTTTCAGGAAAGATTTATCACATCAGTATGTGGACTTTAGAGACTTTAATGCCTGGTACCCCACTCCGTCTGAATATGTGGCTGGCCCCCCGGATGTCTGGACGCTTTATGGCAACCAACTCTACTTCACCCGCCCCACAGATGACGCCTACACTATAAGTCTGTTCTATTTAAAGACAGCCAAAGAACTGACGGGAGACACAGATGTCCCCGAAATCCCGGAAGCCTGGGGAGAAATATTAGTATTAGGTGCCTATTACCGAGTTCTAGAGAGAAATGAAGACTTTGACCAGGCGGCCTTTATACGAGATGGAGACTATGCGGATATGGTTGACTTAATGGTGGCTAGGTTGAGCCAGAGGCAATCTGCTTCACCATCGACAATTAGGCAGACAATGAGAAGCCAGCGTGGCAGGATACATAGGAGTAGACGATAATGGCCCCATTTAGGTCGAAAGCCCAGCAACGATATATGTTCGCCAAACATCCGAAGATAGCTAAGCGGTGGTCTAAGATTACTAATTTCAAGAGATTGCCTAAGCGTGTAAGAGGTGCTAAAGGCCGAAGAAAGAAGGGATAAATGCCCTTTAGGTCAACCTTTGCTAATAGACGCCGAGTAAAGGCACCTGCTACGCAGAGTGCCACTCCTGAGGTTAAACTTGACTTAAGGGGTCTAGATTTAGTTTCCTCATACGACACAATAGTCAAGGGTAGGACTCCTTTTGCACACGATTTCCGTCTGTTCGCCCAGGAGGCCGAAGACCGCAGGGTTGCGGTTTCTTCCAGAAAAGGTTCTAGTAAGTATCTAACACCAGTAGGCCAGGCTGTATCAGTCCAAAACATCTCCACGGCTGGAGCCTCTGACCAACTAATAGGGATTAGTGATAAATGGTTGGCGATGAAGTTTATCCCCACCTCAACTGCTCCCTTAACTCGCATAGACCTTAATCTAAAGTCTAATAACGCTTCGGGGCCACTCATAGTGGAGATTTATAATGATAGTTCTGGCTCACCCGGGACTCTATTAGCCAGTTCGGGAATTTTAAACTCCTCTATTACTTCATCGGCGGCCTATGTGGCCGCCCGTTTCGTGGAAGCTCCTAGCTTGACAAGTGGCTCTAGTTATTGGGTAGTGGTACACATGCAAGATGATGGGAGCGGCAACTATATATGGACTTCTACCACAGCTTTAACCACGGCTATGACTTCAAATAGCGGGGGACTGTCATGGACAGCCACGACTTTCGGTCTTAACTACACAGCTTACCAGTCCGCAACCAGTTCTATACTGGGGTTGGCTCGCTTCACACCTGACACCTCGTCTAACAAAACCCTAGTGCCGATTGGCACGGGCATGTACGTGGGTAATGATGTCGCAGGTACTATGTCCACTATCGCCACATCTTTATCGGTAAACGCTACTAATTATTACTTTGATGAAGCTGATGGTAAGATTTTCTGGGTTAATGGGTTCGATAATCCTAAATACTGGGACGGCACCACCGTCACAACCATGACTTTTACCAATCTTCCGGTTCTTAAATTAATGTGTTTCCACCAGAACTTAATGTTTGGTATCTCCGCCACCGAACCCAACAAACTGGTCTATTCAGAGGCTCCCGGCAACGATGATGGTGCAGGTAATCTATGGTATAATGCTTGGCTATCTACTTCCTTCATCTATATCCCCCATCCGAAGGCCAATGACCCAATAACGGCCATCGTTCCCTTCCAGAATAACCTGTATATTTTTACTCGTACTGGTAAATGGACACTATTCGGCTCTGACCCGGGCTCATTCGCTCTACGAGAGGCTACTGGTCACAAGGGAGCCGTATCACAGAATGCTGTCTATGCTGACGAGAATTACATCTACTTTGTAGCCCCTGATGGAATTTACCGCTTCAACGGGAGCTCTGATGAGAAAATCTCAGACACCGGGACTTATGGAATCCAACCAGAGTTTTCTGATATGGGCAACCTTAATAACTGCTTTGTGACCAAATGGAAAGGTTTAATTAGGATTTACTACACGCCTTCTGGTGGCTCCTACAACTCTAAGTGTCTACTGTGGCACACAACCTTCGAGGAATGGATGATAGACAATGACTCATATACCAGGTTTGCCCTGCCGTTGACAGATGGAGATGACCCGGATGCTCTACTAGAAGCGTCTTCGACCTCTCCGGCCGTTCACTATGGTGAGGTTGGCTACGATAATATGGGCAAGGCGATTGATTTCGAGTATGACTGCAACTATGATAATTTTGGCAACCCGGCACAGAAGAAGAGAATCCAACGTTTCTATCCCCTGCTCGAGGGAGAAGACCATGACTACACAGTCCAAGTGGGGATTGATAAAGACAGGGAAAATAACCCTGTTTATAGCGACTTTGCCTTAACGGCTACCGGCCCCAAGATAGGCCACTTCCAGATAGGCGATGGAACTGAACTTGGCTCTTTTAACCAGTTCTCGCCCCGCCGGTTAAGAACTACGGGATTTGCCTACTACTGGCAGATAAGGATAAAGAGAAAAGCTATCAATAACCCGATACGCTTTGTTGGTTACGTGATGACCTTTAAGGGAAAGCGACTATGACGCTTTTGAATCTTACTGACATCCAAGAGGATGCTGACGCCACACCCGAGTTGTTTAATAGTCGGTTTGACGCTATTGCTAATGTAATTAATGGGCACATAGACTCGTCTAATCTGGCCGACGGTGCTGTGACCACTTCCAAAATTGCTGATGGAGCAGTTACTCTATCTAAGCTGGATACCGTTACTGCCGGTAATGCTACCGGGGGCTGGTTGCCCCTATCTGCCGCTCCCGGAACTGTGACAGCTAATGGAAACCATTCCTATTCCGTACTATTTAATAATACCGACCTGACCTCTTCTTTGACTAAGGGTATGAGGTTAAAGTTTACTAGAAGCGTGGCCGCTCCTACTCAATGTACGTCCCTAAACGGAACGACACAGTATTACTCTAAGACCTCACCTTCAGGGATGACGTTTACCGATGACTTTGTTGTTAGTGCGTGGGTAAAGCTGACAAGTTATAACGGTGCAATTAATCAAATTGCATCGAGATACAACAACACAAGTGGCTGGCAGTTTCGTATAAGTACTAGTGGACAAGTAGAGATGTATGGCTTTAATGCAAGCGGTTCTAACTTTAGTGGCGTGAGTTCATACCAATCCATCCCCCTCAATAAATGGGTGCACGTTACTGCACAACTTGATATGTCCGCCTTCACGGCAACTACAACAACAAGTTACATAATGATTGACGGGGTCGATGTTCCCGTTACAGTGGCGAGAGCTGGAACAAATCCGACAGCCTTAATCCAGGCTGGCAACCTTGAAATAGGGGGCACGAATGGTGGCACTCTACCCTTTAACGGCAAAATCGCCCAAGTCGCTATCTATTCAGCTAAAGTCACCCAGGCTACTATCCTAGCGTCTATGAACCAGACATTAAGTGGTTCAGAAACCTCGCTCGTATCGGCCTATTCCTTCAATAACTCTATAAACGACCTAAACGCTAATGCTAACAACCTAACAGCTAATGGCACAGCCGTGGCTACGAACGCCGACTCCCCCTTCAGTAATGATACCGCAGGACAACTAAATTACGGGATAGTCCAGGCTATTACCTACTCCCCCCCTAACACCACAGTAGTTGTCCAAACCCCAGAACAGGGTTCTCTACCTACTAGTGGGACTATAAGTTCTGTTAGTTATTCGGGACAAAAAGTACCCTACGGTTTCCCATCACAGAAGATTAAATGGTCTGTAGAAAGCTGGTCGTATTCGGCTAGAAGCGTTGCTATTGGCAGTGTGTCTCACTGGACATCTTCCTTATTGACTGTATCGGTTCCGATTGGAGCTTGGAAGATAGGATATATCCAAAACTCAGACTTTATATCGACTGTATCAGGCTCACGTAATGGCTCCTGGGTATTGGGCGATAGCACCTATCTTAGTGCCGGAACGGGCGGTAATACTATCCATCCGTTAGTCACACACCAATTCACGGCTGGCTCTACTGATGGGATTGGGTCAACGAGTAGTAATACTGATATTGAAATCCCCACATCATCCGTTTTCACCCTATATGGTCAGATATATTCCGCCACTGGCTCAGAATCATTTACTGTTAGCCCAAACAATAACCCAACAAGACTATTCGCCGAGAATGCCTACTTATAAGGTATAATGTAGATATGTTAGTAAACGTACCCAACATAAACCAGGATGACGATGCCACTCCCGAACTGTTCAACAGTAGATTTGCTGATATCGTTAATGTCCTAAACGGCAACATAGACGCCTCTAACATCCAGGACAACTCAGTCACCTATAGCAAGATGGCACTAGACGACGCTGATATCCCGATAGCTAAGTTGGATTTAACTCCTGGTACCTCATCTGGGGCAACCAGAGACCAGGGCTCGATAAAAATTGGCACATTTTTACTTCAATGGGGGGAATCTGATATTGCCAACTCCGGCACAACCGTCACCTTCACCCAAGCCTATGCCACCAATCCCACCGTCATCCTAACTATAAAAGACCCCAACTCCCAGCAACCGTGGTTGACCGCAAAGTCCACTACTACCTTCACCGCCAAACAACCCTTTGTGACCACTCCTCTATCCGTGGAATGGGTAGCTATAGGAAAGGCCGCCTAATGAGTTTATCGACTATTACACTTTCACCCAACATGAGTTACGCAGACCTGATTAATGCCCTTAACCAGAACTTTTCGCTACTAGAGAACGCTAATCGGACACTAATTATCAGGGACAATACGGGTACACCTCGAATAGTAATCGGTTATCTCCAAAATGGGTTTTAGATGGTCAGGACAGACAATTCTGACTACGGGTTCCTAGTATCCCAACTTGGCGTAGACGTAACTTCGGCGGCTGACCAACAGCTTATAACGGCCTCCTCGTGGAAGAATATGATGATTCACTCCACCGGGACTGTTTCGGTGCCGTTCGGTTCGACGGTTGATATTGAACACGACCTGGGCTATCCGCCAATGTGGTTAGTGTGGCAGGTAAACTCGGGAGAGTCCCATCTTATTAACACTACCGTTTCCGAAGCCAGGATGACCTCCACGGAACTTTCCCTGACTAACGACTTCCTATCAACTGGCCCCGTTACTTTGAGATATTACATCTACCGCATACCCATTAATCAGAACTTCACCGCACCGATATATAAGACCTCAGAGATAGACTATCTACAGAAGGACAAGGATATAGGTATTAAGGTTATGAAGCCGGGCAAGAAATACACCTCTACCGACCTACGGGACTACAACTATCATTCGGGTACCCGTTCTCCAATGATTCATTCTGTTACTTACGGGGCTACGACTAATCAAACTTTCACCGACCCGTCAGGGGGCTCCAGAAGTGGTAATTTCCTAAGATACACCAATAATCTAGGCTATGTACCCATATTCTTCGGCTTCTACAGCGGTGATAATCAGATTTGGACTTCTCTGTTTGGCCCGGAACAGTCACCACCAAAGCTTTTCGTCTTCAACAATGGCGATATGGCTATCCAAACAATCTCCGCAGGCCAGTACGGAAGTATTGTAGCCTTTAAAGACCCTTATTCCGTGGGTGATGTGCAGGAGATAACGGTATGAGCGAAAACTGGGGGATAAAGATTTCTCTACCGGGGATAGATGTTACAAAGGCTACCCCCGAACAGTGTGTCATTCACTCTCAGTATGATACCCACAAGATTAATGACCACGCCTCTCCGGCTCACTATGGGGTGATTCATGTCACCGTTCAGAATGAACCAGCTACTAACAGTACCACTAACGTCCTAAAAATAAACCACGGGTATACCTATCGTCCGGCTTCCTTCGTGCATATAAATGACCCGCTTCAAGGGTCGTCACCATACGGATTAACTGGCTCATACTTTATAGGAGGTGGTAACTTCTTGAACGCCTACACTACAGGCACCCAGTTCAGGGTTGATTTAGTCAAGGGGGGATTCGGAGTGCCTATGGTCGGGGAACAGTTTACTATCCGTTACTATCTCTTTGCGGAAGAGGCAACTTAATGGTATTATAGGTCTATATGCCAGCTCCAGTAGTACAGAATCTAGATGATATCCTCGCATCCTTGTCTCCGGCCTACTCGGGTCAGGAGCAAGTTATCGGTCAGCAACAGGCCGCTCTTCCCGGTAAATATGATGCTGAAAGACAAGCACTTGGAGCTGAAAAGACCAATACGTTCCGAGACATAAACACTGGGGCTAACTCTAAGGGACTGGCTTTTTCGGGAATCCCAGAGGCCGAACAAGCTCGTTATTTGGGCGAGAAGTACCTTCCCGGTCTTACTAATCTGACAACTCAGCAGAATACTGAAGGTCTTACCCTATCCGGTCAGCTTGCCTCTCTGGAGAGTGATAAGCGTTTAAGGGCGTTAGATACTCAGAATACTCAGCAAAAAGCTCTGTCCGACTGGCAGAACGCTCAGGAGCTACAGCAAGAACAGGAAGCCTTCGATAAATGGAAGACTGCCAACGACCAGGCATTCCAGTTGAAGCTGGAGGGTATGAAAGAGTCCTATGGTGCCTCCCAGGCGGCCGCTTCTCCCCTTACGCAGACCCAGACTGCGGCGGCTATACGCTCTGAGCTTGAAAGGGTTAAGGGCTCGGACGGACACGTTGCACCTTCTGATTTGGCTACAGCTTACAATGACTGGGTTGGCTCGGGCTATGACCCGAATAGTTTCTGGAAAAACTTCCAGGGATACTGGAATCCTAAGCAGGGCAACTACAAGCAACAGTTTAATGCGGCGAGGTAATCATGCCGTATCAATCAATTTTTGGAGCTAACCGTCCGGCCGGACAGAGCCCTAACCTTACCCGAGTTTTAAAAGGCAAGACAAATCCTTTTGACGCTGATTTCCACCCACGAACACCACAGGAGATAGCTAGCGATAGGGCAGTTATTAATGCTAGGGTTGCAAAAATGCCCAAACCCAAGTTGAGCGATGTCCAACAGTCTATAACTAATGCTAAAATGCCCCAGGCTCATAAGAGCCTTCTCCAACACGCACTTAGCGTGGTACATGGAGCCGGTAGCGTTGGTACAGCAGTTGGTAGAGAGTTCGAGCGTTCAGCCGGACGAGTAGGTGTATCCTTAATCGCCAACCCACTTCTACATGTCACTGGTCATTCAGCGGTTAGCGAACAGGACTTAACGAAAATCCCTGGCGGCAGGAAGATTTTTGGGTCTGAACCTATTCAAAGTTATCAGGCTGAGATGAAACAACATGGTGGCGGCCCAAAGGGAACAGCGGCAGTCCTAGCATCTCTCACAGGAGATGTGTCTAATGTGGTCGGTCCGGGGGCTATAGTCAAGAGCGCAAAAGCAGTGAAGGGTATAAAAACTGCCCGAACCGCAAAGGAAGCCGCAACGGCCGCTCGTGAGGCTAAAGCCGCCCAAGAAGCCAATAAGATTACCAATCCTTCCAGGATGCTTAATACGGCAAAGGGCAATAAGCTGACTTTTCACCAGTCCAGATATAATGATTTAGAAAAAGAGAAGCAGAACATCCTCAAGAATCCTACCGTCCATAAAACCAATCTCCCCACCGGTGAAGGTACCACACCTCAATTAATGGGTGATACTAAGTTTGCGGCAAACCGTGAGTCTAGACAAGTTAGAGTCAAAACAGGAACTACTAGGGAGACGGAGGCCTCTATCGCTGTATCAAGGGTTCCTAGATTACGGGAAATAATGAGGGAGCAGAGATTCCTAAAACAGCATATAGGGGAACTAAAGATAGCTAACCCATCGGAGTCAAAGGACATAGCTAAAGAAGCTGAAAAAATATCTCCCACCCTTAATACTAAGACCGGGGTCAATGAACATGAGGCCATACAGTCCTTAGACGAAATTGGTGGTAGGCCCAGTAATCAGGGCGGTAGAGTAGCCCGTGCCAAGCAAGGCTTAGCCGCTGGGCTCGGTACTAAAGTGACTGCCATACGCAAAATAGGCACTAAATCAGCTCAAGAGCTTGCTGATAGGGTTGAGGCGATACGTAACACCCATCAGGGTCTCCGGGCTGACTATGAACGGGCTATACCTAATGTCCTCGAACTTAAAAAGAATGAGGTAGGTAATTTCTTTGACCACGTAGAAAAAGGCGTAGCTCCTATTAATGATAAGGTCAGGAAAGCTGGTGAGGAGTGGAAAGCTCTGTCGCCTACAATCCGCCAGGACGCCCTAAATGCTAATGTTAAAGTAGGCCATCAGATGAACTTCCTACCACATTCCTATGATTGGAACGCTATTGAGAAAAATCCAGAAAAATACGATAAAATCTTACGGCAAGTTGTTAAGAATGGTGACGCCAAGAATGTCACGGAAGCCAGGGATTTGGTTGATAGCTTTCGTAATACTACTGGTGGCCCGAATAGGTTTGGACACTTCGAGTTATCCAGGAAACTGAATGTGGATGGCTACTCGAAAGACCTGCACTCTATCAGAAACTACATAGACCTGGCCGCAAAGCGAACGGCTGAAGCGACTCATCTAGGTGCCAAGAATGAACATGCGGTTCAGTTGATTAATGGTATACGTAAAGAAAAGGGCAACTTCATCACGGCCCGGGACGCTGTTAGGAACTTTCTACACAATCCCGACCAGTCTGGAACTATCGCTAGAGGTTCTGGCAAGGTGAGAGCAGTTTACGGTGCCGCTCGTCTTCCAACTGCCGCTATAGCCCACTTAGCCCAACCTACTAACATAGCCGTTAGGACTAACACGGTTAAAGCGGCCCGGGCTCTATTCACCAGTCTCAGCAAGAAAAGCAGACAGTTCGCTAAAGAATCTGGAGTAATCCATCCTTCTGAACTCCATGGCCTAAAAGAACAAACGACTGGCGTAGAGGGTAAATTTGGGAAAGTCACTGCTCCGGGGTTAATCCATGTAATGCGGTGGGGTAGAACCGTAGCCGCTAATGCTGGTAGGCATTATGGTAACGCTCTGGCAAAGGCCGGGAAAGTTGATGAGCTACGTAAGTTGGGGGTAAAGGGTGATATAGGCAAACAACTCACTAAGGAACAGGAATACCAAGCCGCTCGAGGAGTAGTCAATGATACCTACTTCAGTCGTTCCCGAGCCGAAACTCCGATTAAAGCTGAAACTACTGCCGGTAGAAACATCGGACAGTACCGCCTCGCTTATGCATACAGACAGACAGGCTTTATCTACAAACACGTAATCCAGGAAGCTAAGAATGGTAACATTCGTCCCTTAATCAGATACCTGGGAGTATCTGCTCCTATTGGAGCGGCAACAACAGTTGCTAGACGCAAGATAGGTGGTTCTAAAGAAGATACTAAAGGCACACTTATAGACGCTATCGGAGCTCTAGGTGGGCTCCCAGGTGAGACAGCTATGCAGGTTGCCAGGTACGGCTCACACCTAACTACGGCTCCTGGTAGACAGCAAGCGGCCCAGACTGTGGCCGGAGTTGTGGCCCCGGTAGCCGGTGAGGCTGTGAGAGCTTATGAAGCCCTGGGCAGCAGAAAGAAGACAAATCAGTATGCGGCAGGACTCATCCCGGTAGGCGGTAAACAGGTGGCTAATGCCGCTTTCCCGACAGGTTCCAAGAGCAGTAGGTATGTTAAAGCTGAAAATCCTGCGGTTGATAAAGAACTCAAAAGATTAAAGGAGAATATTGACGATACCGCTATTACTGGTGCTTCAACTTCTCGGGCCAAGAAACTCAGCAAGCAAGACTATGAACTGTATACTCATGCCTCAGCTGGCTTGTTCGCAGACAGGATGTCGGAACACCTCAACGACCCCAACTACACCAAAATGAGTGACGCTGATAAAAAAGCTAAAGTAAAGGCTACCCTCAGACAGGCTCGGGCTGATGTACTAGACCACTTTCTCGGCAAGCCTCAGCACAAAAAAGGCACAACGATAGAGGGATATAAGTGAATTTAAAACAACTACACCCCTACCTTAACGCCCGGGTTAGGCTTAAAGGCACTGTCAATATTTTACTGGGGCTTTCTCTACTTCTATCAGACCATCTTCCCGGTGGTTTGTCAACTAGCACAGCGCAGTCCAGCCTGTTAGGGGAGTTTATATCTTTTGACGTGTGGGGGTCGATTTTTCTTATCCTTGGCCTGGGAATAATGTATGGAATACATAGGGGCAGAGAAGGTTTTCCCCTAACCAGATGGTTTCTAAGGATGTCCCTGTTATACTCTTTCTTCTGGTTCGTGGTACTCATACTAACAGTAATTACGGGTGAAACAAGAACATCCGCTGTGATGATTCTCTGGGGATATTGGGTCTGGAACCAGTGGCTAGTATCAACCGACCCCGGTTGGGGAGCCCTACCGATAATAAAGAAGGCGATAGAAAATGGACGCTAGGATATGGGTACCCATTTTAGGTGTTATAATAACTGGGATATTCTCGGTATTTGTAGCCTACATAAATCGGCAGAATAAACCAGTTCGAGATATCCTTAAAAATACCAGAATAAAAGGCGACGGCAGTCTAATAGAGGCAATAAGCGTTTTGCAGAAGCAGAGAGAAAAGGACCAAAAGATATTCGATGAACAGTTGGAGTTTTATCGTAATGAGGTAATTTCTGCTAGAAACGAGGTGAGGAGATGCAAGACCCACATTGATTACTTGGAAAGGCAGGTGGAGGAACTTAAAGATAGGCTATCACAACATGACGTACAGCTTAAGCAGGATAGACAGAAAGCCAGAGACTACACCAAGGCTGAGAATAAGGCCAGAATAGACAGTGAAAGATAAGATTCTAATTAGTAGCTGGCAAGCCTCCAGGGCAGAGGTCAAGATTGACAAAGAGTCTGGAACTGATACACTATAGTAAATGGCACACTTAGAATTTATTGATGTTTCACAGTGGCAGGGAATTATAAATTGGCAAGCGGTTAAAAGTGCTGGCATAGTTGGAGCTGTGGTGAAGATTTCCGGTGGCGACAGCGGACTTTATTACGATTCACAGGCTTCGGCTAATTACTATGGTGCCAAAAACGCCGGACTGGCAGTAGGTGGTTATCACTTTGCCGGAGGGGGCAATGCGATTGATGAAGCTAATTATTTCGTAGCTGGTATGAAACCGTTCGCCGAGAATGATGTATTCGTCCTAGACTGGGAAGTCCAACACGCCGACCCAGTAGGATGGTGTGACGCCTTCACTCGCAGAGTCCACGACTTAACAGGAGTTTGGCCTATAGTTTATATGAATGGAGCCACCCGCAACGCTTATGACTGGACGAGAGTTGCGAAGAACTGTGGTTTCTGGATTGCTTGGTGGGGCCAAGACCCAGAACAGGATTTGCCAGTTTCAGGAGTTTATATAATGCACCAGTACACGGATGTAGGTTCAGTCCCCGGTGTTTCCGGGCACGTGGACAGGGATGCCTGGTACTTTGATATTGATACTTGGAATAAATATGGCTGGCATTCACCAGCTCCCGCCCCTGCTCCAACTCCAACCCCAGTCCCCACACCCGAACCAACCCCGGCACCAGAGCCTCAGCCTACTCCGGAGCCTACCCCTGAACCAATCCCTACACCAGAACCTAAGCCTGAGCCACAGCCAACCCCAACTCCCGGATTAGATTGGAAACACTTAGTAGCAACTTTGATTGCCGCAATAGCGGCTATAGTAGCTGCTGTGGGTGTATGGATTCACAGTTAAGACCTCGGCTTGACCGAAAAGTCTCGTTTGATGAGAGGTCACGCCAGTTTCCCATACGTGCCGTCCTTCCATCTAAAACCCCACGTTCGTACTCCTGGCGTACAAATGCCTGGCTAGACCAGGGTTCGGAAGGTGCTTGCGTGGGGTTTGGGTGGTCTCATTTTCTAGCCGGCCGCCCTAAGGAAGAGCCTAATATCACTAATTCCTTTGCTCAGAAGCTTTATAACGATGCCAAAAAGGTTGATGAGTGGCCCGGAGAAGATTATGACGGCACTTCGGTGTTAGCTGGAGCCAAGACCACTCTCTCTGACAGCTACATCAAAGAGTACCGCTGGTCGTTCAGCTTTGATGACCTTATATTAACACTCGGACATGTGTCCCCGGTTGTTCTGGGCATAGATTGGTATGAAGATATGTTTAATCCAGACCCCAAGACTGGTATCATCACGGCTACCGGGTCTTTAGCTGGTGGTCATTGTATCCTAGCTAACGGGGTTAATATTAAAAAGAAGCTTGTCCGACTTCATAACTCCTGGGGAAAGGACTGGGGTAAGAATGGGGAGTGCTACATCTCCTTTGATGACCTACAGACACTCCTCAGTCAGGATGGAGAGGGTTGCGTACCACTAAATAAAGTGCTAAAATCTTCATAGGAGGAAAATAATGGATAATGTTTTTATAGTTACATCGGTTGTGGCCGCAACAGAGTTTCTGAGGCGTGTACACGTAACTGACTGGTATGGAGCTATCACGATTGTCGTAGCTGGCTTAATCGGCTTCGTGGCCGGTATTCTGGGTGCGCCTGGAGTAGGCGACGCCTGGAGTGGTATTGTGGCAGGTTTAGGTGCCTCTGGTATTGTAACCGTAGCCCAAAAGATAAACCAGGGAACAACCACTATAGGAAAGACAGGTAGTCGCTAGTGGGTATTTTACTAAGACTTTTAATCGCTATCGTAGTTGGGGTAGTGGTCGCTTGGGTCGTAGGCTTAGTCCTAGCCCAATGGTTGGCTGACCTTATCGGCCTAATCGTCGGTGGAGTCATCTTTCTGGGTGGCGGATTTGACAGAACCTACTGAATCTGATACTATAGTTTAGTCTCCCTGGACACCCTACTCGTTTGCCTCCTACGCTTACGAGAGAAAAACCCTCCGGTTTAGGTCTGGAGGGTTTTTCTGTTGGCTAGGTATGATTTAATTAATCCCTCGCCGAAGGCTTGCTCGATTCTAAGCTCTGAGATGGCCTGTGCTATACCATCAATGACCATCTGGTCTACCACACTCCTTTCGGGTGAAAACGTCTCTAAGGTACCCGTACGTACGTCTGAGGGCAAATTAGGGTGAGTCTCCATTTGAAGTTGGTCTGGATTATTCTTAATCACACAGTTCTCCCTCACAGCATTTAGTTTTATAGCCGCACTCAGGGCATTTAAAATGAGCGTGTTCTGGCAACATCAGTTGTCCGCAGTTATCGCAAGTCATAGTAATGGTGGAGAAGGGGGCAGTTAAGCCCCGTGCCTCTGTGTTAAAAACAGACGGTCAAATCTATTCTTCCCCATATCTATTTTACTTCAATTTGGTCTTTTAGGGTATAGAGATAGACCAACTGGTCTATGGCTTCATCTATTGCCATGTCTATTAGTCCCTCTTTCTCCCACAGGTTCCCACCATGCTCCCTTACCCCGTTAACGTATTTCTTAGCCATCCGTAGAACAACCTTTTCCTGGATGCTCTCTAGGTGCCTATTGTGCTCCTCAGTCATTACGTCTCCTTTCTAAGGCTTCCGTCCGCCGAGTGATTTCCTTCTCCTGGCGTTTTATGTGCCTGTCTTCCCAGGCGTCTGTCTCGAAGATTGGGGTATAGAATTTCTGGTACTTGGTTTTTACGGACTTTCTCTCCGCCGCTGTCCTCATCTTGCGAGCCATTTTCTGTTTTTGTCGGTGCGATAATCTCGAACTCATCTTCTCTAGGTTCCTCCATATAAAAACTATTAATGTATAGTTCAGTCCAGTACATCTACGGTACCTTTAGAACCTCTCCGCATTTAAGACATCTTTTCTCAATTCTGTCAAGGTCTGGGCGTATCTTCTGGCCTCCGATTGATTCAGGCTTGGCAAAAAACTCTGTATGGCTGAAACATGGCTTACTCATCCTCACTCTGTGGAACTTCTGTCCGACGAAAGGGCTTATGTGAAACCCTAGAATTATTCGCTTACCCATTAGTGCCTCACGTGGTAGGTAATATACGGCGAGAAGTGTATCTTCTTACCGGCTTCTACCATTTCTTTAACTTGTATCCAGTCCTCGTTCCTGACAGATTTGAATGGGAACTGTTTGGCTACCTCTGTTTTGACAGAGTAGGCTATCCCGATATTCCCCCACTCAACTGTCGGCCACGCCGGAATAATAGTGCCTCTTAGCCAATACTGCCTAAAGTGGATTATGTCGGCCTCGGGGTGAGCTTTTATTTCCTCCTGTAGCCGTTTTACATAGTCTTCCGTCACGGTATCATCGTCATCTAAGAATGATACCCAGGGAGTAGTAACCCAATTAATGAGCCGGTTACGGGTTTCCGATTCTCCGACTCTGGGTAGGTCATCATATCCTACAAGGTACTGGGCGTCCTTAATAGAATTGATTGCTCTTTTGAGCGTATCCCTCCTTATGGATGGGATTATGAAGGTTGTTAAATCAAGATTCATCTTTTCTCCTTACCGGAAAGTCTGGGCTAGTTTGAGTATACTGGAATCCATGGTATGAGACTAGATGCCGTTTAACAAAGTTTCTGGGCATCCTTCGGTGGCACTCAGGACATTCACTTATCTGAAACTTATACCCTCTCTTCATACGTAATCCGGTTTTTCTACCCCGTACTCGGGGATTCGTGACTTATGCGTAGCACCGCATTCCACGCACCTGAAGTACTGATATAGGTTGGTGTTGGTAGCTCGGTATTTCGTACCGGCGTATAAGGTAGTTGCCCCGCAATTTCTACAGGAGTCAGGTTTACCATCCAGAACATTAAGTGCCGGATGATTGCCAATCCAGGGTAATAACCTCTTATATAGTTGCTCCAACAGAACAACGTCCTGTTTATTGTAGCGTTTCATCTTTGCCCAAGCAGAGCTGTCACCTGCCAGGCACCCCTCCCAGACCTTGAACCCGCCCGATTCTAGCTTCTGTCCCAACTCTAGACTCTTTCCTAAGTCGTCTAGTTTGTTAGACGTGAATCTAGCATATTTTCTGGCTACGAGCCTGGTGTCTATCTGAGCGTATGGCTCTGGAGGTGGTAGTCCATGTACCATCATTCTGGCTTGCGATAGCTTCTGGTCGAATGAGTTCCCGTTATGGGCTATGACAATATCGGCTTCATTGAATAAGTCCCATAAAGCCCCTACTACATTCTTGTCATCATTTTCCCCGGGCTTATAGCTTTCGAAGTCGTCTTGTCCCACGACCTTGACACCCCTATCGCCATCCCACTTGTATGCAAAGCATAGTATCTGGGAATCCTTGATTACCTTAATGGCATTTACATCATATATACCCCACGCATACGTGATTAATGGGCTCGTCTCTAGGTCGTAGAAAAGCTTCCTTGCCATGTCTCCCCCTTAAATTTACCACCAGCCGTAGGCTAGTTCGTGTTGCCAAACCTGGGCCCAACTACGTCCATCAGTCTTATTAGCTTGGAACCAAGCTATCTGACAGGTTGGGTCTCCGCCACAGGCGAATTTTAATGGGTCGCCAGGACAAGCTTGCAGAAGTCCAAAACAACCACCTGGGTTAGTCGCACAGCTATTACCACCACTCTCAAAGCGGATTATATTATCCAGATAATAGTCACCCGACCAGTACGTTTGACATCCTCCAGAGCTAGGCTGGTATCCTAGTGAGGTCTGGCTTATCTGAGGAATAGGTGCTGGAACTACCACTTGGGTCTGTTCTGCTAGTGTCTGGGCTTCTTTTTTAGCCTGTAGCTGTTTGTTAAGGTCATCTATCTGCTTCTGCAGTTCTGACTCATGTTGAACTTGCTGTTGAAGCTGTTGCTGAGTTTGGACTTTTTCTTTGTCAACTTTTTTAAGTTGAACCTGTTTAACGTGAATTGTCTTTTGAAGTAGCTGGGCGTGTTCTGTCTGTGACTGAGCTGTTATCACCCATCCGAAGAACATAACTGCTACTAGGGCGGAAAGCCCAGCATATATTGCTCTACGTTGGTTCCGCTTCTTGTTAAATGTCTTTTTCAAACCGGACTTGATTTTTAGGCTTTTCTTTTTAAGAAACTTACCTATGGTTTTACTGTCGTTCCTAAGAGCGAGAGCTACCCAAGTTCTACGTTTAATATGGCATTTCCTTGTTTAACTTAATTAGAGTATCAAATGGCTTCCCGTCCGTCAATACTCCTCGACCTCTATCCGCCCTTGCTCAGACCAGTACTTTTCAGCCCTAACAGCGTAAACGTACTTATCGTCTGAGCAGAGAGCGTCTAAAAATGCTTTGACTAGATTATCTATGTCTGGTCGCTGTTTGTGAGGCCTACCCGTTTCCGAGACTCGTTTCTTCTTCGACCAAGAGTTAGGCATTGGGAGATAAAACCGAACAAACAGTTTATCGGGAACTACATAGCCCCGAGAGGCTTCCCTAAGTGCGTTGGCGTACTCATAATACGCTTGTGCCTGTTTAGACCACTTCCCTCGATAGGTAATTCGTGGCTTTCTCTGCGGCGTTATCTCCAGAATCATATAATGGTTCTAATATTCATAGTCCTAGTTTTTTCCTTACTTCATACTCACTCGGGGTTATCTTAGATTGCACCCTTCGACTACCCTTAATTCTGTTGCAGGAAAAATGTGTTGGTTGCAGGTTTGTGGAATCAGCAAACGACTCTGGGTTTCCACTCCTGGGGTTAATATGGTCTAACTCCATATCGCCTATGCTCACCGCCCTACCACATAGACCGCACACGTATTGACCCTCGTGAGTCGGGGGGTTGTTAGCCACCCAACTTGCCCGTACTTTCCGCCACTCGGCGGTCTTTTTCCCGTACTTCTTCGGCACACTTTGTTTCAATACGTGCAACCCTTTATTTACTTATCTTTTTGTTTTTTAGCTTCCCGGAGCTGTTTAGCAACACCTACAACGTGTTCCTTCAGCTCTGGGTCATTATGAAACAGGTGGTCTAAAACGACCTTCCGTCCCTCTTTAGTCAAAGCACCACTGGGATAGGTGAATCCTTCGCTAATTAAAGCCTTGTCATCATCACTCCTGGTGAGTGCTCTAACTCTTTGACGTAATGTTTTTCCCATAGTCTTCCTTTCTTATTGGTGATAGAAGTAGGGGGTAGCCTTCGGCCTGCAAGGAGTGTCATCGTCCTGGCTAAGGCATTGGTGCTCTTGCCGGACTGATTCCTTACCGTTAACTCAAGACCGTCCATCCCCTTTCGGGTTAATGGTCGCCCCCCTACTTCTATCAATCCTTGCTTTTACCCAACGAGCTGTACCTGCGGCACTAGCACGTTTTATTCTCTCCTCCGGTGGTAATGTAGCAGTTCCTTTAGGAACTTTTACCTTACCACCACGACTAGATGCCTCTAGGTGCTTCTCTTTGGGGAAGGAGGCAAAACCTCTTGTCTTAGTAGACACTAGATTCTCTCCTTTCACTCTGAAGATGGATGAGCCTAGACTTGATACCATCTATCAAATCGTGGCAGTCGCTATGCAGAGTTGATATACGCTCATAGTTATATTTTGCCTCATTTAAGGCCACGAAAGCGTCGTGTGCGTCTATGCGTTTCAACTCTGAAGCGTCTGTAGAACCTTTGCCGTCATCACGTAATTGGGAGTACGACTCAGCCCGAACCAAGTCATAGCTGGCTTCGGCTTCCCAGACTCTATTACGAGCCTCAGCCACGTGCTCACCTAAACTAGCCTTGTAGGAAGCTAACTTCACGGCTAGGCGAGACAAAGTATCCCCCGACAGGTTACTGAGTTCTGTCTCGCTAAGTGTTCTAACGACGGTAAGTATTTCTTTGACCAAACTATCTACGCTCATATTATCTCCTATAGGTCTGGGAACGGGTCAGAAAATTCATCTGCCTGGCCTACGTCATTACTCGGCTTAATACCGGCTAATTGCTCTAGAATCTCTATTGCATATTCTAGTCGTTGCTCTAGCCTTGTTAAGTCTCCTGAGCCACTTCTGGCACCCGACATATTGGGGTTTTCTTTCTTGAAAGCCCTGTATGATTCTCCGTTGGATGAGGTTTTATTCTCAATCCTTCCCTCGATGGTTTGACCTACTGTGGGCTGTGGGGTGGTTATCTTCTGGGTCAGTTTTATCCAACCCTGTTCTCCATCAAGAGCTATAGCCCAATCCACCATGTCGTTCTCTGGAGAAGTAGCGTATCTTGACCGCCACTCTCCTCTACGATTGACATTTTTGATGGTATATTGCATAGCTACTCCTTTGGGGACATTCCCATCTCCAACCACGTCAAGAAGGCTAGTACATCAGTGCTTCTAGTCTGGCGTATGAATTGCCAAACAAGGCTGTTTATGGCCTGATAGAGTTCCTGATTAAGCCTCTGCTGTTCCTCACTATTTGAGACACGGCTTTCCTCATCTGTCTGTAAATGAGCATTTGGACTGTCATTTACCTGATAGCGGGTGCCTAAATGTGCTGGTTCGGACTTTACGATAATCCCCTCTTTCACAAGGTCTCTTAGAGCTCTACTCACTTGCGGTTGAGTAACACCTGAACCTCGTGCGACTTCCTCTTGAGTTATGAACTTCTCCTGGTTACGGGTGAGATAATTTAACACTTTCTCTTTAACCTCAGACTTTCTTTGTCTGGGAGCCCTTGTACGCACTTCTGGTGTGGTCACTGTGTATGAGTAGTGGTTCTTTCCCCCATGGCGGATAACTTCCTTATTGGCAATAAGGTCAGCTATAATCCTACTTGCCTGGGCTGTTGATATCTTCATATCATCGGCAATCTCCGTAAGGTTTATTTCCTCATCCTGTCTCTCTGACAGGTATGCCTTGAAAATGGTGTATCTTTCGGCTTTGTGCATGTAGGTTCGCTTGGGGTCTAAGAATCTTTCTACTTCGTAGTCCATTGCCTGTTCGACTGGCTTTGTCCTACTACGTATTTTCTCAAACATCTTACCTCCTCTTACTTACTTGCTTGCTCGGAATCGACCTTACTCTGAGCTGGATTTAAAATACTTGACATTCTAGCGTCCGATAACATCGGCTTGACATGGCCTAGCCAGTCATTCAGTCGGATTGCGAAAGCGAACGCTCTTTGGCAATCATCATTCTCTAGTCCTAAGTCTTTGGCAGTAGCTACGTTCAGCCTACCATCTTTTCCGACACGGATTATCCCCATATCGTAAATCTGGTTCCCCGTCTCCTCTTTGTAGGCGTAAGCGTACGCCCCTAACTGTAGAAACATCTCTGGATAAATTCCCATCGGGGCTGAGCTACTGGCGTTGGTAGTCTTTATGTCGAATAGATAGGTCTTTCGGTTAACGCCTCTCCCGAGCTTTATCAGCAGGTCAAACGTACCGGCATATCTCATCTGCCGGGAGTATACAGTTCTTTCAATATCTATGATTTCTGGGTCTTCTAGACCGGCAAACCACTTCTGGAAAGCTTCTAGTGATTTACAGGCCATGTCTAGGTTCTCATCCTGTGCGTCTTCGGGGAAGGTAATTTCCTCGTCCCTTAGCCACTGCTCAATGGCATTGTGGGCTAAAGTACCAACGTCCTTGCCTTTATCGCTCTTAAGCGTTGACTGACGGCTACCCTCCATCATAATCTCATGTAGGGTCTCGTCATCATACTCTACTCCGGGTTTTATCAGAGCCTTAGACCAGTCGTGGTCATACTCTTTAGTTTTACTGTCGAACTTTGCCCCGAATATAGCCATATTGGACATATTAAGAGCCCAGGTTCTAAGACTAGGCTTGTCTAAAACATCTCCGATTGCCGAAGTAACCCCTCGGACTACTTTATCCACAAGCCCTAACTCATGGTCGGTAACTTTATACCTCCCTTGAGCTACATCCGGCCTGAATATTAGGCGAACTTTTCCACCGTAAAGGTTTATAAGCTTTGCCCCTTCTGGGATATTAGGTTTTTCTTGCACCACGGTCGCTCCTAGTGGCATGGTTGTTCCTGTTTGTATGGTTGCTCCCGTACTTACTGCCGTTGCTAGGCCCATCTGCCATACCGCTTCCGGTGTGAATGTGTAATTTTGTTGTGTTGGCATATTGTTCCTTTCTAAAAATCTCTTTAAGTTTTTCTACGTAGGGTCTTGGGTCGAGAATCTGTCCCTTCCTACCTATTGCGTTCCAACTGTCCCTCTGGAATTTATTAAGGAAGTTAATCAGCTCTATATCTGGGTCGGGTATTTTAGCCTTTTCTGGGCTTCTGGTACCACGTGTTTTATGCCGGTCAAACTCCTTGGTGAAGTCTTTACCGAACTTCTTACTATAAATTTCCCTGATATCCCAATCGCTCATCTGCGATTCCGTCTTTCTCTGGCCTTTTCTCGCTCAGTTTCTTTGCGAGCGTTCTCAAACTGTGTCATCAGTGTCGAAAGGTGAACTGAGGATATTTTCCCAGTAGTCCTATCCTTGAAGTTGATGATAGACGGAGTTGATAACTGTGGAATTGCGTTATTTCTCTCTGCCCACATTCCGATTGCCTTATACTGTCTATTCGTGTAACTCACTAGTCCATTATACAGTATGGTTACGGTCTTGTCAATACATTATCTCAATTTCCACAACATATATCCGACAGCCCCTATAGCTATCAAGAATACTGCTACGAATCCCCTAATCCAAAAATAGAACAGGGCTATTCCGGCAATATCAAGCACTACCGCCGATATAACTAAGGCTAGGATAATGACTATTACCCACTCTACTATAATTCTAATTATTTTCACTTGACAAATCTCCTCTACTGTGCTATTATGTACTTGAACTTAATACGGTATTCCTAGACTAGCCACTCGCAAGGGTGGCTTTTCTAGTACTTGACTTTTTATTAAAAGTTTGCTATACTCTTAGTAATACTTTACCGTATTCGTAAACCCTTAAAAGTCCAATGCGTTAATGTGGGCTTCCTCCAAAACCGAACGCTCAGGCGACAGGTTACGGCAAGGGCTAGAAACAAGGTTTGACTATAGCGAACCTTCATCAACAGAGAAGCCTCCCACAAGGCCTAGTTTCTAGTTCCTTAAATATGTTCTGTTCCTTAATTTTACAGCTCTCACCCCACAACCCTCCAACCCACCACTAAGCTCTAGGTTAGGCAAGGGTAAAAAAACAAAAAAATTAATAGAACTAAATAACTTAATAGAACTAGGAGTAAAGATGACTAAGGTAACAGTGTTTTCCACAAGTACCTGTGGCTTCTGTGGACAACTCAAGCGGTTCTTAGATTATAAGAACATAAAATACACTTCTGTCAACTTAGATGATGACATTGAGGGAATGAAGACCCTTGAAAGGCTCTCAGGAGCCACGACCGTTCCCCAGACTATCATTGAGAAGGACGGAGAAGCTCCGAAAGTAGTGGTCGGCTATAACCTTCCTCAACTAATGGCGGTCTTGTGAGAATCCTAAAGCTTCTATCAGGCGAGGAGTTTCCTATCTCTGAGGAACATGAGGAAAAGCTCACCCAATTAATCCGGCAGAAGAAGGACTTCACCATAAACCTTAAAGGAACTAAGATAAAGTCCTCTGACATACTAGGCTTTACAGACCCCCCTGAGAATATGCCCTCAGAGCCACGTACAAGCCCTGTGAGAGGCTTTTCGCAGTTTCGTGAGGTAGTAACCAGCTCGGAATGGTACAAGCGGTCTAAGAACCTTGAGGTGGAACGAGCTTCTCATTAATCCGTTCCAGGGTTTTCTTAACCACCATACACAATTCAGCGAAGTTATCTGGTGCCTCTGTAACCATCAAGGCTGAGTTTAAGGCCTTAGCCTGCTCATACCTTAACTGACCAGTGGCGTAGGCTACCGCAATAGGGATACTGACTATCCCAGTACCAATATCATTGTCCATCATTTACTCCTTATCTTATTTAGTGAAGGCTCTGTCATAGCTTAGCCTTTTTGGGGGCGCTTGAAATAGCTGTATATTCTTCGTAACTAACATCTAGTAGGGGTAGATTTTGACCTTCGGGGACTTTTTCAAAACTTTCGTGACCATAGACAAAGTTAAGCCCATAACTCTCTGGCGAATAAAATGCAGTGATAAACAAAGCATCTATCGGCAACCCTAAAACTTTAACTCCGTGTTTAGGGGTAATTAGGTGCTGTGCCATAACTTCAATAGCAACAGGGACAACGCCCAATCGCCTCTCCTTCTTAAGTTCAGTATATCGTTTATCTGACATCATTTACTCCTTATCTTATTTAGTGAAGGCTCTTGTGGGGTATTCATTCTAAACCCCAGTCCTTAGGCCAGCCGATTAAATCTATGCACGCTTGTTTTTCTTCGTCAGTTAAAACGCAACATTTACTCATCTAAATCCTCCTTATCTATCTTATATTCTATACCCCCGACATTGACCGTTTTAATATGGCCGGAATTTTCGAGTATCTGATTCTGTATCTCAGACTTCCTGATTAACTTCTTCTTCTCTAACAGCACCACAATAGCCTCTAGGACTTGTCCCAATGATGCTGACTGTTTCTTGCGTCTAAACATAAGGCTCCTCCCGTTCTTGAGCTACTTGTGTTGAATAACCCCAGTAGCTATTTGAAAGGTACCCCAACGACCCCTCTCTAGTAAAATTATCTCGGATATGGTCAACCATTTGTAAGTAATCCAAATTCTGCGAATTTAACATAACAGCTTCTAGGTGCTTGAACTCCTCGATATTCCTAAGAACCTGACTTCTTAATATTATTCTCGCAGAATCCCTGTATCGTCCCAGACTACCTGATGGAATCCTTGATATTCTGTACTGTCCCCAACCTTCAATTCTACCCTTGAAAATATGGGCGTATTTAGAATTAGGGCGGTATCTGATTATCAACTCGTTATCTCTCTTTCTCACCACAGCAATCACGTTATCTGATACGCCATTATAGATAACCCATCCCCGGTTGTGCCTAGCGTCATAAAAGGCACCAAACTTATATTGGAACAGGTTATCCGCCAGCCTATCCCTAGTAAATCCCAGGTCTTTTAGCAGATGGCGTAGGGCAGTATTACTGTCTCCCCAGTCTCCTCTAGTCATATTGCCTCCTTTCTAAAATGGCACATCTCTTGTTTCTAGTTCTTGGTCTCTACTTAACTGTGGTATGGGGAAGTTACTGTCTCTGGCCTCATACTCTGGTGGCTCGTCACTTTCAACCAGAACCTTAGTGAACGGAGTGTTTGTATCAAGTGCCTCATATAGTTTACCGAATACCGGCATAGCTCCCGACCTCTTGAATGGCTCCTGCCACAGCTTTACCCAGTGACTTCTTAAATTATATTCACCTACTATCACAGGATAAGACCCCTCTCCTGCCTTTAGGACTATCTGCCAATTCCTGTTCTGCTGTGCCAGACTTCTTTGATAGTTCCTCCTGAACTCTCCTCTCACCGGGGTCTTTTGCAGGAAAAACTCCCATCTATCCCCCTCATCCGTTAGAAGGGGGGAGGAGTAGTTTAACGCCGGTAGATTCAAGTCCTTTAGAGGAAGAATTATCGAGGTGTAAATGTACGTCTCTAGTTCCCTGAAGCTCTTGATTTTCACTGTATCTCTCCTTCAATATCTTATTAATGGATTGGGGTAATCGCTCTAGCTTTCCCCGACTCGTTAACCGATACGTTGGGGATGTGAAAAAACTCCTGTTCGCGTTGAACAGAAGCCTCTCTTTCTAGCTCCTGTATTGCCAGCCCTATATAGTATATCTTGTCGGGAATAGACATTAATTCATCCACATCATCGTCCATGATTAACCCGCTGTGCGTCAGATTTTCCAACACACCCTCACGCTTTTTAAGCTGTTCAATCTCGTACTCTCCAGACACAACGGCATCAAAGGGATTCTCATAGTTATCATAGAGTAGCTGCTCTTTAATTCTCCTAACCCTATTACTCTCTATCCTGTGCATGTCCCACTTGCGTAAGATTTTCTCTACATCCCTATCACTTCTGGCACCCTTTAAGCCGGAGAACTCGTTATCACTCTCCCACTCCTCCCTAGACTGGAAACCAAACCCCATACCACCGTAGTAATTGGTGGAGTATTCGTAAGTCCCTCCTGTGGGGAAAGTACAAGCCTCTGAGGTTATTTTATGCGTCCGGTAGTCATAGAAGTGCATCTTATGAGGCTCTACGTCCTCACCTTTGCCCTCTGAGGCAAGTGTTAGGCTGAAGGCTGTTTCCTTGATTTTCAATGGATTACCATAGTTCCTACCGAAGTAGACCCCCATCGGCTTACCACTCTTATCTTTCTTAGCTACGATAAAGGCCATAGACCCCTTAGCTTCTATAGTCTTTTGCCATCCCTCAAGATACAGGGCTACC
>Ga0157370_10000591_pt1 | contig 45316 bp, 42 predicted proteins | sample C35metaG_FD_113463 | JGI IMG/M metagenome (GOLD analysis project Ga0157370, IMG submission 113463) | Corn rhizosphere microbial communities from Kellogg Biological Station, Michigan, USA - C3-5 metaG | ecosystem: Host-associated > Plants > Roots > Rhizosphere > Soil | place: USA: Michigan...
GCGGCGGCGGGCAGCTTCTTCGTAGTAACCACGGAATTGCTTTTCGAGCACACCGTATTGGAAACGAAGCTTTTGCTTTTCGCCAAGAGCGACGGAATATTCGCTCTTCTTCTTACGACCTGCACGGACACCGTGCTGGCCTGGTGGGAAATTGCGGCGGTCGAGAGCCTTTGATGGGCCGAAGAGAGAGACACCGAAACGGCGGCTGATCTTCGCGCGTGGACCTGTATAGCGAGCCATGTGTAAAAATTTCTAGGATGGGGATTAGACGCGGCGAGCCTTCTTAGGACGGCAGCCATTGTGCGGGATAGGAGTCACATCGCGGATGGAGAGAATTTCCAGACCGAGACCTTGCACGGCACGCACAGCGGACTCACGACCGGAACCTGGACCCTTCACGCGAACATCGACTTCCTTGAGGCCGTGTCCCATCGCTTGGCGGCAAGCATCTTGAGAAACCACTTGAGCGGCGTATGCCGTGCTCTTGCGGGAACCCTTGAAGCCCATCTTTCCGGCGCTGGACCAACCAAGGGCGTTCCCGTTGGCATCCGTCACGCTGACGAGAGTGTTGTTGAAGGTTGCGGTCACGTGAACGATACCGCGGGTAACGTTCTTCGAGCCTTTGGCCTTGTGAATCTTGATCTCTTCTTCACCCCCGCCGATTTCGGCGAAGATGTCGCGCTTTGCTTCCTTCTTCGGCGCGCCTTCTACGGCGGCCGCTTCTGGTGCTGGAGCGGAAGTGGTGGCGGGTGCTGGAGCTTCTACGGGCTCAACTGCCGACTTTACGGCAGCTTCTTGGTTAATTTCGTCGGACATGTAATAAAAATCTTACTGATTACTTCTTAACACCAACAGTCTTCTTCTTGCCCTTACGGGTGCGAGCGTTGGTGCGTGTGCGCTGACCGCGAACCGGCAAACCGCGCTTGTGGCGGATACCACGGTAGCAGTTGATGGAGGTCAGACGCTTGAGTTGAGCCTGGCGTTCACGGCGGAGGTCACCCTCAACGATGATCGATTCAGCTTGGATCACTTGAGCGATACGGACGAGCTGATCCTCGCTGAGTTGTCCGGTGCGGATGTTCGGGTCGATCCCTGCTTGTTCAAGGATCTTGGAAGCCGTAGGGCGACCAATGCCGAACATGTAGGGCAGAGAAGCTTCGATGCGCTTCTCGTTGGGGATTTCAATACCTAGGATGCGTGCCATGATGTGCGTGATTTCGCGTGACCGGAGAATGCCGCCAGACAGCTCTGGCGTTTCCGCGGGGCGGCTGATTTACCAGAGAACTGCAAGCTGGCAAGTGGGAAATCCAAATTTTCACGGCGTTCCACGCATTTCGACCTCAATTCCATTCCACACCGCTAGTTTCAATGAAATCCGGAAAAATCCCCGGGAATCACGGATTTCTTAACTATCTGCCTGCGATCCCGTCTCGACAAAAGACCGGCCCTCCCTAGCGTAACCTACCAGAATCCATGGAATCCACTGCCGATCTCTCCGCCCCGCTCCCGCCTGATGACGTAGCCGCCATTGATGAACTCGGAAAAACCTACGCCGCCTTCCGCTCAGAGATCGCAAAGGTGATCATCGGCCAGGAGGAGGTCATTGAGCAACTGGCCATCTGCCTCTTCGCGAAGGGCCACGCACTCCTCATGGGCGTGCCGGGGCTGGCGAAGACCCTGCTGGTGTCCGCCGTGGCGCAAACGTTCGATCTTTCCTTCAACCGCATCCAATTCACCCCGGACCTGATGCCGGCGGACATCACCGGGACAGACATCATCCAGGAATCCGGCGCGGGGGGCCGGAGGGAATTCGAGTTCGTGAAGGGCCCGGTCTTTTCAAACATCGTCCTTGCAGATGAGATCAATCGCTCACCGGCCAAGACCCAGTCCGCCATGCTGGAAGCCATGCAGGAGCACAAGGTGACGGTGCTGGGCCGCACCTACACCCTCCAGCCACCGTTTTTCGTGCTGGCCACCCAGAATCCCATCGAGCAGGAAGGCACCTACCCCCTTCCAGAGGCCCAGCTCGACCGTTTCATGTTCCTGATCGAACTGGACTACCCGACAGCCGCCGAAGAAATCCGCATCGCGCGGGAAACGACCGGCATTGCCCGCCAAACGTTGAACAAGCTCATCGACGGTGAAAAGGTCCTCGCCTTCCAGCAACTCGTCCGCCGCGTGCCGGTGCCGGAGCACCTCTATGAATATGCAGTGCGGCTGGTCCGTAAAACCCGGTCTGCCCAACCGGAAGCTCCCCAATGGATCAAGGAAACCGTCGGCTGGGGTGCCGGACCACGTGCGGTGCAGTATTTAATACTAGGCGCAAAATCCCGTGCCGCACTCCGGGGCAGCTACATGGCATCCATCGAGGACTTGGAAGCCGTCGCCTCCGCAGTGCTCACCCACCGGGTCATCACCAACTTCGCCGCCGAGTCCCAGGGCATGACTTCCAAGAAGATCGTCGCACGACTTATTGAAGAAATGCGGAACGACTAGTCCGCCGCCTTCAGAATTATCCTCTGAAAAACCGCTGATTTACTGATTAAAGAAAAGAGCCTCCTCATCTTTATCTGCGTAATCAGTGGTTTCCCATCCGCTTCATCACCAAACGTCCGATCCATCTCATGGCTCACAGTTTTCTAGACCATTCGTTGCTCTCCCGTCTCGGCTCGCTGCCCATCGAGACGCAAGTGCCGATGATGGGAAACGTTGCAGGAAAACACCGCTCACCCCACCGGGGATCGTCCGTGGAATTCGCGGAATACAGGAAATATGTCGCCGGTGACGACACCCGGCGGCTGGACTGGAAGGCATTCGCTCGTTCGGACCGATATTATATCAAAGAGTTCGAGGCGGATACCAATCTCCGCGCCTACTTCGTGGTGGACGCTTCCGGGTCCATGAACTTTTCAGGAAAAGCCGAACCGAAAATCCAATACGCTCGCCGGATCGCAGCCTCTCTTTCTTACTTACTGGTGAATCAGGGAGACGCCGCCGGGCTTTCCATCTGCACGGACAAGCTTCATCTGGAGGTCCCCCCCAGCCGCCGCCCTGCCCATCTGGAGCGGCTCTTCACCACCTTGGGCAAACTGGAACCCTCCGGCGAAACGGGCATCATCGAGGCACTGCATTCCATCGCGGAAAAAATCAGCCAGCGGGCTTTCGTCGTCATCCTCTCGGACTTGTTCACAGACACCACCGCACTCGGCGATGCCCTCCAGCACCTCCGTTTTCGCAAGCACGACATCTCTGTCTTCCATCTCATGGACCCCATGGAAATCGGTTTTGAATTCGACCGCCCCCACCGTTTCGTGGATTTGGAAGACGGCACCGCCCTAGTCGCAGAGCCCTCCCTCATCGCAGATGAATACCAAGCCGCTCTCAAAGACTTCCTCACCAACGTCCGCAATAAATGCAACGATGCCAGTGCGGACTACCAACTCGTGACTACTGACACCCCCTTGGAAGCTCTCCTTCGGGATTTCCTAACAAACAGAATCACTCGTTCAAGGTAACGCTTCTCCTCTTTAATCTCCGCGTATTTCTCCGCGTCCTCTGCGCCTCCGCGTTTCGATGCTCTTCCTCAATCCATTCACTCTCTGGTTTCTAGCAGCCGCGGCGATTCCCATCGCTATACACCTGCTGAACAAACGTCGTCACAAGACGATTCAATGGGCGGCGATGAGCTTTTTGTTGAAGGCGACGCGGGAATCGCGGGGAAAGAAAAAGCTGCGTCACATTCTGATTCTGGCGTGCAGGGCGATGGCGATCGCAGCATTGGCATTTGCGGCGGCGCGTCCGGTGACCTCCGGGCTGCTGGGCTGGGGAGGAGGATCAATTGATACGGTGGTGCTTTTATTGGATCGCTCCGCCTCGATGGAGATCCGGCCAGGCGATGGGCAGGATTCACGGCGTGAGCAGGTTTTGAAAAAAGTCCGCGAAACCATGAAGAGCCTGGGCGCGGCGCGGTTGGTCCTCATCGATAGCGCGAGCGGAAGCCCTCAGGAAATCGCCTCACCGGATGTATTGGCGGAGATTTCCTCCACTGCGGCCACGGACTCTGCGGCGGACTTTCCGGCACTGGTATCACGGGCGGCAGAGTATCTGGCAGAGACACCGGGGCGCTCGGAAGTTTGGCTGGCCTCGGATCTCCAACTATCCAACTGGCACCCCGATGATGAACGGTGGGCAGCGGCGCGAGCCAGTCTGGCAGCCCTACCGCAAAAGCCAGCGCTGCGAGTGCTCTCGCTCACCGGACCCACCGCGCCAAACACCGCCATCCGCTTACTGTCTGCCCGCCGCACGGGCAATGAGATGCTGCTGGATCTGGAAATCCTGCGTTTTGCGGAGTCACGGGAATCGATAAATCTACCGCTCACCACACAGCTCAATGGCATCCGTACCACGGAGACCTTCACCCTGCCGGGACCATCGCTGCGCTTTCAAAAACGCATCCCCCTCTCTGCTGATAGCGAGGCAGGCTACGGCTGGCTCTCCATCCCAGCCGATGGCAATCCGCGCGACAACACCGCTTTCTTCGCCTACGGACCTGCACACCCGGTGAAATCGCTGGTCGTTTCCGCCGCTGGCGAAACCGCCCACTACCTGGCGCTCTCCGCAGCCCCTCCAAGGTTGGAAGAACAGTCATCGGAGCGGATCGATCCCGCACAAGCGGCCTCCGTTTCTCTGGATGGCATCGCCGCTGTTTTCTGGGCCGCTCCACTCCCTAACGGAGCATTGACAGACAAGCTCCAGCGTTATCTATCCAGTGGCGGCCAGATGGTTTTTATGCCACCCGGAAAGGCATCCACCGACGCCTTCCTGGGGATGAAATGGGCGGCACCAAACGAAGCCCCTCCGGGAAAATTTCTTATCCTCAAGGAATGGAATCATGCCGATGGGCCATTGCGCGATGGTTTGGACGGCACTCCCCTGCCTGCCGAACATTTGAAGGCAATCCGCCGCCAGGTGCCCTTGGGCGATGGCTTCCCCCTCGCCCGCTGGGAGGATGGCGAGCCGTTCCTCGCCCGCACGGTCGTCGATCAAGGAACTGCGTGGTTTCTGGGCTCCGTGCCGGATTACACATGGTCGAATCTGGGAGATGCCCATGTGCTGCTGCCCGCAGCCCAGCGCATCATCGCCGCCGGAGCGGAGCGATTCGATGCCTCCTACCTCGCCAGTGTGGGCAGTGAATCCGCAGAGGCTAGACCCGGAGAATCCCGCACCCGCCTGGACGACTCCAGCACAAAAGATCCAGCCAATACCGCCTATGAAGCCGGTATCTTCCGCCTCGGCACCCGCCTGCTCGCCCTCAACCGTCCACCTGCCGAGGACGACCCTGAAATTCTTACCCGTGAGCAACTGGACACGCTGCTGGATGGCACGAACCACACCCTACTCGATCAAGCAGGCCAATCCAACGACACCGCCCTCACCCGCGAAATGTGGCGGGCCTTCCTCATCGCCGTCCTGCTTTTTCTCATCTCAGAGGCCATCCTCTGCCTCCCCAAATCCCAACAGCCAGCCCGCCCGCCCCAGCGCAAGACCGCATGATTTTTTCCGTGATTGAGGCCTGCTGGATAAACTGACAAAAGGATAAGGCACCGCGAACCAAACGAATCAGTCGAATAAGATTTTAACCACGGATTTCACGGATTTAAGGATGAAAACAAGAATTCTGAAACTCTACCAATCCGTGTATTCGTGAAATCCGTGGTCCCATTTCTTTTTCTTCATTCGCCAGATTTGTCGGATTCGCGGTGCCATTCCTCTTCCAGCAAGATAGTCGTAGCGCATCAACCCTAACATCCCAAAAGCATTTCCTCTTCGTTTCGGATTTCGTGCTTATCATTTAGTAATTCATTCCCCACTCAGTGCTCCACCTCTCCCCTACTTCCGCTACCCTCTGGATCGGCATCATTGCTCTGATCTTCGTAGCGGCATTGGGCGTGACGGCATGGCGGAGAAGCCCGAATCGCGGGCGGACGGTGTTTCTGGAAGGGCTACGGTTTTGCATTACTCTGTTAGTCGTGATCTTATTGTGGCAGCCGGAGTGGCGAACGGTGGTTCACGCCAAGACCAAGCCGCGCATCGCGATCTTGTGGGATGATTCCAAGTCCATGAGCACGATGGATGCTCCATTGCCTGCGGTGCTGGCTCCGAAGGAGGAGGTGGTCTCGCGGGCGGATTGGGTAAAAACAGCGCTGGCCTCCCCACTCTGGAAGCCGCTGGAATCAGGTGGTGCGAATGAACTACTCACCATCCCCTTCTCCACGCCCAATGCCTCGACGGCTCTGCAGGGCACGGACTTGGAGTCTCCGCTTTCCAATCTGCTGGAAAAGGAAACCAACCTCCGCGTCGTGGTGATGCTGAGCGATGGCGATTACAACCTGGGGCAACCTCCCGTGGCCGCCGCGCAGAAGATGCGCCTGCGTGGTGTGCCGCTTTACACCATTCCCGTAGGCAGCCAGCAGCGGCTTCCTGATCTGGACCTGTTATCAGTTACCGCACCCACCTATGGCATCGTGGGGGAAAATGTACAGATCCCCTTCACCATTCGCTCCTCACTTAATCGGCAGGTGCGCACGATCATTCGCCTGCGGGATCAGGCTGGCCGGGAGCGCACGAAGGACATCGTCATTCCACCGAATGCGGAAACCTACGATTCCATTCTCTGGAAGCTGGAAAAAGAGGGCTCCTCTACGCTGGAACTGTCACTTCCGGTGGCGGATGGAGAACTGGTGGCGGCGAACAATTCCCGGAAATTCACCATTTCCGGAAAGCCGGAGAAAATCCGCGTGCTGGTGATCGATACACTGCCGCGGTGGGAATACCGTTATCTGCGGAATGCACTGGATCGGGATCCCGGTGTGGAAGTTTCCTGCCTGCTGTTTCATCCACAACTGGGCCCGGGTGAAGGGCGCCACTACATTCAGGAATTCCCCTCCAAGCTGGAGGAGCTTTCCAAATACGATGTGGTGTTCATCGGAGATGTGGGTATTGGCAATGGCCAATTGACCAAGGAGCAATGCACGCTCATCCGCGGGCTGGTGGAAAACCAGGCGTCCGGCGTGGTTTTTCTGCCCGGCTCACAGGGCAATGAGTTTTCCTTACTGGATACTGATCTAGCAGACCTGATCCCTGTCATACTCGATGAGACCAATAAGCACGGGCTAACAGAGTCCATCGCCGCCCCGCTCCAACTCACCAGTGAGGGCCGCACCTCCCTACTCACGATGCTGGGTGACAATGAGCAGGAAAACCCGGAGATCTGGAAACATCTGCCCGGATTTTTCTGGCATGCTCCGGTCGTAAAGGCGAAGGGGGGTACGGAAGTGCTGGCAGTCCATGGCACACGGCGTGGAAAATTTGGACCTGTTCCGCTGCTGGTCACGAAAACCTCAGGCAGTGGCAAGGTGCTCTTCATGGGCATCGATTCAGCCTGGCGCTGGCGGCGGGGCGTGGAGGATCTCTATCACTATCGCTTCTGGGGGCAGGTGGCCCGCTGGATGTCCTACCAGCGGAATATGGCCGCCGGGCAAAGAGTGCGACTCTTCTTTACTCCTGAACGCCCGGAGCCGGGTGCCACCGTCACCCTCAGCGCCAATGCCTTCGATGCCAATGGCGCGCCACTCAAGGAAGGCTCCGTCGCCATCGATCTAACGTCTCCGGATGGATCGCAAAAACGCATCGAGCTTCAGAAAAACGACAGCGCATGGGGAGCCTACTTCGGCCGCTTTAAGGTGGATCAACCCGGAGCGTGGAAACTCAGCGCCACGGTTGCAAATTCCACCGACAAACCGGTAGAGACCACCCTTCTCGCGCAAGGCACCGAGATTGAAAAAACCGGACAACCTGCCCGCCCGGAAGTGCTGGAGGAAATCGCCCGCGTCTCCCGTGGCCGCATGATCCAGCCCGCCCAACTGGCGGAACTGGTCAAGGAGATCACTACTCTTCCACAGCCACGACCCTTGGAAAACCGCATCCCGCTCTGGTCCCATTGGGCATCACTCAGCCTGCTGATCCTGCTGATGGCCCTATTCTGGATTGGCCGGAAGTGGAGTGGAGTTTTCTGAGCAGCGAGATACTTGTTGTTCTACTACCCAATAAAAAAGCCCGCCATCGCTGGCGGGCTTTGTAGGAAAATTGGGATTACACAGTCGCTTTGATCACCTGTGTTTTTGCAACCAAGTCGTGAAGGCAACGACGGTCATTTCTGAAAACAAAGCAAACATTCACGAGAGAAGCGATCCCGCCCACGAGCGGAATCGCAGCGATCAACTGGTAAAAAGCATATCTTTTCAATAGATCGTTAATGGGAGGCTTTTCCCCGCTCATGGTGACAATTCGCGTTTTAGCCACTTTCTTACCGATAGTCTGTCCTGAGGCATTCAAAGGTTTCCAATTAATAGCGAGAAATGCAGCAAATGCCACGATGCTTACACCTATCGTGAAGCCCAGACTTTCAGCCGCACTTGATTGATTGACCAGCCCTGCCGCGCCTGCTGCCAATCCCGCAGGAAATGCAATGGCAAACATGATCAAGCCATCAACCAGTGCTCCAATAAATCTTGAACCTAGGGGAGCTAATTCATTGCCAATGATAGGGTTAGTAGCAGGAATTGGATCACTAACAGGAGTAGCGTAAGGATTCGAGGGATCTGTGTTCATGGTAAATCAGGGGTAGAAGTAACACTTTCAAACAGCATGGAAGGGCTGAGGCGAGTAAAAACTCCATCTCTGGTGCGGATAGAAAGTGGCGGTTTCTTCCCGCTTCGGATTTCTCAAAACCTAATGTGCTGACTTAATATACTTTCGGCAATTCACATCGTGGGTCGGCACGGTCACATTTCACTGCTTGCATCCAGACAAGTAAGACGCCATCTTACGTGCATGCAGACCGTCGTTTCATCGAAAGGGCAACTGGTCCTTCCCGCTGCTCTCAGGCAACAGGACCACATTGTTGCAGGGCAAAAATTCGACATCCAGCGTTTGGAATCCGGTGAGTATTTATTGAGACGGCAGATTACTAAGAACAACGAAGGCCTCATGGAATGGCTGCAAGCATGCCCGGAAAAAGATTGGTTTGAGACCATTCCTTTCGAATCCACCGACAGCCTATGAAATTCCTGGTGGATGCCAATGTCCTGAGTGAAGTCACAAAACCAGAACCGGACCCGAATGTTTTGGCGTGGCTGAGATCGCATCAATCCGAACTCGTCATCAATCCAATCATCCTTGGTGAAATGGAATATGGCATCCTCTTGCTGGAACCCGGTCCACGCCGGGCCCGGTTGGAAAAGTGGTTTGCCGGAGCATCAGGGAATATCGAAATCATCGACTTCGACTCCGCTGCCGCCTCAGCATGGGCTTACCTGCTGGCAGGGTTAAAAAGGAAAGGGAAAGCCATGCCCGTGAAAGATAGCCTCATCGCAGCCAGCGCCATCTCCAATCGCCTTATCATCGCCACTCGGAATGTTTCAGACTTCCAGCATGCCGGAGTCGATCTGGTAAATCCTTTCGCTCCCTAACAAATGCCACTCATCCACGAAGCCCGCTTCACTGCCATCGATTTTGAATCGGCAGGGGCCGCGCGTGGGATGACGGATCAGCCGGTGCAGATCGGCATGGCGGAGTGGACAATGAAGGGCGGACATGGAGACGCATATGTTTCCTATCTGCAATCCACCCAGCCCATCCAATGGTCTGCCCAAAAGGTGCATGGCATCACCACCGCCCATCTGGCGGATGCCCCTTCCCTGCTGATGCTGTGGCCGGAGGTGAAAAAACGGCTGGCCGGGGCAGTGGTGGTCGCTCATGGCAAGGGTACGGAAAAACGCTTTTTACGCGCTTTCCCCGGTCATGGATTCGGGCCATGGATCGATACTCTCCTGCTGGCACGGGCTGCATGGCCGGATCTGAAGGATCATTCGCTGGGTTCCCTGTGTGAAGCGCATGGCCTAACAAAAAAAATCCGCGATCTGGTTCCGGCGAAAAGCTGGCATGACGCATTGTTCGATGCGGTGGCCTCTCTGGTTCTGTTGGAATATCTGATCGTGAGCATGGACCTGTCCCATGAGCCGCTGGATTGCCTGAGCCACCCGGACACATCGCATTGGCATAAAAACCGCAGGCCCTGAGCCTTCGTTTCATTTCCGGTAAAACCCGCTTCCTTTGTCTCTTTTGATGAATTAGATTTCCGACTCCGATGACCGTCCCCACCCGACGCACAAGTGGCTCCGTAGCCATGGATGATTACCTCGAGCAGATCCTGCATCTGATTGAGGAAAAAGGTTATGCCCGTGCCGTGGACATCTCGAAAAACCTGGGGATCTCCCAGGCAAGCGTGACCAACATGCTACAACGGTTGGATACAGAGGGACTGGTGAAACACGAAAAATACCGTGGCACCATTCTCACAGAGGAAGGCCATCGCATTGCCCTGGCCATCATCGAGCGCCATCAGACACTCACGCGTTTTCTGCGTCTTTTCGAAATCGATGAGGAAACGATTTACAGCGATGTGGAAGGCATGGAGCACCACGTCTCCCGCCCCACCCTGAATGTGATCCGCGCCGTGGCAGATGCACTGGAGGCAGATCCGAAGCTCCTGCAACGGGTGAAAACCTCCTGCAGCAAGCTGTAGGATTACGGCTCTTCCGGTGCCGGGGCACCAGTCTCGAAGCGCATGAGGTCTGCAATGAACGTGAGGGGAATGTGGCCGGTCTCACCGTTACGGTTTTTTGCCAGCACCAGCTCGGCGCGGCCCGCTTCGGCAGCTTTGTCTTCCTCGGTTTCCGCATAGTAGGCGGTCCGGTAGAGCAGGCCGACCATGTCCGCATCCTGCTCAATGGAGCCGGATTCCCGAAGGTCCGACATCCGGGGAACACCGAGCGATTTACCCGTGCGGCTTTCCGGTCCCCGGTTGAGCTGGGCCAGAATGAGAATCGGGATTCCCAGTTCCTTGGCCAGGCCCTTGATGCCTGCTGAAATTTCCGCAATTTCCCGCTCACGGGAATTTTCCGCCTGCTTGGTGCGGGATTTCATCAACTGGAGGTAGTCGATTGCGATGAACTGAATGTCCTCGTCCCGCTTCTTGCGGCGGGCCTTTGCACGAAGTTCGTTGATCGTGATGCCCGGAGTGTCATCGATGAAAAGCTTGGCCGCCGCTGTTTCCATCGCCGCGCGCTGGATGCGCTGGAGATCGCCTTTCGTGGGAGTGTAGCCACGGGAAAGCTGACTCATGGCAAACTTGGAGCGGGAGAAAACCAGACGCTGGACGATCTGGAAGGCGCTCATCTCGCAAGAGAACACCATGGAAGGTTTCCCTTCATTCATGCAGATGTGCTCCACGATGTTCATCATGAAGGACGTTTTACCCATGGAGGGACGAGCCGCGACGACGAACATTTCTCCTGGTTTCAGGCCGCTGCTCATGCGATCCAGCACCTCGAAGCCGGTGGAGACACCCTGCGCGCCTTTTTCTCCTGCCAGGAGAGCTTGGAATTGCTCGATCACCTCATTCACGGACTGCTTTACCGTGGGGGCGCGATTGGTTTCCGAGCCTTCCCGGATGGCGAGAATCTTTGCTTCCACCGTATCGAGCAGGCCCGCCACTTCATCTGGAGAGTCGTATGCCTGCGCGATGGCTTCCGTGGAATTCTGGATAATCGAACGAAGGACGAACTTGTCCTTCACGTGCTGAAGGTGGTGGCGGAAATGCCCGGGAGATGGCGCGTAGGTGTAAAGATCCGTAAGAGCAGACGGTCCGCCTACCCGGTCGAGCAGACCTTTATCCAGCAATCTCTGGACGAGGGACACCAGTTCCACTTCATGCCCGCCCTCGAACAATCCCACCAGGAAGTCAAACAGCGTGGCGTGGGATGGCAGATAGAAGTGATCCTTTGTCAGCTTTTCCTCGATCGCGATGCCGATGTAGTCTTGGGGATCCTGCAACATGGAGGAAAGCAGGCTCTTCTCCGGCCCCAGGGCGTGAGGCAGGGCACGTGTCACATCCTCCGCAGCCGGTACTCCATTCTGCTGAAGAAATGCGGCGGTTTTTTGAAAAGCGGGAGCTGCTGGAGTGTCGGTGGCCATGAAGGGGACGCGATTTTTAAATAGCAATTCCGGGAAACGCAATCACCCATGGCAATTGTGAATTCTTTGGGAATAACTTCCGTGCGCTGTTTTCCATCTGCTTGTGAGTAAAGACGATGGTCATTCCCCTATGTGAATAACATGGGAACAATCACGAATAACTCCCTGACCGATTGATTTACAAACTCTGAAATGTTCCCAAAAATCGCGTCATGCGAGCCGTTATCCAGCGCACACTTGAGGCGTCCGTCACTGTCGAGGGGCAGGTTATTTCCGAAATTGGTTCCGGATTGCTGATCCTCCTCGGGGTGGAAGAGGGTGACAATGAGGAGGACATTTTCTGGCTGGCAGGGAAAATTGCCCGCATGCGGATATTCCCGGATGATGAGGGAAAAATGAACCGCTCCATTATAGAAAACGGTGGGGAACTCATCGTGGTCAGCCAGTTCACCCTCCATGGCTCCACGAAAAAGGGAAACCGGCCGTCTTTCCTACGCGCTGCCGCCCCCACCATCTCGGAACCGCTTTATCTATCCTTCTGCTCCCGGATGGAGACAGAGTTGGGAAAACCGGTAGGCCGTGGCATTTTCGGAGCCGATATGAAAGTGGCGCTGATCAATGACGGTCCGGTGACGCTTCTCATCGATACGAAAAATCGAGAGTAAAGCATTCTCTTGCATCGGCGGAATGCGCTGCCTACGGTCCCCCCGCCGTGCCGATTAACGCCATTCTTGCCCTTGAAGACGGACGCTGTTTCGAAGGTTATGCCTTCGGAGCCACCGGAACCACCACTGGAGAAATCTGTTTCAACACTTCCATGTCTGGATACCAGGAAGTGATCACAGATCCATCATACCGTGGACAGATCGTCTCCATGACCTACCCGCAAATTGGAAATTACGGGATCAATCATGAAGACGGGGAGTCCAGCGAACCACACATCCGTGGGTTCGTGATCGAGGAACTTTGCGAAGTTCCATCGAACTGGCGCTCCGCCCAACCTCTGTCCGCCTACCTCGCCGAGCACAACGTTCTCGGAATCGAGGGGATCGACACCCGTGCGCTGACGAAGCATCTCCGCTCCCGCGGTGCCATGCGGGCCTGCCTTACCACGGAATTGGATCGTGAAGCCGCCATCGCTGCAGCCCAGGCATCCCCTTCCATGGAAGGTGCGGACTACGTGCAGGAAGTCTCCACCCCTGCGTCCTACAAGTGGGATCAGGAATCCCGCGAATGGAAGCTGCCGAATGCCTCTGCGGAAAACACCAGCGGTTATCACGAACTGCCACCGGTGCGCCACCGCATCGTCGCCTACGATTTCGGCATCAAATATAATATCCTCCGCCGCCTGCGCCAGGCTGGCTTCGAAGTGGAAGTGGTGAATTCAAACGCCACCGCAGCAGAAGTCCTCGCAAAGGACCCGGACGGTATATTCCTCTCGAATGGTCCTGGAGATCCAGGTGCCCTAGGCTACATCCACGAGGAAATCCGCCAGCTCATCGGTAAAAAGCCGATCTTCGGCATCTGCCTGGGCAACCAACTGCTGGCCCACGCCTTCGGCGGCACCACCTTCAAGCTGAAGTTCGGCCACCGCGGTGGCAACCAACCGGTGAAGGATCTCCGCTCCGGAAAAATTTCCATCACTTCCCAGAATCACGGCTTTGCCGTCGATCCGGATTCCCTTCCGGACAACATCGAGGTGACCCACCTGAACCTGAACGATGGCACCGTGGAAGGCATGCGCCACAAGGAACACCCCGTCTTCAGCGTTCAGTATCACCCGGAAGCCGCTCCCGGCCCGAACGACGCCTCGTATTTCTTCGAGGAATTCGCCGCGCTGATCGACGAAACCAAGAAAAAGTAATTCCAACCGCGAATGGACGCCAATGGACGCAAATTGATTTTGAAAGAGGAGGTTTACTCCATCGTTTCCTGCGCTTTCGAAATCATCAACGGACTTGGCCACGGACTCCACGAGAAGCCCTATGAGAATGCGTTGGCTGTGGAATTCCGTATTCGCAATATCCCTTTTGTCCAGCAACCCAGATATCCGGTTATTTGGAAAAACATTCAGGTTGGAGAATTCGTTTCAGACCTGATTGCCTATAATCAGATCATCATCGACACCAAAACGATCGATCACATTACGCAAATCGAACGTGGTCAAATGATGAATTACTTGAGAATCACGGGCCTGAAAGTGGGAGTCCTCATCAATTTTAAAAACCAAAACTGGAATGGGAACGAATTGTTCTCTCCTCTTAATCCTATCTAGAATTCGCGTCCATTAGCGTTCATTCGCGGTTAAAAATCTCATGAATACCATCATTGTCGGTCTCCAGTGGGGAGACGAAGGAAAAGGAAAAGTCGTGGACTACCTCACGGAAACCGCAGACGTGGTGATCCGTGGCCAAGGCGGAAACAATGCCGGTCACACGGTGATCGCCAACGGCACGAAGTACGTCCTGCACCTTCTTCCTTCCGGCATTCTTTGGGATAACAAGATCAACGTCATCGGCAACGGTGTGGTGGTCGATCCAGTCGGACTCGTGCAGGAAATCCAGCGCGTGGAAGGCCAGGGTGTTTCCATCACTCCGGATAAACTGCTCATTTCAGACCGCGCGCACATCGTGCTCCCGATCCACAAGGAACTGGATGCCGCCCGTGAGGCAGCACTCGGTGACCAAAAGATCGGCACCACCAAGCGCGGCATCGGCCCAGCCTATGCAGACAAGATCAACCGTTGCGGCCTGCGCATGGCGGACTTGTTGGACCGCCAGTTCGCAGAAGCCCGCATCACCCGCCGCGTGGAGGAAGCGAATGAAATCCTGGCCAAATTCGACCTTACCATCTTCAAGGCAGAAGACGTGATCGCAGAGGTGTATGCCGCCTTCGAGCGCCTGCGTCCGCACATTTCCAATACCATCGCCACGCTTCACACATCGTGGAAAGATGGGAAGACCCTCCTTTTCGAAGGCGCACAGGGCACTCTGCTGGACATCGATTTCGGCACATTCCCCTTTGTTACTTCTTCAAATACCACCGCTGGCGGCTCCTGCACCGGCTCCGGCCTGCCACCTACAGCAATCGATGGCGTGATCGGTGTTTGCAAGGCCTACACCACCCGGGTGGGTTCCGGCCCATTCCCAACCGGTGACGAAGGACTCTCCGAGTATCTGCACGGCCTCGGTCGCGAATTCGGTGCCACCACCGGCCGTCCACGTGGCTGCGGATGGCTGGATACCGTATTGCTCCGTTTCGCCTGCATGGTAAACGGTGTGACCGGCCTGGCAGTCACCAATGTCGATGGCCTGGATGCCTACGAAACGCTGCAGATCTGCACCAGTTACGACATCGACGGCGTGATCCACGATCTCCCACCTGCCGACCGCTCCGCATGGGATCGCGCCGTGCCGGTTTATGAAAGCCTTCCTGGCTGGCAATCGGACACGACTGCCTGCACCAGCTATGATCAGCTTCCAGAGCAGGCGAAAGCCTATCTCAATCGTCTCGCAGAACTTTGCGGTGCACCGATCGCTTTCGTCGGCGTAGGCCCGGATCGTGCTCAGACGCTGGTGGTTTGACCCTTCAACAACGCCACCCATCACTTCTGCCGCTGTGAAATTTCCCAGCCTGAGGAAATCCGCACTCTCTCCCAAGCAGCCTGCCTTGGAGGACAGTGCTGATGTTCCGCGCCACATCGCGGTCATCATGGATGGCAATGGGCGCTGGGCCAAGGAACGTGGCAAGCCACGCCGCGACGGTCATCGTGCCGGCGCGGAATCCGTGCGGGAAGTGATGGAAGGCTGCAAGGATCTAGGTGTGAAATACCTGACGCTCTATGCCTTTTCCTCGGAAAACTGGAGCCGTCCGGAAGCGGAAGTCTCCGCTCTCATGTCCCTGCTGGAGCAATTCCTGAAGGAAAAGGCGAAGGATCTGAAAAAACAGAACGTGCGGCTGCTCGCGATTGGCCAGTTGAGTCGCCTGCCGGAAAAGACCCGGACGTTGCTTGAAAAAATCATCACGGAAACGGCGGACAATACCTCACTCACGCTGGTATTGGCGCTTTCCTACGGAGCCCGCGAGGAAATCGTGGAAGCTGCCCGCGCCTTGGCGGCAGATGCGGTGGCTGGCATGATTTCTCCCGAAGAAATCGATGCAGCGGCATTTTCCTCCCGCCTGCAAACCGCAGCCCTGCCAGATCCGGATCTACTCATCCGCACTTCCGGAGAGATGCGGGTTTCCAATTTCCTGCTGTGGCAGATCAGCTACGCGGAAATGGTGATCGTGAAGAAATTCTGGCCTGAATTCGGGCGTGAGGATCTGAAGGAAGCCGTCGCGGAATATCAGCGGCGGCATCGGCGTTTCGGTGCGCTCTGAAATTTCCGCCGGGAATTTCATCCCTTCATAGCCTCTAAAGGTTTCTCACGCTATGGTGCGGCCAGAAGCTCGCCACGGACGACTGTTATGGTCAGTAAGAATCATCGGATTCTCTACGTATGGTGGGCGAAAGATCGCCATGTCATCCTCCCGATTTCATTTTCTCAGCGCCACTTCGCTCCTCTTTCTGGGGGCATGTGCGATGAATCCGGCCATCACGCCGACTGCCAATATTCCCAAAGACTGGAAAAGCGCTGCGGGATTTCCCGTGGCCTCCCCGGGGCAGGACCTGTCCCGCTGGTGGAAGCGTTTCAATGATCCTACGCTGAACTCTCTCATCTCCAGTGCTCTGGCTCAGAGTCCGGATATGGAAGCAGCCGCCTCCCGCATTCGCGAATCCCGCGCCAACCGCGCCGCCACCGCCGCCAGCCTTTTCCCATCCGTGAATGGTTCTGCCGGCACCAACTACGGCATGGCGGAAAACTTCGGCCTCCGCAGTTCCAGCAATTCCTTCAGTCTCGGGCTGGATGCCGCCTGGGAGCTGGATTTCTTCGGGAAACGCCGCAACAGCGTGGAAGCCGCCTCCGCCCAAGTAGGAGCATCCGAGGAAAACTACCATTCCGTGGAAGCCTCGCTCGCCTCGGAAATCGCCATTGCCTACACAAATCTGCGTTCCATCGAATCCCGCCTGGCAGTGACCCGCCGCACACTGACCAGCCGCGAGAACACTTATCAGATTTCCAAGTGGCGGCTGGATGCAGGCCAGATTGATAATCTGGAAGCCAGCCAGGCCCTGAGCAGCCTGGAGCAGGCGCGGGCACTCATACCTTCTCTGGAACAATCCGCTTCGGAAGCGCGCAATCTGTTGGCGCGTCTCGCAGGACAAAATCCCGGCACCTTGAATGACAGGCTGAACTCGGGAAAACAAACCGTGCCGAATCCTTCCAGCAGCCTGGCTGTGGGTATCCCGGCCGATACCATCCGCCAGCGCCCGGATCTGCGGCTGGCCGCCTATCAATGGCTGGCACAGGTGGCCACCACCAAGGCAACCAAGGCCGAGCGATTCCCATCCTTTTCCATCTCCGGCTCACTGGGTCTTAGCACGCTCACGGGTTCTAAAATCTTCAATCCGGAAAGCCGCAGTTCGGGACTGGGAGGCAGCATCACCAGCCCCATCTTCGATGCCGGCCGCATTCAGGCAAATATCGCCGCCCAAACTGAAACGGAGAAACAGGCTTTGCTGAATTACCGCTCGATCGTGCTCACCGCGCTTTCGGAAGTGGAGGATGCCCTCACGGCCTGCAAGCGGAGTGCCGAGCGCATCACCATCCTGGAGCGTGCCACGGTGGCCGCCCGGGAGGCAGATACCCTGGCCCGGCAGAAATATGAAGCCGGGGTGATCGATCTCAGCACCATCCTGGAATCCGAGCGTACCTTGTTAGGTCTGGAGGACAGCCTCATCAGCGCCCGCGCAGACCGCACCATTTCCTACATTCAACTCTACAAGGCCCTGGGTGGCGGGTGGAGTTCCCATTCCTGATTTTTATTCATGAAAGCCTCGAACGATCTTTCCTCCATTGTTGAAAAAGGAGCTGAAAAGCCACTCCGCAAGTGGCTCACCATCCTGGGTATCCTCCTCCTGACAGGTGGTGGCTACTACTTTTATAAACTGAAAAACCCGGCAGATACCGGTGAACCAAAGTTTGAAACCCGCTCGCTGGAGCGCGGCAATATCTCCATCCAGATCACCGCCACCGGAAACCTGGCTCCTACCAATCAGGTGACGGTGGGCAGTGAGCTCTCCGGCACGGCTGCGGAAGTGTATGTGGATACCAATGACAAGGTGACCAAAGGCCAACCCCTTGCGAAGCTGGATACCTCCAAGCTGACCCAGCAGACCAATGCCGGACAGGCGAATCTGGTAGCCGCCCAAGCCTCCGTCACCCAGTCCGAGGCGACCGTGGTGGAAGCAGAAGCCTCTTACCGGCGTTTTGAAAAACTTCACGAACTCAGCGGGGGGAAGACTCCTTCCCAAGCTGACATGGATACCTCCCTCGCTACGGTGAACCGGGCCAAGGCCGATCTGGAAAGCGCCAAGGCCTCCGTGGCCGTGGCCGATGCCAACCTGAAAAACAACGAGCGGGATCTTTCCAAAACCGTTATCCGCTCCCCGGTGGATGGTGTGGTCCTCACCCGCAGCCTGGAGGTAGGCCAGACGGTGGCCGCCTCGCTTTCCGCTCCTGAGCTTTTTGTCATCGCGGAAGATCTGCGGAAGATGGACCTGGTCGTGACGGTGGCGGAAGCCGACATCGGCCGAGTGGAAGACGGGCAATCGGCCTCCTTCACCGTGGATGCATGGCCTACCCGCACCTTCAATGCCACCGTCAAGAAAGTCGCCTTCGGTTCCAAAACCACCAACAACGTGGTCACCTACGATGTGGAACTGGCCGTGGCAAATGACGACCTCAGCCTGCGCCCGGGTATGACCGCCACTGCAGACATCTCCGTGGCAAAGCAGGAGAATGTTTTCCTCGTTCCCAATGTGGCGCTTCGTTTTGACCCTGCTTCCCTGCAGACGGATACGAACTCCAAGGAAGAAAAGAAAACCCTGGTGGAATCCCTGGGACCACCGAAACGCTTTAGAACACCGAGTTCACCCAAGCGCCTCAACAAGGGCGAGAAAGGCGAAAAACCTCAGGATACAGGTACCATCTACGTCCTCCGCAATGGCAAGCCGGAACCGATCAAGGTGAAGACCGGCCTGACAGATGGCCGAAACACCGAGGTGAGTTCCGACGAACTGAAGGAAGGCGCCCCGATCATTCTCACCTCCATCCAACCCAAGACCAGTGAGTGAGGAGCCATTGATCAGGCTGCGTGGCCTCAAGAAAACCTATGGGAGTGGAGACGCCGCCTTCCACGCACTGCGCGGAATTGATCTGGAAATCCATAAGGGTGAATTCGTGGCCGTGATGGGTCCCAGCGGCTCGGGAAAATCCACGCTGATGAACCTGCTGGGATGCCTGGATACACCGACATCCGGTCATTACTTTTTCGAAAAGATCCCCGTGCATGATCTGGGGAAAGACCAGCGTTCCCTGCTCCGGCGGCACGCCCTGGGATTCATTTTCCAAGGATTCAACCTCCTGGCGCGTACCTCCGCTCTTGAAAATGTAGAGCTTCCCCTCCTCTACCGTGGCTACAAGCGCAGCGAACGCCACCAACTGGCCCGGCAGGCACTCGGCCAGGTGAACCTGCTGGATAAGGAACGGAATACTCCATCCGAACTCTCCGGCGGCCAGCAGCAGCGTGTGGCCATTGCCCGCGCGATTGTTACCAATCCGGATACGCTGTTTGCGGACGAACCTACCGGGAACCTGGATTCCAAGACCACTACGGAGATCATGGAACTGCTATGCCGCCTGAATGAAGAGAGGGGCATCACCGTCATCATGGTGACCCACGAAGACGAAGTGGCGGAATATGCAGGCCGCATCGTCCGCGTGAAAGACGGTCTCATCGAGTCCGATGTGAAAAACACCCACCGCAGGATCCGCGCCGGCACCGCCACATCCAACTGACCTTTTTCCATGTATTGGAACGCATTCATCATCGCCCTCCGCGAAATCCGCCGGAATCTCACCCGCGCCTTCCTCACCGTCATCGGCATCGTCATCGGGGTGGCCGCGGTGATTACCATGGTCACTCTGGGCCGGGGTGCCACGGAAACGGTGAAAGCCCAGATCTCCGGACTGGGCAGCAATCTTCTGGTCCTCCGCCCCGGGCAAGGATGGAGGGCAGCAGCGGGCACGCCCCAATTCAGCATCCTCGATGGAAAGCTGATCCTGGAACAAATCCCCGGCATCCGCGCAGTGGCCCCGGTTTCGGAAACGAATGTGCCCACCTCCTACCTTGAACAGTCACGGACGACCAAGGTAACCGGCTCCTCCCCGGACTATTTTACCATCGGTAATTGGAAACTGGATGACGGGCGATTCTTTGACGAAAAGGAGCAAACCGAGGGAAGCGCCGTGTGCGTGATCGGGCAGACTGTTAGAAAGGAGCTATTCCATGGCAAGAATCCCGTCGGCGAAAAAATCCGTGTTCAGAACACTTCCATGGTGGTTATCGGTCTGCTGAGCAGCAAGGGGCAGACCGGCTTTGGTCAGGACCAGGACGACAACATTGTGGTCCCCATCACCACACTCCAGCGGCGGCTGACGGGAAAAACGTCCAAGCAGAGCATCAATCAGATCATGATTTCCGGCGAAGACGGCTATGCGTCCACCCGCATCGTGGATGACGTGGCACTTCTCATGCGTGAGCGGCGCGGCATCCGGGGCAACGAGCAGGACAACTTCAACATCATCGATACCCGCCAGATTGCGGATGCAGTGAGTTCCAGCACCAAGGTGATGACCTCTCTGTTAGGCGCAGTGGCGGGCGTCAGCTTGCTGGTGGGCGGCATCGGCATCATGAATATCATGCTCGTTTCCGTCACGGAGCGGACGCGGGAAATCGGCATCCGTCTGGCCATCGGCGCACGAGCGTATGAAGTGCTTCTCCAGTTCCTCATCGAAGCCGTGACCCTCTCCTGCGTGGGGGGGCTGGTGGGAGTGGGGCTGGCCTACGTGCTGTGTGAGAACCTGGCCAAGATCGTGGGCGCACCCTTCCTGTTTGATCCCAAGATCAATCTGATAGCTGTTATTTTCTCCGCCGCCATCGGCATTCTCTTCGGTTTCATGCCTGCGCGCCGCGCGGCGAAACTCGATCCCATCGACGCGCTGAGACATGAATAGTCGAACGTAGAGAGGCCAGATGCCGAGCATAGGAATTCACCATCCACTCCACACTCCCCTTGCGCCTCCTCATTATCGAAGACGACTCCCTGCTGCTGCGCAGTCTGGCTGCCAGCCTGCGTGAGGAAAACTATGCCGTGGACACCGCCAGCGATGGCGAGGACGGATTATTCAAGGCCACCTCTTTCGATTACGACTGCATCATTCTGGATGGCATGCTTCCGGTTTTCGATGGATGGGAATTGCTGGCACGCCTCCGTAACACCAAGATCACGCCTGTGCTGATGCTCACGGCAAGGGACGCTCTGCCTGATCGCGTGCGGGGTCTGGACAACGGAGCGGACGATTACCTGACCAAGCCCTTCGACACGGAAGAACTGTTAGCCCGCATACGAGCCCTCATCCGGCGCAGCGCGGGACAGGCCAGTAATCTGATCCAGATCGGGGACGCGCTCATTGATACCGCAGCCCGCACCGTGAGCCTGCGCGGCGAATCCATTCTGCTCACGCCACGCGAATATGCGCTGGTGGAATACCTGGCCCGCCATCTGGGCACGGTGGTGAGCCGCAGTGAGCTGTATGAGCATCTCTTCGATGAAGATGATGATACCCTTTCAAACCTGCTGGATGTCCACGTCTCGAACGTTCGCAAAAAACTGGGAGCAGACTTCATCTCCACCCGGCGGGGCCATGGTTACACCATCGAACCCAGCACCTGATTTCCTGTGCTAAATCTTCTCCATTCCGTCCGCTGGCGGCTCCAGCTCTGGCATGCGCTGATCCTCATGGTCGTGATCGCCCTGCTGTGTACCCTGGCGCACCGGCTGGCGGCAGATGATAAAAGGGAACGGATTGATCGGGAGCTCACCGCCTTTGAGCGCGCCTTCACCCGCCAGGTCTGGGAACTGTCCAACAAACGGAGATCTGATGGCAAGCCGCCTCCCCCGGATCGCATGAGGGAAGTGATGCAGAGCTTGGATGCGAACTCCGAACTGCCATTGGAAATGCGAGACCTCTTCGACCCCAGTGCAGTGGACAGCACTTACCTGGCGTTCTGGGATAACCATGGCAGACTCCTCTTTCAGTCCGCCAATGCGCCGAAAGATCTGACCCTGCCCAAGCCTCCTCCCCAGGATCAGGAATACAGCCTGCGCCTCTACGAATCCAGACGCGAGCTGGTGCACATTGGCCCCCGCGGATTCCGCAGTCTGGTAGGGCGGGATATTTCAGCAGACAAGGCGGCACTCAGGAGCCTGGCCTTACAGATCACGGGCTGTGGTGCGCTGTTATGGTTGCTGGGATTGATCGGCGGCTGGTGGTTGGCCGGGCGGGTGATACGGCCCATCGATGTCATCAGCCAGACAGCCACCCGCATCGCCGGGGGCAATGTTTCCGAGCGGATCGATGTGGCGAAAACGGATGACGAATTGAGCCGCCTGAGCCATGTCTTGAACGACACCTTCGATCGGCTGGAAAGCGCCATCAAACGCCAACAGCAATTCACGGCCGATGCGTCCCACGAATTGCGCACCCCCCTAACAGTCATCCTATCTGAAACCAGCCGTGGATTGAAACGGGAGCGCAGCGCGGACGAATACCGCGATATTCTCACGACCTGCTCTCTGGCAGGAATCCGCATGCGTTCTCTGGTGGAATCCCTCCTCATTCTTGCGAGGCAGGAAGGGGACGGGCAGTCCCAGCCTTCCCACGGCAGTTGCTCCTTGTTGCAAATCATCACAGAAACCCTGCTGCTCCTGCGCCCCCTGGCAGATGAAAAGGAAACCCGGATCTCCTCCGACCTCCACGAGGTGAATTGCCAGGGAGACAGCCGCGCGCTTTCCATGGTGGCGATGAACCTGATCTCAAACGCCATCGACCACCAGCAGACGCACGGAGAAGTGATGATCCGCCTGCGGAGCGAGGAAGGCCATGCGATCCTGGAGGTTTCCGACAAGGGTCCCGGCATTGCGGAAAAACATCTGCCACATTTGTTTGACCGGTTTTACCGGGTGGACCCTTCACGCCAATCCAACGGCGGGCATTCCGGACTGGGGCTGGCCATTGTGAAAGCCATCGTCACCAATCATGGCGGAAGCATCCAGGTGGAAAGCCAACCGGGGGCAGGCTCCGTCTTCCGGGTGATTCTTCCCCTGGACGAAGCTCACCTCAGTTAGTTCTTCTCACCCTCGATATTCGGCAGGAAGGCCGTGAGCAAGCCGATGAGCGGCATGAAGGCGCAGATCTGGAAGACGAAATTGATGCCGTGAGCATCCGCGACTTTTCCCAGAACCGCAGCGCCTACTCCTGCGATACCGAACGCCAGACCGAAAAACAGCCCGGCCACCATGCCGACCTTTCCGGGCAGCAATTCCTGGGCATACACCAGGATGGCCGAGAAGGCCGAGGCAAGGATGAGGCCGATGATCACGCTGAGGATCGAGGTCATTTCCAGTCCCACATGCGGCAACAACAGCGAGAAGGGAGCGACGCCCAGAATGGAGCACCAGATCACTTTCTTTCTACCAATCTTATCCCCCACCGGTCCCCCGATGATGGTGCCCACTGCCACCGCGAAAAGCAGCAGGAACAAATGGAGCTGGGCATTCTGGATGGAGACGTGGAAGCGATCCATCAGATAGAGCGTGTAATAGCTGGTGAGCGAGGACAGATAGACATACTTCGAGAAGACCAGCGCCACCAAAATCGAAAGCGCCAGTATCACCTTCTTCCGGGGAAGGATGGACGAGGTTCCGCCGACGGCGGCCTTCGGCTTGCGGTGGATGCGGTGCAGATTCCGTGACTGCCATTTCCCGATCTGCCAGAGCACGACCACTCCGATCAGGGCAATCACGGAAAATCCAGCGAGGGATTTCTGACCATGCGGGACAATGATCAGGGCGGCGAGCAGCGGCCCGATGGAACTGCCGGCATTTCCTCCCACTTGGAACAGGGATTGGGCAAAGCCCCGCTTGCGGCCAGCCGCCATGTGGGCGATGCGGGAGGATTCCGGATGGAAAATCGCGGACCCGGAACCCACCAGTGCTGCCGAGCACAGGATGGCAAAGAAGCTTTCCGCCCGAGATAGGGCGAGCAGGCCGAACAATGTGAGCGTCATCCCCACTGCCAGTGAGTAGGGCATGGGCTTCTTGTCCGTGTAAAAGCCGACGAGCGGCTGCAACAAGGACGATGTGAGTTGGAAGGTAAGCGTGATCAGACCGAGCTGGCTGAAGCTGAGACCGTAGTTGGTTTTCAGCAGCGGATAGATCGATGGAAGGAGCGCTTGGATCGTATCGTTCAGCAAGTGGGAAAAACTGATGGCAAACAACAGAGCATACACTGTGTTGAAAGCGGACTGCCCGGTATTTTCTTCTGCGGGAGCAGTGGGTGACTCTTTCATAAGGGAGAAAACGGTAGCCGCCCCCACGCCCGTCAGACAATTCCGCTGAACGGTATTAATGAAGACCTTTCTGGTATTTTTCTCGGATTTTCACCCTGAACTCCGCTGGAGAAATTTCCTCGTAACGGCGGAAGAATCTGCCAAAGTAAGAAGGATCCTTGAAACCCAGCCGGAAGCAGATCTCTGCCACGCTCAGGGAGGAATGCAGCAGCAGGCGCTTCGCATCCAGGAGACGGCGCTGTCTAATGTGCTCACCAGCAGACGTGCCCGTCTCTTCACGGAAGACATCATTCAGGTGATTGACCGTCACTCCCAGCACACGGGCATAGGGTTCCAACAGACTCCATTCATGGTGGTGCTGCTCCACCTCCTGCTGAAACCTTCTCACCAAGACCGTGGCCCTGCTGGCATCCGCCACGGAAGCCTCTCCCGCATACCACCGGCTGGCCCGCACCATCAGAATCCGCAGCAGGGAGCGCAGGATTTCCGCAGCCCCCTCCCGACCTTCGTCAAATTCCTGCTGCATCTCCTGAAACAGGCGGGTGGCCGGCTTTCCCTCCGCCTCACCCAGAGGAAGCCATGGCATGACTTCCGTGGCATAAAAAAACGGCAGTTCCAATAGGATGCCGGAGGTGGGACCGCTGCCGGTCTCGAAAAAATCCCGGGTGAAGGAAACGATGGTGCCTCCCATCCCGGGATTCCGGTTGACCGTGTGCACCTGCCCGGGACTGAGAAAAAACAAGGTGACTCCCGAGACAGTGGTTTCCCGGAAATCATGCATCAGGCTGCCGCTACCCAGTAGCAGGGAGACCTGAAAGAAATCATGATAGTGTGGACTGGACCGCGATGGGTCATGGCTCATGGATAGATCCAGCGGGATGGCGACGAATCCCTCCTGAAGCAGCCGGTTCTCGCCATAGCTGACCATATCGATCCGCGGAATGGAGTCCCGTTTCATGACTTATCTATCAGCAATCTCTTACGTGGATGAACCATCGCAATCAGACTTTCCTTCACGCTCCCGGAGGAGCGATCCTTCACCGCGGGAAAACGGTGATGCGCAGTCTGTCGTAGCGATCATCCGGACGGAAAATCCATCCTGGCTGACGATCCACGACTTCATATCCGGTGAGCATGAATTCCGGCAGGAATTGATTACTGTTAGGATCGTAGGCTTGCTTGCCCGTGTAGTAGCCTTGGATGCGGTATTCGTAATTGTTGTCGTAGGAGAAACGTTGGCCGGGAGGTCCATTCTCAGGCAGTCTGTCCGGCACGTGTTTCTTATCTTCACGCATGATCACCAGCTTGGCACGGCTCCATGGCTGGCGCGGCTGGCGTAGGTAGCCCCAGAAACGGGTTTTCTCGATGTGATAGCGGCGGCCGTAATAAAAATTCCCGGTAGGCTCGGAAGCGATCTTCGCATTGCGCTCCTCCACAGTAGGGCCGCCCATATTGCCCTTACCAGAGGAGACTCCGCACTGGGTTAAAAACAAACACCCCAGAAATAGAGCCGCGATTTTAGCACCGAGTTTCAGCATGCCGCACAGCGTAAGAGTATCTCCCCTGCCACCGCAAGCGCATAGAACTGAGTGAATGACGTCTCAATTTCCTCTCTTGGCAGACACGCGGTCGCGAATGAGGATACCGCCATGCCCCGCATTCTCATCACTCTAGGAGATCCAGCCGGTATCGGGCCTGAGGTCATCGATGCCGCACTGGCCGCTGGAAATTACCCGGCCGATTGTGAATTCGTCGTTCTGGGTGATCGCACGGCGGGCACTTCAGGGCAGCCGGATACCCGGTCTGCCGCCGCCGCCCTCTCCGCGCTGGATGCGGCGGTGGCAGAGCTGAAGGCAGGAACGGCTGATGCGGTGGTCACCGGCCCGGTATCGAAGGAAGGGCTACAGGCGCTGGGCTTTTCCTACCCCGGGCAGACAGAATATTTCGCAGATGCCTTCGGCGTGCAGGACTATGGCATGATGCTCACGGGTGATACGCTAAGCGTGGGCCTGGCCACGATTCACGAACCATTGTCTGCTGTTCCCACCTTGCTGACGGAGGAAAGAATCGTCCGCATCGGCCTGCTGACGGCGGATTTTGTGAAACGCAAAGGCATCCGCGCACCACGCATCGCCGTGGCGGGCCTCAATCCCCATGCCGGGGAAAATGGAGCCTTCGGCGATGAGGAGCAGCGCATCATCCTTCCTGCCATCCGCACGCTCAATGACAGCGGGGCAGGAATATTCATAGGCCCGGGGGTGCCCGACGCCATTTTCCGGGATGTGGCGCGGGGAGATTACCACGCCATCGTGGCCATGTATCATGATCAGGGTCTCATTCCTCTGAAGCTGCTGGATTTCGATACGGCGGTGAATGTGACACTGGGCCTGCCCAAGCCACGCACCAGCCCGGATCACGGCACCGCTTTTTCCATCGCCGGAAAAGGCATCGCCAATCCCTCCTCCATGATCCACGCCATCCGACTGGCGTGTGAACTGGCAGCGGGCAGCCCTGCCTAGGCAGCAGTCTCCCGGTCCCGCCCGCGATAAAGAAAAGCGAAGACGATAAAACACACCGCGATGATGGAGGCGAGCATCCACCAGAATGCATCCCATCCGGCACCGCTTTCCTTCACAAGGACATGCCGCAGCCAACCACACACGATGGCACCAGCCAGAGGTCCCAATCCACTGGTCATCATGCTGAGCAGCCCCTGCGCCTGGCCGCGCATGCCCGGCTCCACCCGCCGATCCAGAAAGATCTGCGCGGTGACAAAATAAAGCGTGTAGCACATGCCATGCAGCGCGATCCCGGCAATGTGCCAGCCGATGAGCCCCGTGGCACCTCCCACTCCACAAAGGCCAAACCTAACAACCGATAGACCGAGAGCAACGAGCAGCAGCGTTTTCACCCGGAAACGCGTCATCAATGACCCGAGCAGCAACATGCTCACCACCTCGGATGCCTGCGCGATGGTCATCGTGGCCGCAGGCTTGGTATCTCCCAGCACACTGAGCAATTCCGGCGAGTAGGTGTAGAAGGCAGTGATGGGAATGCTGAACATCAGGGTGACGCCGAAAAACACGAGTTGATCACGTTGTTTCAAGAGACGGAAGGATTCGATTCCCAGAAGACTTTTCCAAGAAGTGCTGCGCCCCAGCGGAGGAGCATCCGGCAGGAGAAATGCCAGCCCACCCGCCAGAATTTTCACGCCTCCTGCCACGATGCCCACGATGGGACTCGTATCCGCCCGCAAGACATAGCTGGTGAGTAGTCCACCCGCCACCCAGCCCAGCGTGGCTCCCATTCTTACGCGCGGAAACTGATGCTCACCCTTATCCATCGCGGCCAGGGAGATGGTGGCCAGCAGCCCCCACGCCGGGCCTGACATCAGCGAATAGCCACCGAGAAAGGTGAGAAAAAAAGCAGGTGGCCACCTGGCGTATAATCCGGCAAAGGCGATCATCAGCGAGAAGGCACCAGCGATGGATGTCCAGGCAAACAGGCGGTTTGCAGAACACCGTTGGTCCGCCAGCGAGCCACCTATCAGAGGAGAGATCAGCGCGCACAGTGGAGGCACCGCGAAGGCAGCGGCGACGTAACCGGCATGGCCACCGGCTTTCAAAATGTTGGTGAGTGCCGGTATCCAGAAACCAGGAACCATCCCGTGAAAGAAAAACACGATCCACAGCAGCCCGAACGTCTTGCGCTGTTGGGCAGGGGTTCTCTCTCGCTCATTCACTGCGCCTGCGTAGTCAGCCCGGAGCAGGATGGCCAGCGGGATCATGATATCCCCATCTAACGCCAAATATTTCTACTTGATACCATCACCCGTTTTTGTTTGTTCTTAAGAACACTCTTTTCACCATGGCCGACCGACTTACTCTTCGCCAGCATGAGATCCTGGAATATCTCCGCATGGCCCAACGCAGAACTGGCGTCATGCCATCCACCCGGGAAATCCAGCACTTCTTCGGCTTCGCGAGTCAGACGGCGGCCATGAGCCACCTTCGTGCCTTGGAACGCAAGGGGGCGATCCAGCGCCTGCCAGGCAAGGCACGTGCCGTGGTGTTCCCGGAGGAATTGGACCGGGAGGAAATTTGTGACATCCCCATTTACGGCAGCATCGCCGCCGGAATGGCGCAGGATGCAGAGCCTGAGCGCGAAGGCTGCGTTTCCATTGATGTCTCCACCCTGGGCGTGCCACGCCATGCCCGGACCTTTGCCCTGAAGGTGCGTGGGGATTCCATGATCGATGCCCACATTTGTAGTGGGGATACCGTTGTGCTGGAATTCAAGGAACCCCGGAAAGGCGATATCGTGGCAGCCCTCATTGACGGGGAAACGACGCTGAAACGTTATCTGATAGAAAAAGGAAAGCCTTTCCTCCGTGCAGAAAATCCGGATTTCCCGGACCTCATCCCAGCTCGTGAACTGGTGATCCAAGGCGTCCTCGTCGCCCTGATCCGTCAGGCGGCTTAGGCCGATCCTGCCACCCAGGGACCTGCCACCCACACCATTTCTGCGATGAGATGTGGGGGAATGCGCATACCGTTCATTCAAAAATACTTAGCATAGCTGAAAGATTGACGGAAAGGCGAACACTCCCTAGAGTTTGCAACTACTACCTTGACGGCAAACGACGACATTACTTTCCCGTGCCCCGCTTGCGGAAGCCAACTGGCCATTCCCGCAGAGCTCGCAGGGATTGTGGGACCCTGCCCTGCGTGTCAGACGACCATTCGTGCTCCTTATCCGGCTCCTGAAGCGCCCCCTGCACCTCCGGTGCCAGCCTATCAGCCTCCGGTAGAAGCAGCGCCCCCACCCAATCCCGTCCCGCAGCCCTATCAGGAGCCCCCGGGGTCAAGGGTGCCCGCCTATCAACCCGCGCATCCGCCGGCTCCGGCCGCATTGCCAGTCCCTACGGCTCCCGCTCCAGACTATCCTTCTCCCGGCAGCCAGATGGCACCGGACCCTCTTGTTATTTTAAAGCCGGAGCCCCGGCAATTGCCATCGCGGACCAGCCAACTGGAACAAATGGGCAAGCAGATGCCGGACCATAGGGATCCAGCCGTCAGTTCCGCACCTTATGTGAGGCCGCAAAGAAATCGGAAACTGCCACGCATCCTGATGGGGCTGGCCTTCATTCTCATCGCCGGGGGTGTGGTGGCTGGAGTGCTGATTTTCCTGAAGTCCAAAGCCGATCCCCCTCTCACTCCGACGGAACGGGCCAATTCCGTTCGGCACATCATCCCGGAAGATCACCAGCCCCCTGCCCCGCTGGAGGAGGCTGCGGTGAAACCATCTGAGCCGCCGCCCAGCGAAGAACCTCCCGCTGCTGGCCTGACAGCCATCAAGGTGTTGGAAAAATTTCTCTCAGCCACCACTCTTCAGGAACGTCTGCCGCTGATGGAGACTGCGGAGACGGAGGCTGAACTGGCAACAACCATTCTGGCCAAGGCCCTCCCGCCCGTACAGCGGATCGAGACGGATTTCCAAGACAATAACAGCGTGGAGAAAGTAACCGATGTTTTCTACAATGTCGATTTCTCCAAGCCGGACGGCACGCTCAATCCGCAAACAATTCTCGTTAGAATTCGCGGCAATGCCGAGCCGAAGGTGGTGGTGGCACCTCTACTCGATCTACTGGGTGGCCGCCTGGAAGCTTATCTTAAAACTCCGGGTGACAAGCCAGGCACCTTCCGGCTCATCGTCTCTGCGGGAGCTTTCTGTTATGATGAGAATGTACCCAACCGGGATAAAAAGCTGACTCTCAAATTGCTAACACGGGACAATACCAAGGAGATTTCCCGCGCTTATTTCGGCAAACGTTCGCACTTGGGAGAAATGCTGGAAAACGACCTTTCCGGCTTCAGTTACGGGCAGGCCAAGGCATGCACTGTGATCCTTCACTGGAATAAGGACGAGGATCCGTCCAAGCCTTATCTGGAAGTGATCAGCCTCAAGTCCCTGGACTGGAATTCCTAGTAAGCCCGGCTTCCTTGAGGGCGCGCCAGCCTCCCCGCAGGACATGGACTTCCTCTGCAAGACCGAGCCGCTTGATGCGATCCGCCACTTGCCTGCTGATGCCACAATTTTCATCCCCGCAGTAAACGATCACACGGGGAGTCTCCATCAGCCGCGTGGCCGTTTCCGCCTCAAAGGCCTGCATGTCCTCCGCTCCATCCAGATTCCATAAAATGGAGCCGGGCAGGCCGGTAGCCATCCAATCCTTGCGCAGCCGGGCATCCACCCACAGGTAACTGGACGGATTTCTGATAGTCCCAAGGCATACCTCATCTGGCTTGAGCGTGGCGGGATCACACACCAAACGACGGGAGGGAGCCCCTTTCACCAAATAAGTCGCTCCCGCCGCTGCCGCAGAAAGCACAACGATGATGGATAGCTGGGCGAAGGTCCTCATCGCGCCGTCGCCTTTTCTCCAACGGATGCCTTACGAATCGAAGCAAATGCCTGTACATCCCGGTGCTTCTCAATCCCGCAGTCCGTTTTGATATGGAAAATCGCCAGAGCAGGAGCGGTAGTGGCGGAAGGAGTGACCTTGATTTCGTAACGTTTCCCCTCTTCCAGGGTTTTCAATTCATAGGCAAAGAGAGGATTGGAAGCAGCGACGGAAAGAATCTTGATCGGTTTCTTTTCCTCCATGGTGATTTGAAACGTGCGGCTCTCCGGCTGCTCACCCACTTCCCACTTCAAGGTCTTGGGTTCCACCTTCACGACTAAGGGGATTTCCACATGGATCTTCAACTGGATGGAGGGATTTTCCGGGGCATCCTCTTTCAGCCAGATCATGATGCCCTTATCCACCTCTCCGGAGAAATTCCCCATATCGAAATTGGCACGGACCACCCCGGACTCACCAGGGGCATAGTTCATTTTCTCTCCCACGATCTGGATCGACATGCAGGAGCATCCTCCGTCCGCTTTCTCGATGGTCACCGGCTTGGCGGTTTTATTGGAAAAGCTGAACTCAATCGAGACCGTCTTTGCATCGGCAGGAGCATGGACCACTTTCGAAGTTTCAGGAAAATCCAGGCCACCAGCCAGAGACAGGCTGCTGAAGGCCATCCACAGACCGAGAGCGAATTTCATAATCCCACTATGAGTCCGGATTTTCCTTGGGCGCAAGTGCGATGGAAATAATGAGCCTGCCGCCACGCCACTGGGGACCAAGGACAAACAGCGGCTTCTCCCCTACCAGATTGATATCCGTCTTAAGGATTTTTTTACGGCTCAACCATAACTCCACATCCAGTGGGGTGGACTTGGCAGTGGGCAGGGTGCGGGCTTCAAAGCGAACCAGCACTTCGTCCGATGGCTTCAGTGGCTGGGACCAGTTTTCATAACTGCGGAACAAGGGCTGAACCTCCCTGCCCAGCAACCGATAATTTTTAAAGGTCAGGCGCTTTTCAGAACGAAGCTGTTTTTCGATCCGATCCGAGACCTTCTTGAATTTCTCTCCGGCCTGTGAGGAATCGCCATCGGTGGCATAGATCACGCCTACCGAAATGCGTCCGATGTTCGCCTTCCCCGGATCATCCTGCGCCAGCATGTTTCCGGGCAGCAGAGCCACCAGGCAGGCGAGAAGCAGAAGAAGCCGGGAACGGAGATTCATGATGGGATATTTAATGAGGGAGGGAGTCCCGGCCAGCGGTGGAATCGATCTCATGATCGGTATCCATGTAGACCGTCTCGGTGAAATCCGTCGCATCTGGAATCGGGTTCACGCCTTCCAGGACGATCACGGAAGCATCCGCCCCGGAGGTCCATACCGCATTCACCTCACCATCCGGCGTGTAAACGATCGGCTGAAACTCCGTTTTCGATGGCACGGAAACGGTCTGCCGGACTTCCGGCTGGGAAGTTTGGGTGCCGACCCAAAAGGCCAGGACCATGCCGGCAAAGGCGGATGCCGGCATGAGCCATGATTTCCAAAAAGGAGTGGCCTTGGCAGCCGGCATGGCCGGGGCAGCCGTGACCGGCTGGCTGATGGCCTGGATGATCCTGCTATTGAAAAAATCCGGATATGGCGGCTCTTCACTCTCTGGAAGGGTGGTGGAAATCATCTGCTTCCAGTGGCGGATTCCCTCGCGGGCGGCGATGTGCTCCGGCTGCGTGAGGACCCACTGCTCAAAGGACTTCAACTCATCCCCGTGCAGTTCGTCTTCCAGCCAGAGGGCCAGCTTTGCTTCATCTGGATTTGTATTCATCTTTTAGCAATGCTTGGAGTTTTTGACGCGCATAGAATAAACGGCTCATCACCGTGCCAAGTGAGGTGCCCATCACATCGGCTATTTCCTTATACGAGAGTCCCTGGACATCTTTCAACAAAACGACCTCCCGGTGTTCCCCGGAGAGCTTGCCCAGAGCGGCTTCGATTTTCACCCGCAGTTCGCCATGGCTCATGCTCTCGTCAGGAGCCTCGCCGCCGGCGGGTGCGGTGGTGGCAGCAGGATCAATGCGATCCCGCTCAAAAATTTCATCATTCAGTTCCCCGGCGCTTTCGATCTTCCGCTTGCGTGTCCAATCGTAAACGACGTTGTGGGCGATGCGATAGAGCCAGGTGGAAAACCGGGCCTTCGCTTCAAATCGCGGAAGGGCATGCCACGCCTTGATGAAGACCTCTTGGGAGAGGTCCCATGCGTCGGCTTCCTGGTGGATCATGTTGCGGATCATGGCGAATATTCTTCCCCGGTGGCGGGTGACGAGCGCGTCGTAGCTGCGCATATCCCCCTTTTGAGCAAGAGCCACGAGCCGGAGATCGTCATCCGGAGTGCTCACGGAGTCCCCCAGATCGACCGGAACTTCTGTCCCCTGCACGTTCTTGGACGATCCTGCTGTGGATTTATTCATCATTTTCCAATCCCTGCAGCCACACCGGGCAGCCACCTTCTGAAAATGCCTGCATTACGAGTCTGGTGCAATGCTGAATCACACATCGCTTATCCCCTTCAGGCGATATCCGAGGTAGCGCTTCCAATCGGCAAAGACCGGGGCGTAGTTCACGATCATCGCCGGATCCAGCAGGAGACGCCCACCTTTTTCATGAACCGCCTGATGGACACTCACGTGTTCGCACAGCGATTCCAGATGAGGATCCGCATTCGGGAGGGATTGATAGGAAGTATCCTTCAACAAATGGCCGGGGTAAATGGCGCAGCCGCTGAAATTCGAGAGCACCTGGACCGGGGCTGCGGCCTGCCGGTATTTCTGATAAAGGCTCCGGCGTCCTGCCAACACCACCGGTTCCGTCTGTGGCAGGGATTCTTCCAGAACGAGATGGGCGTAGGCATCGTAGAAGCCTTTTTTCGTAAAACTGCGCCAGTAGATGCCGAAGGCGCTGACGGCTGTATCCTGCTGGAAATGATCCAGCCACCAGCCGATCCGGGACACCGGCAGCCGATGGACATCCAGATCCAGCACCACCACGGCATCCACTTTTTCGAAGCCGATGTTTTGATCGATGAACTTCAGGTATTGGTTCCGGAAAAACGCCATCTTGCCGATGCGCGCGCGGGAGAACCAGGGGCGGGCCATTCCCCCGTTCCAGGCGGGCATGGAGTGTTCCCCGATGGGTTCACCAATGACGTGCAGCCTGGGATTTTGACGGGCCTGGTCATCCAGCCATTCGCGTGTGCCATCGATGCTGTCGTTTTCCACGATCACCCAATCGACGGTGCCATAGCGGCCCATCAAGGGCTGGAGAGACTCCCAGTTTTTCCGGAGATTCTTCCGGCAGTCCCTGGCCAGACCACAGACGACGATTTTCATTTCAGACGGCAGCTTCGACATGGCTCAGCGGATGCGAAGGAGGATTCCCTGAAGGGCGGTTCTTGCCATCAGCCGGGTCTGCGGGAAACAGATCAGCGGGGCCACCACATTGACGGAGGCGGAAAGCGCGGTGGCGGCGGAGGCTCCGGCAGCTCCATAAGGCATGATCCAGAGGTAATTGAAACCGGCATTCACGACCAGGCCGACGATGGAGGCGAAGACCAGATGGAACGGCTTTTCCTCAAGGATATACCAATGCCCCAACAGCCCGCCCATACAGACGGCTGGAAAACACAGCACGTGCAGGCGCAGAGCCGGAATGGCAGCGAGGAAATCCGGGCCGAACAACCACTTCACCAGCAAAGGAGCGGCCAGAACGGTGAAAAGGACGATGCCCAGGCTGCCCCAAAAGAATCCGGCGGCGAATCGCCTCATGATCCGGTGAAATGCTTCCGGCTCACTGACGCGGAGTTTTGCGAAATGGGGCAAAAAAGTGCCTACGAAAATGCCGGGAATGCAGTTCCACAGTTCGCTGATCTTATAGCCGGCAGCGTAGATCCCGGTGTCGGTCATTCCCCGCATGTGTTCCAGCATGACGACATCCAATCGTGAGTAAACACCGATGAGGATGAAGGAAAGCATGAGCGGGAAACCGGCGGTGATGAGAGGTTTCACCCTGGCTTTCCATTCAGGAGAGCCATCGCGTGTCCCGAGGATGGAATAACGGCGGCAGAGGATATAGCAGATCACATTTGAGACAATTTCCTCTGCCACCACCGTGGCGACAAACGCCATGGCATGCGCACCAGCGGAGACAAGGCCCAAGCGGATGGCGGCGAAAACGAAGGCGAGAACCATGCGGAATCTGGCGATGGTTCCCGAGTGGAAATTTGCCCGGAGGACGCCGTAATACACACCGAGGGGATTCCCAATGCAGGCCAGCGCACCCACCGCCAGTGCCCAGGTGAGATCTTTTTCATGCCCGCCGAGGAAGGCGAAGCCGATGATGGCTGCCGCCCCCAGGATTCCGGAAATGGAAGTGATGCGTGTGGCAGCGGTTAGAACAGGTCCGCTCTTTTCCGGATGAACTGCGATCTCCCGCAGGATGACGGTATCCAGCCCCAGTTTTACCAAGGGGAATACGAAGGTGATGACAGCGGCCACGTAATTCAACATGCCGAAACCTGCCGTGGAGAGGTGGCGGGCAATCAATGCGCCCACCACCAGATTCAGTCCCATCCTCACGCCCATCTCGCTGAACTGCCAGATGCTATCCGCCAGCAGCCCCTTTACCCGGGATTGAGGAATGAATCCCTGAAGTTTCTTGAGCAATTGCATGCCTTTATCAATGACCGCTGGAAATAAAGGCACGGAGCACCTTCAGTCGCACAGGTGTGTAGATGGAAATGATGGCGGATGCAATTGAGAACCCGCCCTGTGGCCATCTCAGCAGGCACCCTTACGGTGATAGAAAGTCATGAACATGATCTGGAAATCCAAAAGGAAGTTCCAGTTTTCGATGTAATCGAGATCAAACTTCACGCGCTCTCCCAGATCTGTATCGCCCCGGCAGCCGTTCACTTGCGCCCAACCGGTCACGCCCGGCTTGATATTGTGGCGGACATTGTAGTGAGGGATGCTTTCCTTGAAATCCTCGATGAACTCGGGACGTTCCGGGCGTGGGCCTACCAGACTCATGTCTCCTTTCAGGACATTCCAGAACTGCGGGAGTTCATCGATGTTCCACGCACGCATGAGCGCACCCACCCGCAGGCGGCGCGGATCATTTTCCACGGTCCACCCCACTCTGCCGGAGGCTTCGGAATCCGGCTTCATGCTGCGGATCTTGAGGATGTGGAATGGGCGGCCATTGAGCCCGATCCGGCGCTGCCGATAGAGGACCTTGCCCGGGGATTCCAAATAAACGAGCAGGGCGAAAATGGCCATCACTGGAGCGAAGACGATCATTCCGAAAATGCTGCCAAGAATATCCACCAGGCGCTTGGCCGCATTGTTGAAGGCATGGTGCAGGGGCATTCTGCCGATGCCAAGGACCGGCATGCCGTGCAGACTTTCCAGACGGAGCGTGGAAACGAGGATCTGGAAACAACTGGGAACCAGTTTGAAATCAATGAATTCCTTACCACACGTTTCGACGAGTTCCAGCATTTCGTGGCGTTCCAGAGAACCATCCACCGCCATCACGATGTCTGCACCTGTGGAGCGGAGAATCGAACGTAGGCCTTCGTAGGAACCAAGGACCGGGACATCGGAAGGAGGGGTGAAAGCCTCACCACGAGTCGGAGCAATGATTCCGCTGACGCTCAACTGATGGGAGCGCCCATCCGAAAAACGGCGCACGACGCGCTCGCATTCATCATTCCATCCAATGAAAACGACCTTCTGGCGGAGGGCATTTGCGAAGGGCGGACGGCGGAGGATGCAATACAGCACCCAGCGCCAGAACATCATGCCTACCATGGTGGTTATGGCACCGATGGCGCAGTAGATGCGGCTGATCGGAGGGTTGATCTTCAGCACCAGGGCAGCGCCAAGAAAGCCGACACCCCAGAAAGCGCAGGACTTTACAATGGTCAGGAGTGTCTTGCGGATCGCGAGGTAGTTTCTCGGATCATGCAGGCGGGCGTTCGTAAGCAGAAACATCATGAAGCAGCAGCCCAGGCCAACGTGGCCAAAATAACTGCGCACTTCAATGAGCGGATCGATAACGCCCAGTTCACGGAATCCGGTTTCAAAGCGGATGACATAGGCGACCATCAGGGAAAGCAATACGACAGCAAGATCACCGACAAAGCTGGCGGCCACCAATTTCTGATGGGCCACCCAAGTACGGTGACGATGTCTGAGCGCGAAGGATTCGCTGGAGTCTGCCGTTACAGGAGTAGGACGAGCAAGGGGGGGCTCGCCCACAACCACACGGTTGGGGGGATTCATGGAGTTGGGGGGAAAAGGCGACGCCCTGGGGGAAGGACGACTATGTAGCTTGCGGGGGGACGCTATGTTACGCGAAGCGGGGGGGCGCTGGTCGCGTGGACACTCTCTTGGCAGATATAAGGCCAGTGGCCTGCTTGCCTGCAGAAAGCACAGGCATGTTTACTCTGACGGTTGGAGAATTACCAGAAAAATTATTAGCTGAACGGCCGTTTTCGTTCCATAGGAAACCGACGAGATTCCCACCGGAAGAACGAATCAAATCCGAGGCGCGCTTCAAGTCCCGGCGATGGATGCCTTCATTCCGGACCACCAGGCAACAACGATCCGCATACCGGGCGATGGAGAGCATGTCACCGCTGGAAAGAACCGATGGGCTATCGATCACCACGCGATCAAACCAACGATAGGCATCTTCCAAAAGGGCGGGGAAACGCGTACCTGCCAGTAATTCCGCAGCATCCGTGCGGATGGGGCCGGAGGCAATGAGGTAAAGATTAGGCAAAGGGGTGGCATGGCACGCCTGCGCGGCATCAATCCGGCCAGCCAGATAGCCGCCCAGACCGGCATCCTGGGAAGTATGCCCCATGTATTCCGCACTCAAGCCCGCGCAGCGGAGATCCGAATCGATCAGGAGCGTGCGGTGCCCCTGCATGGCGAGTGAGGTGGCGTAGTTGAGGGCGCAGAATGACTTCCCCTCCCCTGCCCTGGCGCTGGAAAAGAGAACGGTGCGTCCCACATCATTGCCAGGAGCTGGAGCGAGGACGGTGCGCAAATGGCGGAATGCCTCGGCGGTTTCCGAAGCGGGACTGGAAAGCAGGACCATCGGATCTGCGGATTTCTCAGCGATCGGGATGCTGGCGAGCAGGGGGGAACTGGTGGCACGGGCCGCGGAGGCTGTGTCCCGGACCTTCCCATCACCCAGTTCCAGAGCGAGGAGTAGGACTGCTCCTGCCATGAAACCGCCGAAGAGCCCGACGGCTGCGAAGACCATTTTTTTCGGTCCGCGTGGCGACTCCGGTTCCATGGGCGTGTCTTCCCAGCGCAAAACTGAAGATGGAACAGAGGAAGCGAGCGTCGTTTCCCGCAGGCGGAGGGCGACGGAATCGTGAAGGGAGCGATCTGCCTCCACCTCGCGCTGAATGGAGCGGAACTTTTCGCGGGCACCTTCGGTTTCCACGGCATGGGTGCGAGCCAGACTCACCTCGCTGGCCAGTTTGTTCTCATTCTCGAGGGCGATGTTGAAACGCTGATGCAGGGCTTCACCTGCCGAGCGGGTGGTCTCGGCCAGTTTGTTTTTCAGGAGAGTGATTTCATTGGCCGCCTCTATGTAAACCGGATGCTTGTAAAGATAGCGCTCCTTGATGCGGGCGAAGTCAGCTTCCTTTTGCTGAATGGCGCGGACTTGGGAAAGGACCTCCGTGCCGCGCTCCGAAGTGGCAAGGCCCGCCAGAGACTGAGGGTCCGAAGCATCGAATTTCTCGAACATTTCGTATTCCGACTGGAGGCGGAGCCGTTCGGTTTTGGCGGAAGTCAGTTGAGCACCGAGGGTGCTGAGTTCATCTCTGACCAAGCTGCCGCTGTCCGAGCCTTCCAATCCGGGAATCGGGTGGCTTTCACGAAATTCCTGAAGTCTTTTGGCTGATTCCGCCGCCTTTTCTGCGAGACGTTTTTCTTCCCGTGACAGGCCTTCCCCCGCTTGATGGGTGATCTGCTGCTGACGTTCGGTAGACCATGCCTCGTATTCCCCTACCAGGGAACCGACGAGTAAAGTGGCGCGGGCCGGATCGGTATCATCCACGGAAATATCAATGATGCGGGTACCGCGGCGAAGCTCGACGTGGATGCGTGAGGCGACGAACTGGACGAGCGCCTGCGGCTTGAGGCCGGGGGGGGCGAACGTAGGATCGCTGGCCAGATTGTTTTTCTCGATCACCCGCATGAGCAAGGTGGAAGCTGCCAAGCCTTGCTCCACAGAGCGCATCTGCTCCAGATCGCGAGTTTCCTCGGGAGCCACGGACTTGATATCGAGAATCTGTGGTGCCTGGGTGCTGACGAATACCGAGCCGGTGGCGCGGTAGGTTTTCGGCAGCCGACTGGCCACCCCGTAAAGAGCGAGGGCACCGAGGAGAGAAAGTAAAACCACCATCCATCCACGGCGGAGGATGGAACGAAGGAAACGCCCACCTTCCAATTTGGGGAGGAAATACGTCGGATCCGCATGGCCAGACAAAGCCAAAGCCTGCGGCGGTGGCTGGGTGGGCGGGTATTCCTTGTAGGGCTGGAGGGACATGGGGAGAAAACTCAGAACAGACTCTCGGGAATGGTGACGACATCCCCATCACGCAGCGGAATGTCTTTCCCTGTGCCTTTGGTGATGTCTGACAGGTTCACGTTATAAACCTTTCCCTCGCGTTTGAGGCTGATTTTTTTCGGGTTGGCAATCCGGGTGGCTCCGCCTGCCATGCCGATGGCCTCGACAAGGGTCAACTCACGATGGGCTGGCAGCTCGAAAACACCGGGGCGGGCCGCCTGGCCGAGCACGGTAACGGTGCGGCGGATGCGGGACTCGATGGAAACGCTGACCTCCGGCTTCACCAGATAGCCATCGGCCAGACGGCGGGTGATGGCAGCAGCAGCCTGATCCGTGGTGAGGCCTTCCAAGCGAACAGCACCGATGAGCGGCATGGAAATGGAGCCATTTTCAGAAAGCTGGCCACGGGTGGTGAGTTCATCCTCACGGAACACGCGGATTTGCACAGAGTCCATACGGCTGATGAGACCGGAGGAGCCTCCGCTTTCCGGCTGGCCATGAAGAAGCGCTGCCACACAGAAAAAGAAAGAGAGCGAGAGGATGAGCGTTTTTGCGTTCATATGCTGGGGTCTGGCTAGAATTGGTAATTCAGCTGTAGACCGATGAGATTCTGGTCGTAGCCGAGATCCTCACGGGTGGAGCTGTTTTTCGAAGCGCGGTAGAAAGCCTGAACATCGACTTTTTCACTGATTTTATATTCCAGGGAAGGCTTGATGAACCACATGCGGTCCTCGCGATTGCCATCTCCAGTGCCGGACACTTGTCGGTAGGAAGCAGTTTCATGGCCACCTTCCAGGCGGGTGGTCCACTTGAGCCCCATTTTTTGGGCGATGCCTGCGGTGAAGCCGATGAGGCGGTAATTTTGCCCAGCCAGATAGGATGAGGCGACTTCCCGCTGATAGGCGGTGGCGTAGAGGCTGGTGTTTTCCCGTACCTGCCACTCGATACGGCCTTCCAACACGGGGTTGATTTCCGAGCCATTGGAGGTTTTCCGATCTTCCGCACCGGCTTCCAGTTGAATGCCGATCTTCTCGCGTGGCTTCCAGTTGAGCCGTCCTGTCACCTGATGGGCGAGCTGCTTGTCCGAGCCCTCCACGGAAAGATAGGTGGCACGGTAGGCCAGTCCTGCCGTTGTCTTGGGAGAGTAAGCGTATTTCCAAGCGGCTTCTCCGTAAATATTTCTGGAATCGAAAAGAGACGGATCCTTGTAGTCCGTCTTCGCGTGGCCCACGGCCAGTTCGGTAGTGATCTTTTCGCGCGGAGTCCATGCGACTCTCAGGCCGTTGGCGGTTTCCAGACGATCCGTTTTGCGACCCGCATCGGCAGTGGCATCGGCCGTCTGGCGCACGCCGCCTTCATAGGTGATGACAGTCGCCTTTCCGCGCCAGCCGGCGGTCCATGCCGCCTGGTGATCGATGCGGTTTTCCGTGGAATTTTTCGAGTAAAAGACGGCTGTGGGATTGTATGCCAGCTTGGCGAATCCTCCTTCTCCTTCGGTGGCATCCCCCTTCGCGTAGGAAATCATGGGGCCGATGCGGTAAACATGGTCCGCCCTGGCATTTTCACGCGCGAGAAAGATATTATCATCATACGCTGCAGAGATGACGGCACCCAGATCCCAGCCGGGGCGCTTTACTCTATCTTGAGATACTTCAGGATTGTTAACAACTTCACTTCCCACCCGATCATCCACGATCGGGGAGATATCTTGTCCAGATACGGAAGTAATGGTAAAAGTCTGAAACAGAGCGACCACCAGAACCAGCATCCTGAACGGATATGGCAGCTTGATTAACATTGCAGGGGGGAGCAACAGCGCCAGCTATCTCTTTTTTCACACTAACTGACAAGCCCTTTCATATAAACAAGCTATACGTGATCGCGTAATTCAAACCATTCAGAATTGTGTTAGCAATTACACCTCCTCCAAATGACTTGCATATAGTTAACAAATATTAATGATCTGCATGTTTTCTTAAACCGACATTTCCCCCTTGTCACCCTCCTCCCCCGGATGTGATGCCCCTTCCCCCAGACATTTCCGGCTCTCCCGAAGCCTGTACCGATGCCTCCGTGGCATGGCTGGCTCGTTTTGAAGAGCAGGTGCATCATGCTTCCAGCAAGGCGGCGCTGATCTGTGGCGGACAGCCGATGACTTACCGCACGCTCAATGAGCGGGCAAACCAAGTGGCCCATCTGCTGGCGTCGCGTGGAATCGGGCGGGGCAAGCGTGTAGGGCTGGGCCTGAGCCGCAGTCTGGATCTGGTGGTGGCCCTTTTCGGCATTCTGAAAGCGGGTGCCGCTTATGTCCCGCTGGACCCTTCCTACCCATCTGCACGGCTGGCGCAGATGATTTCCTCAGCCGGGCTGGAGTGCGTGATCACCACACCGGAGAAAAGCACCCTTTTCCGGGAGGTGCCGCAACTCACGGTGGATGCGGCCTCACTGGCTGACTTCCCGGTGACGAAACCGGAGATCGTGATTTCAGACGGTGATCCGATTTACGCGATCTTCACCTCAGGCTCCACCGGAGCGCCCAAGGCGGCCTCGGTTTATCACCGGGGGTTTTCCAATCTCCTCGCGTGGTATGGCTCGGAGCTGGGCCTGAACGAAAACGACGTCGCGCTGATCATCAGTTCCCCGAGCTTCGATCTCACCCAGAAGAATTTCCATGCCCCCCTGCTGGCGGGCGGCTCCATCATTCTGGACGACCAGGAAATCTATGATCTCTCCCGCATCACCCGACTGCTCAGGAATGAGGTGACGTTGATCAACTGCACGCCAAGCGCCTTCTATCCTCTGGTGGATGCCGCCGCGGCGAATGATTACCGGGATCTTTCCTCCCTCCGCTTTGTCGTGCTGGGAGGTGAGTCGATTTCCATCCCCCGCCTGCGGGCGTGGCTGGAGCATCCGAACTGCCGGGCCGAAATCGTAAACAGCTACGGGCCGACGGAGTGCACCGACATCTGCCTTTTCCATCGCTTGAATCAGGGAAATCTCGATGAGTTTCCCTTCGTCCCGTTGGGCCGGGAGATTCCAAATGTGATCGTCACGATCCGTGATGAATCCCTGGCCATTCTCGCGGATGGAAACATCGGTGAGCTTTGCATCGAAGGCATCAGCCTGGGTGCCGGCTATTTGAATGATCCGGAGAAAACTGCCAGCCGCTTTGTCCATGGACTCTATCTTACCGGTGATCTGGCCAAGCGCCTGCCGTGCGGAACATTTGAATTCCGGGGGCGCGCAGATCATCAGGTGAAGATCAATGGTTTCCGGATCGAGCTGGGAGAAATCGAGATCGCGATCAGCCAGCATGCGGCCGTGCGTGAAGCCGTGGTGATCGGCAGGGACAACCGGCTGACCGCCTTCATCCAAGGGAATGTGTCTCCCGGGGAACTCCGCACGCACCTTTCCTCCCGCCTGCCGGGGTACATGATACCGGGAGAATACATTTTTGCGGAAAGCCTGCCGCTCACGCCGAATGGGAAAGTGGACCGCAAGGCTCTATCCGAATCCCGCATGGTCACACGCACGCACGCCGCTCCTTCCTCCTCCGAACTGGAAGCACGCCTTCTCCGGCTGTGGTCCGAAATCCTGGGACACCCGGTGGAAGATCCCACGGCCAATTTTTTCGACATCGGCGGAAATTCCATTCACCTCGCGGTGATGCACCTGCGCCTGTGTGAAATGACGCACAAGGTTTTCCCGATCACCGAGTTGTTTGGCCTGCCAACGGTTCGATCGATCGCGGCGTTTCTTTCCCCGAAAGCCGAAGTTTCCGGCATCGCCACTGCGCAAGACCGCGCCCGGCTGGCTCAAGCCGGTTATTCCAGATTCCGCCGCCCCACCAGCCGATGAACGACAACACTCCCCCTCCTGAAGCGATCGCAGTGATCGGCATGTCCGGCCGCTTTCCGGGAGCAAAGAATCCGGACGAGTTCTGGCAGAATCTCATCGCAGGAAAAGATGGCATCACCCGCTTCGACAGCCGTAAGGAAGCGGATGGCTCGAAGTATGTGGGTGCACGCAGTCTTTTCGATGAGCCGGACCGTTTCGACGCCTCATTTTTCGGGATCTATCCGAAGGAGGCCGAGTTGATGGATCCCCAGCACCGGGTGTTTCTGGAATGCGCGTGGGAAGCCATGGAGGATGGCGGGTATGAACCGACCGAATATCCGGGCCTGGTGGGCGTCTATGCCGGCCTGAGCCTGAATACCTATCTGCTGAACAATCTGGGGAAATCGCAGGATCTGGCCAACAACTATCAGGTGGCCGAGTATCAGACGATGCTCGGAAACGACAAGGACTTCCTGCCGGTGCGGGTATCCTACAAGCTGAATCTGCGCGGGCCGAGCATGACGGTGCAGTCCGCGTGCTCCACCTCCCTGGTGGCCATCTGCCAGGCGGCGACCTCACTGCTGACCTATCAGTGTGACATGGCACTGGCGGGCGGGGTTTCCATCAGTTTCCCACAGGATCGCCTCTATCGTTTCACGGAGGAGGGCATGGTCTCGCCGGATGGCACGTGCCGCGCCTTCGATGCGGATGCGGCGGGCACAGTCTTCGGCCATGGCTGCGGGGTGGTTCTGCTGAAGCGGCTGAGTGAAGCCATCGTGGATCGGGATCCGATTCTGGCAGTGATCAAAGGCTGGGCGGTCAACAATGATGGTTCGGACAAAATCGGATTTGCGGCACCGGGTCTGAATGCCCAGGCAGAAGTCATCGCCATGGCGCAGGCTTCCGCCGGAGTGCATCCATCGGAAATTTCCTACGTGGAGGCCCACGGCACAGGCACGCCTTTGGGAGACCCCATCGAGGTGGCGGCTCTCACCAAGGCCTTCCGACAAGGCGGTGCCGAGGAATCCGGCTACTGTGCGCTGGGCACGGGAAAAACGCACATCGGCCACCTGGATGTGGCGGCGGGGGTGACGGGACTGATCAAGACGATCCAGCAATTCCGCCACGAAGAGATCCCGGCACTGCTGCATTTCAATGCACCGAATCCACGGATCGACTTCGCGGGCAGCCCGTTCAAACCTGTTAGCGAAACGCTGGCCTGGAAACGCAGTTCGACACCACGGCTGGCAGGGGTGAGCGCCTTCGGCGTGGGTGGCACGAATGCCCACGTGGTGATGGAGGAATCCCCCACCCCGCTGCCGACCACTTATGGGCGGGGGCAGGAGCTATTCGTTCTCTCAGCAAAAACCGCCACCGCACTGGAGGCGATGTCCCAACGGCTGGCGGATCATTTGGAAAACCACCCGGTGGATTTGGCGGATGTGGCCTATACTCTTGCCCAAGGACGCCGGGCGTTTCCTTTCCGGCGCAGTGTGACGGCGACCCACCCGGAAGATGCCATCCGTAAACTGCGGGAGACGACGAAGACCGTCAGCGCTCCGGCCAACAAGCGGAAGACCGCGTTTCTATTCCCCGGCCAAGGTTCGCAATACGTGGACATGAGCCGCGAGATTTACGATGCGGAGCCGCTGTTCAAGGCGACCGTCGATGAATGCGCCACCCTGCTGCAGCCACTGCTCCATCACGATATCCGTGCGACACTCTATCCATCTCCCCACGAACGGGAAC
>Ga0157370_10000592_pt1 | contig 45293 bp, 46 predicted proteins | sample C35metaG_FD_113463 | JGI IMG/M metagenome (GOLD analysis project Ga0157370, IMG submission 113463) | Corn rhizosphere microbial communities from Kellogg Biological Station, Michigan, USA - C3-5 metaG | ecosystem: Host-associated > Plants > Roots > Rhizosphere > Soil | place: USA: Michigan...
GCGGCAAACCCGCCGAGAGGTGCAGGTCCGAAGCGCCCTGTTTCGCGCTGAAGGCGAGCAGCTCAGTGATATCCATGGAATTCCCTAATTAAGTGCGTCTAATGACGAGCATCAAATGACAAGCAAGCAGGTAGAATGCCGCTGAACCACTGGCGGCTGGTGTAGGTAATGTCCACGATAGCAGAGAATATTGCAAAGCTCGGTGAGCGTATCCGTGAGGCGGCGCAAGCCTCGCAGCGAGATTTTTCACAGGTCGGCCTGCTGGCCGTGAGCAAAACCAAACCCGCAGACGCCATTCGCGAAGCACACGCCGCCGGCCTTCGCGATTTCGGCGAAAACTACCTGCAAGAAGCCCTGAGCAAACAGGCCGAGTTGACCGATTTGCCCTTGATTTGGCACTTCATCGGCCCCATCCAGTCGAACAAGACCAAAGCCATAGCCGAGCATTTCGACTGGGTACATTCGGTGGACCGCCTGAAAATCGCTCAACGCCTCTCTGAACAACGCCCTGCGCACCTGCCGCCGCTGAATATCTGCCTACAGGTAAATGTCAGCGGCGAAGCGAGCAAGTCGGGCTGCACGCCGCAAGACCTCCCCGCCCTCGCCGCCGCCGTCGCGCAACTGCCGGGTTTGAAACTGCGCGGGCTGATGGCCATCCCCGAGCCGACCGACGACTACTGCGCCCAGCACGAAGCCTTCGCCACGGTGCGCACCTTGCAAGCCGCCTTGAACATGCCCGCGCTGGACACCTTGTCGATGGGCATGAGCCACGACCTGGAAGCCGCCGTCGCCGAAGGCGCCACCTGGGTGCGTATCGGCACCGCGCTGTTTGGCGCGCGCGACTACGGTCAGGCCGCCGGCACCGCCACTCCATGAATCTGACCGGCATGTGCGGTCACAACCCATGCCTCTATAAAGGAAGCGTTTTATGAGTAACCCCCGTATTGCCTTTATTGGTGCCGGCAACATGGCCGCCAGTTTGATTGGCGGCTTGCGCGCCCAGGGCATGGACAGCAAGCAGCTCTGTGCCAGCGACCCGGGCGCCGAGCAGCGCAGCAAAATTGCCGGCGAGCATGGCATCGATGTGTTCGCCGACAACGCCGACGCGGTGAAAGGCGCCGATGTGGTGGTGTTGTCGATCAAACCGCAGGCCATGAAGAGCGTGTGCCTGGCCTTGGCGCCGCACCTTAAAAGCGAGCAATTGGTCGTCTCGATTGCCGCCGGCATCACCTGCGCGAGCATGCAAACCTGGTTGAGCACGCCGACAATCCCGACGCGACCCCTCGTGCGCTGCATGCCCAACACCCCGGCGCTGCTGCGCCAAGGCGTGAGCGGCCTGTTCGCCAACCCCGACGTTTCCGGCGACCAACGCGCCCAGGCCGAGCAACTGCTGTCGGCAGTCGGCGTAGCGTTGTGGCTGGATGAAGAGCACCTGATTGACGCCGTGACCGCCGTGTCGGGCAGCGGCCCCGCCTATTTCTTCCTGCTGATCGAAGCGATGACTGCAGCCGGCGAAAAACTCGGCCTACCTGCCGCCACCGCTGCACAGCTGACCCTGCAAACCGCGCTCGGCGCTGCACGCATGGCAGTCGCCAGCGACGTGGACGCCGCCGAACTGCGCCGCCGCGTGACCTCGCCCGCCGGCACCACCGAAGCGGCGATCAAAAGTTTCCAGGCCGGCGGCTTTGAAGCGCTGGTCGAACAAGCACTCAACGCCGCGGCGCATCGCTCGGCGGAACTGGCCGAGCAATTGGGCCAATAAGGAGCTGACGATGATTGGATTGAACACCGCTGCCGTTTACATCCTGCAAACGCTGGGCAGCCTGTACCTGTTGATCGTGCTGTTGCGCTTCATTCTGCAACTGGTGCGCGCCAACTTTTATAACCCGCTGTGCCAGTTCATTGTTCGCGCCACCCAGCCGCTGCTTAAACCGCTGCGTAAGATCATTCCAGGCTTCGGCGGGCTGGATATCGCCTCGCTGGTGCTGGCAATCGTGCTGCAGTTCATCCTGATCGCGCTGACCTTGCTGCTCACCTACGGCATCATCGCCAACCCGCTGCAAATGCTGATCTGGTCGTTGATTGGCATCACCGCGCTGTTCCTCAAAGTGTTCTTCTTCGCCCTGATTATCAGCGTGATTCTGTCGTGGGTCGCCCAAGGCAGCCACAACCCAGGCGTGGAGCTGGTGAACCAGATTTGCGAGCCGGTGCTGTCGCCGATCCGCCGCATCATGCCGAACCTGGGCGGTCTGGATATTTCGCCCATCTTTGCGTTCCTGGCATTGAAGCTGCTCGACATGCTGGTCATTCAAAACCTGATGATCATGAGCGGCATGCCGGACGTGCTGCGCATGTTGCTGTAATGCGTACGTGGGCGCTGGGTGGCAAACCCAGCGCCCATCCACCCCGGCCGGCACGACCGCTCGGTCACGCTCGTCGACCTTAAGGCGGGCTGCCATCCAAGGCCGATTGACGCGTAGGATGCTTCCCGCATAATGCCCCGCAGTGGCAACCTGCCACTCTAGCGTGCACCCGTCACAGCGTGCCGCCTGGGCGCTTGCCGCCACTGCTGACCACGCCGATCATCGCTAAAAACCAGTCGCAGGATGCGTTGCCCACAGGAGTGCAGGAATGAGCATGGAACGTCTCAGCCAACAAGTCAGTGCATACGTAGGCTGGAAGCGCGAACTGGTTCGGGAAATCACCCGCTACCGCAGTTGGCTCGCCACCAACCGCCTCATCACCGACGCCGTTGAAGCCAAGCTCGACCGCGCCCTGCGCACACTGCGCACCGATCACATCACCCTGGCCTTTGTCGGCGAGTTTTCGCGCGGCAAAACCGAGCTGATCAACAGCCTGTTTTTCTCCGAATACGGCCAGCGCATGCTGCCGTCTCACGCCGGGCGCACCACCATGTGCCCGACCGAGCTGTTTTTTGACCCACGCTCGGAGCGTTCTTACATCCGCCTGCTGCCGATTGAAACGCGCATGACGGATGCCAGCGTCGCGCAGTTCAAGCGCATCCCACGGCATTGGGTAAATATTCCGCTAGACATCACCGACCCCGACAACATGGTGCAAGCCTTCACCCAAGTGGCGAAGACCAAACCCATGGCCGTCGAGCAGGCCATTCAGTTGGGCTTCCACCCGGACATGCTCGAAAGCGCCGGTAAGCCCGGCCAGGTTCTGGTGCCGGCCTGGCGCCACGCCATCGTCAACTTCGACCATCCGCTGCTGCGCCAGGGCCTGCGCATTCTCGATACGCCCGGCCTCAACGCCCTGGGCAGCGAGCCCGAACTGACCCTGTCGATGCTGCCGAGCGCGCAGGCGATCATTTTCCTGCTCTCGGCAGATACCGGCGTCACCGCCAGCGACATGGCCGTGTGGCAAACCCACATCCGCCAGCTCGACGAAGAAACCCAAAGCAGCCTGTTCGCCGTGCTGAACAAAATTGATGTGCTGTGGGATGACCTCGCCGGTGAGGCGTTTGTGCAAAACGCCATCAGCCAGATTCAGAGCGCCACGGCCAAGCAACTCGGCATCGGCATAGAAGACGTGCTGCCGCTGTCCGCCAAGCAGGCGCTGCTGGCCAAAGTGCGCAAAGACCAGCCGCTGCTGGAACGCAGCCAGTTGGGCCACTTGGAAAACCTGCTGTGCGAACGCATCGTGGCGCAGAAAGAGCGGCTGCTTGAAGATCGCGTGGTCAACCAGGTGCTGGCCCTGCTGCAAAACAGCCAACACGTGCTCAACCTGCGTTTGGAGAAAGTGCGCGAGCAGCAAGCGCTGCTGGCCAACCATCAGCACGACAACGGCCAATTACTGTTCGAACTGACGGCCAAAACCAAAGACGACCACAGTCAACACCACCGTCGCCTGCTCGGGTTGAAAACCAACCAGCGCTTGCTCAAGCGCCAAGGCGACCTGCTGCGCAACGCGGCCCGCTCCGAGCGCCTGGAAGAGCACCTGAACAAGGTGCGCACCAACCTCACCGGAAGCTGGACCACGCTGGGCATCAACCAGGCGATTTTGCATTTCTTCCGCTCCGTGGACCACGACCTCGCCAACCTCGGCCAGGAAGTTGAGATGGCCAACAAGATGGTCTCGGCCATCTACCGTCGCCATAACGAAGAGAACCCGCTGAACGGCGTGGACGCACCGCAGTTCAACGTGAAGCGTTACCAACGCGAGCTCAAAGGACTACAAGGCAAAGCCGACCAGTTCCGCCTTCACCTGCGCACCATGCTCACCGAACAACGCACCCTGACCCGCCGCTTCTTCGCTACCTTGGTACAGGAAGTGATCGGCCTGCACCAACGCCTGCGCCGCGAAGTGGAACAGTGGGCCGCCGATGCACTGATGCCGCTGATGCAGCACACGCTGGAACACAAACAGCTGCTGGAAACCCACATGCTGCGGCTTAAATCGTTGGCCCAGAACACCCAACAGGCCCGCGCCCGCAGCCAGCAAATGCTGAGCTATATGAAAGGGCTGGAGCTGCAACTGAGCCAGGCTAACGAAATGCTGCGCACCCTGCGCCGCCCCGCGCCGATTTCGCGCCAAGGCAAAGTGGTGACGCTGCCCTCCTCGGCTCGTCAGGCGCAGACGAGCGAGTAAGGCGGTTGGCTTGAATGGCCAAACCTCCTATGCTGCCGGCTTAGCCACAACGGAGGTTAACGATGAATAGCCAGAACGGTTTCAACCTGATCAGCTCTCAAGATGACCCCAGCGATTCGCAGCTGTCCGAGCTCATGTCGCACGTGAGGCAAGTTGCCCGCAGCCGAGTGACCCGAGTCGACAATCAGCTCAACGAAAGCCTGAGCAAAGCGATCAACGCTAAGAAAGACCAGCACTCGCGCCGCTCGTAATGGCCGACATCAAGCCCAAGCTGCTTGTTTTTGCCGGACCCAACGGCTCCGGAAAAACATCCATCACTGAAATGCTGCGCGAGCATCACTGGCTCTCGGACTGCACGTTCATCAATCCAGATGAAATGGCACAAGAGCAGTTTGGCGGATGGAATTCCGAAGAAGCTTTCAAGCAGGCTGCCGATAAAGCGGAGCAACTTCGCGAGCAATGCCTGCTGGAAAAACGCAGCTTGGCTTTTGAGACGGTTCTCTCAACCGACAGCAAAATCGACTTCATCTTGCGAGCTATCGAAGCCGGCTTCTTCGTTCGGGTCTTTTTCGTCAGCACGACGCACCCGGCTATCAATGCTTACCGCATCACTTACCGCTACATGGATGGCGGTCATGAAGTGCCCATCAACAAAATCGTTTCGCGGTATACGAAGTCGATTGCCAATTGTGTAGTGCTTGCGCGGCTGGTTGATCGTTTGTATGTGTACGACAACTCGATAAATGATCAGGAGCCACGCCTGCTGTTTCGTACAAGCCAAGGTCTGTTGAGCAAGACCTACGCCGACGACAGCGAGATTCCCGAGTGGGCACGACAGATCAAAGAATGCACTGTTGATTGAGCCCCGAGCTGTTCTTGCCGCACGGGACGGTGCTCTTTAGACTGGCGCCTCCTTTTTGCGAGAGCAGGGTCGATGCCCACCGCCTTTCCCGAAGACTCCGTTGGTTTGGTTACGCCGCAAGTCGAGCACTTTGCCGAGCCCTTGGCCTTGGCGTGCGGCCGCAGCCTGGGCCAGTACCAATTGGTGTACGAGACCTACGGCGAACTGAACGCAGCCCGCAGCAATGCCGTGCTTATTTGTCATGCCTTGTCGGGGCACCACCACGCCGCCGGCTACCACAACGTCAATGATCGCAAGCCCGGCTGGTGGGACAGCTGCATCGGCCCGGGCAAGGCCATCGACACCAACCGTTTTTTTGTCGTCAGCCTCAACAACCTCGGCGGTTGCAACGGCTCTACCGGCCCATCGAGCATTAACCCGGCCACCGACAAGCCTTACGGTGCCGACTTTCCCGTATTAACAGTGGAAGACTGGGTCAACAGCCAGGCGCTGCTGGCAGATCGGCTCGGCATCGCGCAGTGGGCAGCAGTGGTGGGCGGCAGCCTCGGCGGCATGCAGGCGATGCAATGGGCGATCAGCTACCCGGATCGCATTCGTCACTGCCTGGCCATTGCCTCGGCGCCCAAGCTCTCGGCACAAAACATCGCCTTTAACGAAGTGGCGCGTCAGGCCATTTTGTCCGACCCGGAATTCCACGGCGGCCATTTCCAGGAGCACAGCGTCATCCCCAAACGCGGGCTGATGCTGGCACGCATGGTCGGCCACATCACCTACCTGTCCGATGACGCCATGGGCGAAAAATTCGGCCGTGGGCTCAAAAGCGAAAAGCTCAATTACGACTTCCACAGCGTTGAGTTTCAGGTGGAAAGCTACCTGCGCTATCAGGGCGAAGAGTTCTCTGGACGCTTCGACGCCAACACGTATTTGCTGATGACCAAGGCGCTGGACTATTTCGACCCTGCCGCCGTACACGATGGCGATCTGGCGAAAACCCTGGCCGGCGTCAAAGCAGACTTCTGCGTGATTTCCTTCACCACCGACTGGCGCTTCTCGCCAGCCCGCTCGCGGGAAATCGTCGATGCGCTGATGGCGGCACGCAAAAACGTTTGCTACCTGGAAGTGGACGCGCCGCAAGGCCATGACGCCTTCCTGATGCCGATTCCGCGTTACCTGCAAGCATTCAGCGGTTACATGAACCGCATCAGCCTCTGAGGATTGTCGTGAGAGCCGATCTTGAAATCATCCAGGACTGGATACCCGCCGGCAGCCGCGTGCTCGACCTGGGCTGCGGTAACGGCGAATTGCTGGCCTGGCTGCGCGACCATAAACAAGTAACCGGTTACGGTCTGGAAATTGACCCGGACAACATCGCCCAATGCGTAACCAAGGGCGTGAACGTCATCGAGCAAAACCTCGACCTGGGGCTGGGCAACTTCGCCAGCAACAGCTTCGACGTAGTGGTCATGACCCAGGCGCTGCAAGCCGTGCAGTACCCGGACAAAATTCTGGAAGAAATGCTGCGCGTCGGTCGCCAATGCATCATCACCTTCCCGAACTTCGGCCACTGGCGCTGCCGCTATTACCTGGCGCGCAACGGTCGCATGCCGGTGTCGGACTTCATGCCGTACACCTGGTACAACACGCCGAACATTCACTTCTGCACGTTTAAAGACTTCGAGGCTTTGTGCCTGGAGCGCAGCGTCAAGGTGCTCGACCGCCTGGCCGTCGACCACTTACATCGACACAGCTGGGCCAGCCGTATGTGGCCTAATCTATTGGGTGAAATCGGCATCTATCGCGTCAGCGGGCCTGGCGTTCAGGAACACCGCATCGCCGTTTGATCCGCCCTCGTTTCAGGAGAATTCCCATGCGTCGCCTCGCCCTTTTCCTTCTCAGTATTTGCCTGGCCTTGCCGGTGCTGGCCGAGCGTAAAGTCAGCTTTGGGGAGCTGGATGTGCACTACAACGCCTTCAACTCCGGCTTTTTACAGCCCGACATCGCCGCCGCCGCTGGGCTGACCCGCAGCAAAACCCTGGGCGTGCTCAACGTCGCCGTATTGAAGGCCGGCAAAGCCAGCGCCGCCAACGTCACCGGCACGGTCACCGACCTGCTGGGCAAAGCGCGGCCGCTGGAGTTCAAGCAGGTTACCGAGAGCGGTGCCATCTACTACCTGGCGCAATTCCCCTTTGAACAACGGGAAGTGCTGCGTTTCAAACTGACCGTACAAGTCGGCGAAGGCGCGGCGAACAGCCTCGATTTCAACCAAGAATTTTTCCCGGACGACAAATGAGCAACGCCACGTTTGACCTCAGCCAACTGGTGCTGGCCAGCCACAACGCCGGCAAGCTGAAGGAACTGCAAGCTATGCTCGGCGACGCCGTACAGGTGCGCTCGGTGGGCGAATTCAGTGAAATCGAGCCGGAAGAAACCGGCTTGTCGTTTATCGAAAACGCCATCCTCAAGGCCCGCAACGCCGCGCGAGTTTCCGGCCTGCCGGCATTGGCCGACGACTCCGGCCTGGCGGTGGATGCCCTGGGCGGTGCGCCGGGCATTTACTCGGCACGCTATGCCGACGGCCAGGGCGATGCGGCGAACAACGCCAAATTGCTGCTCGCCCTTCAAGGCCTGCCGGCCGAAAAACGCACCGCGCAGTTCGTGTGCTGCCTGGCACTGGTGCGCCATGCCGACGACCCGTTGCCGATCATCTGCGAAGGACTCTGGCACGGGCGCATTCTTGAGCAAGCCGAGGGCGAACATGGCTTCGGCTATGACCCGCTGTTCTGGGTGCCGGAGCGCAACTGCTCTAGCGCCGTGCTGAGCCCCGCCGAGAAAAACCAATTGAGCCACCGCGCCCGCGCCATGGCGTTGCTGCGCGAGCGTCTGGGTCTGAAATGAACGACACCAAAGGCGGGCTGATCTTTCCGCGCGCCGCTGCTCAGGGCTTGGTAGGCGAAGGCAGTTTGCTGCACCTGCCGCCCCTGGCGTTGTACATCCATATTCCATGGTGCGTGCGCAAATGCCCGTATTGCGATTTCAACTCCCACACGGCGAGCCCGGAGTTGCCGGAAGTCGCCTACGTGGACGCGCTGCTGGCAGACCTGGAGCGTGATTTACCGCTGGCCCACGGCCGTGAGCTGACCTCGATTTTCTTCGGCGGCGGTACGCCCAGTTTGTTTAGCGCCGAGGCGCTAGGGCGATTGTTGGAAGGCGTCGAGCGACGCATCCGCTTTGCCAGCGACATTGAAATCACCCTGGAAGCCAACCCTGGCACGTTCGAACAGAACAAGTTTCGCGCCTATCGCCAGCTCGGTATCAACCGGCTCTCCATCGGCGTGCAAAGCTTCCAGCAGACCAAGTTGCAAGCGCTCGGCCGTATCCACAACGGCGATGAAGCCATGCGCGCCGCCGACATGGCGCGCGATGCCGGCTTCGATAACTTCAACCTCGACTTGATGCACGGCTTGCCCGATCAGTCTCTGGACGATGCCTTGGGCGATCTGCGCCAGGCCATTGCGCTGTCGCCGACGCATTTGTCCTGGTACCAGCTAACGCTGGAGCCGAACACGGTGTTTTGGAATCAGCCGCCAACGCTCCCCGAAGACGACACGCTGTGGGATATCCAGGAAGCCGGCCTGGCGCTGCTGGCCGAACACGGCTTCGCCCAGTACGAAGTATCGGCGTATGCCCGAGACGGTAAGCGCGCGCGGCACAACCTGAACTACTGGAGCTTTGGCGATTTCCTCGGCATCGGTGCGGGCGCTCACGCCAAACTGAGCAGCCCGGACGGGCAAATTTTGCGCACCTGGAAAACGCGGCTGCCCAAGGATTACCTCGACCCGGCAAAAAATTTCCAGGCCGGTGCCAAGGCGCTAACCGCCGAGGAACTGCCGTTCGAGTTCTTGATGAACGCACTGCGCCTGACCGATGGCGTAGCGGCAGAGCTGTTCAGCCAGCGCACCGGTTTGCCGCTGGCTGCATTAGCGCGCGCCCGTGAACAAGCGCAACAGCGCGGCTTGCTAGTGGCCGATCCAGATCGGCTGGTGGCGACGCCTGAAGGCCAGTTGTTTCTCAATGACCTGCTGCAGTATTTTTTGCCCTGACTTCGACGCCCCGCTGGGCTAAGGACACCAGATGGACCTGATTCTCGACCTGATCGCCACCGTCTCGCGCTGGACTCGTGGCCATCTTTACGACATTTCGCTGGCGATTATGGCCACCGTCTTGGTGCTGTTTGGTCCAGGGATCAACACCTGGATTCAACAACGTATCGGCGGCCTAAATTTTATTTTCCGTACGTTGCTGTTCGTGCTCATCTGCGCGGTCGGTTACGGCCTGGCGATGATCTTCCTCACACCGTGGGTGGCCAAGGGTCTTGGCTACTTCAATAACTACACCCTGGCGCCGGTTCTGCTACTAGTCTTCTTCCTGATCGGCGTGATCGCCGACCGCAACTAAGCCGCGGCTTCCGCCTGGCGGCCCATGCGGCAGCCAGCAGAGGAGCAGGGCTATGAAAGCGCTCAAACATCTTTATCTGTACTTTCAGGACGGCCAGCGCTTGATCATGCGCTTCCCCGAACAAAGCGACGATCCGGTGGTGATTGCTCGCGCCTTGCGGAAGCAACTTGAATCACCGTTCCTGAGCATCGCCGTTAACGGCGACCTGTTGATGATTCCGCGTGAGAGCATCAAGTACCTGCAAATCAGCCCGGCGCCGTCGTCGCTGCCGGAGCCAACCCTGGTGGGCGCGGTGCTGGTGGATTAACGGTCGCCCATAAAAAATCGCGGCTGACCCCGCCCCCACACAATCCAGCCTCGGTGGGAGCGGTTTCAGCCGCGATTCTTTTCAACGTCACGCTATTTCAGAGCGGGCTGCGAGCAGCCCATCAATCAATTCCCTTCGCGGCGCAGCGCCTGCGGCGTGAAGTCACCTGGGCCCAGCTTGGCGTTGAAGTCGTACATGATTTCGTTGTTATCCAGGCCATCGGCGAAGTAACGCTTGCCGGCGAAGTCGTAGATGGTTTCCAACGTGCTGCCGAACATTGGCACATCGTAATAGCTGATCGGATGGCTTTCCTGCAGGCCGACCAATTTGTCGTCCTTGTCGTACAGGTCTACCGCCAGAATCTGCCAGCTATCTTCGTCGAGGTAAAAACGACGTTTGGCGTACGGATGGCTGAAGCCCTTGCGCAGCGACGCTTCGACAATCCACACGCGGTGCAGCTCATAGCGCAACAACTCTGGGTTCACGCTTTTGGCTTGCAGAATCGTGTCGTACGGAATGCCCTTCTGGTGCACCGCATAGCTGTTGTACGGCACGAGCATTTCTTTCTTGCCAACCAGCGTCCAGTCGTAGCGATCCGGCGCGCCGTTGTAGGAGTCGACCATGTCGGCGGTGGCCATGCCGTTGGTATCGGGCTGCAACGTGTCGAAAGCCAGCATCGGCAGACGACGCACGCGGCGCTCGCCCCGGTTGAAGCGCCACGCTTTACGGATGGACAGCACCTGATCGAGGGTTTCCTGCACTACCAGCGCCGACCCGGCGAGCTTGGCTGGGGCGACCACGCTGTATTTGTAGAAGAACAAGGTGTTATCCAAGTCCGACGGGGTCACGCCTTCACGGCCGTAGCGGAAGTAGATGTCACGGTCGAGTTTGAGCAGGTTGTACGCACCGTTAGACAGCACCGCTGCCTGGTTGGTGACGAAATGGATTTGCTCGCCCCGGTAGCGCATCACGTGGTTCCAGATCGCTTCCTGGCCGGTTTGTGGCAATGGGAAGGGAATGCCAGAGGCCGCGCCCTGCACGCCGTTACCCCCGGAAATCAGCTCGGCGTTGCTGGCGTTGTAGCGGGTAGCGTCATAGATGCGCTGCGGTGCAGCAGCGCTGCGGTGGGTTGGGAATACCCGCAGATAATATTCAGGGTTGGTTTCCAGCAACGTCTTCAAACCGACGGGCAGCTGCGCTTGGTACTGCGCCACGTTTTTGCTGTTGACCGTGTACTGCACAGACTCGTTGGCGTAGGGGTCTGGGTGGTGCATGCCGGGCTTATAGCCAGGGATCGGCTGCGCTATACCGCCGTCCCACTCGGGAATCGTGCCGGCGGCATTACCTTTGCGCTCGCCGCCCAGCGGAGTGAGGTCGCCATTCAGCCGGTTGGCCTGAACCGCGTCGACTTTGGCGTATGCATTCACTGCACACATCGCGAGCAGCATTATTCCAATACTTCTCAACACAGACTTTCTCCTTGGGACGAGTCGGTAACGCGCCACCTTTATTATTTATCCAACTAGTCATGCGTATTGCTGTGGTGAGGTAGCCGGCTTGGGCCGGTCTGATGTAGTAACGGTGCAGCACGCTTTCAATCTGTTCCAGGCTGTCGGACGAGGTTAACCGCCAAAGGCCCAGAGCATAATCGATCAGTCTAGACGCTCAAATTTAAGATCCCACACGCCGTGGCCCAAACGCTCGCCGCGGCGCTCGAACTTGGTGATTGGTCTCTCTTCGGGACGCGGCACGTACGTGCCGTCTGCCGCCTGGTTGCGGTAACCGGGGGCGGCTTGCATCACTTCCAGCATCACTTCGGCGTAAGGCTGCCAGTCGGTGGCCATGTGCAACACGCCGCCGACTTTCAGCTTTTGCCGTACTAACTCAGCAAATTCTGGCTGCACGATGCGACGCTTATGGTGACGCGCCTTGTGCCAGGGGTCGGGGAAGAACAACAGAAGGCGGTCCAGGCTGGCATCGGCGACACAGCGCTTGAGCACCTCGATCGCGTCGCAGTCATACACGCGCAGGTTTTTCAGGTCCTGGGTCAACACGCCATTGAGCAACGCGCCAACGCCGGGACGGTGCACTTCGACGCCGATAAAGTCTTGCTCGGGCGCAGCGGCGGCCATCTCCAGCAGCGAGTGGCCCATGCCAAAACCGATTTCCAGAGTGCGCGGCGCCGAACGGCCAAACACTTGGTCGAAGTCCACGAACTCCTCCGCAAGCGGCAGCACAAACAACGGCTTGCCAATGTCCAGGCCGCGCTGCTGTCCTTCCGTCATGCGTCCGGCGCGCATCACGAAACTTTTGATCGCGCGGTGCTTGCGGGTGTCGGTGCGGGTTTCGTCCTGGGCGTCAGCCTGGATATCTAGCGGTTCAGTCATGGTGGCTCTTACTTGATCAGACCATCCAGCGGCGAGGACGCGCTGGCATACAGTTTTTTCGGCATGCGCCCGGCGAGATACGCCATGCGCCCAGCCACAATGGCGTGCTTCATGGCTTCAGCCATTAGCACCGGGTTTTGCGCGTGAGCGATGGCGCTGTTCATCAGCACGGCTTCGCAACCGAGCTCCATGGCTATGGTGGCGTCTGAAGCCGTACCAACGCCGGCATCCACCAGCACCGGAACCTTCGCTTCTTCAAGGATAATGCGCAGGTTGTAGGGGTTGCAGATACCCAGCCCCGTACCAATCAGCCCCGCCAGCGGCATGACAGCAATGCAGCCCATCTCGGCCAGCTGGCGCGCAATGATCGGGTCGTCGCTGGTATAAACCATCACGTCGAAGCCATCTTTAACCAGCACTTCGGCGGCCTTGAGGGTTTCGATGACGTTGGGAAACAGGGTTTTCTGATCAGCCAATACTTCCAGCTTCACCAGTTTGTGACCGTCCAACAGCTCACGCGCCAAGCGGCAGGTGCGCACGGCTTCTGCGGCGTCGTAGCAGCCGGCGGTGTTGGGAAGAATGGTGTAACGATCTGGCGGAATCACGTCGAGCAGATTCGGCTCATCCGGATTCTGGCCAATGTTGGTGCGGCGCACGGCCACAGTCACGATCTCGGCGCCTGAAGCTTCGATGGCGCGGCGGGTTTCGTCGAGGTCTTGATACTTGCCAGTGCCCACCAACAGGCGAGACTGATAAGTGCGTCCGGCCAGGGTAAACGGCTTATCGGTGCGAGATTGGCTCATCGAAAATCCTCATGCAGTAACGCTAATCGGGGTGGGCGGCAGTCGGAAGCGGACGTGTTAACCGCCGCCAATGGCGTGCACGACTTCCAGCGTGTCGCCTTCGTGCAGAACAGTTTCGCCGTGCTGACTACGGGGCACGATGTCGAGATTGAGCTCGACCGCGACGCGCCGACCGGTAAGGTCCAAGCGTACCAGCAGGTCCGCAACGGTCTGGCCGTCAGCCATTTCGAAAGGTTCACCGTTCAACTGAATGCGCATAACAGGCAATCACAAAAGTGAGGGGGCCGGCATTCTAGCCTCAACGCAAGCGCCGACCAAGGCAAAGGCGCGCCATTCGTCTCACAATTGACGCCGCGGTCAGGTTGTTTCGTTTCTCTCAATGACCCGATTTGCGCCAGGCCGCGAGCCCGAGGCAAAGCCAGCCCGCTAGAAAAGCAACGCCGCCAAACGGAGTAATAATGCCCAGCTTCCTCATCCCGGTCAGGGTCAACAAATACAGGCTTGCGGAAAACAACACGATGCCCGTTGCAAATAACCAGCCTGCCGCACTCAGAAAGCGACTCGGGAGATGCGGCGCCAAAAGGGCCACTGCTACCAACCCAAGGGCGTGCAACATTTGATAATGGGTGCCTGTCTGGAAGATCGCTAAGTACTCGGGGGAGAGGGTGGCCTTGAGACCGTGCGCGGCAAAGGCTCCTAACGCGACGCCCGTAAACCCAAAAAATGCTGCCAGCAATAAGAATCGACGCACTGTAAACCTCTGGAGTAGGTGACCGCAGAAGACCGTCCAAATGTGAGTTGGGCCGAACAGCAAGGACCTGGCTCATCTAATGCACATCCATGCTGATAGTAAACGGTACGGAAAACTGTTGCGCAGCCGGAGTGTCTGCGGTGGTTTGGTAGTACCTGAAGGTCAAAGACGCGCCGCCAATACCTCGATTACTTCCCCAAGCCGGTCCACCGTCGAGCCAGTTCGCACCGGCCATCTGTTCGCCGCAATCGGCCCGGCAATAATAACCATGTGAGGAGTAGACGGTACCTGAAGCCGGATCTACATAGCCTCGTCCTAGCCCGTCATAACTGACAGGAGCCCAAGGCAGTGCGGAAGATTTTTGTCCGAAAGCAACTGGCGAATCGTTGAGAAGGATCTGCACGCCGACGTCGCTCGTTGCGGACGGCATGCCTACACCTTCGACGCCATTGTTGAGTGGAAAAGCGGCGTCAAACGATACAGAAACAACGCTATCCAAAGCAGCTTCACAACTGAACAAGAGCGGCCGCCGGTGCAGTGCTATTTCCGTTGCGCCCGGACCAACGAAGGAGGTCGCAGGTAGCGACGCCAACTGAATCGTAGACAGAGTGTTCATGCCAGTCCGGGTTGGATCGTGTGCTTGGCATGCAGGACTTTTAGCGTTGGCGAGACGGCTAGCGTCGTTAGCAACCGCGGGATTTAGCAATGCAGAGAGGACGAGTTGGTTATCAGCCGCCGACATATCCACCTGGCCGGCGGCGAAGTATTTGATGAAACCGACGCCCTGAGGAAAATGAACGATCGCATTAGCTGTATCGCCGGAGAATGGTGCCGTCTTAACCAAGCTCAGGCGCATGGGAACTGGTGGAATGCCTGTTCGGTTTAGCAGCAGCTGCCCGCCCGGACGAACCGTTTCACTGCTGGTCGCCAACAGGACGGCACCGGCTCGGACGCTTCCGGATGGAAATTCGACAAACATCGAGACGCCATCAGCACTGCTCGGCACCATAAAGCCCGAGCCGCGGGGACTGGAGTTCGCTGGAGGGTAATAGATGACATCGAGAAGTTTGCCACTTAGCTCGTACAGGTCGCTGCACATTCGTGCACTTAGCGTTAGCGTTTCAAGCGCGAGTAAGGAACCAACAGGAAACCGGGAATTCTCACGCCACGAACGATTGAATAACATTCGATAGCTGGCCGCCTCTAACACTATCTGCCGCGAGGCTACAGAGCTGTTGACTCCACCACTTGCGCTCAACCAATCGCAGGCCGCAAAGGAGCTAGGCGAATGGGAGATAGAACATATACAAACAAAGCAGGTCAATATTCCGACCGACTTACATGATGAGCCAAGATCCATCTTCGCTACTCCAGCAAATCCATTTGCAAAGCAAACCTAAAAATTCCAATAAAATTTAGACCTAAAGCACATCTAATGTCACGGTAAAAGGGACCGAAAAATCGCGGGGCTGAGGTGAAGCTGTGGTCGTTTGATAATACTTAAATGTAACCGTAGCGCCCAGTCCATCATTATTACCCGAAGCAGCACCACCGTTTTCCCAGTTAGGCCCTGTCATGTCTTCATCACAGTTTTTCCGACAAATCCAACCCTGCTGCTTAAGAACGCCATAAAACTGGTCGGTGAGATCGTTATCTAAAGCGTTGACGTTCCAGGATAACGCCTTAGATAAAACGTCAAACCTTACTGGGACGTCATCCAGTAATAGCTGTATACCAATATCGCTACCCAATTCAGGCAAACCGACACCCTCCACCCCAGTATTAAGTGGGTACGTTGCACTGAAATAAATGGCAGGCTTGGTATCCGCCACCCCTTTGCAGGAAAACCTGAACTGATGAGACTTGGAGGACGCATCAACTGGCCCGAGCCCCTGAAAGGCAGATGTGCTGACCGGAGACATAGAAATAACTTTGGACCCTGAGTTTAGGGGAATTTTGTCGAAGCCGAGAATTTCGCAACTTGGTGCGCTGGCAAATCCGTTGTATGTAACATTATTCCCGCCTGCGTTATAACGCGCCGGCATCAGCAGTTGATCTTGAGCGCCTGCGATTAAAGTGGGATCTTGCACTCCTCGGTAGGTGAACCAACCCAGTCCGCCGGGAACGGTTATCTCGCCTTTAGTGGAGTCGTTGGTAGTAACCGAAAATGAGCCAGTTTTAACCAACGACAGCTTTACAGGAACGGGGGCGAATTTCGCGGAGGCTTGCGTGAGCCCACCGGATGCGCTGACCTTCCCTGCGCTCGCGGTAAGGTAGATCCCCCCGTTTTGAGCAGTCCCATTTGGAAATTCTATTTCAATCGCAACCCCCGCTGCATTGGTCGGAATACGAAAACCTGATCCAGACGGGATTGCATTCGATGGAGGAGCGTAAACAACCGCCGCTTGTTGGCCTTTTAGCTCTCGGAGATTGGTACATAGGGTTCCCGTTAGCGTTGTCAAAGACATGCCCAAATACGTTCCAACCGAATGACGGGAATCGTCATACCAGCGCTTGTTAGCCAGCATTTTAAAACCCGCCGTCTGGAAGACGATGGGCGTGCTGAAGGAGTTCGGTAACGACGCGCCCCCCCAAGTACAAGAGGCCGACGCCATCGACGACGAGAACGTAGCAACCCCCGCACAGGTAAGAATAATTACCCGTCGGATAAAGAGCCTAGCTAACGCAAGCATGAACATTACTCGTATTTACATATCGTGAAATTGCTGTCCTTACCTGAAGCGCGCGTGCCCAAGTTCGCAGCGCTGTCCTGTTTGTTAAACTTATAAGCCATCATGCAACTGCGGCCGTCCAATTTCACTAAAAGCTTGCCTTGGGCGTCCACACCTCGAGCAAAAATGCTGCCCGCTTGTCCAACATAGCCAACGACGTTTCCCGACGCGTTGTTAAACACTTCCGCCCCAAATGGCAAGGCACTGCCATCTTCGAACATGCCATTAATAATAATCGTGTTTTCGCGCAATGTTTCAAACTTGACTTTAACAATTGATCCTGCGACTGGGACCGATTCACTGCTTGTATCGGCAATAGAAATATCTGACGACAATCCCTCCGAGTCGATTTCAACTCGATTACGCGAATAGGCGGAGAGATACGGAACGACTCCGTATCCCCTGCCATCTACCACCGCGCCGCTGGAATTGGTGATACGAGCACCGTCGGCATCTTTTGCTTCTATTAATGCTACGGTTTCGCCCAAGGTTTGCCCTAAGGTCACGCCCCCATCATGGACAAGTACTGAGCCAGACACGCCTAGAGAAGCCTGCTGATAATCGTCCCCCTTGGTATAGCCACTAGTCACAAACCCTTTCGAGCCCTGATAGGTGCCATTGAGACCGTAGTTCGCAGAAGCATTCTGGCTGTCTAAGCCTTGAGTGGTTGAGATACCGTAGGTGTACTCTTGGTCATTGCCCGCTATACCACCTAGTTGAACCTGCCCGTAACTGCCCGACTCTGAATTGCGCGTCGTACTTGCGGATACATAATTGCGACCGTAATCAGTAGCGAAAATCGGCATGCTGAAATTCAGCCGAAATTCGTTATATCGCCTGTCGTCCTTATCTTTGACACGTGACAGAGCGACGTCATAACTAAGATCTCGGAAGCGATTTGCGTACGAGAGCTGGAATTGTGTGTCTGACCCTTTGCGATTCCAAAAATTACGCGTAGAGCCGCTGATGGATGCAGCGCCGAAATCGTAAGGAAGTCTTTGGCGCAAGTTCATATCAAAACGACCTTTCTGCTTCGCCCGATAATCGTATTGCAGATTGCTCTCCGAGAGGTCGCTCCGAAACCGCGAATCTTGGCTACTTACAAATTCACTAAACGACCAGAATCCGCGACTGGAGAATCTGTAACTGGATAGCGTGAGGTTAGTACCCGTTGGCTCATACAGTGTTGAGTAGACAAATCTAATGCTATCGCCATTGATAGCATCCGCCCGTCCTAGACTCGCGCTTGAGTAAGTATAGTCCGCAGAAATACCGCCGATATACGTACTAACAGCACTACCTAGCGCGACAGCCTGATAGTCTTCGCTTCCGACGACACCACCGAACGCGGTAACATAATTATTCACGCCATGTTGAAAGTTGACCTGTCCAACCATGGGCTTGAAATCTCTGGACGATGGAGCCCATGCCTCCCCGAGGCTCGCTGAGTATTTAGACTGACCAGGACGGAGCAATTGCACTAATGGTGAATACGGCACAGTAAAGCTTTTAATCGAGCCATCCGCCTCCGTAACGGTAACCTCTAGATCATTACCGTAACCACTCAGCATTAGGTTCTTAATTTCAAACGGACCTGGCGGTACTGCCCGCTCATAGATAATCACGCTCCCCTGTTTGATCGTTAACTTAGCGTTTGAGTCCGCCGCTCCGGTTACGACCGGCGCATAACTTCTCAGCGACGAAGGTAACATACGCATATCTGTTGAAATGAACGCACCTTGCAGGCCATAGGCGTCAAACAGTTGGCCATCGGTATAATTCTGTCCCACCGTAAGTGTGCTGCTCAACCGCTCCACATCGGTTTGCGCATAGGTACGCTGGTTTTGGTAAGAACGATTTTCGCCGTCAACTGCTAAAGAGGAAATATTTCGTATTCGCCATCCCTCAAGGTTCACTCCACTTTCAAAATAAGCGAAGCCTTGTGTGGACGTGTTGCCATAACTGCTTGCATTGAACGCATCTAGGGAATAATTCAACCGCGCGGCGGTTATCCCCCTGTCCCATTCAAGTGGACTTATATAATCTTTTGGCCGCTCTGTTAAATAGGCCTGAGGAATGAACGTTTCAAGGCGCTGTTCGGAAAAATCGAAGTTCACCGAGGCACCAGGCACCACGCTGTCTATTAGGCGGCATTCCCCAGTGACTGCGCCCTCAGAAACCCACTTCGCTTCCGGCTCCGGCAACTTGGAAACGTCGATACGGAGCAAAGAAAAATCTTTTGCGGTAAAGCAAGCTATTGCCGACGTTTTGTTGGCCACGGAGACAAACTTTACCGAGCTTGATCTTTGCATCTCGTCGTTCAAATAGAGATCTACCTTAAAATTCCCAGGGGGCGCCGGATTCCCCTCGGTAAACCTTGATAAATCCGCATTATTCTTTTCGCCAGGCGTTCCCCACAACATACGATTGTCGAACTCTACGACGGCATATTTATCCGCCGCGGCCATTGCTGGATTAGCGAAGATCAAAGCAAAAGGCGCGCAAATTATTGAAAACGCTTTCAGGTTCCGGCTTTTAGTTTTCATAATTATAACCAGAAGATATTAGAACGTGGCGGTAGGTTTTTCCCAAACAGGAGACCCGCCATAATCGTTTACAGACTTATACTTAACCGATGGCGATTTTTGAGAACTACGCACTCTTTTTAAATCAAACGTTTTTGTCGTGTAGGGAGATATCATTTCCGCCTCTACAACGCCCCCATCAGCGTTAGATCCAACGCCCAACGTGCTTATGTTCACGTGGTAAGGAGTCGGGTTTTCCAACATCACCTTGCCCGGCTGGTATTTGACAATCAACTTCCCCGGAGCATCATTGGCGATGCCTTCCAACCCCTTAGGCCGCAAGAATATTTTCACCCGCGTGCGAAAACGAAACTGAAGATAATTAGCATCATCTTCTTTCACGGTAGGCTTGCCAGGTATTTCCAGCACGTTCAACCAATACACCGACTCTCGATCCGACGGAACTGGAAGGCTCCGTGTGTACTGTATTTTCGCGATCTGGCCCTTTTTAGGATCAATTCGAAAGATGGGCGTCGTTACCACAAATGGAACCCTAATATTCTCTGGACTGGCTTTTTTATCACCATCGTCAATCCACACTTGCACGAGCTTCGGCTCGCCACCTTCATTTGTCATGCGGATAGAAACTTCGTTCTTTTCTTCAGGGTATATCACACGCGTTCCATCCAGAACCACGGAGGCATGTGCTGGACCGGACAATATAAAAAATATAAAAAATGGGAATGTTTTAAAAGTTGACTGTAAATATTTAAGCATGGTGGTACGCATGTTTTCACCTGACACTGAAAACTAAAAATATTAAATAGACTCGACTAAGAAGGTAACAGTGCTAGTCACTTTTCCAGCTGTGGCTGAACCGGTAGCATAATATTGAACAAAAAAATCGAATTTCATTTTATTTTCGCCCACCGCTCCTACAGGGGCGCCAGCGCTACTAACTTGCTGGCCTTTCACTGCATTAATATTCACCGCATTACCATCTGAATTCAGTATCTGCAGCTGGACATGTTGCGCTCCGTTAACCGCGGTGTTCGGCAGTCGACCTTTAGTACCAACTATAATTGAAGCTAGTGGATGAGCCTCAAAGTAAATTAACGAGTCTGCTGGGCAGCCGCTAATTTCGATTGAAAACGGTGTCTGACCAAACGTATCGCCAGGGTTCGCGAGAGAGGTCTTCGGCGCGATTGGCAGGTTAACTCGCTGATCTTTACTCACAACGGAACATGTTGCGGCCGTAACCCTGCCTTCGACTGTAAAACTCGAAGTTGCCGCATTGCAATAATTAGAGAGCAAAAACAAGAGTGCATAAACAGTTGATTTTTGCATGCCGCATTCCGAGATATTAAAAATGTGCCTGGCAAGGCCAGGCACTTAATTTTAGGCTTTACTCATAGTCAATTTCATAGTCGACACTCGAGGTCAAACCGCCAGCGGTGGCATTGCCTTTCGAAATGTATTGAACAAAGTGACGAATATAAGCTGAGCCTTTACCACTCGCATCGACAATGTTTTCCGCAATAGCGCCCTGCGCACCCGTACCCAGAGAAAGATCCATTACATCGCCGTCTTTATTCAGTATCTGAAGCTCCACGTTTGTAGTTGCGTTGGTTTTCGCGGTATTCTCCAGATGGCCTTCTCGTGTAATGTTATCCCCTGCGACAAAGAATACGGACGCCTTACTTGCTAAGGTCGACGCCGACGAGCAGTCGGAAAGTTCGAAGTTCAAGAAAGTGCGCCCGGCAGTAGAGTCCTTCGCAGCGAGAAGCTTGGAGGAAACAATGGGAAGTTTCACCGTTGCGTTATTGGTTTGCTTATTTACAACCACAGTGCAGGTTGTGTCAGAAACACCGCCTTCAAAGTCGATTTTCCCTTCGTTCGCAGTCGCCACTTGGGCCAAACTAGCTAAAACGAGGCTAGAGCTGAGCACAGCCAATTTGTATTTCATAAAAGACCCGTAGAGTTTTGTGGAACGTCATAAAGTATTGATATCTAAAGCCCAGCCAATTTTAGTTAAATTGATATTTGAAACTGCAATCAGTCTCCGGCGGAGATGTGGGAATAATCCGTAGCATTTAGAATTTCCTGACCTGAAAAAGGGAGTTATGTTCTAGGTCTCGTGGAACTAAAGTGCCCGCCCCGCCGGACTTCGGGAGGTGAGACTCAGAAATATCACGCCCAGACAGGCCTGAAAGGCGTGTGCAGCGCTCAAGGGTGCTGTAGCGGTGGGACGTATGAGCTAACAGCTTCTAAATGTGCGCCAGGCTGTTCGTACGAGCAGCGCTATAATCGTCACCTACTTTTAAGGCCCCGCTACGCATGGTTCGCAAACTTTTCGGACGTCTGTTTAGGTTCTTGCTCTGGTTCGCCACGGTCTCAGTGCTGGTGGTGCTTATTTTCCGCTGGGTGCCGCCGCCTGGTTCCGCTCTTATGGTGGAGCGAAAAATTGAGTCATGGATTGATGGCAAGCCGATCGACCTCAAGCGCACGTGGCGCCCATGGGCCGAGCTGTCGGATGATTTGAAGATCTCCGTGATCGCGGGTGAGGACCAGAAGTTCGCCGAGCATTGGGGGTTTGATGTGGAGGCTATTCAGGCTGCCCTTGATCACAACGAACGTGGCGGCAATTTGCGCGGGGCCAGCACGATCAGTCAGCAAGTGGCGAAGAACCTTTTCCTTTGGCCCGGTCGAAGCTGGCTGCGTAAAGGGCTTGAGGTTTGGTTCACCGGCTTGCTGGAGTTGCTCTGGCCGAAACAGCGAATCCTTGAGGTTTACCTAAACACCGTGGAATGGGGTGACGGGGTTTTCGGCGCTGAGGCGGCTGCGCGCGCACACTTCGGCGTGGGAGCTTCTTATATAACCGCGCGGCAGGCCAGTTTGTTGGCGGCTGTGTTGCCCAATCCGCTGAAGTGGAGCGCCGGTAAGCCGACCGGCTATATCAACCGTCGAGCGAACTGGATTCGCCAACAGATGCGCCAGCTAGGCGGCAGTGACTACATCGTGCAAATGCAGAAAGGCCGCCGCTCCTGATTGACGATTCGCTTACTGTTTAAGCGAGCTGCGGGGCACGACGTGCAGTAGCAAGAGGGCCCCATTTTCTACATGAACCGTTAGCCCCTGCGCGGGATACACCCAGCCTTCCCCGCTATTGAGCTGCAAGCGCAAACGCGGCGGCCCAAAAGTCGCGACGATCTGATCTTGGGCCACAGGCTGTTCCGGACGTAGCATCAAAGCAGAAAGCCCGTGACCGCTCAGCTCGCCCAGCATGTGACTGCTCAGGGGTTGTTCGGGGTCGGTAGGCTTGAGGCCCGTCGCCTTCATCAAGCTGGTGTGCTCTTGCTCGGTGAGCACCAGAACGGCTTCGAGCTTCCATTGTTCACCCATGCTTCCCAGCCTCGACCGGAACAGTAGCTGAGGGCCGTCCAGTCTAGGTTTTAGCCATAGCTCTCCAGTATTCACTGCGTTTAAACGTCCCAACGTGAGTGTGCCTTCTGCCATCGGCGAGACAATTTCTTTCTGCCAGCGCGCCATGCCAGGCAGCGATTCCGGAACGCTCCGTCCGTACATTAACCAGCCGCCCCAGGCAAAGAAGGCAACGGCAATCACCACAAAAAGCAGCCAGTGCTGCATACGTAGCGGTGGCATGGACATGGACAGTCTCCGAAACAGGGGTAAACACACGGGCAGAAAAAAGCCGCACCTGGGTGCGGCTTCAGTCCTTTCGCTTTGAAACTCAGGCGGCGATTGAGCCTTTGAGTTTGTTCATAGCGTTCTTTTCCAGCTGACGAATACGCTCGGCTGACACGTTGTATTTCGCGGCCAGCTCATGCAGGGTCGCCTTTTCTTCAGCCAGCCAGCGCTGGTAGAGAATATCGCGGCTGCGTTCATCAAGGCCTTCCAGCGCTTCGTGCAGATTCGCCGTGGCGCTGTCGCTCCAATCGGAATCTTCCAATTGACGAGCAGGGTCGTAGCGATGGTCTTCAAGGTAATTGGCCGGCGACTGGAACGCGCTTTCATCGTCTGCCTCTGCGGCAGGGTCAAAGGCCATGTCGTGACCGGTCAAGCGACTTTCCATCTCGCGCACTTCGCGCGGCTCTACACCCAGGCTTTCGGCCACCGCGTGCACTTCGTCGTTGTTCAACCAGGCCAAACGCTTTTTCTGGCTGCGCAGGTTGAAGAACAATTTGCGCTGGGCCTTGGTGGTGGCCACTTTGACAATGCGCCAATTACGCAGGATGAACTCGTGAATTTCAGCTTTGATCCAGTGCACAGCGAACGACACCAAACGCACGCCCATTTCTGGGTTGAAACGTTTGACGGCCTTCATCAGGCCAACGTTGCCTTCTTGGATTAGGTCAGCCTGTGCCAGGCCGTAACCGGAATAACTTCTGGCGATATGGACAACAAACCGCAGGTGCGCGAGCACCATCTGGCGAGCGGCTTCGAGGTCTTGATGGTAAAAAAGACTCTCGCCCAGTTCGCGCTCCTGCTCAACAGTCAGCAGCGGAATGCTATTGACCGCATGCACATAGGCCTCCAGGTTTGCACCCGGGACTAAAGCATGGACAGGTTGCAAAGAATTGCTCATGCGAATCCTCCGACTCACGAAACTCGTGCCTTTTGAGCACTGCCCGGATAAGACCAGACAGTTGACTCGAAAGTTCAAAAGCACGAAAAAACACTAATAAACAATAACTTACTACTTCGGGGCCAACTCGTTCAAGTGACGGGCCACCGCAAGCCAGGCGCCAATATACCCCAACAGCACAGCGCCAAGCAGCAGGGATAGACCATCGGATAATGGCACCCCCGCCAACGCAAAATCGCTGCCGTACAGCCCGGCCAAACGCACCACGGCGCCGTTTAGCCAATCCAGACCAAACGCCAGCACGGCCCAAGACAGGACGCCGGCACCCAAGCCATACAACGCGCCCATATAAAGGAAGGGACGCCGCACATAGCTGTCAGTTCCGCCGACCAGCTTGATGACTTCAATTTCGGTGCGACGATTTTCAATGTGCAGCCGAATCGTGTTCCCGATCACCAGCAGCAAGGCCATCACCAGCAATAGCGTCAGCCCGAAGACGAACCGCTCGCCCAGTTTCAAAATGGCGCTCAAGCGTTCAACCCACAGCAAATCCAGCTGCGCCTGCTGAACCTTCGGCAGTTCCGCCAGGCGTAAGCGCAAGGCTTCCAGCGCCGGTTTATCCACTTCTTTAGGCGTCACCAGAATTACCCCGGGCAACGGGTTTTCGGGAAGCTCTTTGAGCGCCTCACCCAAGCCGGATTGCTGCTGAAACTCCGCCAGCGCCTGCTCGCGGCTAATCCATTCGGACTCCGCCACATCGTTCATTTCTGCGATCTGCGCGCGCAGCTTTTCGCCGTCCGCTTCGTTGGCATCGAGCGTCAAGAACAAAGAAATCTGTGCCGCGCGCTGCCAGGAACCGCCTAAGCGCTCGACATTGTTGAGCAGCAGCGACAAGCCCATGGGCAAGCTCAGCGCCACGGCCATGACCAGACAGGTAAAGAAACTGCCGATGGGCTGCTTAGCCAGGCGACGCAAGCTGTCGATCAAGCTCGAACGATGGGCTTCCAACCAGGCGTGCAGCAAGGTGGAGAAATCCGGGCTGCCGTCGTCTTTTTTCTGATCATTTTTCTTTGGCGCGGCGCCGACGCGCTCAGCTGCGGATGACGGTTCCTGAGGATTACGAGTGGCGCTCATTAACCAGCCTCCCCATCACCGATCAATCGGCCGCGTTGCAACGTCAACATGCGGTGGCGCATGCGGGCGATCAGTGCCAGGTCGTGACTGGCGATCAGCACGCTGGTGCCCATGCGGTTGATGTCTTCGAATACGCCCATGATCTCAGCCGCCAATCGAGGATCGAGGTTACCGGTCGGCTCGTCCGCCAGCAGCAAGGCCGGACGGTGCACAACGGCGCGGGCGATACCGACGCGCTGTTGCTGGCCAGTGGAAAGATCGCAGGAAACAGATCACGCTTGTCGCTCAGGGCAACGCGCTCCAGTGCGGCATCGACGCGCTTGGCGATATCAGGCTTGGACAAGCCGAGAATCTGCAGCGGCAACGCCACGTTGTTGAACACGGTGCGATCAAACAACAACTGGTGATTTTGAAATACCACGCCGATCTGGCGGCGCAGGAATGGAATCTGAGCGGTGGTGATTTGCGCCAGGTCCTGGCCTGCCAGCAGCAACTTGCCCGACGTCGGCCGCTCCATCGCCAGAATCAAGCGCAGCAAAGTGCTCTTGCCGGCGCCAGAATGCCCGGTGACGAACAGAAATTCGCCGCGTCGCACGCGAAAACTCAGCTCATGCAGGCCGACATGGCCGTTGGCGTAGCGTTTACCCACCTGCTCAAAGCGAATCATGCGTGCTCCCGCTCGGCGAACAAGGCCTGAACAAAGGCTTCAGCTTCAAAGGTGCGAAGGTCGTCAATGCCCTCACCCACACCGATGTAGCGGATCGGCAGGCCGAACTGTTTGGCCAACGCGAAAATCACACCGCCTTTGGCGGTGCCGTCCAGCTTGGTTAGGGCCAGGCCGGTGAGGTTAACGGTCTGGTTGAACTGCTTTGCCTGGCTAATGGCGTTCTGCCCGGTGCCCGCATCCAGCACCAGCAACACTTCGTGGGGAGCGGTTTCGTCCAGTTTGCCGATAACGCGGCGTACCTTTTTCAACTCTTCCATCAGGTTGTCTTTGGTGTGCAATCGGCCGGCGGTGTCGGCGATCAGTACGTCTATGCCACGAGCAGTCGCCGCTTGTACGGCATCGAAGATGACGGAGGCTGAGTCGGCACCGGTGTGCTGAGCAATCACCGCAATCTGGTTACGTTCGCCCCACACCTGCAACTGCTCGACCGCCGCCGCACGGAACGTATCGCCCGCAGCCAGCATCACTTTCTTGCCTTCCTGCTGGAGCTTCTTCGCCAACTTACCGATTGTGGTGGTTTTGCCGGCGCCGTTGACGCCCACGACCAGGATTACGAATGGCTTCTTCTCGGCCGGAATCACTAGCGGTTGCTCGACCGGTTTGAGCAGCGACGCCAGTTCTTCCTGCAGGGCTTTATATAAGGCACCGCTATCGACCAACTGCTTGCGCGCTACTTTCTGCGTGAGGCTCTGGATGATTGCCGTGGTGGCCTCGACGCCAACGTCGGCGGTCAGCAGACGTGTTTCGATTTCATCGAGCAGGTCATCGTCGATGGCCTTTTTGCCAAGGAACAGGCTGGCCATACCCTCGCCGAGGCTGGCGCTGGTTTTCGATAACCCTTGCTTAAGGCGGGCGAAGAAGCCGGCTTTGCTTTCTGGCGATGCCGCAGGCGCTGGCGCGACCACCACGGGGGCTTCGCTTACCGGCGGCGCGACTGGCGCAGCAACAACTGGCTCAGCCACAACCGGTTCCGGTGTCGGAAGGATCGGCTCTGGCGCTGGGATGGGTGCCGCAATGGGCTCCACAACCGGCGCGATAACCACTTCGGGCACTACGATCGGTTGCTGTTCCTGGGCGGGCAGCTCGGTTGCCGGAGCGTCGATAACCGGTGCCGCCTCAGCAGGCGCAACCTCGCTCGGCGCTAAGGTTTCGACCGCAGTTTCAGGCGCCGCAGCGGGCTCCTGAGGCTTTTTGCGCAGCCAACCGAACAGGCTTTTTTTCTCGCCGGACTTCTCATCGGAAGTGACCGGAGCGTCGTTCCCAGCAGCGGCTGGGGTCTTCTTGTCGTCTTTGGAACCAAACATGGAGAGCGGCTATCTCAAGGGTGCGACGCGCCAACCGGGTAAAAACCCAACAGCCGTGGCCGCCAATAAAATGGATGAGTATCCTAGCACCTCCGCGCCCGCCGACGCTAAGACCAAGCGGGCCTTCTCGACAGGTCATTCACTTCATGAAAATGCTTGCCCGCAGCGCCACCGGGCTGCTGCTCGCGGCCCTTTGCCTGCCGCTGTCTACATTTGCCGCCGATACCCAACCCACTGAAGAATTTACCCTGGCCAACGGCCTGAAGGTCGTAGTGCGCGAAGATCACCGCGCGCCGGTGGTGGTTTCCCAGGTTTGGTACAAGGTCGGCTCCAGCTACGAAACGCCCGGGCAAACCGGCCTTTCCCACGCCCTCGAACACATGATGTTCAAGGGCAGCGCCAAGATGAAACCCGGCGAAGCGTCCTTGGTGCTGCGCGAATTGGGCGCCGAAGAAAACGCCTTTACCAGCGACGATTACACCGCCTACTACCAAGTGCTGGCCCGCGACCGTCTGCCCGTAGCCTTTGAGCTTGAAGCCGACCGCATGGCCAGCCTGCGCCTGCCGCCGGAAGAATTTCGCAGTGAAATCGAAGTCATCAAAGAAGAGCGCCGGATGCGCACCGATGACAAACCCAGCTCGCTGGCTTACGAGCGCTTCAAGGCCATGGCCTATCCAGGTAGCGGCTACGGCACACCCACCATCGGCTGGATGGCCGACTTGCAGCGCATGAGCGTGGAAGAACTGCGCCACTGGTACGAAACCTGGTACACGCCCAACAACGCCACGTTGGTGGTGGTAGGGGACGTCACGGTCGTCGAGGTGAGAACCCTGGCCGAGCGCTATTTCGGCCCCGTACCCAGCCGTCCGATACCCACCGCGAAAGCGCCGCTGGAACTGGCCGAGCCGGGAGAGCGACGCCTGCGTCTGTACCTACAAACTCAACTGCCAAGCCTGATGATGGGCTTTAACGTGCCCAGCCTGGCCACCGCTGCCAACCCGCGCGATGCCCACGCCCTGCGCCTGATTTCGGCACTGCTCGACGGCGGCTACAGCGCGCGCTTGCCCACGCAATTGGAGCGCGGCGAGGAATTGGTGTCTGGCGCGTCCGCCAGTTACGACGCCTACAACCGCGGCGACAGCCTGTTCATGCTCTCCGCCACGCCTAACGTGCAAACCGGCAAAACCTTGGCCCAAGCCGAAGCGGGCCTGTGGCGCCAGTTGGAAGCGCTGAAAAAGACCGCGCCTACCGCGGCCGAACTGGCCCGTGTGCGCGCCCAAGTCATCGCCGGCTTGGTCTATGAGCGCGACTCCATTAGCAGCCAGGCCAGCACGATTGGCCAGCTTGAGAGCGTCGGCTTGTCGTGGAAATTGATGGACGAAGACCTGGCCGCCATCGAGGCCGTCACGCCCGACGATATTCAGCAAGCTGCCCGCACCTATTTCACTCGCGAACGCCTGAGCGTCGCCGAAGTACTGCCGAAGGAAAAAACCCATGAGTGAACGCAACGGTCTGCGATACAGCCTCCTGGGCCTAAGCCTGCTGGCCTTGCTGGCGGTACTGGTATTTGTGGTCAGCCGGCCCGCGCAAGCGCCCACCGAACCGGCGCCCGGCGTAGCTGCCAGCGCTCAACCGGCTGAGCAAGCGCCGGCCAAAGCCGAGGGCCACCTGGAGTCGCTGGCCGCGCTGGAAGGCCAGGCGCCGAGCCATCGCGCCATCGACATTCAAACCTGGAAAACCGCTGAAGGCGCCAAGGTGCTGTTTGTTGAAGCGCACCAATTGCCGATGTTCGACCTGCGCCTGACCTTTGCCGCCGGCAGCAGCCAGGACGGTGATGTGCCGGGGCTGGCGATGATGACCAACGCCATGCTCAACGAAGGCATTGCCGGGAAAGACGTGAGCGCCATCGCCGCTGGCTTCGAAGACCTGGGCGCCGACTTTGGTAACGGCGCTTACCGCGACATGGGCGTGGCCAGCCTGCGCAGCCTCACTGCCGCCGACAAGCGTGAGCCGGCGCTGAAACTTTTCACCGAAGTGATCGGCAAACCGACCTTCCCCGCCGACTCGCTCGTGCGCATCCGCAATCAGGTGCTGGCTGGCTTCGAATACCAGAAACAAAACCCCGGCCGCCTCGCGGGCCTGGAGCTGTTCAAGCGCCTGTACGGCAGTCATCCGTACGCCCATTCCAGCGACGGCGATGCGACGTCCATTCCGCGCATTACCGTTGCACAAATGCAGGCGTTTCATCGCAAGGCCTATGCCGCCGGCAATGTGGTAATCGCGCTGGTGGGCGATTTGTCGCGCGCGGAGGCCGAAGCCATGTCTGCCCAAGTGTCCGCCGCGCTGCCCAAAGGGCCGGCGTTGCCGAAAATGCCGCAGCCAGACGAACCGAAAGCGGGCCTCAGCCACATTGAGTTCCCGTCCAAACAAACCACGTTGATGCTGGCGCAAATGGGCATCGACCGGGCCGAACCGGATTACGCCGCGCTGTTTTTGGGTAATCAGATTCTCGGTGGCGGCGGCTTCGGCACGCGTTTGATGGATCAAGTGCGAGAAAAACGCGGCCTCACCTACGGCATCTCCTCGGGCTTCACGGCTATGCAGGCGCGCGGGCCTTTTATGATCAGCCTGCAAACGCGGGCGGAGCAAAGCGAAGGCGCGCTGAAGCTGGTGCAAGACATTTTGCGTGACTATCTGGCCAATGGACCGACGCAAAAAGAAGTGGATGACGCAAAGCGGGAACTCGCGGGCAGCTTTCCGCTGTCTACCGCCAGCAATAGCGATATAGTTTCGCAATTGGGCGCCATTGGCTTCTATGACCTGTCGCTGACTTACCTGGAAGACTTCATGCAGCAGGTACAGGCGCTGGACGTGGCTTCGGTCAAAGCCGCGATGGCCAAGCATCTGAATGCGGATGCGCTGGTCATCGTCACGGCCGGACCCACCGTGCCGCAGAAGCCGTTGCCGCCCCCAACCGATCATCCAGCCGAGCCCGCGCTTGGCGTTCCGGAGCACTGATGGCCCGTCCCGTAAAACCAGGTAACGCCCCCGCCCATGGCGGCCAAGGCCAGTTGCGCATCATTGCCGGTGAGTGGCGCAGCCGCCAGTTCAGCTTTCCCATGGCTCACGGCTTGCGGCCTACGCCCAACCGCGTGCGCGAAACCTTGTTCAACTGGTTGGCGCCTTACATTCAGGGCGCTCGGGTGCTGGACCTGTTCACCGGCAGTGGCGCGCTATACCTCGAAGCGTTGTCGCGCGGGGCCAGCTTGGCATTGGCGCTGGACCTCAACGGCGCCGCCATCGCCAGCCTGCGGCAGACGCTCGACGCGTTGAAATGCGCCACCGGCCAGCTGCTGCAAACCGACACCCTGCGCTACCTGGAAACCCAGAGCCCGTCGCCGTTTGACGTAGTGTTTCTCGACCCGCCGTTCAACCAGAACCTGCTACAGCCCACCTGCACGCTGCTGGAGGAAAAAGGCTGGTTGGCCGACGACGCATGGGTATACACCGAAAGCGAAAACCCGCCGTCGAGCCTGACCATGCCCGCCAACTGGCGCCTGCACCGCGAGCAGAAAGCCGGCCAGGTGTATTACGCCCTGTGGCACCGCACGGCGTAACCATGAACACTGGTTTCACCCCGGCCTGGTGGTTGCCCAACCCGCATTTGCAAACCTTGTGGAATTCGCTCTGTCGCAAGCCGCCTGCGCTTGAGCGTCAGCGCGAGCGGCTGTGGCTGGAGGATGGCGATTTCCTGGACCTGGACTGGCACGGCCCGCACGAAGCCGATGCGCCATTGGTGCTGGTGCTACATGGGCTGACGGGTTCGTCGAGCTCGCTGTACGTGCTCGGTCTACAACAAAACCTGGCCGCCCAAGGCTGGGCCAGCGTGGCGCTGAACTGGCGCGGCTGTTCCGGCGAGCCCAATTTGTTGCCGCGCGGTTATCACTCCGGCGCCAGCGAAGACCTAGCCGAAACCATCCGCCACCTGCGCGCCAAGCGCCCCATGGCCCCGCTGTATGCCGCCGGGTATTCCCTGGGCGGCAACGTACTGCTCAAGTACTTGGGCGAAAGTGGCGCCGACAGCCATCTGCAAGGTGCCGTCGCGGTGTCGGTACCGTTTCGGTTGGACCAATGCGCTGACCGTATCGGCTTGGGCTTTTCCAAGGTGTACCAGGCGCACTTCATGCGGGAGATGGTCGCCTACGTGAAAGACAAACAGCGCCTGTTTGCTCACAAAGGCCAGGCCGATCAGTTATCGATTCTGGAAAAGCTCGGCCCGTTGACCGACATGCGCACGTTCTGGGATTTCGACGGCCGCGTCACCGCCCCGCTCCACGGTTTTGCCGATGCCGATGACTATTACAAGCGGTCTTCGAGCCGCTATTTTCTGGGCCGCATCCAGACGCCAACGCTGCTGATTCAGGCCGCCGACGATCCGTTCGTGTTTCCCCACAGCCTGCCCGAAGCGAGCGAATTGGCGAGCTGCGTGCAATTCGAATTGCACGACCATGGTGGGCATGTGGGTTTCGTTCAAGGCTCGTGGCGCCGCCCGGAGTACTACCTTGAGCGGCGCATTCCGCAATGGCTTACCGCGCTCGGTTAACGCTTACACCACGCCATCGAGCGGCACGAACAAGCGCTGTTGCAGCGCATCCACCGCCTCACGCGCCTGTGGTGCGATATAGCCGCCCTCCAGCGCCAACACCTGATAAATGCCACGGCGCAGCATCTCTTCACTGAGGTCGCCCATGTCTGCGCGCGAGGTGCACAGAAAGCGCACCCACGAGGTCATGATGATCCAGGCATTGAGGGTCAGCGCTTCAATCTGCCGTTCGCCCATCACCAGAATCTGCGCGTCGACAAAGCCCTGATAAATGGCTTTCGCCTGCCCCATGGAGCGCAGCGAAAACTGCTGGTACTGCGCCGCCAGGCCAGTGTCGCTTTCCAGCAAATGCTCCAGGTCGCGGTGCAAAAAGCGGTAATGCCACATCGCTGCAAGCAAGGCTTCGAGGTAGAAGGTTTTGTCTTCCACCGTCATCGAGCGGCCCTCGGGCGGGCGCAAAAAGGTGTCGACCTGATGTTCGTACTGGCTGAACAGTTCGGCGATGATCGCCTGCTTATTGCGGAAGTAGTAGTACAAATTGCCGGGGGAAATCGCCAGATGCGCGGCGATGTGATTGGTCGTCACATTGCGCTCACCCTGCAGATTAAACAGCTCCAGGCTGGCTTGAATGATGCGCTCACGGGTTTTCATTGGCGCGGCCATGGCGCTCGTACCTCACACACTGTTTCTTAAACAAAAAGCCGTCAGCAACTGCGTCCTGCCTAAACGGTCCAGCTCCCTTGCTGCGCCAAAGGTACACGCACAAGCGCAGCAATTGTTACTCATCAACACAGCGATTGCGCACCCTAACTTTTCGTTGGGGTGCATCCCAGAGCCCTTCTCGGCATCCTATTTGACACATTAGAGTAATTGCTCTAAAAATCCAGCGACGTTGTTTTGCGCAACCCTAAACCGACCTTCAAGACGGTTCCGGGTTCTTTTAACTGGACTGCCCAGGAGCCTTCGAAAATGGTCGCCGACATTGCTTACCTGCAACACAACCAACAACAAATCGACCAGCTTGATTCGCTGCTGCAGCGCCAGCGCGAAGCGTTCCGCGCCAACCCCATGCCCGAAGCCGGTCAGCGCATTCAATGGCTCAACAGCCTGTGCGACCTGCTGCTGAAAGAAAAAGACACCCTGGTCCAGGCCATTTCCCAAGACTTCAGCAACCGCGCCGCCGAGGAAACCTTGCTGGCCGAGGTGATGCCCAGCGTGCACGGCATTCACTACGCCACCAAACGCATCAAAAAATGGATGAAGCCGTCGCGCCGTTCGGTCGGCTCGGCCTTCCAGCCGGCCAGTGCGAAAGTGATTTATCAGCCGCTGGGCGTGGTCGGCGTGATCGTGCCGTGGAACTACCCGCTGTTCCTGGCCATGGGCCCGCTGGTTGGCGCCCTGGCGGCTGGCAATCGGGTGATGATCAAAATGAGCGAATCCACCCCGATAACTTCGCAGCTGATCAAAGACCTGCTGGCCCGCATCTTCCCCGAAGACTTGGTGTGCGTAGTGCTCGGTGAAGCCGAGGTCGGCATGGCCTTCTCGAAACTGCCCTTCGACCATTTGCTGTTCACCGGCGCTACCAGCATCGGCAAGCACGTGATGCGCGCAGCAGCGGAAAACCTCGTTCCAGTCACCTTGGAGCTGGGCGGCAAATCGCCGGCCATCGTGTCTGCGGATGTGCCGTTGAGCGACGCTGCCGAACGCATCGCCTTTGGCAAAACCATGAACGCCGGGCAAACCTGCGTGGCGCCGGATTACGTGTTGGTGCCCAAAGATCGCGTGGAAGGTTTCGTCGAGGCGTACCGCAAAACCGTGCAGAGCTTCTACCCCAGCCTTAAAGACAACCCGGACTACACCGCCGTCATCAACGACCGCCAGTTGAACCGCCTCAAAGGGCTGCTCACCGACGCCGAAAGCAAGGGCGCCACACTCATACCGTTGTTCCCGGAAGGCCAGGGCCGGCGTATGGCGCAAACCGTGGTGTTGAACGTGAACGACGACATGAAGCTGATGCAGGACGAAATTTTCGGCCCGTTGCTGCCCATCGTGCCGTACGACCGCCTCGAAGACGCTTTCATCTACATCAACGACCGTCCGCGCCCGCTCGCCCTTTATTACTTCGGCTACAACAAGGCCGAGCAAAAACGCGTGTTGCATGAAACCCATGCCGGCGGCGTGTGCCTGAACGACACCTTGCTGCACGTCGCCCAGGACGACATGCCGTTTGGCGGCGTCGGCCCCTCCGGCATGGGCCATTACCACGGCCACGAAGGCTTTTTGACCTTCTCCAAGGCCAAGGGCGTGTTTATCAAACAGCGCTTCAACGCCTCGAAAGTGATCTACCCGCCTTACGGCAAAGCCCTGCAGAAACTGGTGCTGAAACTGTTCATCCGCTAAACCAAGCTGAGCTTGCGGCGCCCGGTTTGCCTGCCGGTGCGCCGTTTTAAAACGCGCTAGCGCGAGGTCAATAATAAAAATGAATGACTCGGTAATCGCTACACCTGGCCTTTCCCGTCGCGGCCTGCTCAAAGTCGGGCTGATGGGCTCAGCCTTTCTGGCCACGGCCGGGCTCACCGCCACCTTGAGTGGCTGCTCGGCCAGCACACCGGCCAACGGTTTCGCCATCTTGCGCGAGTCCGACCTGCCGTTCTTGAACGCGCTGATTCCGGTGATGCTGACCGGCGCCGTGCCCCCGGAGCAGATGCCAAGCGCCGTGAACGGCACGCTGCAAAACCTCGACTACAGCCTCAATCGCCTGTCGCCGGAAATGCTCAAGCTCACCGTGCAATTGTTCGACGTGCTGGCCATGGCCGTTACCCGTGGCCCGCTGACAGGCATTTGGGGCAGTTGGGAAAACGCCAGCAGCGACGATGTTCGCCACTTCCTCGACCGCTGGCAGAACAGCTCCCTCAGCCTGCTGCGCATGGGCCACGCCTCGCTGTTGCAGCTGGTGATGATGGCCTGGTACGGCCGCGCAGAGTCGTGGGCGCATTGCGGTTATCCCGGCCCGCCCAAGGTCTGAGCCGCGGCGCATGACCTTCTACTAATAAAAACCGACCGAAGACTTAACCGAGAACCGCCTGCATGCCCGTACCCGATCTGTTTGCCGAAGGCCTGAGCCGCGGCTGGAAAACCTATAACGGCTCGCGCCTGGAACAGGACCTGACCCTGGAGGCCGACGTGGCCATCGTTGGCACCGGCGCGGGCGGCGGCACCACGGCCGAAATTCTCAGCGCGGCCGGTTACAAGGTGCTGCTGATTGAAGAAGGCCCGCTGAAAACCAGCAGCGACTTCAAAATGCAGGAGGCCGAGGCTTACCCGGCGCTGTATCAGGAAGGCATCGGGCGCATGAGCAAAGACGGCGCCATCACCATCATGCAAGGCCGAGCGGTGGGCGGCACCACGCTGGTGAACTGGACGTCGAGCTTTCGCACACCCGAGCCGACCCTCGAGCACTGGGCCAAAGAGCACAACGTCAAAGGCCATAGCGCAGCCGAGATGGCGCCCTGGTTTGAAAAAATGGAACAACGCCTCGGTGTGGCGCCCTGGATCATGCCGCCCAATGCCAACAACGACGTGCTGCGCGCCGGCTGCGAGAAGCTCGGTTATCACTGGAAAGTCATTCCCCGCAACGTGCGCGGCTGCTGGAACCTCGGCTACTGCGGCATGGGCTGCCCAACCAATGCCAAGCAATCGATGCTGGTCACCACCATTCCGGCCACGTTGGAAAAGGGCGGCGAATTGCTCTACTTGGCCCGCGCCGACAAGTTGCTGATCGAGGGCGACAAGGTCACCGGCATCCAATGCCAAGCCATGGATGACCGTTGCGTGGCGCCCACGGGCCGCACCATTACGGTCAAAGCCAAGCATTACATTCTGTCCGGCGGCGGCATCAACACGCCGGCGATTCTGCTGCGGTCGAAAGCGCCCGACCCGCACAACCGCGCGGGCAAACGCACCTTTATTCATGTGGTGAACTTCTCCGCCGCGCAGTTCGACCAAGTGGTGAACCCGTTCTACGGCGCGCCACAGTCTATTTATTCCGACCACTTCCAGTGGGACGACGGCACCACCGGGCGCATGTCGTTCAAGCTCGAAGTGCCGCCCATGCAACCGGCGCTTACCGCCACGCTGCTCGGGCGCTTCGGCATCGACAACGCCATGCGCATGGAGCAACTGCCGCACACCAACGCCATGCTCGCCTTGCTGCGCGACGGTTTCCATCCGGACAGCGCCACCGGCACGGTGGAGCTGCGTAGCGACGGCAGCCCGGTGCTTGACTACCAAATGACCGATTACACCTGGGACGGCATTCGCCGCGCCTTCCACACCATGGCCGACATCCAATTCGCGGCCGGGGCGAAAAGCGTGCTGCCGCTGCACGCCGACGCCGACTATGTAAAAACCATCGGCGAGGCGAAAAGCCTGATCGACGGCTTGAGCATGGAGATCTACCGCACCCGCCTGGGCAGCGCCCACGTGATGGGCGGTTGCGCCATGGGCGAAGACCCAACGCAGGCGGTCACCGACAGCCTCGGACGCCATCACCAACTGCGCAATTTGTCGATTCACGACGGTTCGCTGTTCCCCACCAGCATCGGCGCGAACCCGCAGTTGTCGGTGTACGGCCTCACGGCGCAACTCGCCACGCAATTGGCTGATCGCCTGAAAAGCGCATGAGACTAGGGGCGCAGGATTAATCCTACGCCCCAACGCGCCGATGACTTGGCCCACGGGGGTTGCTGCGCTACCATCCGACTCCCCTATGGCCTGCGCCAGGACGTCACGATGAATCGAGTGTTGTACCCCGGTACCTTTGACCCCATTACCAAGGGTCACGGCGACCTCGTTGAACGCGCCTCGCGCCTGTTCGATCAAGTGGTTATCGCCGTCGCGGCCAGCCCCAAGAAGAACCCCCTGTTCCCGCTGGAGCAACGCGTCGAACTGGCCCGTGAAGTCACCAAGCACCTTCCCAATGTGGAAGTGGTGGGCTTTTCCACGCTGCTGGCTCACTTTGCTAAGGAGCAGGGCGCCAATATTTTCCTGCGTGGCCTGCGCGCGGTGTCCGACTTCGAATACGAATTCCAACTGGCGAACATGAACCGCCAACTGGTGCCGGACGTGGAAAGCCTGTTCCTTACGCCGTCCGAGAAGTACTCCTTCATTTCCTCCACCCTGGTGCGCGAAATCGCCAACCTGGGCGGCGACATCAGCAAATTCGTTCACCCGGCGGTGGCCGAGGCATTGCTGGAACGCTTCAAGCGCTAAACGCCTCTGTCACCTGCGCGGTTTGCGTGGGAGCGTCAGCCGCGGCTGGGCATTCATCGCCCAGCCGCCTCATGCCGATTGGCGCCTCCCCCGACAATCCGGCACAATTTGCGCTCCGCTGTCCGAACATGCCGTGGCCGTAAGCTGCGGCAGGAGTTGTGTTTCATGTCTTTAATCATCACCGACGACTGCATCAACTGTGACGTTTGCGAGCCCGAGTGCCCAAACGCCGCCATTTCGCAGGGTGAAGAAATCTACGTAATCGACCCCAACCTGTGCACCGAATGCGTCGGCCACTACGACGAGCCGCAGTGCCAGCAGGTGTGCCCCGTCGACTGCATCCCGCTCGATGAAAACAACGTCGAGAGCAAGGATGAGTTGATGCAGAAGTATCGAAACCTCACAGGGAAAGCGTAACGCCATGCACCGCTGCCGCCGATTCAGCTCCTTCTCAACCAAGGCTGTTTTGGCGGCCTGGCTGCTTCTTCTTGTATTCAGCGCCAGCGCGGCGCCGCTGCCCAATCAGGCAGCCATTTCCAGCGCGCACCCCGCCGCGACCATCGCCGGCCTCGAAACACTGGCCGCCGGCGGGAATGCCTTCGACGCTGCCATCGCCGTCAGCGCCGCATTGGCGGTGGTCGAGCCTTACAGCTCGGGCTTGGGCGGCGGCGGTTTCTTTCTGTTGCGCCAAGCCGGCGACCAACCTCAGTACCGCTTCCTCGACGCCCGCGAGCGCGCGCCGCTCGCAGCCCATGCCGACCTGTACAAGCGTGACGGCAAAATAGACCCGAAGCTGTCGCTCGACGGCAGCCTCGCCGCCGCGATTCCCGGCTTGCCCGCAGCGCTCGTGGAGCTGGCGCGCAAATACGGCCGCTTACCGCTGATGGATTCGCTGGCCCCGGCCATTCGCTTGGCCCGTGACGGTTTTTCCATCGACCCCGTGTACCGCGAGCGCGCCCAGTGGCGGTTGTCGGCGCTGCGGGACAACCCGGAAACCGCGCGACTGTTTCTCGACGATAAAGGTGAAATTCCCGAAGCGCTCGCCCTGCTGCGCCAACCGGAGCTGGCCAACACCCTTGAGCGGCTTGGGCGCTACGGCAAACCCGGCTTCTATAGCGGCGAAACGGCGCAACAATTGGTCGATGGCGTTCGCGCCGCTGGCGGCATCTGGACCCTCGCCGACCTTGAGCAATACGAGGTGGTGGAGCGCCAGCCGCTGCGTTATTCGTTGCACGATGGCCGTGAGCTGATAAGCGCCCCGCCCCCTTCGGCCGGCGGTATTGCGTTGGCGCAAAGCTTGTCGATGTTGCAGCAACTGCCGTGGCGGGAGGCCGACAAACTGCAGCGCGCGCACTATGTGATTGAAGTGCTGCGCCGTGCCTATCGGGATCGCGGTCTGTTGGGCGACCCGGACTTTATCGCCAACCCCGTCGCCAAATTGCTCGACCCCGCTTACTTGAAGCAGCTGGCCAGCGGCATCGACCCGCAAAAGGCCACGCCCAGCAGCTCCCTGCCGCCATCGCCCGCCTGGAAAGAAGGCAACCACACCACGCACTTTGTGGTGCTGGATGCTGCGGGCAATGCGGTGTCCGCCACGTTGTCAGTGAATTTGCCATTCGGCGCGGCCTTCACCCCGCCCGGCACCGGCGTGTTGCTCAATGACGAAATGGACGACTTCGCCGCCAACGTGCAGGGCGCCAACGCCTATGGCTTGAGCGGCAGCCAGGCCAATGCCGTCGCCGCCGGCAAACGACCGCTGTCGAGCATGAGCCCAAGCTTTATAGAAAGCCCCACGCAATTCAGCGCCTTCGGCACACCGGGCGGCAGCCGCATTCCAAGCATGGTGTTGCTGGCGATGCTGCAATACCTCGACGGCCAACCGGTGGCGAGCTGGCCAGCGGCCCCGCGCTATCACCACCAATATTTGCCCGACGTAGTCGAGTACGAACCGAACGCCTTCACCCCTGCCGAACTCGACGCCCTGCAAGCGCGCGGCTACACCACCAAACCCGTGACGCGGCCTTACGGCAACCAGCAAGTGCTGCTGTGGAATAAAGACAGCCGCACAGTCGAAGCGGCCAGCGACCCGCGCGGTATTGGCCAGGCGAAGTTATCGATGGGCGCCAAGCCCTAGCCGCCAGATTCAACAAAACCCAGGCGCAAAAAAAGCCGGTCACATGGACCGGCTTTTTTTATGCCGCTGAGCGTGGCGGTTTATTGCTGCTCAGGACGCTTGTAACCGCTTTCGGTGCAGCCCAGGCAGCGCACGAAGGCTTCACGGCCCGGATCAACCACCAGCGCCTTGCCGGCTTCGCCGACGTTACCGCCAGCGGCAGTGAACGGCAGGCTGATAACGAAGGCGCCGGCGCCAATGATGGTGGCGGCGATCAGCAACGGACGCGCAACGATCAAGTCGCCCATCATCGCCCAGGCAGGTGGCGCCTGAACGTCATAAGCAGGGTCGCCGCTCTGGTTGCTAGGACCCGACCCATTTGCCATCACCGGCAGTGCCAGGAAGCCAGTGGTCAGCGCCAGGACGACAGCGGTTGAGCGGAACAGGTTCATGAGTGCGGTCCTTCATCGATTCAAAGTGCGGTGGCTGTAACTATAACAGCGCCCCGGAAATTGTCAGCGTGACGGCCGTCAAGCGCTGGAGATCGCATTCTGCGGGTTTTGCAGGGCAATTGGCGAGCGAAAAACCGCCTGTAACTGTGCGCTTACACACGCCCTGCAAACAGCGCGCTCAAGCACGCTGCTTTTTCACCGTTGTATCAGCGCTGACACCGTGGGCAGTACACGCTGGCGCGCTGTCCGAGTTTCACTTCACGCAACGTGCTGCCGCAGGTTTTGCAGAACTCGCCGCCTCGCCCGTAAGCGAACAATTCCTGCTGGAAATAACCCGGCTGACCGTCGCCGCCGACGAAGTCGCGCAGCGTGGTGCCGCCGCGCTCGATCGCGTGGGCGAGGATGCGTTTGATCTGCAGCGACAGCTCCAGATAGCGCGCGCGGGAGATAGACCCGGCTTCACGTCGCGGATCGATGCCCGCAGCGAACAACGCTTCGGTCGCGTAAATATTACCGACCCCCACTACCACGGCGTTGTCCATGATGAACGGCTTCACCGCCATGCTTTTGCCGCGCGAGAGTTTGAACAGGCGGTCGCCGTCGAACAGCTCGGTCAGCGGCTCCGGCCCCAGCTTCACCAGCAACTCATGCAGCAGCGGCTCAGTGCTCCAGAGCATCGCACCGAACCGGCGCGGATCGGTGTAGCGCAGCGCCAGGCCGGACTCCAGTTCAATATCGACGTGTTCGTGCTTGGCCACCGGCGTATCGATGGGCACCAGACGCAAGTTGCCCGACATCCCCAAATGGCTGATCAAGGTGCCTGCCTCTGCCGTCAGCAGCAGGTACTTGGCCCGCCGCGTTACGCTTTCGATGCGCTGGCCAGACAGGCGCACATCGAGGTCTTCCGGAATCGGCCAGCGCAGGCGACGGTCGCGCACAATCACGCGGCTCACGCGTTGACCTTCCAGATACGGCGCAATGCCGCGACGCGTGGTTTCGACTTCGGGCAACTCAGGCATGGGTTCGCTCAGGCGTGACGCCAGGTCAGAAAAAAGAGGGAGAGCACCTTAGCAAAGCTCGGCTGCGGCGCCGAGGCTCAGTGCATGCTCAGATCGCGGATGCTTTCTTTAAGCGTCTGGAAGTCGTACTCAGACAGGCCGACGTACTCCAGCACCAGCTGCTCGATGCTCTGCCACTCGAAATCGTCCGTCTGATTCCCCAGCACGCGGTGACTTTCGCAGATGTGCTCGGACATTTTCAAAATCGCCAACAGCGTTTTCAGCTGCGCATCACGCACCGAATCGTCGGTAAAAATCGACAGCGCGTTGTGGTGGTTGGCGATGGCGTCGCACAGGTGCAACGGCAAGTTCCACGACTTGGCGGTGAAGTAACCAACCACGGCGTGGTTGGTATTGAGCACGCGATTTTCCGTGTCGACGATGCGCCGCTCCGCCGTGGCACTGGCATACGCCTCTTCCAACACGGTCATGTAGTGAGGAAAGCGCTTGATCATCAGCGGAATGCCGCAGTTGTGGAACAGGCCCAGGGTGTAGGCCTCATCCGCCGCCTGGTAGCCGATACGCTTGGCCAGCGTGAGAGACGTCATGGCCACGTCTTGCGCGGTGTCCCAGAAGCGGTTGAGCGTGACGATGGCCTCGTCCGTCATTTCGCCTTTGATCGACTGCGCGTTGATCAAGTTGATGACCGTGTTGCAGCCCAGCAAATTGACCGCCTGCTGAATCGAGGCGATGCGGTTCGATAGGCCAAAAAACGGCGAATTGACGATTTTCAGCAAGGCGCCAGACAAGCCGGGGTCCTGGCTGATCAGCTTGGCGATGCTTTTCAGATCCGGGTGCGGCATCACCTGCTCCATTTGCAGGTCGACCATGATCTGAGGCTGCGGCGGTACGCTGATGCCTTGCAGGACTTTCTGGATTTGTTCGGCGGAGAGTTCGTGGGCCATGACTGCACGGGCTGGTAGCGTGACGAGTTACACAGTCTAACCGCCAACTTCGCAGACGTAACCCTCACCAACGTAGGAAAACACCGACAGACGGAAAGACATCAACAACGGCGGGGGCAAGCGGCCAGCGCCGCTCGTCTGGAGCAAACAGCCTGAACTTTCCCTTCGCCAGCGCCCTCGGAAATACACCTTCCACAAAATTAAAGGAGCTGCCATGACCACCTCTCTGCAAGGTAAGCGTGTTGCCCTTCTGGTGACCGACGGTTTCGAACAGGTTGAGCTGACCGGCCCGAAAGAAGCATTGGAACAAGCCGGCGCGACGGTCGACATCCTGTCCAAGAGCACCGGCCAAGTGAAAGGCTGGAACCACGACAAGCCTGCCGACGACTTCCCCGTAACCAAAACCTTCGAAGCGGCCAACATCGACGACTACCACGCCTTGGTGCTGCCGGGCGGCGTGATGAACTCCGACACCATCCGCACCATTCCCGAAGCGCAAAGCCTGGTGGTGCAAGCGGCGCAGAAGGAAATCCCCATCGCCGTGATCTGCCACGGCGCCTGGCTGCTGGTGTCCACTGGCTTGGTCAAAGGCCGCACCATGACCAGCTGGCCCTCGCTCAAAGACGACATCACCAATGCGGGCGGCAAGTGGGTTGATGAAGAAGTGGTGCAGGACGGCACCTTTATCAGCAGCCGCAAGCCGGACGACATTCCGGCGTTTAGCAAAAAGCTGATTGAAACCCTGGCCGCATAACGACGCCCTTGCCACCTTGTGGGAGCGGCTTCAGCCGCGATGCTTTTGATCCTGTAGAAAGGCACCGCAGCTAAAGCCGCTCCCACAGGGGGTATCGTCAGCGCTTCGGGCGCTGTGATGTCTGGGCTATACTCCCGCTCTTTTTTCGGAGAGCGCCCCCCATGTCCCTGCCCAGCCTGCGCCTAAAAGCCAATGCCGATCGCCGTCTGCGCGCCGGGCATTTGTGGGTTTACAGCAACGAAATCGATGTCGCCGCCACGCCGCTTTCCAGCTTTCAGGCAGGCGACCAAGCCATTCTCGAAGCCGCCGGTGGCAAGCCGCTGGGCGTTGTGGGCATCAGCCCCAACAACCTGATCTGCGCCCGCCTGCTGTCACGCGACACCAAACACGAACTGGATAAATCGCTGCTGGTGCACCGCATCAACGTCGCCTTGTCGCTGCGCGAGCGCTTGTTCGACCAGCCGTGCTACCGCCTGGTGTACGGCGATTCCGACTTGCTGCCGGGTCTGGTAGTGGACCGCTTCTTCGACATTCTGGTGGTGCAAATCAGCTCGCCGACCATGGAGCGTCATAAAGACGACGTGCTCGCCGCCCTGGTGCAAGTGCTGCAACCGCGTGGCGTGCTGTTCAAAAACGATTCCGCCGCCCGCGATGCCGAAGGCCTGCCGCGTTACGTGGAAACGCCGTTTGGCGTGGTGCCGGAATGGGTGGCGCTGGAAGAGAACGGCGTGAAGTTCGAAGCGCCGGTAATCGAAGGCCAAAAGACTGGCTGGTTCTATGACCACCGCATGAACCGCGCGCGTCTGGCGCCGTACGTCAACGGCAAACGCGTGCTCGACCTGTTCAGCTACATCGGCGGTTGGGGCGTGCAAGCCGCTGCCTTCGGTGCCAGCGAAGTGTTCTGCGTCGATGCTTCGGCAACCGCCCTGGACGGTGTAGAGCGCAACGCCACCCTTAATGGCGTGGCCGAAAAAGTCACCTGCATCGAAGGCGATGTGTTCGCCGCGCTGAAAGAGCTGAAGTCGTCGGAAGAACGTTTCGACGTGGTCGTCTGCGACCCGCCCGCCTTTATCAAACGCAAAAAAGACATCAAAAACGGTGAAGCTGGCTACCGCCGCCTGAACGAAATGGCCATGCGCCTGCTCAGCAAAGACGGCATTCTGGTCAGCGCCTCGTGCTCCATGCACCTGGAAGAAGACAATCTGCAGAACATTCTGCTGCAGAGCGCCCGTCACCTGGATCGCAACATCATCATGCTCGAGCGCGGCGCCCAGGGGCCGGATCACCCGGTGCACATGGCGATTGCCGAGACCCGCTACATCAAGAGCCTGACCTGCCGGCTGCTGCCGAACGCTTAAGGCATTCAGGCCGATCGCGGCTAAAGCGCCCACCTCCGTCTGTGGGAGCGGCTTTAGCCGCGATGGATGCGAACGCCGATCCAGACCGCCAGCCTTTCCTCCCCCGCTGTCTGCGGCGTAGAATCGGGCCATTCCTCGCCAACCATCCCCGGCGGGCTTATGAGCCCCGGCCGCACGAGCGGTGACCCCGTTTCGAATTGCGACCTGCCCCAACCGCGCGGCCATCTGCCGTTGCCCCAGGCTCTGCTCACACACGTAAATAAACAGACACCTGATTAGCCGCAGGAACACGTCATGCCTGATTACCGCTCAAAAACGTCTACCCACGGTCGCAACATGGCCGGCGCCCGCGCCTTGTGGCGTGCCACCGGGATGAAAGACGAAGATTTCAAAAAGCCGATCATCGCCATCGCCAACTCCTTCACCCAATTCGTGCCCGGCCACGTGCACCTGAAGGACCTCGGCCAACTGGTCGCCCGCGAAATCGAAAAAGCCGGCGGCGTGGCCAAGGAATTCAACACCATCGCGGTCGACGACGGCATTGCCATGGGCCACGACGGCATGCTCTATTCGCTGCCAAGCCGCGAGATCATTGCCGACTCCGTCGAGTACATGGTCAACGCCCACTGCGCCGACGCCATCGTCTGCATTTCCAACTGCGACAAAATCACCCCCGGCATGCTGATGGCCGCCTTGCGCCTGAACATTCCGGTGATCTTCGTTTCCGGTGGTCCGATGGAAGCGGGCAAAACCAAGCTCGCCAGCCATGGCCTGGACCTGGTCGACGCCATGGTGATCGCCGCCGACTCCAGCGCCTCCGACGGAAAAGTCGCCGAGTACGAGCGCAGCGCCTGCCCAACATGCGGCTCGTGCTCCGGCATGTTCACCGCCAACTCGATGAACTGCCTGACCGAAGCCCTGGGCCTGGCCCTGCCGGGCAACGGCTCCACGCTCGCCACCCACAGCGACCGCGAGCAGCTGTTCCTGCAAGCCGGCCGCACCGTGGTCGAGCTGTGCAAGCGCTACTACGGCGAAGGCGACGAATCGGTTCTGCCGCGCAACATCGCCAACTTCAAAGCCTTCGAAAACGCCATGATGCTCGACATCGCCATGGGCGGCTCGACCAACACCATCCTTCACCTGCTGGCCGCTGCCCAGGAAGCCGAAATCGATTTCGACCTGCGCGATATCGACCGTCTTTCGCGCCTGGTGCCGCAGCTGTGCAAAGTGGCGCCAAACATCCAGAAGTACCACATGGAAGACGTGCACCGCGCCGGCGGCATCTTCAGCATTCTCGGCTCGCTGGCCCGTGGCGGCCTGCTGCACACCGACCTGCCGACCGTGCACAGCAAATCCATGGCCGAAGCCATCGCCAAGTGGGACATCACCCAGACCGACGATGAAGCCGTGCACCACTTCTTCAAAGCCGGTCCGGCGGGCATTCCAACCCAGACCGCGTTCAGCCAGTCGACCCGTTGGGACACCCTGGACGACGACCGTGAAAACGGTTGCATCCGCAGCTTCGAGCACGCCTATTCGCAAGAAGGTGGCCTGGCCGTGCTGTACGGCAAC
>Ga0157370_10000593_pt1 | contig 45253 bp, 46 predicted proteins | sample C35metaG_FD_113463 | JGI IMG/M metagenome (GOLD analysis project Ga0157370, IMG submission 113463) | Corn rhizosphere microbial communities from Kellogg Biological Station, Michigan, USA - C3-5 metaG | ecosystem: Host-associated > Plants > Roots > Rhizosphere > Soil | place: USA: Michigan...
CCCGTTAAACGGACTCACACGTCGCTCCCCTTAAACGCCCGATCCCGCCCCTGTTTGGCCAGGCGTTCTGCTGCTTTCTGTTCAGGCTGACGCAGACTATTTGCTTAAGAAACTATTTATATTGAATACAACTTTCCCCTTGCCGATAACGTCTAGGCATTTAGGCACATTAGGCTTCAACATTTTGGCGTATTGACCAAGGGAACATTTTGAATGAGCGCATTAAGTCATTTTTTTGAGAATTTAAACGTAGGCAAAAAGTTAATGCTCGGTTTTGGACTGATTTTGCTTTTGAGTCTGGCCGTAGCGATATGCGGTATTAAAAACCTCAACGATATTAGCGTCCGGGCCGAAAAGCTCAGGGAGCTGAAAAGTGTCAACGATCGGTTTTCACAGGCCAAAGATGCCCGGCTGCAATTCGTCAGAACACATGATGAAAAATTCATCGATCTGAACGAAGCCATGCTGAAAGAGGTGGATCAGAACCTGAGAAATTTGGGCGTTTTTCGCTGGGATGCCAGTCAGCAGGCGATGATTACGGCGATGCCGTCAGCCATTGCCACCTACCGGCAGAAACGGGCCGATACCGTGCAGGCCGTTCGTAATGGGGCTCAGGCTTTACAAAGCCTGTCTGTCGAAGAAGAAATGCGGGGGATCAGCCAGCTTGCCACGAGCAGCAGCAATGACGCGCAGGTTGCCGCAGCCTTACAGGAAATCAATAAGCATCTGGCTGGCGTCGCGGTGCGGGTGAAACTCTTTGGCCTTGAGCACAAAGATGCCGATCGCAGCGCACTCAGCAACTTCCTCACTGAAACCGTCGGGCTTATCGCACAGGTTGCGCCTCGCCTTAACCCGGCAGACAGTGCAACGCTCGCAAAAATCAGCGAACAGCTTGACGGGAAACAAGCTGACATTAATGCGCTGATGGCCTCCGTGAAAGCAGGCGAAGAGGCCACAGCCGAGCTGGCGGTTGCGGGTAAGACCCTGACGGACATGAGCAATAACTTGTTTACGCAACAGCTGGATGCCACCAATCACGATGCCGGACAGGCCGTGTGGTTAATGGCTGCCATTGTTATCGCTGCCATCGTGGCAGGTATTGTTATCGCCCTGTTTATTACCCGACAGCTGACGCGTCCACTTTCTGAACTGCTGAACGTGGCGAACCAGATGGCGCGTGGCAACCTCAGCATCATGCTCAACTCGACCCGTCGGGATGAGCTGGGCGAGCTCATGCGCGCGGTAGGCGAGATGAGCGATGAACTGCGACGGATTATCAGCGGGATTCGCAGCGGCGTCACAAGCGTCAGCCAGGCTTCCGCAGAAATCGCCTCCGGGAATAATGATTTATCGGCACGGACAGAAAGCCAGGCGGCGGCCCTTGCGCAAACGGCAGCCAGCATGGAGCAGTTGACTGCGACAGTAAAACAGAACGCCGATAATATTCATCATTCCAGCAGGCTGGCGCAGCAAACCTTTGACACGGCGAGCCGTGGCGGAGAGCTGGTGACCAATGTCGTCAGCACCATGGATGAAATTTCTGCCAGCTCGGGGAAAATCTCCGAGATCACCTCCGTCATTAACAGTATTGCGTTTCAGACCAACATTCTGGCACTGAACGCCGCGGTAGAAGCGGCAAGGGCTGGCGAACAGGGCCGTGGTTTTGCCGTCGTCGCAAGTGAGGTGAGAAATCTGGCGCAGCGCAGCGCGCTGGCGGCAAAAGAAATCGAAGCGCTTATTCAGGACTCGGTTGCCCGCATCCGCGCCGGTTCACAGCTGGTCAGTCAGACAGGTAACACTATGGGAGAAATCGTCACCTCGGTCAGCAATGTGACAGAGATACTGAACGAGATCTCTCACGCGTCTGAAGAGCAGAACCGCGGCATTGCGCAGGTCGGCGTGGCTATCGTTGAAATGGATAACGTGACGCAGCAAAACGCGGCCCTGGTGGAACAGTCCTCTGCGGCGGCAAGCGCGCTCCATGACCAGGCGCAAACGCTGGCGGGCTCAGTATCACGTTTTGTGATTGCCTGACCTGCAGGGAAAGAAGCAGACGGGAATGACGTTCGGGGGTCGTTTTCATGTTCGGGCCAGTAAATGGCCCGACATTATTACATCGCTTTCGCGAGTTTTTTGGGGCTGACCTGCCATAACAGTTTGCCCTGACTTTCAGCCGGATCGAAGTCAATGCAGGCAATGGCCGAGGTGGCAAACATCGGTGGGGTTTCCTGGGGGCAAAGCTCCGACACCAGATAGCCCACCAGTGGCAAGTGGGAGATAACCAGCGCCGATTTAACCCCTTCATTCGCCAGTGCCTGCAAATAGCATCCGACCAGACCGGGATCGCCGCCGGGCGTCAGTTCCGGCAAAATATCCTCCCCTTCTGGCAAAGGGAACGCCTCACGAAATGTGGCAAGCGTCTGCTGCGCACGGAGATAGGGGCTGACCAGTACACGTTCAATGTCAACAGACTGACCTTTTAACCAGTTCGCCATTTGACGTGATTCGTCACATCCACAAAGCGTTAAAGGCCTGACTGAATCACTGGCAGCCTCAAGAGCCGCATCGCCGTGACGCATGATAAAAACTTGCATAAAGCACCGCTGTTGTTTGTCGACATCGCCTGATGCATCCGCATCAGGCGCTTCATTCTGCGAATGAACGTCGTGTTGTACCCTAATGACTTCAGTATAGTCAACCGGTTGTTTATTAAATAAGCACCTGTCAGATTCGTGCAGCGCCTCACGCTTGTGCGGCGCGTTTCTAACCCCCTGAATCGGAGTGGGTATTCGAATTTATGAAGAAGTGTAAAACTTTGTCTGCTGCTCAGCTGCGCGCAGCAACGCGTCACAGGGCGCAAAACGGTCCCCGTACTGTTGCTGAAGCCGCGTTAATCTGTTGACGATTTCTGCCGCGCCCAGCCTGTCGATGTAATGGAACGGTCCGCCCAAAAAGGGGGGAAAACCAATGCCAAACACCGCACCGATATCGCCGTCCCGCGGCGAGCGGATAACCTGCTCATCCAGGCAACGCACCGCTTCGTTTAACATCATCATCATGCACCGTTCGGCAATCTGGGCGCCGCTTTGCTTTGCCACCGGCCGGGTCTTCACTAAGCCGTACACCGCCGGATCGACCTTCTTACGCGCCAGACGCGACGATCCGTACAGGTAGAATCCCCTACCGTTTTTGCGTCCTTTGCGACCGTCTTTAATCACGGCATCCAGCGCGGAAGGCGCGGCAAACCGCTCGCCATAAGCCTGCTGCAGGCCCGGTGAAATCTTACTGCCGACATCAATGCCAACTTCATCCAGTAGCTGAACCGGCCCCACCGGGAATCCCGCCTTCACCAGCGCCCGATCAATGTGATCGATCGGTTCCCCCTCCACCACGCAGCGCATGGCCTCGTTGATGTAAGGTGTGAGGATACGATTGACGTAAAAACCAGGTTTATCGGCCACCACTATCGGCGTTTTACCCTGTTTCCGTGCCAGCATTACCGTACTGGCAAGCGTTTCAGGCGATGTCGTGGCATGCGGGATCACCTCGACCAGCGGCATTTTTTCCACCGGGCTAAAATAGTGTAGGCCGATGATGTTCTCCGGACGCCGTGCCGTCGCCGCAATCTCTGCAATGGGAATCGATGAGGTATTGGAAGCAAAGATCGTCTGAGGCTGACAGTTCGCCTCGACGTCCGCCACCATCTGTCTTTTCAGATCCAGGTCCTCAAAGACCGCCTCAATCACGATATCGCGCTGGGTGAATCCCTGATAGTCGGTGCTGCCGCTGATGCGCGCCATCTGCTGCTGACGCTGTGCCGGACTGATTTGCCGGCGTTTCACTTTTTTACTCAGCAGATCCCAACTGGTTTGCAGGGCATGGTTGATGCCTTTAAGGCTGATATCCTTGATGCGCACCGGTAGCCCCGCATTAACGGCGCTGACGCTGGCGATCCCGCCGCCCATCAGCCCGCCGCCCAACACACCGACCCGTTGGAGTGATCGTGGTTCAGCCTGGGTGCCGTTCTCTTTCTTGATGGCGGTGGAAGCAAAAAACAGGCTGCGCAGCGCGGCCGACTCTGGCGTCATCGCCAGTTCGCCAAACGCCCGCGCTTCAGCGGCGTAACCGGCCTGGCTGCTCTGCTCCAGGCCGATGCGAACCACCTCGATAATGTGTCGTGCCGCTGGGTAGTTACCCTGGGTTTTACGATCGGTTTCGCGTCTGACCAGTGCGAAAAGCGCCTGACGAGCCATCGGGCCCTGCAGCAGACGATCGCGCAGGGGCAGCGGCGCTCTGCGGTATTTCCCTTTCTTCACCAGTTCAACGGCGGCGTCAAGCAGGATGGCCTGCGGCACGGCATCATCAACAATGCCCAGCTTTTTCGCTTGCCTGGCCCGCAGGTTCTTACCGGTAAGGATAAGCGGTAAGGCTTTCTGTACGCCGATTAAGCGAGGCAGGCGCTGCGTGCCGCCCGACCCCGGCAGCAGCCCCAACTGCACTTCAGGCAGGCCAATACGGGTTTTATCGTCCAGCGAACAGATGCGCGCGTTGCAGGCCAGCGCCAGCTCAAGCCCGCCGCCCAGACAAGCACCATGGATTGCCGCCACCACAGGAAATGGCAATGCCGCAATCGCCGCCATCACGTCCTGCCCTTGTCTGGCCAGCGCTTCTGCCTCGTGGGCGCTCTGGCAGAGATCGATCATGCTGATATCAGCCCCTGCAACAAAGTTGTCAGGTTTGCCTGAAATCAGCACCAGCCCCAGCAGTTGCGGATGCTTGCGTGCTTCCGCAATGATTGCCGCAATCTGTGCCGCGAATGCCGCTTTAAGCGTATTCATCTTTTCATTGGGTACATCAATGGTGATCACGCCTACATGATCGTCCCGCATCTGTAATGTGAACGCGCTCTGTTCCATTATTCGGCCTCCAGAACCATTGCTGCCCCTAAACCCCCGGCGGCGCAGGCTGTGACTAAACCCAGCCCGCCGCCCCGGCGGCGTAATTCATTTAACGTCTGGGTAATCATGCGTGCGCCGGTTGCGGCAAACGGATGCCCAAAGGCGATCGATCCGCCCGAGACATTAAAACGTGCCTCGTCAACTTCGCCCAGCGCATGGGCGCGGTTTAACACGTCCCGGGCAAAACGTTCATCACGAAACATTTTCAGGTTGCTTAATGTCTGAGCGGCAAAGGCTTCGTGCATATCAATCAGGGTCAAATCCTTTAAGGTTATCCCGGCACGATCCAGCGCCAGCGGCGAGGCGTAGGCCGGCCCTAACAGCATGTCCTGCCAGACGTCGATAGCGGTAAACGCATAGCTGCGTAAATAGCCCAGCGGCTGTATTCCAAGCTCTTTTGCCCGGCCTTCACGCATTAAAATGACCGCCGCAGCCCCATCGGTAAGCGGCGTACTGTTTGCCGCAGTAACGGTACCGTGCTGACGGTCAAATGCCGGACGCAGCCGGGCATAGTCGGCGGCTTTTGCATCCATACGCACATTATTATCTTGCTCGATGGGCGCTTTCCACGGCGGCACAAAGGCGGCCATCACCTCCTGACTCAGTACGCCTGACTGCCAGGCCTGGGCCGCGCGCTGATGCGAGCGCAGGGCCAGCGCATCCTGCTCTTCCCGGCTGATGCCATGCGTTTTGGCCATCTGCTCTGCGGTATCCCCCATACGTAACCCCGTGGAGTACTCCGCAACGGCAGGCGGAACCGGTAACAGATCTTTAGGGCGCAGCCGCCGGAGAATGTGCAGCTTCTGTGAAAAGCCACGCGCTTTATTCATATCCACCAGCGCGCGCGCCAGCGTTTTACTGACCCCAATGGGCAGCACAGAGGAGGAGTCCGCCCCGCCTGCGATGCCGGCAGAAATCGTACCTGCCAGTAAGCTTTCCGTGACGTTTGCCACCGCCTGAAAGCTGGTGGCGCAGGCGCGGCTGACGCTATAAGCATCGGTATTGACGCTCAGGCCACTGCTTAAGACGATCTCACGTGCGATGTTTGGCGCTTCCGGCATTTGCACCACCTGACCGAAGACCAGTTGCTCAATCACCTCAACCGGGAGTTCACTTCGGGCCATGATTTCGCTGATCACCATGCGACCCAGTTCAACCGCAGGGATGCCGTGAAAACCCGTGGCCTGGCGAAGAAAAGGCGTACGTAATCCGTGGGTGATGGCGATGCGCTCGCCATTACGCGTCAGCAGTGACTGCGCTTTGCTCATTGTATCCACCTGTACATCGTGACCGAGGCATCATTGCCGAAAGAGGTCTGACCTGATCCACAGTGTTAACCACAAGCGGGTGCGCCGCCAACATCAGGAGGAGAAAAGTGAGATAAGAAACACGAAAATGAAAAACGCCGCAGAGCAGCGGCGCCGAAATGTTTAACGTAGACCCAGTTGGAAAATCAGAGTTTCGGCCTGACAGCTAAAGGTAAAGTCGATATTAAGCTGCACGCCACCGGCCTCTTCCACCATGCTGGAATCGATAACGCAGGGTTCTGACTCGACCTGGCGCGCCCTTTCCGTCAGCTGCGCCAGTTTCGTTTCGGCATCGGCGCGATCTTTACACCATGCTGACCAGCTGGCCGTACAGTCTGAATTATCCATCACCGTACCAACATCAACGCAACAGCAGGCAGCCGTTTCCGTCGCGCTACATTTTTTTAAAGCATTTGTCATGATTTTCTCCTGACATCACATCATAAGGTGGGTGAGTTTTCTGCTGAAAATTTTACGCTCTGGCTTATCAACCCGCTACATACACCGCGCTAAGTGACGAATATCACAATAAAATTTGATGTGGATCAGTTTTGCTCCTGCCGCTCTGCCCATTTATTCCCGAGAAGTGTTAAGCAGATCGAATTTTCACCTATCAAATTGGAAATATTTTAAAAACAATATTGCAACATGTGTACAGGTCGGACCTATACTCTCCGCACTGGTCTGATATGTGCATTTGACATCAGTCCATACAATCCGCCGTTCCTTGTTACGCGACGTCACAACGTTAAATAATAATTCACATGAGGTTGTGGTCATGAACCATAAAAACCTGTTCGCAAAGTCAGCCGTGGCAGCTGCAGTAGCGCTTATTTCCTCTAACGTATATGCAGCCGGATTTCAGTTAAATGAATTTTCTTCCATTGGTTTAGGTCGCGCTTATTCTGGCGAAGGCGCAATGGGTGATACGGCGGCCTCAGCCAGTCGTAACCCGGCAACCATGGCACTCATGGATCGCCCTGAATTTTCAATCGGTGCGGTTTACATCGATCCTGAAGTGGATATCAGTGGCCAAAGCCCGACGGGCCGCAGCCTGGACGCGAAAAACATCGCACCGAATCAGTGGATCCCTAACCTGCATTACGTCCAGCCGATCAATGACAAGTGGTGGGTAGGCGCGTCAGCGACGTCTAACTACGGCCTGGCGACAGAGTTTAACAACGGTTATACCGCGGGCGGATTCGGTGGAAAAACCGATCTGATGACCGCTAACCTGAACCTCAGTACGGCCTATCGTCTTAATGAACACTTCAGCTTCGGTGTGGGCTTTGATGCGGTTTATGCCAAAGCAAAAATTGAGCGCTACGCTGGCGAATCCTTCTCGGCACTCAGAATTCCTGCGGATACCCAGATTGCTCGTCTGAAGGGAGATGAATGGGGCTATGGCTGGAACGCCGGTATTCTTTATGAAGTCGATGAAAACAACCGTTTCGGCTTCACCTACCGCTCTGAAGTGAAAATCGATTTCGATGGGGATTACAAAAGTAATCTGCCTACTGCCCTCAATGCCTTTAACATCCCCGGTGCGCCTTTTGGCACAAGCGGTAACACCATTCCGGGGTCACTGACCCTGAACCTGCCGGAAATGTGGGAAGTTTCAGGCTGGCATAAAGTGGCACCACAGTGGGCCGTGCACTATAGCCTGGCCTACACCAGCTGGAGTCAGTTTCAGGAGCTGAAAGCAACGGGCTCAAACGGCCAGACGCTGTTCTATAAAGATGAAGGTTTCCACGATGCCTACCGCATCGCACTGGGTACCACCTACCAGTACGACAAAAACTGGACCTTCCGCAGCGGTATCGCCTTTGATGACAGCCCGGTTCCGGCTGACAAGCGTTCTATCTCTATCCCGGATCAGGACCGTTTGTGGCTGAGCGCCGGTGCCTCTTATGCGTTTAACGACGATGCATCGGTAGACGTCGGCGTGTCTTACATGCACGGTCAGAAAGTGACCGTGCAGGAAGGCGCCTATACCTTTAACTCTAGTGGTAAAGCCTGGCTGTATGGCGCAAGCTTCAACTACAAGTTCTGATGCGCGAAATGCATAAAAAAAGCGACACTGAGTGTCGCTTTTTTATTGCTCATGGGAACGTCACACGTCATTCAGTCTGGTGACAACCCTGTAACAGCTTCACGTCATCACCCCGGGCCGCTTATCAGGCCGCCCTTGCGACAGGCGGCTTCTGGCGGGTCATGATTTACTGCGAATCAATGTCTTTCAGATCGTCCTGAATCGCCGCCGCATTCGGATTTTCTTCTGGCTTCAGCTTGCCGCCGCGCGCCAGGAAGTCGTAGCGCTGGAAGTAGGCGCTACGGATAAAGGCGTAAGGATCGCGTTGCTGTTTCAGGATTGCATCCGAGTCCAGCAACTGTGCGCGCGATTCGATGCCTTCCAGCGTCCATTTACCGATGGACATGGGCCAGGTCAACCAGCCAAGCACAGGATAAAGCGTATCGACGTAATCACCGCCGTCCTGACGTATCGTGAAGCTGCCATAGGCCGGTAACTGCACATAAGGGCCATAGCCCACGCCATAGTGACCGAGCGTGGTACCAAAACGCTGCGGTCCCTGGCGCGCCAGTTCCGGATTGGCTTTACCGGCGACATCAATGAAACCGCCCAGCCCCAGCACCGTATTCAGGAAGAAACGTGTAAAGTGGATACCTGCATTGCGCGGCTCGCCGACCAGAATCGCATTTACCATACTGGCAGGTTCGCTGAGGTTGCCCAGGAAGTTGCTGAGGCCTGCGCGCGCAGGCACGGGAACATAGTCGCGCCAGGCCACTGCCACAGGGCGCAGCACGTAAGGGTCCAGCACGTTATAGTTGAAGTTAAACATTGTGCGGTTAAAACCTTCAAGCGGATCGCTACGCCCTGCAGGCGCATCGTCAGCAGGCTTTGAACTGGCACAACCAACCAGAAGCACACTGGTCAAAGCCAGGCTGGTCAGGCGGTGATCCATTTTTTTCTCCCTGTGCATATAAGTTATTTATACCCTGCTGAGTTTCAGCGGGTAGATCAGCGCAGTCCAGCAAGCATAGCTGATATCTCCCGTGCGGTTGGCAGATTCAGACATTGCCAGACGCCAGCCGGTTAAGGCTGCTGTTTATCAATCGCGACGTCAATGTGCTGATGGCCATCCCAGGGGACTATCGCGCTGACGCCAAACCAGTCGCCCGGCTCAGGATTTGCGCGGCCATTTCGTGCAATCCTGACGCGAACCTGAATCTGTTTCTGCGTTGAAAGACGTCGCTCTTGCAACATCGCATTACTGTCATCCAGCGTCAGCGACACGGGAAAATGTCCGGGCGATATGCGCTTCACCGCGACCGGTACGGGCGAGACGCCGTCAGTCACCGAAATATACATGACTCCGCCCGGCGGTAACATTTTTTCTGCCTGGGGAGAAAGCGTGACCTCGACCGTTAGTTGACTGCTTTGCTGCCCTGCATCGGTTTTGGCTTGCTCAATGCTGCGCGCAATACCCTCACGACGAGGATCGTCGGCCGGTAACACCTGCAACAGGGTTTGCCAGCTGTCTATCGCCTGCGAATACTGCTGTTGTTCAAACGCATTATAGGCCAGCAGGCTTAGGGTGCGGATATCCTGCGGATGCTGTTTAAGCAGATCCTTGAGCAGCAGCCCGGCCTGGCGGTTATCCTGAGGATCGCCCGATCGCGTCAGCACCTCAGCATAATCCTGCTGCAGGGCAAAATTATTCGGTGCCAGCTGCAACGCATGCTCGAAAGCCTGACGCGCGCCCGTGGCATTGTTGAGTACCATACCGAGGCGGCCCAGCATCGCCCAGCCACTGAGGTTATCAGGTTCGGTTTGCAGCTGGCTGCGCAAACCGAGCTGCAGGCGAGAGAGCTGCTCTTGGGTAAGTGGCCGGGCATGGGGATCCATGAGCTGGGCGCGCAGCGCCGGATACGCTTCCTGCACCTGGAGCCAGCCACTTAACTGCGTTAAGCCACCGGTTTTAAGATAGCTTGCCAGTGACACGATAACTAAAACGATCAGGCCGGGTAACAGCACCCAGCGACGGCTGCGGTGCGAGTGGGCATCCGAAGCGGGCGGAATATCGCTAAGCAGGGTTTGCTGTAACTCCTGCTCCATCACGGCGCGATCGGCAATCACGCCCTGCTCTTCGTCCAGGGTCATTTCAGCCAGCCGCTGCCGATAAAAATGCGTATTAAGGTTGTCGCGCGCTGCCGTGTGGGTTTCACGTTGACGCCAGCCTGCGGCTAAAAACAGTATGCAGGCCGCCAGCAGCAGCAGAAAAATCGTGAGTAAAAAGACAGCCATTATCGTTTCCTGTCCGACTTCAGAATCGCCGCCAGACGCTGTTGTTCCTGGTCATCAAGCTCGCTTCGGGTTTTACGCTGACGACTACGCCACACGATCACGGCACCGCCCACAATCACAAACAGCGCCGGGCCAGCCCACAGGATCAGGGTTGAGGGCGTGACAGGCGGCTGGTAACTGACGAAATTGCCATAACGCGCCACCATATAGTCGATGATTTGCTGACGGCTCTGCCCCTGCTTCATCAGTTGATAAACTTTCAACCGCATATCTGACGCAATCATCGCATTAGAGTCGGCGATGCTGTTGTTCTGGCATTTGGGACAGCGCAGCGAGGCCGTGATTTCACGGTACTGCTCCTCCTGCGCCACGGAGTCAAACGCATAGGTATCAATCGCGGCCCACAGGCTGGCACTAAACAGCAGCCCACAGAGCATCATCATCAGGGATCTCATGCGCCGCTCTCCTTCGTGTATTTATCCCACAAGGGTTTGACTTCCTGTTGCCAGACGCGCGGGTTCAGATCGCCAGCATGGCGATAGCGAATAATGCCTTTGCCATCAATCAAAAAGGTTTCAGGTGCGCCATAAACGCCGAGATCGAGGCCCAACATCCCGTTACCGTCATACAGGCTGAGCGCATAAGGATTACCCAGCGTGTTCAGCCAGGTTACTGCCTTCTGGCGATCGTCTTTGTAGTTCAACCCTACAACCCGAACGCCCTGCTCTGCCAGCTCATTAAGATAGCGATGCTCGGCGCGGCAGGTCGGACACCAGGTTGCCCAGACGTTCAGCAACAGTGGTTTACCGGTGATCAACGTTTGCTGATCATAGGTTTTGCCTGGCTTATCCAGCGCCTCCAGCCTGAACACGGGCAAGGGCTTACCAATTAAGGCCGATTCCAGCCGTGAAGGATCGTCCCCTTCCGCATTACGTGACAGCTGCCACAGCAGCGCGGCAGCCAGCAGTAAAAATAATCCCAGCGGAATAAACAGAATTTTTTTCATGTCCGCACCTCGCGATCGGCTTTCCTGCGCGAGCGATAGCGCGGGTCGAGCAAACAGAACAGCCCTCCGACGGCCATAAACAAGCCGCCAAACCAGATCCAGCGGACGAAGGGTTTGTAGTAGATACGCACCGCCCAGCTACCGTCACTGAGCTCTTCACCCAGCGCGGCGTAAAGATCACGGGTAAAGCCGCCGTCGATCGCCGCCTCTGTCATCATGGTGCGCGCGGCAGAGTAAAAGCGTTTTTCCGCATACAACACGGCTTCCGGCTTGCCCTTGTGGGAAACGTCAATTACCGCCACGCCGCCGCTGTAATTAGGGCCTTGTAAGTCCTGAACATCACGAAAAACAAAATGGTAGTGATGGATATCGACGCTGTCGCCCGCTTTCATGCGCACGTCGCGCTCAACGCTGTATTGGGTACTGAACGCAATGCCAATAACGGTGACGCCCACGCCGAGATGTCCAAGCACCATGCCCCAGTGACTGCGCGAAAGGTGACGTAATCCGGTAAAAAAACGATGACGATGAGTGGCACGCTCATGCAGCTCCATCAGGGTCAACAGGATGATCCATACCGCCATCAGTAATCCCACCACCGTCATGGCTTCAACACGATCCTGCAACCACCAGGGCAGCAGCACGGAGGCCAGCAGCGTCACGAGCAGCGCTATCAGCAGACGACGAACCAGCTTTTGTGGTTCATCGCGTCGCCAGCGCACTAACGGCCCAATACCGAGCATTAACGCCAGCGGAGCCATTAACCAGCTGAACATGGTATTAAAGAAGGGTTCGCCAACGGAAATGCTGCCCAGCCCTAACTGTTTATGCACCAGCGGTAACAGCGTGCCGAGCAGGACCACCAGCATGGCCGCGATTAGCAGCACGTTATTCCCCAGCAGAAAAGATTCTCGCGACCAGAGCTCATTTTGCACCCGACTGCGCACCTGGCCGCCTTTAATGGCATACAGCAGCAGCGAGCTGCCAATCACGATGACCAAAAATGCGAGAATAAACATGCCGCGCGCCGGATCGGAGGCGAAAGCATGTACCGAGACCAGTACGCCGGAACGGACCAGGAAGGTGCCGAGCAGGCTCAGGGAGAACGCGGTAATAGCCAGCAGCACCGTCCAGGCCTTGAAGGTGCCGCGTTTTTCCGTAACCGCCAGCGAGTGCATTAAGGCGGTGCCCGCCAGCCACGGCATAAAGGAGGCGTTTTCCACCGGGTCCCAGAACCACCAGCCGCCCCAGCCCAGTTCGTAATACGCCCAGGCGGAACCGAGTACGATGCCAATGGTCAGGAATAACCAGGCGGCGGTAGTCCAGGGACGCGACCAGCGCGCCCAGGCGGTATCCAGCCGTCCCGCCATTAATGAGGCGATGGCAAAAGCAAAGGCCACGGAGAAACCGACATAGCCCATATACAGCAGTGGCGGATGAAAGATCAGGCCGATATCCTGCAACATTGGATTAAGATCTCGACCGTCTACGGGAAAATCGGGCAGCGTCCGGCTGAAGGGATTAGAGGTGAGGATGATAAACAGCAAAAAGCCCAGATTGATCATCCCCATCACTGACAACACCCGGGCCAGCGCGTCCTGCGGCATACCGCGGCTGAAGATTGCCACGGCCAGCGTCCAGCCACTCAGCAGCAGCACCCACAGCAGTAACGAGCCTTCATGCGCGCCCCAGGTGGCCGCAATGCGGTAGTAAACCGGCAGCAGTGAGTTTGAGTTGTTGACGACATAGCTCACGGTAAAATCGTTAACGATAAACGCCCAGACCAGCAGCATAAAAGCCCCCGCGACGCAGGCAAACAGGCCAACGGCAAGCGGACGTGCCATGCCCATCAGGCGGGCATCCTGGCGCCAGGCGCCCCACAGCGGATAGACGCTGAGCAGCAGCGCCAACGCTAATCCAAGACAGAGTAAGAAACTGCCCAGTTCTGGCATCATGGTGTACGTCCTGCCGGGTTATTCGCGGCCTGTTGCGCAGAGGGTGCGGGTTTCATCGCGGTGCTGATTTCGGGAGGCGTGTAGTTTTCATCATGTTTTGCCAGCACTTCTTTGGCTTTGATCAGGTTGCCGGGTTCAAGTACGCCCTGCGCGACAACGCCCTGACCTTCGCGGAACAGATCCGGTAAAATGCCGACAAAGCTCACGTTGACCACACCGCGACCATCATAAAGCTGGAAGGAAACCGCCAGCGTGTGGGGATCCCGCGTTACGCTGCCAGGCATCACGACGCCGCCCACGCGCAGGCGCTGTCCGGGCTCAGGCTTGATGTGCGCATCGCCTTTTCCCTCCAGGATTTCACCCGGCGTATAAAACAGATCGATATTGGACCGCAGCGCATACATCACCAGTGCGGTCGCCAGCCCAAGTCCGGCAAGGATCGCCACCACGACATACAGGCGATTACGACGGCGGGTATTCACTTCTCTTCTCCTGCCGTAGGGTTGGCGGTACGTTGAACGTTGGCCGCTCGCAGGCGGCGCTCCCGTGCATCACGCTGGCGAATGTCCGCCAGCAAACGTCGGTGTGACCACCTACTATGCAAGATCAGGGCGAAAAGCGGCACCAGCGTGCCTGCCACCGCCAGCCACACATAAAAGGCGTAGCCGCCCATGGCAACGAAGTCATGCCATGAGGCAAAAGCGGGCGTCATACTTTGCTCCTTGTCTTCGCCAGGGCAATTGCCCAGGGACGTTTACGTTCCGTAAGCAGGATCAGGTTACGTAAGCGCATCAGCGTTAAGGTGATAAACAACAGCAGGTCACCCAGGATGGCCCAGCGCAGCGGCGTGCGCATCGGCGGCGCGATCGCCTGTTGCAGCAACCCGGACGATCCCTGATGTAAGGTATTCCACCACTGCACAGAGAAATGAATGATGGGCAGATTGATCACCCCGACCAAAATGAGCACGCCTGCGGCCCGCCCGGCCATGCGACGATCGTCGAAGGCCTGATACAGCGCAATCACGCCCAGATATAAAAACAGCAGCACCAGTTCTGACGTCAGTCTGGCATCCCATATCCACCAGGTTCCCCACATCGGCTTGCCCCAGGCAGAACCGGTGACCAGCGCGATAAAGGTAAACACGGCACCGATTGGCGCCATCGCCGCTGACACTAAATCGGCCATTTTCATCTGCCAGACCAGCCCCGTGAACGCCGCAACGGCCATCGCGCTGTATATCCCCATCGACCACATGGCCGCCGGAACGTGGATATACATAATGCGAAAGCTGTCACCCTGCTGGTAGTCTGCCGGTGCATAGCCAAATCCCCATACCCAGGCCAGCAGCAGTACCGCCGCACTGGCCAGAGCAAACCACGGCAGCAGGCGACCGCACAACTGATAGAGCCGTTCGGGCTTAGCCAGCTGATGTAATCCTTTCCACATGTTCAATTGCTCACATTAAAATAAACGCTAATAACACGTCTGAGGCGTGCTGATTTAGTGCAGCGTAATCCGCAACGCCGCAGCGGTGGCAAAAGGCGCCAGCGTTGCACTCGCGACCAGCATTGCCCCCAGCAACGCCAGATACCCGCCAATGGCGACGCCCTGTCCTGCGGCATCAATGGCCGCACTGGCAAAAATCAAGACAGGAATCGCCAACGGCAGGACCAACAGGCTGAGCAGCACGCCACCACGACGTAATCCCACAGTCAGCCCCACCCCAATTGCGCCAAGAAAACTCAGCGTCGGTGTTCCCAGCAGCAGCGTCAGTGCCACCGCTCGCCAGCTCGGGATATCCAGGGACAGCAACAGAGCCGCCAGCGGCGAAAGCAGGATTAACGGCAAGCCGGTGACCAGCCAGTGGGCAATCACTTTGCCCAGCACCACGACCGGCAGCGGCGAGGGAGACAATAAAAGTTGCTCCAGCGTGCCGTCATTGAAGTCATCGCGAAACAGCCTTTCCAGCGCCAGCAGCGAGGAGAGCAACGCGGCAACCCAGACAATACCAGGCGCGATCCGGGCCAGTTGCTGAGGATCGGGACCGATACCCAACGGGAAAAGCGTAATCACGATCAGGAAAAACCACAGTGGATTAACCACCTCCGCACCGCGACGACAGGCGATGCGTAATTCACGTTGAATAAGACGACACAACATTACTGCCACTCCATGGCATGCAGGCGAACGGTTTTTATCTGGCCGTTCAGCCCCGGCAGCGCCTGATGACTCGTCACAATAACAGAACCGCCCTGTTGCGCGTGTTCCGCAAAGCGCCCCATTAAGGTGTCGACGCCGACAGGATCAAGAGCGGTTAAAGGTTCATCCAGAATCCACAGGGTTGCCTGGGTCAGCCACAGCCGGGCCAGCGCGATTCGCCGCTGTTGCCCTGCAGAGAGCTGAGCGGCTGGCACGTCTTCATAGCCCGCCAGTCCGACGCTGGCCAGTGCAGTAAAAATGTGCTCATCGCGGCAGTTCGGATGATAAAAGCGTAGATTTTCCAGCGCCGACAACGCCGAGGTGATCCCCGGCAGATGCCCAAGATAAAGCATGGCCTGATGCCAGACATCGCGTTGCTGATGAATCCGCTGCGACTGCCAACGCACCTCGCCGTGTTCAGGCGTGCTCAACCCGGCCAGAATCCGTAGCAGCGACGTTTTACCGGCCCCGTTTGGCCCTTCAATTTGTACGATATCACCTGCCGACACGCGAAACGTGAGCGCCTCAAAGAGCGCACGTTCATCACGCACACAAAGCAGATTCATGATTTCCAACATGGAGGGGTAAATCGCGCCAGCCAAATAAGGCGCAAATGATAGCACAATGTTGCAGTGTGCCGAAGACCGTGCGCGGCCCCCTTTCCCGCTGGGGTTGGATATTCGTGCTTTTCACGGCGTTAAGCGGACAAAAAGCGCACCACAGCAAAATGTTGTAACTTTTGTTAGCTGTTGTAGAAACAATTTCGCGGGCCAAAAAACGACTACGCTTATAACGCATTTGCACTGTTACCAGGAGAAAACATGAAGCCTTCATCAAGCACCAGTCAGGGACCTAACGACGTAGACAGCGAAGAGAAAGAACAGGGCAAAGAGGATATTGAAGTGGATGAAGACGCCCTGCCCTCTCGCGCCGCCGCTATCCATGAGGAGATTCGTCAGGACGGGGAAAAAGAGCTGGAACGTGACGGTATGGCGCTGCTGTGGTCCGCTATTGCTGCCGGGCTGTCGATGGGCGCCTCGCTGATGGCTAAGGGCATTTTTCAGGTGCATCTGGATGGCGTGCCCGGCGCGTTTTTACTGGAAAATCTTGGCTACACCTTTGGCTTTGTGATTGTGATTATGGCACGGCAGCAACTTTTCACTGAAAACACCGTGACCGCCGTCCTGCCCTTTATGCACAAACCTACTGTGAGCAATCTTGGCTTATTGCTTCGCCTGTGGGGCATTGTGCTGCTGGGTAATCTTATCGGGACAGCGTTCGCGGCCCTGGCGTTTACTGAAATGCCGATTTTTGATGAAGCCACCCGACAGGCCTTTACCGACATCAGTATGAAGGTAATGGAACATACGCCGGGCGAGATGTTTGCGAATGCGGTGATTTCAGGTTGGATCATTGCCACCATGGTCTGGATGTTCCCCTATGCCGGTGCCGCCAAGCTGTTTGTCATTGTGATGATGACCTGGCTAGTCGCGCTGGGCGATCTGGCGCATATCGTGGTGGGTTCCGTCGAAGTGCTTTACCTGGTGTTTAACGGCAGCATTCCCTGGACCGAGTTTCTCTGGCCCTTTGCTATCCCGACGCTGTTGGGCAATCTGACGGGCGGTACGTTGATTTTCGCCCTAATCAGCCATGCGCAGATTCGCAATGATATGGGCGAAGCTGCCCAGGCAAAGGCGAAAGCGGAACGACGTAAAGCGGAGAAAAAACGTCAGCAACAACAAGAAGAACGCTAAATTGCTGACAGAATGAGCAAACGCGCGGCGGTGTAGTGAATCCTGCCGCCTAACTGCGGTATACTGCGCTGGCGTCTCCTTAGTTAAATGGATAAAGATTAAAATCAGTGTAAGCAACTGATAAGATATATAAAAACTATAAAAAAATAAAAAATATGTACACATAAATGTACGCATAATTTTTTATAATTATTACTAAAGATTTACTCTTTTCTACCGATAGAAGTTGTTAGAAATGTTCTATAGTTTGTTTACTGATGTTTAATCATTCTCTTATTTGAATATTGTTGTATTGATTTAGTATTGGGTTGACGTATTATAGCCATCCAATTTAGGGAAGAGTTCAAAGATGAACAACTCAGATCACACTCAAGATTCAGATAACATTCAAAATATGCATGATAGTGATATGTTTGATGATAGTGACCTAACACCAATCCAAAACGCTCAAAACTATACTGAGATGTATGCGGAGATCGTTGGTGTAACTGAGTACAGCGTTGATGGTGCACACTACGTCACCCTGACTTTTTTAAGTCATTCCGTAGACCCCTACGCTGATGCAAGTGGAATGCCCTCGAAATCATTAATAAACCTTAAGCGTGTTGGCTCAGTAACAATGACTCATACCAGGGCTCTTGCATTACGTGATTCTTTAATCAAAAACCTTGGCGATAAGCCAAACGGGGTGGAGACTAGAAGATGATGAAAAATGCTATGTTTTTTGTACCTACATTTAGCGAAGCCGCTGGAGTTAATGTAGTAAATGTTACTGACTATATGACACACGGTGCACAGCGCATTACTTGCACCGATTTCACGAGTGTTGATACATTCGTGAACTTCCCCATGGATGAAATACATACCTCAATGATGTCTGGTAATGTCGTCATCCCATCTCAATTGTCCACAATTGATGAGATCGACGCATGGCTGATGGAAATGTAGAGCCCGACGTAGTTTCTGTGGCAGTAACAGACCATTTTAGGGCGCGTTATAAGACATTTCCCAAGAAAAACAGAGATAAGATCAGCGCATTCATACTTGAAGTCAGGAAACGGGGATTCGAATTCCTTGAAGGCCGTAATAAATTTTCTGACGATGTAAATCCAGATGATCCGGAGTTCATTAGCAAAGTACGCTATGTACGTGAGCATTGCCTTTGGCACTATCATGTAGGCATTCATGACTACGAACTTGGAACTATTTTTGGGGATAGGACATCAATGTTTGTACTCCATTACAATAGGTTTACTCCTACTTGTATTAGTGTCAACCATTTATCTCCACACCCGCCCTTCGAGTTGCCTACTCTAGAGATGTTCACTTAGTCTTTGTACACTTGGATGTATAAGAAAAAAGGCACCGAGGTGCCTTCTATTGAATATAGCAATAAAATAATTTATGTATATGATTTTATTGCTATTTAATCCTAAACTAATATTATTTGTGTACGCTTATATGTACATATCAAATTGGCAGCCAGTCAGCATCGTAAACGTCGAGCACTTCAAAGGTCATAACGCCTAACATCACCACCCCTTCCAGCGATTCCCCGTCGATAGTTTCACCATCTTCCGTAATAATGCCGCCCTTAAAATACTTCCCGACCATGGGGTAACCGTCCACCTGCCAGACAACCTTTTTACCAGGCAAAGGCGTTAATGACCGGTCAACCAGAACAAAGCCCCGAGGCGTTTCGATCCGCATCGTGTCAGACGGATGGTGGATCATCAGGTTATTCAAATCTATGCGGCTCTCTACGAAGTCTGCCGCTGGAGAAGGAAATCCCATATCAATACTCCCCGTAGTGATAGAAACGCTGCCATAGTAGGTTTTCGCCTTCTTCTGGCGACTGATCGCGAAACGTCATCACGTTCTGTGCAATCCATTCGTTGGCCTGCTTGTGGCTGAATTCCCAGTTACGCTTTGCAAGTTCGGCCACAAAGTCAGATGTAGAAACGGTGACGCCATACTTTGGCGAGCGCTTCATCGCCTCAAAAAAAGATACCCTGATATCGCCATAGCGCGGCATGATCTTGCCCCTAAAAATACTGTATATAAAAACAGTATTATCATTTGAGAAAAATGATCAAGCCGCTGCGTCTATGAGATTTGTAAAGGCGTTGGTAGGAAAGGAAATTTTTATAACTTAATGATTTAATGCGATGAGGTTCCGCTGTTCAGCTTTTCCTCAAGTGCTTCTATCTTAGCCATTAATGCAAGAATAGCCTCATGGTGAAGCGCTGCGGCTATGTTCCCTGCACTGATGCCTTTGACGTCCGTCACGACACTACCATCAGGCATTGTCTGGTCAAAGCCTGAGTGACTAACCGCGTCAGGCCATACGGCCTCTACGTCCTGGGCGATATACCCCATACCAAATGAATTATTAGACTTAAGCCGGTAAGTTACCCCTTTAAGCAGTTTCATTTTTTCAAGTGGTTTATCAACTACGTTGATATCGTATTTAATACGCTCATCGGATCCGTTGATAAATGCACCATTGTAAGCGTTGTAATTACCGTTACTGCTGAACGAATAAACCGATGCAACGCTGCCATCACCGTTAAAAGTACGCTGATAGAAAAGCCGCTCACCATTTGAATTGCGCTGAGCGTACATATCAACGCCCTCATTAGCTAAATCAGCACGAAACTGGAACTTGATACCACCGCCAAACCAGACGTTTTGAGCAGCAATGAACTGGCTTCTGCGTAGAGTCATTGGGAATGAAAAATCATCTGAGCTTGTCATTTGCACACTGACCGCGCTCGATATGGTTCCCCCTGTTTTCTGGTCAACTGTTCCCAGACGAATATCATTGCCTTGCGCAGCGGTATTTGCGGCCGCTCCGTACTTAGCCAGGTTCTTCCAGGCTATATCCTTATCAGCTACATCGCTAAGATTGTTAGCTTTCTTAAGTTGATTATCCGGGTTTGCAGTCTGTGCCCGGTCAGCGTCGGATTTTGCACTTGCTGCTGAGTTTGCAGCGGCAGCGGCTGAGTTAGATGCATTAGTGGCTGATGTAGCCGCGTTCGTTGCTGAGGTAGCTGCCGCTGTAGCGCTATCACTCGCTTTCGATGCATAGTGAAATGCAGAGTATTTCTCCGCTGTCACTTCCGTTCCGACAGGGTTAGCAGCCCATTTCTGAGCCAGATTAGCGCTGTCGCTGGAATTACCAGCCGATACAGATGCGGCGCTGGCGCTTGAGGCTGCCGCCTGCTGGCTTGAGGCGGAATTGTTTTCACTGGTTTTAGCAGCCGCTGCACTATTGGCCGCCGCCTGAGCGCTTTGCCCTGCTGACTCATTGACGTTATTTAATTGATTGACTGTGGCGGCATCCTGCGGCTGTGTACCGTCTGCAACAGCCATAATGCGCAACGACTGAGCATCCCAGTTACCGCCAACTGCCTTACTGATTGAGCTCGAAAAGTTGGCGTTAATTTCCTGTAGCGCCAGCCAGATGCGATCAAAATCATCGTTAACTACATCAGCCAGCAGGTCGCCATTATCCGCATAGTCAGTCTGGCGGGTATAAGGCGTGGCGCGCTTGATCAGCACTTCAAGCCCGTTGGCAGGTGCGGTAGTGAATACCACGTTTCCGCCCTGACTGTTGCCAACGCCGGTCACAGTGTAATCAGTGTTCAGTATCTTTTTCAGACCACCTACAAACACCTGCATGTCAGTGGCAAACAGCAGATAAAATTTATAGGCAAACTGCGTTGTAACCCCGTTCGCGATGTATGGCCCGCTAATAGGTACTTGTGCCGGTACGCTCATGCTTAATACTCCGTTTCTATTTCGTAAGTGCCGTGTGTCTGTCGCCAGGTCTCACCGTGGCCGCGCGCCGGATTTTCATGCTGCACATGGCCGATTTTTACTGGCTGCTCGATAATTGCCCCGCTACCGCTGTCGAGATAATCATCCTCCTGCGTGGTCAGCATTGGGTTAAATTCCCGCATCTGCTCGTATAACGGCCCGTCGAGCACGCGCGTATGCGCCCAGAGAATGCCGGACGTTAGCGGGCCTTCCAGACCATCCAGAATGCGTTGCTGTTTATTCGTGGTAACGGTGATTTCTACCACCGCGCATGTGAGCCCCTTTAAAGCCTGACGCAGTAACTTGCCTGCGAATGAACCAGGCCCGTTAACTTCGACGGTTACGCGGGGGATGTTGAAGGAAATAACCAGGCTTCTTAACTGCCAGACCTGGCCGCCACAAATCTGGCCGCTGTCGTCAAACTCTGCAAGATCGCCCTCCAGCCCTTCGCAGACATGCCAGTAATAATGCCCCCGGGTATCCTGCAAAATAAGGCTGACGGCAGATGCATCACTCTTTCTTTTCCCTGTTGAGACGTCCCAGTAACAGGAACCGCCAGTTAACTGGACGCTGCCAAGGTAGGCGGTCGTCACATTGTTGGCACGCCTGAAAACAATCTCGCAGTTGTATTCCCTTATTCTGTCCGGATCCAGACGCAGATTATGAACAGGACGAGAGCGCAACAAATACTGCGAATCCCAGCCGTTTAGCGTGCGCGTCTGCTGGCGGCGCTTAAGCAGTTCGGCATCGTTGAAACGCTCCGGCCACGCCGATTCACCGTAACAGTCGATAACTGATTTTGGCGCTGTGACAAAAGTGATAATGCCTTTGCTGTATCGATAATCGATGTCCGGTCGCAGCAACGATGCGCCTTTTCCAATGCCGCTAAAAACATACACTGGCTCAAACGGCACGCCGAAAGCGTTGCGCCCTTTGGGCTCATCAATTCGAAAATCTTTATTGAAAAGAGGAATTGTCAGGCAGTCAGCGCCCTTACTTTCTTCATCGTCATAGAGCGAATCAAAGGCGTGCGGAGTACCGATAAAAAGTTTCTTAGCGCCCGGTACCGCGATATGAGTCTGTTCCTCCAGGCGGTACCGAAGTTTCTCCCTGAGTTCAGGCGTGGTGATATTACGCGGCACCTCAACATCATCATTCACAATCTCGTCGGCGCGCGAACCGGTGACGTTTGATAAAACGCCTTTTGCTAAAAACTGAGGATTTCGCGGATCAGAGTCTTTACCCTCATGCGTCCACCAGCTTTCAACTGTGCCGGTATCTTCAAGAAGTCCACGTGTGAGCGGGTGATTGCGTAATATGTTTTGCGTGTCGCGGCTGTTTTTTAAAGCGGTGGAATCGGCTTCTGACTGGAGAAGCAAACGCCAGTTGGATTTTTTATAAATCCTCCAGGCAAAATAAACATCGATGATTGTCGATTTTCCAAAACCACGAAAACAGCGCAGAACTGCCAGATCCCCCCTGGACTCAAGCCAGTTAATAACGATCCAGTGAATGCCGGGAACTGTCCAGTTCATACGCTGCGCCCACATCAGATAGAAAGCGCCAAACCCGACTTTCCCGCTCATCAGTGTTTCGCCATTTTCGCCATTGCTTTGCGTATCTGCTCTGCTGAATCACGCTCTGCCTGTGAAACCTGCTGCTGCAAAATATCATCGTCACTGGCCGCCGTGGGGTTGGCTGCCAGCCGGTCTTTTTGCCCTGCCTGCCGCTGGCTTACCAGGTTATGCAGATTTTTAACGAGCAGAATTGTGGCTGTTGCGTTCTGCTTCGCCCAGTAACGATCGCCGCGCGTTTGCTTATCCATTTCAGTGATACTTTTTCCATGGCCGGGCCACTGCGTAACATCACATTCCGTTATTGCGACTTCGGTCAGGCGGTCGGCAAGGTCGCATAAATCCTGCGTTACTGCTTTCTGGCTGCGTGGTTTTGACATGATTATTCTCCGAGAGGTTTTGTGTATTGCCCGAAACCAAATGACGCCCCGCCAGAACCTGACGGATCGTAAAAATACTGCTGGCCTTTCTGGTCAGCATATTTGCGTAATCGTTTTTGATAGCCCGGATTAAGTGCTTCGGCGGCATCGTTGAAAAACAGATGATCTACCGCGGCTTTGGTGTACCAGTAATTCAGCGGCGCAATCTGCTGGCGCCCAAACCGGATTGCCATATAAGCCGCTTTACCAGGGTCGCTTTCCGAGGTGAAAGCTATTTTTCCGAGTGTGGCCATATCGCCAAAAATGGGAACCGCGCTGGAACTGTGCCCGCTGTTGTCACCGCTGGCGGCGTCATACATGCTGGTGATCAAGTCCTGCACCATCGCAAAACCACCAGCCACGGCCATGGCCTTCCCGACAGTGCGCCAGTCATCAGGTGGCGGAGGATTTTGCCCGTTAGTGACTGCCTGAGCCACAAGCGCCATGTAACCAAACCCTGCTGATAAAGCTGCTGTGGCGGCGATGTATCCGGTTTTCGTGCTGCCTGATTTGCGGCCAAGACGATCAAGCATGTGCGCTGTCTGAATGGCACCGGCGTTTTTAAATAACATCACCTGTTTAGTGAGCGCGTTTGTACGGCCTCCCGCGCTCATGAGCGTTTGCGCCGTCAGGTTATGTTCAGAGGTCACTATGTCGCCGCCCATGCGGATAAAGCCCATCATGCGCGACTGTAGGCGCAGGGTTTCATCTGCGGTAAGGCCAAGCGTAGCCACATCATCAATGTTGTGAATGGCGTGGCCGCGCAGTTCCTGACGCGGTAGGGCCATGATTAATTGCCAGTCAGCATCGGTAATACCGGCGTTATTCAGTATTCCGCGATCGCTTTCTGTCAGTTTATCCCACGGTTTTTGTGACCATTCGCCCAGCGCTAAAGCATGCGTGGTTTGCCCTGCCCGGCGCGCGGCGTTCGTCCATGCATCAAGCAGCGTATATTTCATGGTGGCCTGTGCATAACGTGACATGAGATTGCCGGTATTCAGTCTACCCTGAGACATGATCCGCTCACTGCCTTCACGTGCAGCCTGTAACGCTACCTCTGCACCAATGCCGAAACGCGCCGCCTCCTTACGGGTAAAAGCGGTGTGCAGAATGGTGCCAACATTTTTAAGCTGGCCCACGTCAGCCATGTTCAGCAGTATGCCGGGCGTGTCCTGGAACGGCGCGCGCATTGCAGTACTGGTAAGTTTGGTCGCCGCCTGATAAGCCGTCAGCGCACTGCTGATACGGTCAATACGGGTAAAGTCCTGATTATCCCTCACCAACTGGCGGAAATATGCCTCTGGCCCGAACAGCCCGCGCTTGCCCGCCTCAACTTCGCCGTGTCGGTCAAATGTGACGCCGGGGATCTGACTGTCTTTTTTAAGCGCGCTGTCACGCAGCGTTGAAAAAGTCATGCCGGGGTTGGGGCCGAGTTCATTAATCAGGGCAACATCACGCGCCGAGCCAGTAAGGTGACTGAAAAAAGCCGAGCCGAGCGAGCGATCGCTAAACTGCCGGTTATAGGCAATGACCGCATCGGCATCCCGTAAATGAATTTCACGATGGCTGTCATTGAGCATGCGGGCCACATTTGCCGAACCAAATCCGGCTGCCGCATCCTCTGCGAGCCCTTGCGCATCCAGCTTAATTTTATTCACACCATCGGTAACGATGGATTCATACATGTGGCTGATCACGCCTTCCAGGGCCAAATCATCCAGGTGAAAACCCGCATCACTGAGGTACTGATTGCGATCAAGGTTTTTCATCATGAAAGAAACCCACGCAGATTTTCCGGCACGCTGCATTACTGTGGGATCGTGAAACTGCGGCGCGTAGTTATCCAGCCGGCCAACGGTACCGCCTGCGCGGTTTCTGGCCTGACGGTATCCTTCCATTGTGTCAGACCACTGCTGTGCAAATCGCTGTGCTTCTGGGTGGCCTGTGTTATGTCCGTAAATCTCACGCACCACATCATCAAAAAATGCATTGCTGCGTTTATTGCCAAAATCCAGCGAAAAACCTCCCACGCCTGCTTTTTTCAGCAAATCACCAAAGCCCCTGACAGCCACCTGTTCAGCGCCGCGAAGCGTGTTATCAACACCTTCCAGCAGGTCAATAAGGGATTTCCCCCATTTACCGGCTTTGTCCGGACGGTTATCAGCCAGCGTATTGAGGCGCTTCGCTGCATCACTGATTGCAGAAAGCTGGCGTAGTTTGCTGCGGGCCACGCTGTCAGCCTGGATCATTTCCTGTTCGCGCACCCATTTCCCGATTGCAAGCGTACGCTCGTCGGGGGTCATTGCCTGCCATGCCGCACGATCGCGGCGGGAAATTATCTTCGCGCCCTCATGCATGCGTGAATCAATACGCGCAATGGCAGCATCACTGAGTTTTACGGGCTTGCCGTGAACAGCAGAGAGATGCGCCTCAACCGCCTGTATGCATTGTGGTTTCATGTCACTGTCCGTAAGTCAGGGCGCAGGCGGCCGCAATGTCATATTGCTGCGCCTCTGCGGTTGATAGGGTGTGTTCTGCTTCAAGGGCATCAATGTGCGGCGCCATAGCGTCTGCAAGCTCTGGGTGCGTTTCCCTTAAAGCTTCAGTCTGGGCGCGCAACATAGCGAATGGCTCTGCTACCTCTGAACTGATAACGCCAGCAACGGGTTCGGCTATGGTTTTTTCCGGTAGTGACTGATTTTCGGCTGCCATAAGCGTGCGGTCAGTTCGTTGTAGCAGATCCCCGGCCAGTTGCTGACGCTCAAGAATGCCGCCATTCAAATCACCGTGAACCAGAAAAGCGTTATCACTACCGAAGTGATCTGAAATATCGACGGCTTTCCCCGCGTTGATGGATTCCATTGCGCTATCCATGGCGCGAACATGGGCGCTTTCTGACTGCGCATCGACGGCAAGCCCTGGCGCTGATTCTGTCACATAGTTATCGTGCAAAACGGTGTGCATCGCTGCATCAGCATTGAGCGCGTCAATACGCTGTCTGCCATAGGCATAATGTGAATCAAGCTTTGACGATGCATTGTCATAAACCTGCTGTGAAAACTGTCTCTGTTTATCGTTATCAGCCAGACGGGCCTGTTGCGCAGCGCGGGCATCTGCGAGGACTTTACCGCTTCCGGATGGTGCGTTAGCGAGAATTTCAGCCCGTTCCGCGTCGAGCCGATCAAGGTGACGCTGTGCGTTGGCGATGTCTGATTTAGCCTCTTTAACATCGCCCCGCGTCAGTCGATAGCCGTCGAGTGTCGTAAACTTCGGCGCTGAATCTGCAACGTTTTCTGTCGCTGGTGGACCGGTAACATCAACAGAATCGGGCATTTGTTCTGGCAATTTTTCAGGCTGAACATCTGAGGCAGTAACATCCCTGTCACGTGCCCGCCCGCCCGCCAGGTTGAAAAAGCCGCCCATCAGGAAGGATGCCATAGCCTGTTGCGTGTCCCACTGGCGCAACTGTGCAGCCTGTTTCTGATATCCGTAGGCATCAAGAACGGCGGCGCGTGACCACTGATCTGCTTCGGAAAGTGCAACGTTGGCAGCGCCACCAGTGACGAAACGCGATCCGTATTTAAGCAATGCACGCTCACCTATCCCGCCAATACCCGGCATCGCGCCGCCGATACCCTCTGACAGTGCGCTGATTGCCGCATAGCCCCTGCCCGCCTCATCGCTGAGATTCATCTTTGCCGCTTCGTCCTGAGCGTGTGCAGCGCCTGACGCAACGCCAGCGGCGAAACCTGCCAGCGGGTTAACGATCGCACCAGCAACTACCGGCGCGCTTTGCATCAAATCACCCAGGATGATCGCCGCCGCCCCGCTGTTATCAGCATCAGGTTTTTCAAACTGCGGTAATTTTTCTGGCGGCGTGGGATCGATATCGTGAATTTTTGCAACGTTGCCATCGCGGGTAAGGTACTGATTCACCCCAAGCGCATCGGCGGCTGAACTGTCGGCCTGACCTGCCAGCCGTTCGCCCAGTACGCCAATATTTTTTACACCTCGGCCAAGTTCATTACCGGTTCCCTGAAACCAGCCAGGCGAGGCTTTAGAAAGGGGTTCGGTACCGTTGCTGTCTACCGCGTCATTTTCTGACTGGTCAAAAAGAATATTCATCGCGAAAGCTCCACAACAAACGGTTTGCCGCTGACAGTAACGGCGCGCTGTGTGTCCTTGTTAATCAGCCGCATGTTGCCTGACGCATCAGGAATAAACGTGTAACTGCCGTCATTGAGATGATTACGAACGCTGGCCGCGTCGCCACCAGGCAATTTATTAATGCCCGTCTGCATGCTTCGGATAAATATTTCCCCGTCCACGCCCGGGGGCGATACCAGTTGCGCACCAAAGACTTTCACCGGGCTGCCAATTACCGCGTGCATATCATCAGTATCAAGGCTGCTGGCATCATCACGTTTTCCGGTACCGATATGATAAGCCTGCATGACCGGCACAAGCCGCTGGATCTGCGTCTGGTTCAGGCTGGGGTAAGCGTCTTTGATTGAACGGGCCACATCTTCGGCTTTGATGGTTTTCATTTTTGCCTGGCCATCGGGCGGATTCAGCAGCGTTGTGCCCTTTTCGATAGCCTCTGCAACTTTGTAGCCATTGGGGGTATTGGCCTGAGACGAAACCACCTGGAGCGTAATTGCATCGCCGCCAATGTCTTTTGCCAGCCGTGTGGTGGCTTCACTGCCTGCGCTGGCATTCATGTTGCGCCAGAACTGCACACGCTGATCGGCTGACATTTTTGGATAAACCGCCGTGAGGTCTGATTTTTCCTGAGGTGTTAACAGGGATGTTCCCGCCGTTGGCCCTTCCTTTTGCACCAGTGCCTGACTGGCCTGTAAGCGCTGTTGCAGCACTTCACCAATCGCACCCGGATTATCCTGCGCAGTGGCAAAATTAATTGGCTGCAAAGGCTGGCCGCTGTCCACTGCGGCAACCGCCTGCGGATTGTTTTTCACATCAGCACGGCGCTGATCCACGGTGCGTTGCAGGGTGTCAAAATAACGATACTGGTCTTTGGTACCGCCGTTGCGATCCAGTTCGATTTTCATCGCGTCAAGCTGCTGCTGTGCCGTCGCGGTAGGCATGCGTAAAACCTGCTGCACATCCTTCATGGTCGCCTGTAAAGCAGGTGCCTGCCCGGCAACGCTGGTGCCGTCAGTTTTCTGTGAAAAAATCTGCCAGTCGCTTTCGGTAGGAATTTCACCACGTGCAATACGTTGCTGCATCTGGTCATCAGCGTGAACGGCGGCCACTTCACGGCGGGTTGCCAGCGCATCAGCATGATTCTGTGCAGCGATCGCTTTTGCATCGTTGCGTGCAAGTTTCGTATCAATCGTATTAAACAGCGCTGTACGGGTATGTAAGTCCAGAATCCCTTTTGACGCGCTGTTATTGATATCCTCTTTGAGCGTTGCCAGCGCGCTGTTATCGGTGTTGTTCGCTTCAATCTGAGAACTGTAAAACGTGGTCGCCAGATTTTTTTTTGCCGCCTGATACTGATTAGCCCATGACGCACCCAACAGGGCTTTGGTGCTGCTGCGATTGTAGAGCTCATCAATCTGACCACTGATAGCGGTTACGTCAGCGCCCGGCTGCATCATCTGCTGCGTATAGTTCGCCGCCGTCTGCTCCAGCGCGTTAACGCCTTCAATGTGCAACTGACGGGCATAGAGCGTGCTGACAGTGTGATCGCCCTGACGGTTAACGGTCGCTATGCCTTTTTGCAAGCGCATGTTATCGCTGTTGGTCAGGTCGGGGATCTGCTCACCCTGCCAGCCCTTCATGCCGTCCTGATAGGCTTTCTGGATCCCTGTGCTGTCCAGTTCACCGCTTTGCACCTTTGAGCTAATCCCCTCAAGCACACCCTGCTTGAATGTCTGATAATCCTGTAACTGTAGCTCTGCCTTCTGGCGCGCAAGATTCTGCGCATACTGAACTAGATTGGAACCAATGCCGGCAATCGTGTTACCCAACTGCATTCCGGCCTGCGCCTGACTGGCCGCCGCCTGAGACTGTTCGCGCAAACCTTCCTGAACGGTGTTCTGCGCCTGCATGGTTGACTGCGCAGCCTGCTTTTCAGCTTGTGGTGCCGCAAGGGCTTCGGGGTTGTCCGTGTGCACAGGATTCAGATTTGTGCCGCGATAGCCAAAATCACCGATATTGATTTGCATAGATTTCCCTTAGCTGAACCACTGTGACGCAATATTTCCGGCGCTACCCAACAGGCTCGCCCAGTTGCTGGTTTTTGCTGACTGATAATTTTGCCCGGCAATATTGCGGGTCGTTGCCGCTAACTGGCTCAGTGCATCAGCCTGTTCTCGTATGCCCGCTGCGGCTGTGTCGCTGGCACTCCGCGCCTGATTACCGGCGTTAATGTAGGCGTCAGCCTGGCGGGTATACTGATCCGCTGAATCCTGCCCTTCCTGAAATGCGCTAAATGCATCTTCACCCGCACGCCCGACGATGAATGCCGGAACGTATGCCGCCGTGCCTGCACCGGAAACAACACCTGACGCGGCATAACCTGCCAGGGCATTTTCTGCGGTTTCTTTTCCCTGTCTCCGGATCAGGTAGGCTTTTTGCGCAGCGTTTGCCGTTGCTCTTGCAGCGTTTTCCCTGGCTTCCTGCGAAAGACGGTTATATTCAATCTGCTTATAAACACCCTCCTGCTGTTCCGCTGCTGCCGCGCGTAGCTGGGCGCTTGACTGAATAAGCTGACTGTCAGCCGCCTGTAACTGGCTCTGGTACTGCGCCTGTGATGCCTGGCTCTGTGCATGGCTACCAAGCAATGAGCCGCCCACCTTTAGCCCGGTACCGATAATGTCCGTCCAGCTTTTATCGCCAAAAACGGAGCCGATCGCGTCGGCAACGCTTCCAAATAGACTCATCAGTTATTCACCGTCAGTGTGCGCACCACGGCCAGAACATGTATTGGCAGCGGTTGAGGTTGTTCGATAATGGTTTCTGTGTTTTTCCAGCCGGTCACATTCCAGTCGAGATCGCCGCTGTAAAGGGGTGAAGGCTCATTTAGCACGTTAAGGCCGAATTTACGGAACGGTACCTGCTGACCATTCAGCATCATCCCTGTGGTGTCATTGATGCGGATACGCATGCGTGAGAGTGAAACCTTGCTGCCCTGCATGGATCCGTTTTGCATCTGAGCCTCTGGTGGAAGCAGAATTAAGCGCGGCGTGTAGGGCAGCCCGATAACCACCTGCCGGGCGGCGCGGGCCAGCGTCACCGCCCCGTCTTTAACGGTCTGCGATGTCTGCACCGCACCATCAGCAACGATAGCAACCGTCTTGCCTTCCAGGTGTTCTAACTTCGTCCACTTCTGCTGAGGCGGATCGGTTTCTTTTTCAATGGCACCCACCAGCGCAGAATCTGAATAAATCCCTTCCTGAAAATGCTCGATATAAACCTGCGGGCTGCCGCCAATATCGCGGACAACGGCCACATAGGTATCGTCTGTGCCGTCCTCACGTGGGATTGTGGCGCATGAAAGAAAACTGCCGTCAGTGACCACCCGTGACCACGCCGCTATGCCAACCTGTTTATTAACGGTGAGCGTCACCATTTTCCCGTCGAGGCGTAGCATGTGGATGCGGTTGCGGGGCTGCGCCTGCACCGTCATATCCACAATTGGCGACTCCAGCATATGCTCTGCCAGCAGGCTCAATTCATTCACCGTGTAACCGGTCTGGTTGTCTGGGTCGTAATTAAGCGTTAACAGCTTGTGGGAACCACGCTGGAGATAAAGCAAATCTGACGCGAGGCGCACAGGCAACACAGGGTTTGAACCGTACTCAGACGGGCAGCGTACGTTGACCGATGTAGGCGTTATCACGCCCGTTGAGGACGTGATCAAAAACTCATTCATCGAGGTAAGCGCTATCAGCGCATTCATGCTGAACAGGTGCAGAATTGGGTTTATCTGGTTACTGTCCAACTGAAACGCCCAGGCAGACGTGCCCAGCGAACCCAGTTCGAAGTTATAAAACTGACGGATCCCGCTGCCCCATATCCACTGCGGGTACTTATTTGAACCGGCAAAAACAAGGCGCTGCTGGTGGAAGCAGACACAGGACGGCCAGCCGAGCGTGTCAGACCACATCGCCTTTAACACCTTCCAGTTATCGACAGGTGCAGGCGGCCACGTTTTTCCTGTGCTGTCATTCTTCGTAGGCGCAACGGTCATCAGCGTGCGGATCTGCACCTGTGCGACTGATTTGCTGCTGACGCCTGTGATTTTGTAGAGCCCGTCATACACACGTACATAGCTGTTAACCATGTCGCTGGTAAATCCGGTACCCGAATAATTGTTGTTATCCGGGCCATCTTTAAGCGTGATTGTTGTGCTCTGCGCCACATAGTCATTGTTGGCAACGACGGCCCAGCCTGTAGGTGAATTGCTCAGTTCATCAAAGGGAATAACCTCAAACGTGACTGCCGTCATTTTCCAGTCAAGTTGATCGTTGCGAACCAGTTTTTTCGGGGCAAACGTGGGATGCGCAAAAATCATCGTGTCAGCAGACTGAGCAAACCGCACAGTGGCTAATGCATCTTTGGGAATGCCGGTATCAATCTCGTAAATCGAGCCGTCAGCATTTGTCACGAACTGGCCCTGCTGCACAAAGCGCATTTTGTTATGCGTTAATTCCAGCACGTAAGACTGATCGCGGTTGTACACCCAGGGGATTAAACGAATGTCGCCGGTATTGTCGCGGGCTTTATTCACGAAACGCAGGCCCGCGCGGCCCTCAGCACCTCCGGACACACGCACCCACATGTTGGTAAGCTCTTTGGCTGCCACGCCGTAACGGTCAGCGTTAACGCGGCCAAGCAGCATCGGATCCAGTTCGCCGCCTGTGAAATCTGTCTGAATGTGATGAACCTGCACGCCCATGCTCAGTACCTCGCCTGCAAGAATCCATCGCCACCAAATTCAATCGCTGGCTGCTCCTGGCTGGTCTGCCCTTTATAGAGCATTAGCTGCTGCATAAAAACCTGCTGCGCTGTGGCTTCAAGCCCCGAATCGCGGGTAATGGCATAAGCCAGCGCCCAGCGCAGACGGAATTTAAACAGGTCAATCAGGCCAGCCGGCCATGTGGCCACCACGTCATTTCGCCAGATGTAATGCAGTCCCACCGGATTGCAGTTGCACAGGATTTTGCCGCTTTCGATACGGTAATCATCCAGCCAGCGCGCAAAGTGGCCTGTCTCTGAAACGCCCAGAACGCGGATGTAATCGCCCGGTAACGAAAAGGCCTGGCTGTAACCGAATGCTGGTGGCTCAGAATCGGGCGAGAGGATTACGCGCTTGACTGCACAAGACCAGTCATGTCGGCTTAACAGGTCATCGCGTGACGTTGGATAGAGGTTTGAACAGGCTAACGCCTCATCAGTGTTTTCGTTAAAACTGGCGATAGGACGCGCACCGAGGCCGATCAATACCTCATTGCACAGGCTCACATCGCCAACGGTAATATTCTGCGCCATGCTTCCTCACAAAAAGAAAAGGCGGGCATATGCCCGCCTGTCTCACCGCCAGAGCTATTAAGAGCCCATGAAATTCAGTGCAGCGCACTTCTGCTCGTTGGCGCGGCCTGCGCCATAAGAAACCAGCGCAGAAATCTGGATAATGTTGCGTTTGTCGCGGCGCGGGCCAATGTCCGTATCGATGTTGATACCCGTTCCGAAATGCACGCCAGATTTAGTCCAGGCGACTGCCGTCACCGATCCGTTAGCGTCAACGTTTAGTTTCTCGTAAGGGATCCAGTTAAAGCCCAGCCATTTACCCGCTACGTTACCTTCCTGAAGCATGTTCACTGACATGAAATCGGCGCTGGTAAGCGTTGTGTCATTGAGGATGGAAGTCATCATGTCACTGTTATAAGTGATATAAATCCCTTCGCTATCAGCTTCATTTTTGCGGAAAAGCGCACGAAGGCGGATAAGATCCTTTTTAGTGATTGGCTTAGCAGGTGACTGCGCTGTGCCTACTGAACCCTGCGCCCACAAAATCTGAGAAGCAGCAAAAGACTGCGCGGTAGTGGATTGCGTACCGTCTGCCGCCACTGATTTACGCTGAATATCACTCAGAATTGCGTTGTAGATCGTGCGGTCTTTTTTGCGGTTTGCCGCCGCGACTAATAGCTTCTGATATTCCCCCTGGGGTTCAGCAAGCAGTTTTGGCAGGTCAACTTTTTCAACTGGCACATACACATCAGCGTCAGCCATCATCGCTACGCGAGTGCCGGTATCAGGCATTGACCATGGGGTATTGCTGAAACGGTCAGAAAAAACACGGTCGGTCATTTCCACAATACCCATATCGTTGATGGTATAGGAAGCGCCGGTGATGGTACCGCGATCAGTTACCGCTGCCTGTAGGCGTGAATCTTCCTGCTGGCATGCGATTTCAAAGCCGCGATGAAATTCCTGTACGAAAGCGGAAGTGATCTTACCGCTGTTGGTAGCCATATCTTGTGGCATGGTGTAATCCTCGAAAAACGTTAAAAGGGTTTGCGTGCAGACCTGATAAGCGTTATCGGGGAACCCCGGCGCGGAGGTGACAGCGGGTGACTTATCCTTTCGGGGTCGGTCGCTGTGGTCATTGCATGCTGTATAACACGGTGTGATTTATGCACTCAAGATATATCTTAAGCACATGATAAAACTAAGCCCGACAGAGCGGGCGTAATATCAATGGTATTCGTCGTTACCTGAGTTTTTTTCAAAATAAGTTCGAACCTGCTGAGATACGCGGCGGTGATCAGGGTGTTTGTTGTTCCTGTACGCTTCGGACTTCATCAGGTCATCAATGCTTTCTGCATCCATCTGCGGTAATGCTGACAGCCGGATCGAATCTTCGCTGAGTTCGCCACCTACCTTAGCCAGCAGTCGGATAATCGCAGGGTCATTTCCATAGCGCGCGATACAGCGCTGATAATCGTCACCGAATCCAAATTTTGCCGCGCGGTCTGCTGCCAGCATATTGCGGTTATATTCTGCCGGTTCTTTCCAGGCCTGTTGAAGATCTTGCATTGCCTGTTCCTGTGAAAAACCTGTTGCGGTTTCAGCCTGAGCCGGAGCACTGGCGATGAGCTCACCTACCATAAAATTAAGCTGCGCATTGTTCAGGCCCAGTTCATGCGCTTTTTCCAGAAATGGTTTAGTAGCCGGATCATTCATGAAGCGGTCACCAAACCCTTCACCGAACTGATCGCTAAATTTATATCCGCTGATTTCCGCTGGCCGCGCCTCACCTGCGCCGAAACGCTTTTCCAGATTGGTATAAGCCTCTGACAGCTTCTGTGCCGAGGCGGTGAAATCCAGATCATCGCCGTTTTTAACCTGGAATTTTTCGGGAAAGCTGAAAGGCGCTGGCTTGCCCGGTTCAGCGGCTGGCGGCGTGGCCGTTGCAGCGCTGCCTAAAACGGTGCCGTTCGCCTGCTCCTGAGTCTGCGACAGGCTACCCAGCAGCGTAGCCCCTGTCTGGTTTGTGCTGCCCTGCTGTTCTGCGCCCGGCGCTGGTTGTGCAGTTGAGGTATCTACTGCGCCTGCGTTATCGGTTGTATCAGTCATCGTCTCTTTCCTGTGTCATCTGGGGGTTATTGCCGCGATTAATGCGGTTAAGAATGTAATTCACCACGTGCAATTGCCCGGCGTTGAATGCTGTCTGACGATCAGCATCGTGTCCGCCTTTCACGTAGGGGTTATTACCGAAAACAGAAACAAGCTGTTCGAGAATCTCAGGCCCGGCAGGGCAACTCTCAAATAACGTGGCGTAATCTAAATCTGTAGGTTTCGTCATAATCAGGCCGCTGGCTGGTTAGCTGCTGTAATCTGCTCACTGGCGTTCTGCATTCCCAACTGATCCTGCATTGCCTGTGCCTGTTGTGCCTGCGCTGCCTGCGCCTGCTGTGACCTGAGCGCCTTAACATCATCGTCGCTGCGGATAATGTCAGCGGGTACGCCAAGCGTTGAGAACAGATCGCGTGTGGCCGCATCAACGTCCAGATTGTCACCAATCCCCGGCATTACCTGCGCATAGTTCGCCACGAATCCAACCGCCTGCTGAATGGCTGTGGCCTGCGCCAGCTTCTGAGCGCGGGCAAGTGGGTTATCAAACGCCACATGAAAATCAATCCCGTTTAAATCATCTGGCGGCGGCGGCAACACGTTATTACGCAGCATCAGCATGAAACAACGCTCAACCATCGGGATCAGGAATTCGGCCTGAAGGCGGCCATACATCGGCGCCATTTGCTGGCGGATGATATTCATGCGCTCGTTAACTTCGGTTGCCGTCATCTGGCCGGAGCCGTTCGCCATAGTGAGCACGTCAGCCATGAGGGTGCGCCGGATGTTGTTCTGCAACGTCTGTTCATTCTGAAAGGCAACTTTAAAATCGCTGCCGGTCAGCAACGGTTTCATCGCATCCACGGTGCTGGCTACTATGACTTTGCGCGGGCCAACTTTAACCGTCCGTGGGTTTAGCACGCCGTCATCCTGCGCAATCCACATGCCAGAAACCGCCAGTTCAGCGGCTGATTTCTCGTAGCGCTTGAGGTAATTGAGTTCCTTGATGTCGGGCAGCGCATCAGAAACGAGGCCCGTAGCGTACTCACAGCCTGGTAGTTTTGTGCTGCGTGGTACCATGCAGGGAAATTCGTCAAAACCGGATTCGCTGACGATCTGGTTATCTGCAAGCGAGATATATACCGAGTAAAACGGTTTGTTACGGGCCAGCTTACCGCCCATGGCATACACCTGACGCGGGCCAATCGCATGCAGATAACGCACTTTTTCCATCGGGTTACGCTGGTATGTCGCAACAACCTTCTCGCCAGCTTTTTCACCGAACTGACCATAAGCCTGCGCCGCCGTCAGAACGTGCTCGCGGAAAATCATATTCACCCTGGCGCGCGTGGTGCTCGACCACCAGCATTCGGAAATGGGCCATTGCTCAAACACAAAGCCGCCACGCTCGCGATCAATATCGATGTACAGCACAAAGCTGCCAGCAATACAGAAATCGAGCATTGAGCCGTAAATCTCGCTGTCGTAGTTGGCGCTGTGAATATTGCGCCAGACCAGTTCGGCACACTGGCTGAGGTAATGCCCCGCTGCGCTCATGTCGTCCTGACCGGAAATGCGCAGATTCAGCCACTGACTGTTAGCGGGCGTCATGCCGCTGATTAACGCAGATGCCAGGGTGCGCGTTGCATCAGTGCCGGTTGAGTCCAGCAATTCCGCTTTTTTGGAATCCGCTGTGCCGCTGTCCTTAATGCCGCTGAATCCCTGCCCTAACTGCGGGTAGGTGTAGTCGTATGCTTCCTGCCAGTGCGACTGAATCGGCGTGCGGCTTTCCTTAGCCTGATTCCAGATTTTTAGAATTTCGGCTGCGTTCTGTGCCATTTAAATTTTCCTGTATCAGAACGACCAGGCACCGCCCAGCAATGAGCGCCCGCCGCCATATTGTGAAATTACCTGACCACTAAGCCCGCCGATTGCGCCCTGTGAGCCGCTAACCCTGCCAAGCAGTGAGGTGCCGCTGGTACCGTTCCAGCCCGCGTTTGTGTAAAGCAGGTTGTTCATCTGGCGCTTACGCAGGTCATCAATGAACGAACTGAAAGCCGACTGACCAGCCTTGTTACGGTCATCAATGCCGCTGTTGCCTGTGCCGGTGCTGCTGCCGGGGGATGCTGTGCCGCCGCTGCCGGTTGAGGGTGCCGGGCTAACTGGTGCAGGGTTGTAGCCGCCGCCCGCGAAAACTGAACCGAGGCTGCCAGGCTTGTAGTCGTTGGCATTCCCCTGCCCTATACGCTGACCGTTCGCCAGCGTCTGGCCGGGGCCGTAACTGCTTTTGTCCTGCGTCACGCCGTTGTTAAGCGGATTAACGCCTTTCAAATCGTCTGCCGTTGGCGCGGTACCAGATGCCATAGCACCACCAGCAACCAGACCAGCCAGCGCACCGAACGGGCCAAGCGCGGCACCAGTCAGGCCACCTTTGACCATCCCCGCCAGCACGTCACCAATTCCGGCCTTTGATGCCGCTGTGCCGGTAGTCAGTGCGCGGGATGATGCGTTTTGACGGTCACTAATGAAATTGCTGTAAACCGCTGCGGCACCACTCAGAAGGCCACCAACAGGCCCGGCCACACCCAGACCGCCGAGGGCAGCACGCGCCACGCTCCGAATTTTTCCAAAGCTGGAAGTGTCGTTGTAACCACCCATGCGAGCCGCTTCATCAGCGTTCGCCTGCTGGTCAGAAAGGCTTATCGGTGTGCCAACAGCCTGCGAAATCTTGCTGCTGTAGAGCGCGGTATTGGGGCCAGTTGCAGCGCTGGCGCTCTGTGCCTGCTGTGCTGACTGCGCAGAACCGATAGCGTTATTTTTCTGTGCCTCAGTCTGGAGTGACAAACGAGCGTTGGCAGAATCCAGCAGGGATTTGTTTAGCGCTGCTGCGTTGTCTGCCTCCGAGCCCAGCCCATTAATCTTATTAACCAGGTCGCGGGTAGCCTCGATACTGTCCGTGCTGCCAATCTGCTGTTGAAGGCTCTGGCGCTGTGCTGTTTCAGCCTGAATGCGCTGCTGGCGCTGCTGCTCTGCCACGCGGGCCGCTTCTGCCTGTCGTGCGGCCTCTGCGGCGGCTGCTCCGTTATCTTCCTGTGGCTGGCCTGCTGCTCGTTGACCAACCAAGCCAGATGTGAATCCTGCCTGCTCACGCTGTTTGGCTTCGTTCTGCAAAGCGTAGAGACTGGCCTGCGCTACAACTTTATCAAACCCGGTAAAGCGCGGGTTCTGCAACTGCTGGTTAATCTGATTAATGCGGTTCTGCACATCCTGATAAGTCAGATCCTTGAACGCGTTAGCGAACGTACCGACATTGCCACTGCCGGTACCTTGCTGATTACTATTGTTGGCGCTGCCTGCGTTCTGACTACTAGCAGCCCCGCCCTGCGTATATCCGCCATACGCCTGTGCTGTACTGCCTCCATAGTCGCCACCCAACAGCGTCATGGTTGAGCTTGTTGAGTTGTTCCACGAATACGATCCTCCTGCTCCTGCACCACCAAGACCTACACCGCTGACAGAACCACCAAAGAGGCCACCGCTTCGCCCTCCGTAGCCGTTGCTATTCCCGCCACGGCTGCCATTGTCCCCGGCTGCGCCACCTACAGAAGAGCCTACGCCACCTGCTGCCATTGTTGTTACTCCCCTGAATCGATTGCTGCCCAGCCGTGCTTAGTCAGAACCATGCCTGCCCACTTATCGCCAATCTTTGGTTTCGCTGCGTGGTGCGTGTTAACTACGTTCCCCTTTTCAGCTTCAACCGCTAATTGCTCTGCCATAACTTCGCTGTGCGGCGCTGGTGCTGTGCTGGTGACGATCTCGCTCACCTGCTGCTGAATTGTCGGCTGGCTGCTGTTCTCGTCAGCACCTGGAGTTTCGATTTTTGCTTTACGTGGGCGACCGCGGCCGCTATTTGGTTTGCTTTGTTCCATCGGTTCACCTCATTTTCAGGCATAAAAAAACCCGCCGAAGCGGGTTGTCGTTTCTGTTTTAAATCACTGTGGCTGGAATCTAAATTTAATTTCGTCACCCAGAACTTTAGGCCTAGTGGGGAATATACCGGCCTTAATCGTTTCTTTGATAACGTTGATAGCAGCCGTGCAAAGTCCAGGATTGCCACCCTGCGCTTTTATATCAACCGGCATCTGACCTTCTGGCTGTTTGATCATGATGTCGCAATACCTACCCTTGTAGGCGTCAACATCATAGAACTGCGACTGAATAGCGCTTACAGACTCACACAGCCACAAATTAACTTCGCGCTTATCGCCCTCAAAATGATTCTGCGATTCACACCTCTGTTTAATCTGCGCAACTCTCTCCGATGCTGGCGCTGTTGCTGGCAATGGTTCGGAGTTCATTTGGCTGCGATGTGATTGTGTCGTGTTACAACCGGACAGCGCCATGACAAACAAAACGCCAATTAATTTTTTCATTTTCTAATCCCAGAGTAATGTTTCGCCATTTATATCACAGCAGGTCAGCGCCTTACAGTCAGGCAGAACGGCGACGGGTGCAGAGGATAATTTCACGAAAACAGACCGCTTTTAACATAATAGGTCTAATGCGCACTTCGCCAGCGTGCCAAATTGAAATGTCACCGTGAAACCTGCGTTTTCCTCAGTTATCCCGGCAAAAGCCACAAAACGACACTGCATAAACGCTGCATAAAACAGGCCCGAAAATGCATAGCCTCAAAACAAATCGAAACGCCCGTTTTTCTGGGTTTTCCTGAATTCACGGCACCGTGATTTTTTTCAGAAAAAACGATCACCGCATTTCCCTCTTTACCGCGCGCACGTGCGCGAAAAGACGCGCGCGAAGTATTGCGAGATCAAACTCCATTTATGCAGCGCCTTTTAGGATAGCGGTCAACACACACTACGGGGCGTTTGCTAATTACCACCCACTATAGAAGGACGATTTCAAATACCTATCACTATAGGGAGTTCCCCATAACGATTAACAACAGGAGGTTATATGACTGCTTCACAGATGATTCAGATAGCTGTCGCCTATTCAGATTCTGTCAACTCAATCGTGGGTGTGGTTTGCTTGTTTGCTAAAGCTTTTTTTATATACAGGTACACGTTACTTCTTAAGAAACCTAGTTGAAACCTGTAAATATTTCTCAGACCAGAGATGATTTAGTTGATTTTCATAAGAGATACTTCATGATATCCATGCTGCAATCACGCAGCTTTAATGAGATAGGAAATCATGGAATCCCACAAAAACTTTATCTTTGAACAAACTTGTCTACTGCTTGCAGGTCGTTTATCAAACTCTGAGATGATGCCTACTGAATACATCAAGAAGTTCTTCGAAGATACCTATAAAGCTTTAGAAGCTGAATATAAAAAAGACTACGTTAAGCGCACCACTAGCTAATGATTAATGGCTGAGGTGTGGCGTTAGGGCTGCACCTCAACCTTTACTTCCCCTTCTAGCTTCAATCTTTCTTATTCCTGATTTATCACTGTTGCAGTTTTCCAGCGCGGTTAAGAGCCGTTCGTTTAAATCCAGGCTGCTACCCCATGTCAGCGGGTCAGGTATTTCCGGTACCGGGCAATCAGCGGTTAACTCTGCTGGTATCGCTACTGCCGGCACCTGCACGTATCTGGTTTCTGTGTGCCCGCAAGCTGTCAGCAGCGGCAACAGGAACAGGCAGAACAGCGCACTTATCGTTTTTAACGGCTTCTCGGATGTAAACGATTCGCTGCTCACTGTCGTCTGTGGCTTTCTGTTTGTCGCTTCTTGTGGATTCTGCGATGTCGTTAAACAGCCGGACGGCAGCAATAACGTTAGTGGAGACCGCCTCCGCTGATTTTTGCTGCTGTAAGGCTTTGTCACGTTCATTCCCCACTGTCACAGAAAGGTTTCGGTAATACATCGTCGCCAGCAATAAGCCTGCCACCAGCACCACCAGCAGAATTGCCATTACCAGGCTTACGTTCGCTTTAAGCCACATCATTGATCCAGCCCCCAACATGTGAGCTCTGATTCCTGGTCACGGCGGATAACTTGCCCGTAACAGCCATTAGAGCGAATGCGGCAATCTTTCCCGCCGTCGAATATCCAGCGCTTTATCTCTGCACATGCACCCAGGCGATCGCCTGCATTCAGTTTCCGGTAGAACGTTGATGGCAGGCATTTACCGGGGCCGATGTTCCACGGACAGAATGACGCTATGCCAACCTTCTGCGGTTCGGTCAGTGGAACGTGTACGTTTTTATCTACCCAGGCTAATGCTTTGGCCTGCTCTGCTCTGTCGATAGCGCGGCACTGTTCAGCGTTCAGGCGCATGCCCTTTACAACCGGCTTGCCATTTACGCGCGTCACTCCGCCGCATATCGTCCAGATACCGCCGTTGTCAGCATAAGCAATTAAACGGCCACCCTCTTTCTCCTGCTGAAACTGATCCATCAGTACAGGAGCGGAGGCACCACCAGCTATCAGGGCCAGCATTGCCGCGCTCAGAGTCTTTTTAAGCCTGGGTGACATCGCCATGTTTACCATCCACGCTTTTGATTGTTGTGTTAAGCGCAGCGATTACTGCTGGCGCATCGCTGGAAGTTAATTTCGATGACCGCTGCGCCAGATTCTGTATTGCCTCTGTGCGTAAACGATCCTGCTCAATATCAAACTGGTGAGACGCCTCTTTGCGGGCATCATCGCGGCGTTTGTAATAAACATTCACTGCGAACGTTGCGATACCCAGCAGCACGCCGCTGGATAAGCCGATAAAGTTCCAGTCAAGACCGTGGAACCATTCAAACCAGCCGCCCCAGCCGCCTACAATTAACCCGCCAGATGTACCGTAAGACAGGGTTGACGCTATTTTGTCTGGCATAGTTTTGCCCATGTGAATACCTCCGTGAGTTGACGGAAGCTGTGAGTAGCGGGAAAGGAAATAAAAAAGCCCCGCACAGAGGCGAGGCTTATAAGCTGTGTGGCGTAGTGACCACCCTTAGCAGAATATCTTTTTTTTTACGATCGTAAACAATTATGCGATTAATTTTTTACTTTCGGGTTCTCGCATAATGTATTTATCCATTTCTAATTGAACATCCAGCATCAAAAGCATGCCCTCTACTACGCCCTCTGCTTTCTGCAATTGTTTGCCGATATACGTATCAGAGCAACCATGTAACCGGGCAATCTGCATAAACGTTTTACGGTAGATGTAGTAATCCACCAGCAAATCATACATATCGAAATTATTTTTCATCAGCCGCGCCATGCAGCGATCAATAGTGATTCCGTCTTTGTCAGTGCATGAGGCGCGGCTACGTTGTTTTGCTGGCAATAACCCTTTAAACCCCGCCGCTATTGGCGCGTATCCTACGTTATCGCCGCCAGAGCATGACCACGCCCCCCAGCGCTCAAGAACCTGTTGAATATCACGCATAGCCTCACCCCAGATAATTATTATGAAAATATTAACTGCTCATTGATAAGCAATTGCTGTGTGCGAAAAACTCCCTCTGCGTGATACAGGCGGAGTTCATCGCGGGTAAAATCAGTTTTAATTCTGCCGTCTATGGCATCGTGACAGGCGTTACATGCGAAAGCGCCTTGTGTGTCTGGCGGTTTGATTCCGGTACCGCATGAATCGGAAAGGCGGTAATGCGCCAGTACTGTGGTTTCAGGATTGTGATTACAGATGCCGGGAATTCTTATCTGACAATTGCGGCCACGCGCTTCCTTGCGGATATTTACAGGGCGCGTCATGCAATTGATCCCTGAATTTGATTTTTTATTCTCTGACCAATCCAGCGCATGACCGGTACAGCCATGCTGTTACCGAGTGCGCGATAACGAGGCCCGTCAGGACAATCAACGGGGTTTTTCCCTCTCCACGAAATTTGAGTATGGTTATCGGGAAACCCCTGCAAACGCTCGCACTCGACTGGTGTCAGCCTGCGAACCTGCATACCCCACCCTATTGCGCCTACGCCGATACCCGCCCTGCCGCCGTTCGGAGTCAAAAGCGCATTCGCGGTGCCGTCATTTCGCACTTCAACTGTTGAGCCCTCTGCGCGGCCACGAACGGCCATAGTGTAAGGTTCGGTTAGAACTGCTGGCGTGCCCTGCCCTGGCTTACCGCCACCTGTTGACAGTGCACCGGCAATCATTCCGTCGCCATTTTCTAATCTGAGTTCACCACGACTGTTTTCAGCAAACGCATACGCCACCGCTGGCGGCTGGCCGCTGTTGGCGTGACTCTTGTCGTGGTTGCCAGCACGAAGCGTTGGCGAGAGGTTAAAGGTTACGTCTGCGCCATGGTCTTTGTAGCTGAATGCCATGACCGCATTTTCCTGTCCCTGATTTCTTCCCAGGGTGTGGGCCAGTTCGCGGTTGTAATCAGGATCCTGGGTACCGTGTACCGCAAAAGTTTCTACATCGAAATCATTCCTCTGTCCTTTAGCAGTCAGACAGGCAGCCACATCAATATTCCCGCTGGTGTTACCACCGCCAAAAGCCATAACGAGCATGTCAGCATGAGAAACCGGATCGCTGTTGTCGCGATAATTGCCCGCCCTGAGAGTGGGCGAAACTTCACCCACCGCGATTTGATGGCCACCAACAAGCCCCGAACCCCGCTGAGAAAATAACTCCTGATTGCTCAGGCCAATGCCGCCCGCGTTATTCGACTGATTCAGGGTTGGGTGTGCGTTGGATCTGTCATCCCAGTGGCTACCGTTTTTAACGCGGCTTCCAGCATCTGGGGCAACTTTCGCTTTCGGTTCTCTGCACGGCGCAGAATTCCGGCGCACGCTGTCGGACTCAAATAATATTTTTGCGGGATCGAAGTCTGTTCGAGCACTTGCGACAACGAACACACGGTTGCGTCGTTGGGCCACGCCGAAAAATTGAGCGTCGAGCACTCGCCAGGCAATAGCTCTTTTTGGTCCCAGCACATAACCAGCGTTTGACCATTTTCGCCCTGGTGATTCCAGTTCACGGCTTTCACCGGCAAGCCCCGCAAGAAAACATCCGAAAGCGTTACCTCTGGTGTTGAGCACGCCGGGTACGTTTTCCCATACACAGATTGCGGCTGGCTTACCGTCAGCGGTTCTTTTTTCGTCAATAGCATTTAATAAATCCACATAGGCCAGGGTTAATTGCCCGCGAGGGTCATCAAGTCCGGCGCGAAGTCCGGCGACTGAAAATGCCTGGCATGGCGTGCCGCCCACCAGCAAATCAGGTGCCGGGATCAGGCCAGCGCGAATCTGGTATGCAAGGCGCGTCATGTCGCCCAGATTTGGTACCTGCGGCCAGTGGCTTGCCAGAACAGCAGAAGGAAATTTTTCAATTTCGCTGAACCATGCCGGCACAAAACCTAATGGCTCCCATGCAACGCTTGCGGCTTCGATACCGCTGCACACTGAACCGTAAATCATGCGGCAAACTCCTGTAACTGCGCGGCGGCGTTCTCTGCTGCCTGCTGGCTGTCGAATTTGCGAAACAGGATCTGATACCAGAGGACATTAAGAACCGCTTTGTAAACCTCCTGAAATTCGTGCTCTTTCATGTTGGCAAACGAAATTGATTTGGCTTCGCGGCGCTGGGTGCCATCGGGCAAAATATATTCATCGTAAAATCCGGCCGTCATTACCGCCCATTTACGGAACGCTTCGAACGACTTAACCAGCGCGACACCCTCAGCGCGATCAGCACCTGTGCGCGACAAAAATTCGTCCAGGGTTTCACTTAAAACGCTTTGCTGGCCGGTCAGCGTACTGAGGTAATCGACATACTGACGCAGTAACGATTTCTCGGATTCCAGCACAGCGCCAGCCGTGGGTGTCCAGTATTCGAAGCCCAGATTCAGCAGCGCAAAAAAGCGCTTGTGGAAATTGTAATTACGCGCCTGACGCACGTCGCAACTCAGCCAGGCACCGGTTTTGATGCGTGCCAGCACTTCGGCGGCTTCGGCGTTCGCCACCATCATGGTTGTGGCAGAGGTTTTAACCAGATGCATTTGAGTCATATCACACCATCCCTTTTCGGCGCAGGTATTCAGCCTTGAGGATTTCGGCTGGCGTTGGGCCGCTGTCCTGGGCTGGCGCTGATAAAGCCTTACGAACGGGTGGCACAGGCTTGCCCTCAGTAACGCGGTCATCCCAGTACTGAATCAGCTTTTTAGCCTCGGCCAGCAATTCAGGTTCGGTAAGCTGGCGGTCATTGCTGCGGCGCCGTAATTCCAGGCAGATGTGATACATAACCGCCTGTGTCCACGGATATTGTTCGCTGGTTGGGTACCGGAAAACCGTCCTGCGCCAGTGCCAGAATTCTTTAAGCACCTCAGCGGCAGTGATCCC